>Ga0187783_10001090_pt1 | contig 20081 bp, 18 predicted proteins | sample 1015_SJ02_MP02_2_FD_132471 | JGI IMG/M metagenome (GOLD analysis project Ga0187783, IMG submission 132471) | Tropical peat soil microbial communities from peatlands in Department of Meta, Colombia - 1015_SJ02_MP02_20_MG | ecosystem: Environmental > Terrestrial > Soil > Wetlands > Peat | place...
ATGTTGCAATGCCCGATCCGGGTTCCCTCATAGTCCCAGCCCACGTAGAAGGTTTTCTTATGCGAATCGGGCCGCGTCAGATCGAGCAGTAATCGATTCAGCCAAACCTCTCGATCCGGCAGTTTATTTGGATCGACACCCATCCCTCTCAGAAACGGCTCGTCGGCATTAAGGAAGTAGTCGACCACACGCTCGTAGTCAGACTTGGACGAAAAGGGCACGAGCTGTAGGCGAGGCAATCGGTTTACCAAGAGTGCGCGCAACAAGCTGCTGAGCGAACCGCGCGTCCTCTAACGGTGAAGTTGAGGGGCCGGGCGCCGGAGCCCGATTGGAGCCGCCGGCGCATACTGGTCTCCGGCGCCGGCGGCGACACTACCGCGTCTCACGGCCCCCGCCAACGATTGTTAGACGTCGGTCGACCCACATACGCAGACCGTCTACGGGCAGCGATAAGCGATGCCGTCAACGGGAATCCCCAGCGCACTGGCGGTGATAAATGCGGTATTTCCACCGAAACCTACAACTTGGTTCCGAAACTTCGTGTCTGCGGATGCGATGTCGGCGGCTTCGCCCGCACCCTCGCCCGAAACTTTGATATTGCCGACGGCGCTACAGTTCGCGACGTCGGATGGGTTCTTCGTCATTCGTACCTTGTCCGCGCCGGGGGCGAGAGAAAAGCACGCGGACAGGAGGATGTGCATCCCAGCAACGCCAATAAGAACTCGGGCGTTCACGATGTAGTCCGGAGTATTGAGGTGAACACGGACGTCTAACTCGATTTTAGGAACGTTCCACGACGAAATCACCGTGCCGGTCGGAGTTGCGCCTGACTGCACTGGTACGCACGGTCCAGCAACAGGACTGAAACCGCCAGGGCTGCGCCGCGAGTGCAAGAAGAGGGTTTTCGGCGGCGTGCGCGCCAGGGGCTCGGCGCATCGCGCCGAGCGGGTTTGCCAGGATGGCAAACCCCGGGCTTTCCGCGCGGAGCAGGATTGCGCAGCGCGGAAAGGCGCGCCCGCAGCCTACAGGGATGTACTTGCGGCGGCGCCGAAAACCCTCTTCTTGCGATCGCGGCGCCTCTCTGCCTCTCTCAGTTCATCTGCTGCGCCGTAAACCCGTCCTTGCGCAGCAGCTCGAGCAGCCCCCCCTCACCGACCAGATGCAGCGAGCCGACGACCACCATGGAGTTGTCACCGGCGCGCAGCAGCTGCTCGATGCGTGGCAGCCAGTGCGCGTTGCGTTCGGTCACCAGCGAGCGGTACAGCGCCGGGAACGAGCTGTACTCGCGCGACAACAATGCCGCGAGCTTCGCGGTGTCGCCGCGTCGCCAGGCGCTCAGCACCTCCTGTAACTCGGTGGGCGACTCTTTCAGCTCGCTGAGTGTCTGGTCGAGCATGCGCAGCTGATCCTCGTGCGGCAACGCGGCGAGGCCGCCGAGCTCCTCATCGATCGTCTCCAGCCCCGCGGTCGGCTTGCCGTCCTGCTGCGCGCGGTGCACCAGCTGCTCCTCCACTCCCTGCTCCGCATCGAAGCCGAGGTGCACGTACTCGAGATCGGCGAGCTCGATCCCGACCACCCACGGTGCCTGGCCGTCGAGAACCTCGCTCGGCAGGCCGAGCTCCGTGGCAGCGGTGCTGACGCGCGTATAGCGCTCCTCGCCGATCACCGTGCGCAGCCTGGCCCCGGGCGGCAGTGCGCCGTGCTCCAGCATCCAGCCGGCGGCGGCCATCGGGTCGAGCTTGGCGAGATCGAGCTCCATCACCAGCCGTGCGGAGTCGGCATAGGCGCGGTCGAAGGCAGCCGGCAGCGCCGCATCCTGGGGCGGCAGCAGATGGATAGAGCCGGCGAGGTAGAGGGTGTTATGCGCGCCGCGGATCGCCCACACCGGGCTCGCCGCCTGCGCCGTGAGCGCCGCGCTGCTCAGGCCACCGAGCAGGCCGAGCGCGAGGAGCCGCTGCAATGACTTTCGACCCACACGACCTCGGTCAGCAGCGAGCCGTCAGGGCGCAGCTCGAAAGTGCGGAAGGCGGGCGGCCGCTCGTCGACCGCGAAATCCTCCGACCGCGGCAGGAACTGCGCGCAGGTCGAGGGTGTCGCCAGCAGCCGCACTTCCTTGCGCAGGGCGTCGTAGCTCTGGTGTACATGCCCCCACACTATGGCACGGACGTTGCGGTGTGAGTCGATGGTGTGCAGGAACTCGGCGGCGTTGGCCAGTCCGACCCGGTCGAGCCAGCGGCTGGACATCGGCACCGGGTGATGATGCAGGCAGACCATGCAGTGGCGCGTCCCGGCGCTCGCGAGCGCCTCATCGAGGCCGGCGAGCGTCTGTGCGCTCAGTGCGCCGCCGGCCGATCCGGGGATGCAGCTGTCGAGCAGCACGATGCGCCAGCGGCCGAGATCGACGAAGCCATCGAGCACGAAGGGTTTGCCACCAAGCTCGGCGCGCATCGCCTGCGGCTCGTCGTGATTGCCGGGGATGGCGAGCACCGGCAGCCCGAGCGAACCAAAGAGGCGCCGCAGGTGTCGATAACCGCCCGGGTCGTCCTGCACCAGATCGCCGGTGAGCAGCAGCGCATCGGGCGGCCAGGCGTGCGCACGCGCCTGGGCGAGCGCGGCGCTCAGCGCCGGCAGCGTCGCGACGCCACGCAGCTCTTCGCCCTCGTCGCCGTAGAGGTGCGGATCAGTGAATTGAATCAGGCGGATGGCACTCATCGAGGTCAGCGTAACAGAGGGCCACTGGAGGCAGCAGTGAACCAGTGCTGCGAACTGAAGGCGTCACGAATCAGCGACATGACGCCGTACCGGTTCGGCCCATGATTAATGTGAAGCAGGCCCGCGTACGCACCCGGCAGCCGCGGAACTTTAAGTCGCCTGGCAGCTACATTTGGCGACCGCGCGCCATTCGAGCACCGGCCGCGGCTGATTGAGCATCGGGCGCGACTGGTGGAGAATGCGCGCCCCCGGAGCGTTGCGCGCTGCCTGACCGCGAGCGCGGCACTGAGCGACGCTCGCGATCGGCTGTCGCGGCCACCGAGCCGCTTAAGACTTAAGAAGAGCCTCATGAGCACACGCCGCGAACTCGCCAACGCCATCCGCGCGCTCTCCATGGACGCCGTCCAGCGCGCCAACTCCGGCCACCCCGGAATGCCCATGGGCATGGCCGATATCGCCCAGGTGCTGTGGGGCGATTTCCTGCGCTACAACCCCGCGAACCCGCAATGGCCGAACCGCGACCGCTTCGTGCTTTCCAACGGCCACGGCTCGATGCTGCTCTATTCGGTGCTGTACCTCACCGGTTATCCAATGACCATCGAGGACATCAAGGGGTTCCGCCAGCTCGGCAGCCGCACCCCCGGACATCCCGAATACGACCTGGCGCTCGGCATCGAGACCACCACCGGCCCGCTCGGTCAGGGCATTGCCAACGCTGTCGGCATGGCGCTCGCCGAGAAGCTGCTGGCGGCGGAGTTCAACCGCGACGGTTTCAACGTCGTCGATCATTACACTTATTGCTTCTGCGGCGACGGCTGCCTGATGGAGGGCGTGTCGCACGAGGCATGCTCGCTCGCCGGGACACTGGGCCTCGGCAAGCTGATCGTCTTCTACGACGACAATGGCATCTCGATCGACGGCAAGGTGGTCGGCTGGTTCACCGACGACACGCCGGAGCGCTTTCGAGCGTACGGCTGGCACGTGGTGCCGCGGGTCGACGGTCTCGACGGCGAGGCGGTGAGCCACGCGATCACCGCGGCGCGAGCCGAGACAGCGAGACCCTCGCTCATCTGCTGCAAGACCATCATCGGCTACGGCGCCCCCGACAGGCAGGGCACCAAGGAGGCGCACGGCGAGGCGCTGGGCGCCGACGAGGTGGCCAAGGCACGGGTGCAGCTCAACTGGCCGTACCCGCCGTTCGTGGTGCCGGAGGAAATTCGCGCCGCCTGGGACCACCGCCGCCAGGGGGCGGCGCTCGAGACTGCCTGGCGCGAGCTGTTCGCAGGTTATGCCAAGAGTTTCCCCGAGCTCGCGCGCGAGCTCGAGCGGCGCACGCGCGCGCAGCTGCCCGCCGACTGGCCAGAGACCGCGGCACGTACCCGCACCGAGCTCGGCAAGCAGAGTGCGCCACAGGCGACGCGGCAGTCCTCGCAGGCCGCGCTCAATGTCATCGCTCCGGCACTGCCGGAGATCTTCGGCGGCTCGGCCGACCTCACCGGCTCCAACAACACCATGTTCAAGGGAGCGCGCACGTTGATGCCCGACTCGGTCGCGGGCAACTACCTGCACTACGGCGTGCGCGAGTTCGGCATGACGGCAATCATGAACGGCATCGCGCTCCACCGTGGCCAAATTCCCTACGGCGGCACCTTCCTGGTGTTCTCCGACTACGCCCGCAACGCGGTGCGGCTCGCCTGCCTGATGCAGCAGCGCGTGATCCTGGTCTACACGCACGACTCGATCGGACTCGGTGAGGACGGCCCCACGCACCAGCCGATCGAGCACCTCTCGAGCCTGCGCGCCATACCGCACATGAATCTCTGGCGCCCCTGCGATGCCGCCGAGACCGCGGTGGCCTGGACGCTCGCCCTCGAGCGCCACGGGCCGACCGCACTCGCCCTGACCCGCCAGGCAGTGCCGCAGCAACCGCGCAGCCCAGCGCAGCTCGAGGCCATCGCTCGCGGCGGCTACGTGCTGATCGAGCCGGCCGGGGCCGCCGAGGCAGTGGTGATCGCGACCGGCTCGGAGGTCGGCATCGCCGCGGAGGCGGTGAACGCCCTCAATGCGGCCGGGCGGCGCGTGCGCTTGGTCTCCATGCCCTCGACCGAGACCTTCGATGCCCAGGAAGCCGCCTACCGCGAGTCGGTGTTGCCCCGCGCGCTGCGCCGGCGGCTGGCGGTGGAGGCGGGCGCGAGGCAGAGTTGGTGGCGTTACGTCGGCAGCGGCGGCCGCGTGCTGGGCATCGATACCTTCGGCGCCTCGGGCAAGGGGGCCGATGTGCTCCGGCATTTTGGCTTCACGGCCGATAATATCGGTCGACAACTACGCGAACTGTTGGAGGAATGAGCGTGGCAATCAGGCTGGGCATCAACGGCTACGGGCGCATCGGCCGCAACACGCTGCGCGCCCTCTACGAGGGCAAACGCACCGGCGAGCTGCAGATCGTCGCCCTCAACGATCTGTGTGACTCGAAAACCAATGCGCACCTGACGCGCCACGATACCGTGCACGGGCGCTTCCCCGGCGAGGTGAAAGTCGACGGCGACTACATGGTGGTGAATGGCGACCGCATCCGGGTGCTGGCTGAGCGCGACCCGGCGAAGCTGCCCTGGGGTGAGCTCGGTGTCGATTACGTGCTCGAGTGCACCGGGTTGTTCACCTCCAAGGCCAAGGCTGGCGCGCACCTCAAGGGCGGGGCGAAGAAGGTGGTGATTTCGGCGCCGGGCGGTGAGGACGTGGACGCCACCATCGTCTACGGCGTCAACCACCGGGTGCTGAAGAGCAGCTTCACCGTGATCTCCAACGCCTCCTGTACCACCAACTGTCTGGCGCCCGTTGCCAAGGTGCTGCACGACAAGGTCGGCATCGCTGCCGGAATCATGACCACGGTGCACGCCTACACCAACGACCAGGTGCTCACCGACGTCTACCATGCCGATCTGCGGCGCGCGCGCTCGGCCACCATGTCGCAGATCCCGACCAAGACCGGCGCCGCCGCCGCGGTCGGCCTGGTGCTGCCGGAGTTGAAGGGCAAGCTCGATGGCTTCGCCGTGCGCGTACCGACCATCAATGTTTCGCTGGTCGATCTCACCTTCAGTGCGCGCCGGCCCACCTCGGTCGAGGAGGTCAACGAGTCGCTGCGGCAGGCGGCCGCCACTGATCTCAAAGGCATCCTCGCCTACAACGAGGCGCCGCTGGTGTCGGTAGACTTCAACCACGACGCGCACTCCTCGGTGTTCGACGCCACGCTCACCAAGGTGATCGATGGCACGCTGGTGAAGGTATGCGCCTGGTACGACAACGAGTGGGGCTTCTCCAACCGCATGCTCGATACCACGCTCGCCTGGTCGCGCGCCGCATGAGAGTGCTGCGGATGACGGACACGGACCTGCGCAACAAGCGGGTCCTGATCAGGGAAGACCTCAACGTGCCGGTGCAGGCGGGCGTGGTGACCAGTGATGCGCGCATCCGCGCCGCGCTCGCCACCATTCGCTACGCGCTCGATCAACACGCGCGCGTGTTCGTCATCTCGCATCTCGGTCGGCCGCAGGAGGGCGAGGAGGATCCGGCGCTGACGCTGGCACCGGTGGCGGCGCGCCTCTCGGAACTGCTCGGCAGGCCGGTGCCGCTGCGCAAGGACTGGATCGACGGCGTCGACTGCCCGCCCGGGACCGCAGTGCTGTGCGAGAACGTGCGCTTCCTCAGGGGCGAGAAGCGCGACGACGAGCAGCTCGCGCGCCGCATGGCCGCACTCTGCGAGGTCTTCGTGATGGATGCCTTCGCGACCGCGCACCGCGCCGAGGCCAGCACCCACGGCGTGGCGCGTTACGCGCCGGTGGCATGCGCCGGCCCGCTGCTGGTCGGCGAGCTCGAGGCGCTCGAGCGTGCGCTCGAGCAGCCGGCGCGGCCGCTGATCGCCGTGGTCGGAGGCTCGAAAGTCTCCACCAAGCTGCTGGTGCTCGAAGCACTGCTCGAGAAGGTCGACCAGCTGATCGTCGGCGGCGGCATCGCCAACACCTTTCTCGCCGCCACCGGCGTGCAGGTCGGCAAGTCGCTGTGCGAGACCGAGATGCTCGACGTCGCGCGCCGTCTCATGGACAAGGCGCGCGCGCGTGATACCGCCATACCGCTGCCGACCGACGTGGTAGTGGGGCGCGAGTTCGCTGCCACCGCGCACGCCGACGTGCGCGCGGTCGGTGAGGTACGCCCGGACGAGATGATTCTCGACATCGGCCCCGACACCGCCGACCGCTACAGCGCGCTGCTGCAGTCGGCCGGCACTTCGATCTGGAACGGCCCGGTGGGCGTGTTCGAGTTCGACCAGTTTGGCGAAGGCACGCGCGCCATCGCGGTCAGCATCGCGCGCAGCAAAGCGTTCTCGCTCGCCGGCGGCGGCGACACCCTCGCGGCCATCGAGAAATACCGGGTCGAAGAGGGCATCTCGTATATCTCGACCGGCGGCGGTGCCTTTCTCGAGTTCGTCGAGGGCAAGCCGCTGCCCGCGGTTGCGATGCTGGAGCAGCGCGCCCGTGGCTGAGGAGCTGAGCGGCGCGCTGCGGCGACGCGCCAAGATCGTCGCCACCGTCGGGCCGGCGACCGATGACCTCGAGGTGCTGGTGCAGATGATGCGCGCCGGGGTGGACGTGGTGCGCCTCAACGCCTCGCACGGCACGGTCGCCGATCGCCGTCGCCGCCTCGAGCTGGTGCGTGAGGCGGCGCGGCGCGCCGATGCCTGCGTCGGCGTGCTGCTCGACCTCGGCGGGCCGAAGATCCGCATCGAGGGTTTTCGCGACGGGCAGGTGCAGCTCGTCGAAGGCGCGCCGTTCACGCTCGATACTGAGCTCGATCCCAAGGCCGGCACCGCCGAACGTGTTGGCATCGCCTACAAGGAGCTGCCAAAGGACGTCAGCGCCGGGGACACGCTGCTGCTCGCCGACGGCCAGATCGTCCTCGACGTCGTGGCGGTCGGCGCTACCACGGTCGAGACGCGCGTGCGGGTCGGCGGCCCGCTGTCCGACCGCAAAGGGCTCAACCGCCAGGGCGGCGGCATCTCGGCGCCGGCGCTCTCGGAACGCGACCACGAGGACATCCGCTTCGCGGCCGAGGAGGGCATCGACTACATGGCGGTGTCGTTCGCGCGCGAGGCCGCCGACATCGAGCAGGCGCGCACGCTGCTGCGCGCGGCGGGTGGCGAGGCGCGCATCGTCGCCAAGATCGAGCGGCACGAGGCGGTCGACAATCTCCCCGGCATCATCGAAGCCGCCGACGTCATCATGGTGGCGCGCGGTGATCTGGGGGTGGAGATGGGCTACGCCGAGCTCACCGGACTGCAGAAGACCATCATTCACGAGACGCGCACCCACAACAAGGTGGTGATCACGGCGACGCAGATGATGGAGTCGATGATCAACAATCCGGTACCGACACGCGCCGAGGTGAGCGACGTCGCCAACGCCGTCATGGACGGCACCGATGCCGTGATGCTCTCCGCCGAGAGTGCCACCGGGCGCTACCCGGTGCGCGCGGTGCAGGCGATGGCGCAGGTCATCGAGGGCGCGGAGAAATACCAGCTGACGCACAGCCGTTCCCGCCAGCGCAGCGCCGAGGGCTACTTCAAGGGTACCGAGGAAGCGATCGCCATGGCCGTCATGTATACGGCCAACCACATGAAGGTGCGTGCGATCGTCGCACTCACCGAATCGGGCGCGACGCCGCTGTGGATGTCGCGCATCCGCGCCGACATTCCCGTCTACGCCTTCACGCGCAACGAGGCGACGCGCCGGCGCGTGACGCTGTACCGCGGCGTCTACCCGGTTACCTTCGACGTCACGGCGCCGGGATCAACCGCCGCGCTCTACCGCGCACTATTCACGCGGCTGCTCGAGCTGCAGCTGGTGAAGCGGCGCGATCTGGTGATCCTGACCAAGGGTGAGCTGTCGGGTGTCGAGGGTGGCACCAACTCGATGCAGATCGTAAAAGTCGCGCTGGATTAGCCGTAAGCCGGCATCAGGACAACCGCATGCGCAAGCTGACCTACCTGTGCGTGGCGGTGGTGTTGCTGCTGCTGGCGCTGGCGGTCACCGCCTACCTGCTGCTGCGCGCCTCGCTGCCGCAGCTCGACGGCGAGCGGCACGCGGCGGGTCTCGAGGCGGCGGTGCGCATCAGCCGCGATGCACGCGGAGTGCCGACGCTCGTGGCCGCGAACCGGCTCGATCTCGCCTTCGCCACCGGCTTCGTGCACGCCCAGGACCGCTTTTTCCAGATGGACCTGGCGCGCCGCCACGCCGCCGGCGAGCTCGCCGAGCTATTCGGTCCGCTAGCGCTCGATGAGGACCGTAAAACCCGTCTGTTTCGCTTCCGTCGCCTGGCGCGCGCGGTGATCGCCGCGGCGAGTCCGCAGCAGCGCGCCGTGCTCGAGGCCTACGCACGTGGCGCCAACGCCGGCATCGACAGCCTGGCATCGCGCCCGTGGGAGTACTGGTTGCTGCGCCAGCGGCCCGTCGCCTGGCGGCCCGAGGACAGCGTGCTGGTCGAATACGCCATGTGGTGGGACCTGCAGGCGAGCGGCTTTCGCCGTGAGATTCTGCGGCGCGAGATCAACGCGCGTCTCGGCGGCCCCGAATGCAGCGGCGGCTGGAAGTGCGCCCTCGCATTCCTCTACCCGGCTGGCACCGAATGGGACGCGCCGGATAGCGCGCCCGGCGCCGCGGCTGTCAGCAATGTGCCGCTGCCCGAGCCCCCGGTGCTCAACGTGCGCGACAGCCCGCTGACACCGGAGGCGCCCGGGGCCGCCGCGCACACGCCCGCCGCCGGCAGCAACAACTGGGCCGTGGCCGGACGACTGACGGCGACCGGCGCCGCGTTGGTTGCCAACGACATGCATCTCGGGCTGCGCGTACCGCCGGTGTGGTATCACGCGCGCCTGCAGCTGGTGGGCAGCGCCAGCGAGCCCGCGCTCGATCTCAACGGCGTGACGCTGCCCGGCACGCCGTTACTGGTCGCAGGCTCGAACGGCCACATCGCCTGGGGCTACACCAACAGCTACGGCACCTGGCTCGGGGTGCAGCCGCTAGCGTGCGTCGGGCTCTCGCCGCCGGTGCTGCTGAGCCCCGCGGGCAGGATGCCGCTCGCGGTGGAGCGCGAGGAGATCCGCGTCCACGGGGGTGCGCCCGTCACGCTGGAGGTGGTCTCGGGCCCGCCGGGCCTGCTGCTGCGCGCCGACCTCGCCACGCATACCTGCTGGTTCGGCTCCTGGCTGGCGCAGCTGCCGGCGGCGACCAACATGAACCTCATGACGCTCGAGCACGCCGCTTCGGTCGAGGAGGCGCTCGAGCTGGCGCCCGAGATCGGCATCCCCCACCAGAACGCCGTCATCGGCGATACGCACGGCCGCATCGCCTGGACCATCTTCGGCCGCATTCCCACCGACATCGGACCCGATCGCGCCCGCGGCGTCGCGCCCTGGACGACGGCGGCCGAGCAGCCGCATCTCGTCGACCCGCCGCTTGGGCGGCTGTGGACCGCGAACGCGCGGGTCACGAGCGACGAGCACGAGCAGCGCGTGATCGGCGGCGACCTGGCCGCTTTCGGCGCCGAATACAACCTCGGCGCACGCGCCGGGCAGATCCGTGATGACCTGCTGGCGCTTGCCGGAAAGGTGACACCCGCCGACATGCTGCGCATTCAACTCGATGACCGCGCGGTGTTTCTCGAGCGCTGGCGGACGCTGCTGCTGACGCTGCTCGATGTCGAGAGTCTCCGCGGCCACCCGCAGCGCGCCGAGTTCCGCTCGCTCATCGAGCACTGGAAGCCCGCAGCCAGTATCGACTCGGTCGGCTATCGGCTGGTGCGCACCTTCCATGACCGAACGCAGCAGACGGTATGGCAGATGCTGCTCGGGGCCTTAGCTGTGCACGAGCAGTACGAGGCTGCACCCGAGCAGTTCGAGGGACCGCTGTGGCAGCTGGTCACCGCGCAGCCGCTGCACCTGCTCGCGCAGCAATACCCCGGCTGGCCGCAGTTCCTGCGGGCGCAGGTCGATGCCACCATCGCCGAGCTGCAGAGCAGTTGCCCGACGCTCGCGGGCTGCACCTGGGGCGCGCGCCAGGTGGTGCGCATCCGCCATCCGCTGTCGGGCGCGCTTCCCTGGCTCGCGGGTTGTCTCGACATGCCGGCGCTCGAGCTGCCCGGCGATCACGACATGCCGCGGGTGCAGGACGGCACGATGTTTGGTGCCTCCGAGCGCTTCGCCGTATCCCCGGGCCACGAGAGTGAGGGCTACCTCACGATCGCGGGCGGGCAGAGCGGCCATCCGCTCTCACCCTACTACCGCGCCGGCTTCCGCGAGTGGGCGCGCGGTGAGCCGCTGCCGTTCCTGCCGGGTCCGTCGCAGCACACTCTCAAGCTGACGCCAGACTGAGCGGTTCGCAAACCTCGGCGTGACAGCGCTGTCACGATGGACGCGTTCATCAGCGGTTTCAGCGGCCGCCTCTACACTGTGTTGCAAGATGACCCGGCCCTACGGCGGAGGTGGTGACTGTTGCGGTGCGGAGCAGCCGGCGGTGCGCGGGTGGCGGCGGGCTGACGAACTCGCCCCACGCCCGCGAGGTCTGACATCCGTCGCGCCCGGCCCGGCCGCGACTTCGGTCACACAGCCGGCTGCGCCCGCGGTTTCATAATAGAAGGCCATGCACGCGACCATGGACGTCCTCGCCGAAACCGCCTCCCGGCCGGGCCCGCGCCCGACCGTGGGGCTGGTGCTGACGGGCGGCGGCGCGCGCTCGGCGTACCAGGTGGGCGTGCTGCTCGCGCTGGCGGAGCTGCTGCCGCGGGCACGCAACCCGTTTCAGATCATCGTCGGCACCTCGGCGGGTGCGGTGGCCGCGAGCGTGCTGGCCGCGGAGGCGCACCACTGGCGACGCGCGGTCGCGGGGCTCGAGCGGGTGTGGGCGAACTTCCGCTCCGGCCAGGTCTTTCACGTCGACCCGCCGCACATGCTGCGCGCCGGCGCGCACTGGGTGCTGGCGCTGATTTCCGGCGGCATGGTGCTGTCGCCGCCGAAATCGCTGCTCGACAACACACCGCTGCGCGAGCTGCTCGGCCGGCACGTCGACTGCGAGGGCGTCCGCCGCAGCATCGCGCGCGGGCACCTGCGGGCGTTCGCGCTGTGCTCGACCAGTTACAGCACCGGGCAGTCGGTCGCCTTCTACGACGGCATCGACTCGATCGTCGACTGGTCGCGGGTGCAGCGCATCGGGCGTCGCAGCGAATTTACGCTCGATCACCTGATGGCGAGCGCGGCGATTCCGCTGCTGTTCCCGCCAATCCGCATCGGCGAGGATTATTTCGGCGATGGCGCCATGCGCCAGCTGCATCCGCTCAGCCCGGCGATCCACCTCGGAGCCGATCGGCTGCTGATAGTCGGCGTGCGCGCGCGACGCGCGGCGGGTGTCGCCGTCAACCGTCTGCAGACGATCATGCCGAGTCCGGGCGAGATCTTCGGCTACATGCTCGACACGCTGTTCACCGACCAGATCTACGGCGACCTCGAGCAGCTCGAGCGCATCAACACCCTGGTGCACGCGGCACCGCAGGCGACCCGCGGCGAGCGGCTGGTGGAGACGCTGATGCTCGCGCCGAGCGTCGACCCGCGCGAGATCGCCGCGCGGCACGCGGGCGAGATGCCCGCCGGGCTTAAAGCGCTGCTGCGCGTCATCGGCGGGCGCGACGCTTCCGGCTATCAGCTGGCGAGCTACCTCACCTTCGAGTCCGGCTACACGCGCGCGCTGATCGAGCTCGGTTATCGCGACGCCATGGAGGCGCGCGCGGCGCTGCTCGCGTTCATGAGCGGAGAGAAGTTGCCGCAGGTGATGACGGCCGCCGGCGTCGCCCAGGCGACCTGAGCGCGCGCTCAGGTGGCCGCGGTGCCCGCTGCCCGTGGCCGCGGCTGGAACAGCTTCGCCCCCGGCAGCCCGCTATGGCGGACGGTCACGTTGGGGAACTCCGCGGCGAAGATCTCCGCCAGCCGATCGACGATGTAGACCGAGCGATGCTGTCCGCCGGTGCAGCCGACCGCCACCGTCAGGTAGCCACGATTGCTCGCCTGGTACTCCGGCACCCGGCCGCGGACGAAGCGGGCGATATCGGCAATCAGCGCGGCGACGTTGGTGTGCGTCTCGAGAAAGCGGATCACCTCGGTGTCGCGCCCGGTCAGGTTGCGCAGTCCCGGCTCCCAGTAAGGATTGGGCAGCGCGCGGGCGTCGAAGACGAAGTCGGCGTCGGCGGGGATGCCGCGCTTGAAGCCGAAGGACTCGAAAGTGATTGACAGCAGTCCGGCTGCGCGCTGCTCGACGCGCTTGTGGATGATGTCGCGCAGAGCGTGCACCGAGAGGCGTGAGGTGTCGATCAGCAGGTCCGCGCAGGAGGCGACCGGCTCGAGCAGCGAGCGCTCGAGACTCATTGCCTCCCGCAGCCCGACGTCGCCGCTGCTCAAGGGGTGCTTGCGGCGCGTTTCCGCGTAGCGCCGCAGCAGCTCATCCTCCGCCGCCACCAGGAAGATCACCTCGCACTGCAGGCCGCTGCGTTTCAGCTCGTCGATCAGCTGCGGCACGCTGGCCACCTCGGCCGCGGTGTTGCGGGCGTCGAGTCCGATGGCGGTGCGCTCGTAGCGCGGCTCGGGGCTGCGCACGGTGTAGGAGACGAACGGCTTCAGCAACGCCGCCGGGATGTTGTCGATGCAGTAGAAGCCGAGATCCTCGAGCATGTGCAGCGCCACGCTCTTGCCGGACCCGGACAGCCCGCTGAGGATGATGATGCGCACCCGGTAATGTTACCGGTGCGCCGCGCGGCGGGCCAATTCCCGCCGCTGCGCCGCCCGCCGCGGGCGGATCTCAGGCTCCGGGAACGCGGGGCGCTGCCGCCTGACCTCAGAGCCGCAGCGCGCGCGCCTCGGCGGCGTGATGGTCGCCGCGCTTCTCCTTGTGCTTCTTGATGCAGCGATCGAGCTTGTCGGCGAGCAGGTCGATCGCGGCGTACATATCCTCTTCGACCGCATCGGCATGGATCGCGCAGCCGCTCACGTGCAGCGTCGCCTCGGCCTTCTGTCGCAGCTTCTCCACCGTCAGCACGCAGTGCACGTCGATCACCTGATCGAAGTGCCTGCCAATGCGCTCGAGCTTCTTGGCAACGTATTGCCGCAGCGGTGGGGTAACTTCGACATGATGGCCGGTGACGCTGAGCTGCATAAGCCGTCTCCTGTAGCGGGAAAGTTCACATCGGCGCAAGGCCTGAGCGGCGACGCTCGTTGGAGGGCGCTATCCCCAGGGCCTCGCGGTACTTGGCAACCGTACGGCGCGCGACCGGGATGCCCGCCGCCGACAGCAGCTCGGCGATGCGCCCATCGCTCAAAGGCTCCTGCGGGTTCTCCTCCTTGACGAGCTTGCGGATCTTGGCGCGGATCGCGGTGGAGGAAGTACCGGAGCCATCGGCGCCCTCGACGTGGCTCGAAAAGAAGTAGCGCAGCTCGAACACCCCGCGCGGCGTGTGCATGTACTTGCCCGAGGTCACGCGCGAGACCGTCGACTCGTGCATGGTTATCGCCTCGGCGATGTCCCGCAGGATCATCGGCCGCATGTGCTCCTCACCGTGCTCGAGAAAATCGCTCTGCCGCTCGACGATCGAGCGCGCCACCTTCAACAGCGTCTCGTGACGGATCTCCAGGCTCTTGAGCAGCCAGCGCGCCTCCTGCAGCTGCGCGCGCATGCTGGCGTGGCTGGCATTGCGGCCGATGAGGCTGGCGTAGCCCTGATTGAGCCGCACGCGCGGCAGCGTCGCCGGATTGACCTCTACCGCCCAGCCGTGCTCGGTGCGGCGCACGAACACATCGGGAATCACGTACTCCGGCTTGCCGGCGCTCACGGTGGCGCCGGGACGCGGATGGCAGGAGCGCACCAGCGCCACCGCCGCCGCCAGCTCCTCCTCCGAGACCCGCAGCTCGCGGCGCAGCAGCGACAGCTCGCGCTCGGCGAGCAGCGACAGGTGGTGGCGCGCGATCTCGAGTGCGATGGCGAATCCGGGCGTGGCGGGGTCGAGCTGGCGCAGCTGCAGCTCGATGCATTCGCCGACCGAGCGCGCCGCCACACCCGGCGGATCGAGCGCCTGCACCCGCGAGAGCACCGCGGCGACCTCCTCGCTCGCGCATTCGATCTCCGGCCGCAGCGTCTGCGCAATCTCTTCCAGCGAGTCGGTGAGGTAGCCGTCATCGCTCACCGCATCAACGATCGCACGCGCGATGTTGAGCTCGCGCGAGCTCAAGTGCGCGAGCTCGAGCTGCCACAGCAAATGGTCCTGCAGCGACTGTCCGCCGGCGTCGGCGTAGTCCTGCTGCCGCTCCTCGTCGTCGCCGCTCCACGGGGTCTCAGCCGGGCCGACGCTGTGCTCCCCCCAACCCTGCTCGACAACCTCGACCGTGTTCTCGGCAGCACGCTCGGGCGGCTTGGGCTGCTCCGCGGCCGTCAACCGCACCTCGAAGGTGCCGGTGGCCTCGGTCTCCTCCATCGGCTCGAGCATCACATTGGTCTCGAGCAGCTCGCGGATGTGCGCCTGCAGCTCGAGGGCGGGCAGCTGCAGAAGCCGGATGGCCTGCTGCAGCTGCGGGGTCATGGTCAGTTGCTGACCCAGCTTCAGCTGCAGAGAGGGTTTGAGCATGGTCCCTTGCGAAAGGCTGGACGGCAGCCTTTCCGATTTGGTCTTGGGTAATTAATTGAAAAGGAAAATGTTTATCTGTGCCCCCGGGATCGGGCGTGCTCACAGCCGGAAAGACTCACCCAAGTACACCTCACGGACTTGGGGGTTGGCAAGGACTTCTTCCGCAGTCCCCGCGGCGATCACCGTGCCCTGGTTGACGATGTAGGCACGCGCGCAGACCCCGAGAGTCTCGCGCACATTATGGTCAGTGATCAGCACGCCGATGCCGCGGTGAGTGAGCTCGCGGATGATGCGCTGGATATCGAGTACCGACAGCGGATCGACGCCCGCAAACGGCTCATCGAGCAGCATGAAGCGCGGCTCGGCTGCGAGCGCGCGCGCGATCTCGACGCGACGGCGCTCACCGCCGGAGAGCGCGAGCCCGAGTGTTTTGCGCACGTGCCCGATGCGCAGCTCCTCGAGCAGCTGCTCGAGGCGCTGCTCGCGCGCGGCGCGCTCCATGTCGCGCGTCTCGAGGATGGCCATCACGTTGTCTTCCACCGAGAGCTTGCGGAACACCGAGGCTTCCTGCGGCAGGTAGCCGAGCCCGAGCTGTGCGCGCCGATGCATCGGCAGCAGCGTCACGTCCTGATCGCCGAGGCGGATGCGGCCGGCGTCGCAGGGCACGAGCCCGACGATCATGTAGAACGCCGTGGTCTTGCCGGCACCGTTCGGCCCGAGCAGTCCCACCACTTCGCCGCTCTCGAGCGACAGCGACAGGTCGCGCACCACCTGGCGCGCCTTGTATGTTTTCGCCAGGCCAGTGGCGGTGAGCGCGCTCATGGCTGCGGACTGGGTTGCGGCCGCGCACCTTCGGGCGCAGGCCGCGGCGGCTCGCCCTTGTCGGCCGGCGGCGTGATGACGATGTGCACGCGCTGGCCGCCCGGCGCGGACACGGCCTGCATGGTCTGGCCGCGGATGTTGTAGACCAGCAGCGGGCCGGTGATCTCGTTCTTGCCGTCCGAGAGCCAGGCATCGTCCGAGAGCCGCACGGTGCCGTCGTTCACGTCGTATACGATCTGGTCGGCATGTCCGTGGGCGATCTGCTCCGAGCCGCTGCGCGTCTGCTCGAACTCCGCCGGCTTGCCGGTGACGGTCGCGCGCGCGATGCGGTTGTCGCGGAACTCGACCACCGCCTCGTCCGAGCGCAGGTTGCCGCGCGGCTCGGCGTCGATGCGCACATGGCCCTCGAAGGTCCAGCGGCTGTTGGCGAAGTTCAGTCCGGTCGCATGCGCGCGGTCGGCCTGCACGCGGTTGCTGCCCTGCGAGATCACCACCTGGCTGAAGACCACGGTGTTGGTTCGATAGTCGACCTCCGAGGATGCCGCATCCACGGTGATCGGCTGCTGGCCGGGCTGCAGCACGGCCGTGGCCGGCGCCGCGGGCACGCCCGCTGCTGCCGCCGCCCCCGCCGCAGTCGCCAGCGCAAGTGCTGTATGCCAGCGTGCTTTACGGCAGGAAAGAGCCATGCACGGCCGATTCTAACTGCACGTGCCGCTCCTTCAAGCTCGCGACCATGCCGCGGGCGTTCAGCTCGCGCCCGGACATCACCAGCGTGACCGGATCGCGCGTGGCGACCACCTGCGAATTGGTGTCGAAGGCCAGATGCTCGGTGGTGATCTCGGCACTGTCCTCGCTGCCGGGGAGGATACCGTCGACGTGTACGTCGCCCGCGAGCCGCACCACGCCGCTTCCCTGCGCGAGCTCGCCGCGCGCGGCGCGCGCGGTCCACTCATTGCCGCTGGCATCGCGAAAGCCGAGCTTGACCTGTTGCAGCTCTACCGTGCCCGCATTCGGCTGCTGCTGTATCTGCGCGGCATCGAGGGTGTAGAGCGGTCGCCCGTCGGGGCCGGTCTGCACAAGCCGTGCCTGGCGCGCCGAGTAGCCCGGGTCATGCGCGGGCGCGCCGGCTGCGGCCGGCGGGCTTTCGTGTTGCGGGGCCGATAGCAGCACCATGCCGACGGTGAGCGCCAGCAGCGCCAGCAGCGTCAGTAGCCGGTAGATCATCGTGTCCGCCGCGCGCGCACGCGCAGCGCCAGCAGGTAATCGCACACCTCGCGCACCGCGCCGCGCCCGCCCGGCAGACGGGTGACGATATCGGCGGCACGGCGCACGTCGCGGTGCGCGTCGGCGACCGCAAACGACAGGCCGGCGGCGCGCATCAGCGGCAGGTCCTGCATGTCGTCGCCGACGCAGGCGCAGGCGGCGGGGGCGAGCTTGAGCCGCATGCACAGCCGCGCGAACACGCCGAGCTTGTCGGCGACGCCCTGGTAGAGATGGCGCACGCCGAGCTCGCGGCAGCGCACCGCCATCATCGGCGAGCGCCGGCCGGAGATGATCGCCACCTGGATGCCGGCGCGCTGCAGCTGTACCAGGCCGTAGCCGTCGTGCACGTTGAACACCTTGAGTGCCTCACCGCGCGGCCCGAAATACAGCCGCCCGTCGGTGAGCACACCGTCGACGTCGAGAATCAGCAGGCGGATGGAATGCGCCATGTCACCGTCATACGACGCCGGCACGCATCAGATCGTGCACGTTGAGTGCGCCGACCAGCCGGCCGTGTGCATCGGCCACCGGCAGCGCGGTGATGCGATGCAGCTCCATCAGGTGCACGGCCTCCGCCGCCAGCGCGCGCGGCCCGATGGTCTTCGGCGCCGTGGTCATGACCGCGCTCATCGTGGTGGCGTGCACGTCGATCTGGCGGTCGAGCGCACGCCGCAGGTCGCCGTCGGTAAAGACACCGAGGATGCGCTCGTCGGCGCCGATCACCACGGTCATCCCCAATCCCTTGCGCGACATCTCCAGCAACCCGGCGCTCAGCGGTGCATCGGGCGCCACCCGCGGCAGGGCATCGCCGCTGCGCATGACTTCCTCGACGTGCAGCAACAGGCGTCGGCCGAGCGCTCCGCCAGGATGCGAGCGGGCGAAATCCGCGCGCGTGAAGCCGCGCGCCTCGAGCGCCGCGACCGCCAGTGCATCGCCCATGGCGAGCAGCGCGATGGTGCTGGCAGTCGGAGCCAGGTTGAGCGGGCAGGCTTCCTCCGGCACGCCCACGTCGAGGGTAACCGTCGCTGCCCGGGCCAGCGTCGATTCAACGTTGCCGCTCATCACGATCAGTGGCACCGCCAGGCGCTTGAGGTGCGGCAGCAGCAGCACCAGCTCGGGGGTTTCCCCCGAATTCGACAGCGCCAGCACCACGTCGGCGCGCGTGATCATGCCGAGATCGCCGTGGCCGGCCTCGGCGGGGTGCAGGAAGAAGGCGGGTGTGCCGGTGCTGGCGAGCGTGGCGGCGATCTTGCCGGCGATGTGCCCGGACTTGCCCATTCCGGTCACGACCACCCGGCCGTGACAGGCAAGGCAAATGCGGCAGGCGCGCGCAAACGCCGGACCGAGCCTTGGCGTCAGCGTCTCCAGCGCCCGCGTCTCGATGCGGAGTGCACGCTGCGCGGAGGCGAGCAGCTGCGCGTCGTCGACCGCCGCCGCCGGCAGGGCCGAGGCGGCCGGATGGGGATCCATGAGCGGCATTATAGGCACTCCGGCGGGCGCTTCGCCTGAGCAGGTCAAGCCCGGGGGGAGGCCGGCAAGGCCATGGGGCGCCCATGTAAACTGACAACCTCATGGACCCGGAAGAAGTCGCGCGGCTGATCCGCGCCAGCCTGCCGGGAGCGCAGGTGCAGGTGCGCTCCGACGACAACACGCATTTTGCCGCGCGCATCGTCGCGGAGGAGTTCGCGCAGCTGCGCAGCCTCGCGCGCCACCAGCTCGTCTACCGCGCGCTCGGGGAGCGCATGGGACGCGAGATTCACGCGCTCTCGATCGAGGCGCTGACACCGCAAGAGGCGCGGCAGGAATAACCGCGTGGACAAGCTGCAGATCCAGGGCGGCGTGCCCCTCGAAGGCGAGGTGCGTATCTCCGGCGCGAAAAATGCCACGCTGCCGATTCTCGCCGCGGCGTTGCTCGCCGATGATCCGGTGGTGGTGGCCAACGTTCCGCACCTGAAGGATGTCACCACCACCGTCGAGCTGCTCGGCCGCATGGGCGCGACCGTCACCGTGGATGAGCGGATGCGCATCGAGGTCGACGGCTCGAGCGTGCGCGAGTGCTTCGCGCCTTACGATCTGGTCAAGACCATGCGCGCCTCAATTCTGGTGCTCGGGCCGCTGCTGGCGCGTCACGGGCGCGCCGACGTCTCGCTGCCCGGCGGCTGCGCCATCGGTGCCCGCCCGGTCAACATCCACGTCGCGGGCCTGCAGGCGATGGGCGCCGACATCACCATCGAGGGCGGCTACATCCGCGCACGCGCCTCGCGGCTGAAGGGTGCGCGGCTGGTGCTCGACACCGTGACCGTCACCGGCACGGAGAACCTGATGATGGCCGCGACGCTCGCTGCGGGCGAGACCGTCATCGAGAACGCGGCGCGCGAGCCGGAGGTGGTGGACCTGGCGAACTTCCTGGTAGCGATGGGTGCGAAGATCTCCGGCGCCGGCACCGATAAGATCATCATCAACGGCGTCGAGCGGCTGCGGGGCACCAGCTACGAGGTCTTACCGGATCGCATCGAGAGCGGCACCTATCTGGTCGCCGGCGCCATCAGCCGCGGCCACGTGCGCATCAAGAGCACGCG
>Ga0187783_10001091_pt1 | contig 20077 bp, 16 predicted proteins | sample 1015_SJ02_MP02_2_FD_132471 | JGI IMG/M metagenome (GOLD analysis project Ga0187783, IMG submission 132471) | Tropical peat soil microbial communities from peatlands in Department of Meta, Colombia - 1015_SJ02_MP02_20_MG | ecosystem: Environmental > Terrestrial > Soil > Wetlands > Peat | place...
CACGGCGAAAGTGCGCGCCACCTCGGTGCGTACGAAGGCGATGAAGGACTCCATCTGCGACTGCATCTCCGCCATCTTGTCGCGCATGTTCAGGATGATTTCAATGCCCGCCAAGTTCACGCCGAGCTCGCGCGTCAGGTTCAGGATCACTTCCAGGCGCTCGAGATCGGAGTCCGTATAGAGCCGCGTATTCCCCTGTGAACGGGAGGGCTTCAGTAAGCCCACGCGCTCGTAGAGGCGCAGCGTCTGTGGATGCAGCTTGTAGAGCTCGGCTACGGCGCTGATCATGTAGCCGGCCCTCGCCTTCTTCTTACCGCGAGCCATGGCTTACCTCGATGAGGGTGTCACAGGGATGCGCGTGCGAAAAGTTCGCGCCGCGGATCCTCGTGGTCGGCTTTGGCGAGGTCGCGCAGCAATTGCCGCACGCGCTCGTCTTCCGGTTTCGGCACTACGACTTGCACCTCGACGATCTGGTCCCCGCGCTTTCCCTGCCGCCCCGCCGAGGGCGCCCCTTTTTCCCGCAAGCGCAGCTTTTTCCCGCTGTTGGTTCCCGGCGGGATGCGCACCTGCGCGCGGCCGTCGATGGTCGGTACCTCGACTTTGGCGCCCAGCGAGGCTTCGGCCACCGTCACCGGCACGACCGTGTACAGGTCGTCGCCCCGACGCTCGAAAAACGGATGGGGCTGGACATTGGTAATGATGTACAGATCGCCCGGCGGTCCGCCGTGGAGCCCGGCATTGCCGCGTCCGGCCACGCGCACGCGCGAGCCGGTCTTGGCACCCGGCGGAATACGCACCTCGAGCGAATCGACGCGCGGGACGCGCCCTTCGCCACCACAGTTCCGGCACACGGAGCGCAGCTTGCCGGTCCCTCCGCAGCGCGAACAGGTGATCTGAAAACGCATTTTGCCGCTGACCTGGGTCACCTGCCCGCTGCCGCCGCAGGTCGGACACACCTTCTCGTCGCCCGGCGCGGCGCCCGTGCCGTGGCAGACCGGGCAAACGTCGAGGCGGGTGATGTTTAGCCTCTTCACCGCGCCATGCATGGCTTCGGCAAACGAGATGTCGATCTGAAATTCAAGGTCCGTGCCGGGTTCCTGTTCGGCCGTGGCCCGTGCGGCGTTCGCTCCGCGAAAGAACTGACTGAAGAGGTCGCGAAAGCTCGTCCCGCCCCCCGCGCCCGCTCCCCCAAAATCGAATCCTCCGAAATCGAAATGAACGTCCTGGGGCGAGCCGCCGTATTCGGCCCCCGGCGGGGGCCCGCCCGGCCCGGGCACATGGAAGCCGAATTGATCGTACATTTGGCGCTTCTTGGTGTCGGAGAGAACGTCGTAGGCTTCCTGAATCTGCTTGAACTTTTCTTCCGCCGATTTATCGCCGGGATTCAGGTCGGGATGATACTTGCGCGCGAGTTTGCGGTAGGCCGCGCGAATCTCCTTCGCCGAGGCCTTGCGGGGCACTCCGAGCAGTTCGTAATAGTCCTGTTTGGCTGCGGTTGGCATGAAAACTCAATCGACGATTGAAACTCCTGCAAGTCCTCACAGATTCGACCAGCGGACGTTCCATTCCGCCAGTTCCAGCGCCTCGCGTTCGGCTTCTTCCTGCTTTTGACGCTGCGCCTCCGAGCGCCCGGCCATCGACGCTTCCTTTTCTGTGGCCTTCTGAATCCACCGATCGAGCGAGCTGATTTTCTGTTCGACGCTCGCGGGGTCGGATTTGAAGCGCAGCAGCGTCCCGGTGATTTCGACCGAGCGCGGGGAGAAATCGGTGGGATTACGTTCCGCTTCGTAGAACAGGCGCCGCCAGTCACCGCTTGGACTGACCGAGATCGTCACCTGCAGCAGGTAGACACCTTCGCGAATTTTCTGAACGGCCTGCGGCGGACCGGTTCGGCGAATCCCGTTCGCGGTCAATCGATCGCTCCCTCAGAAGAAGCATGCCGGGCGGAGGGTCGACTGAGCGACCCTCCCCGCTCATCCTCGCTTAGTTCGGCTTCTTTGATTCGTCCACATCGACGAACTCGGCGTCAACGACATCGCTCTGTCCGCCGCCCGGGGCCTGACCGCTCGCCGGCCCCGCGCCGCTTTGTCCGCCCGGAGCGCCCGTCCCCGAACCGGCCGCGGCCTGCTGCGCCTTGTACATCGTCTCGGCGATGCGGTGCGAAGCCCTGGTCAGTTCATCGACGGCCGCATTCAGGCGGTCGACCCCGCCTTCGCTCAGGGCCCGGCGGGCCGCTTCGACGGCCTCCTCGGCCGACTTCACATCGGAGTCACCCAGCTTCTCACGGTTCTCCTTGATCAGTTTTTCCGTGCCGTAGACAAGGTTATCGAGCCGGTTGCGCACCTCGACTTCAGCAAGCCGCGCCTTGTCTTCCGAGGCGTGGGAGTCGGCTTCCTTGCGCATGCGCTCAGCCTCTTCCTTGCTCAGGCCGGTTGAAGCGGTTATGGTGATCTTCTGCTCCTTGTTCGTGGCCAGGTCCTTAGCCGAGACGTTCAGGATGCCGTTCGCATCGATGTCGAAGGTGACTTCGACCTGCGGCACCCCGCGCGGAGCGGGTGGAATCCCGATCAGGTGGAACTTGCCGAGCGACCGGTTGCCGCTGGCCACGGGCCGCTCGCCTTGCAGAACGTGGATCTCGACCGAGGTCTGGTTGTCAGCGGCCGTCGAGAACACCTCGGACTTGCGCGTGGGGATCGTCGTGTTGCGCGGAATCAGCACGGTCATCACGCCACCCAGCGTTTCGACGCCCAGGGAAAGCGGCGTAACGTCCAGCAGGAGGATGTCCTTCACCTCACCGCCCAGCACGCCGCCCTGAATGGCCGCGCCCACGGCAACGACTTCGTCCGGGTTCACGCCTTTGTGCGGCTCTTTGCCGTTAAACAGGCCCTTGACGATATCGACCACGCGCGGAATGCGCGTCGAGCCGCCCACCAGGACCACTTCGTCAATCTTGTCCGGCGTGAGCTGCGCGTCACTCATCGCCCGCTTCACTGGTTCGACCGTGCGCTGGAGGAGGTCTTCCATCAATTGTTCGAGCTTGGCGCGCGTCAGCTTCTGCTGCAGGTGCTTCGGGCCAGACTCGTTCGCGGTAACGAAGGGGAGATTGATCTCCGTTTCCATCAGCTGCGAGAGCTCGATCTTGGCCTTTTCCGCTGCTTCTTTGAGGCGCTGGATGGCCATGCGGTCCTTGCTCAGATCGATGCCCTGCTCCTTCTTGAATTCTGCGACCAGCCAATCGACGATGCGCTGATCGATGTCGTCGCCGCCCAGGTGCGTATCGCCGTTCGTCGATTTCACCTCGACCACGCCTTCACCGACCTCGAGGATCGAAATGTCGAACGTGCCGCCGCCCAGATCGTAAACCGCGATCGTTTCGTCCTTCTTCTTATCCAAACCGTAAGCCAGAGCCGCGGCCGTGGGCTCGTTGATAATACGCATCACCTCGAGCCCGGCAATTTCGCCGGCCTGCTTCGTCGCCTGGCGCTGGCTGTCGTTGAAGTAGGCGGGAACGGTGATCACCGCCTTGGTGACCTTCTCGCCCAGAAAATCTTCGGCCGCCGTCTTCAGTTTCTGAAGGATCATGGCCGAGACTTCCGGCGGGCTGTACACCTTGCCGGCGATTTCAACTCGCGCGTCATCATGCGGGCCGCGGGTCACCTTGTAGGGGACGCGTTTGATCTCTTCCGATACTTCGTCATAGCGGCGGCCCATGAAACGCTTGATCGAATAAACCGTGTTCTCCGGGTTCGTGATGGCCTGGCGCTTGGCCACTTGCCCGACCAATCGCTCACCGCTCTTGGTAATGGCAACCACCGAAGGCGTCGTGCGCGCGCCCTCCTGATTGGGGATCACCACGGGCTCGCCGCCCTGCATCACGGCCACCACGGAGTTGGTCGTGCCCAGGTCAATGCCGATAATCTTGCTCATGAATTTACTCCTCTAGGTCTGCGACTGGTCCGGTCGCCTTCGGGTGCGCCGAACCGAAGGCCATCTTACACATTGAGTGTATCATTGTCAAGTTTAATCAAATAATGTATAAGTGCAGTACGCAGTGTATCTTACGGTAGCAAGCCCGCTCCCTCTTGCTGCGCCGAGCCCCTTTTCGGGCCGGCACTCTCGCCGGGCGGTCGGCGCGGAAGAGCGTCGCTCGGTCGCCGCAGGGGCGATGCGGCATGCGGTTGGGCGGTGCATGAATTTGTCGCTCTGGCTCCGAGCGAACCCCGGGAACCCTCCCCGGCATCCTAGTGACACTTGGGACGGACAAGGACAGGAAGCCGCACGTTGTCCGCGCCGTTCGCGCTACAATGGCGCCTGTTTGAACCTGACCACTCGAGGGAGGCAGGCTTGAAAACTGATCAAGGTGTCGAGCGGACCGCGGCCGTTCTGGGCTCGCGCCGGGCGAGGTACGTTCTGGCGGTGGTCGCCGCCGTCGCCGCGGCCGTAGGCGTGAGGGCGAAGCCCGAGGCAGCACCAGGGCAAGTCCGGCAGGCGCGCCTCACACGAACCGAGAGCCTGTCCGCACCAATGAAGGCCTACGGCTCACGAACCGCGCCCATCACCATGGAAGTTTTCACCGATTACGAATGCCCCATGTGCCGCAATCTTTACGAGCAGACGCTGCGGCCGTTGATCAATGACTATGTCGCTTCTGGAAAGGTCTATCTGGTACACCGGGATTACCCGCTGAACATTCCCGCCCATAAATACTCCGGCCAAGCCGCGCGATGGGCAAATGTCGCGGCGCAACTGGGCGAATTCGAGACCGTCGAGGCAGCACTTTACGACAACCAGCAGGCTTGGGACGCGAGCGGTGACATTGGGAAATATGTCGCTTCGGCGCTCAGCAAGTCCGACTTTAGTCGCGTGCAAAGGATTATGGACACCTGCGCACCGCCCGGGCCGAAGGGCAGCCCCGGAACGGTCGTCACGCCTCCCCATCCGTGCGAGGTCGACCCCTATATCGAGAAGGACATCGAGCTCGGAAATCAGCTGCCAGTCACCGGCACGCCGGCCTGGATGATCATCTACAAGGGGCAACGGCTGCCCCCGAGCACGGGATTCGTTTCCTGGACCGTACTCAAGGAATTCTTCGACAACCTCCTCGCCAGGGGATAGCGAGTCTCGAAAGCCTCGGCGCATGAAAGCAACCGGCCAAGTCGGGCGGCTTCTCTTGTTGATCGGGCGCCTCGCGCTCGGCGCTCTGTTTGTGTACGCCGCCTACACGAAACTGAAGCCGCTCGGGGCCATGCCCTGGTCGACAAGTTCGCTGCGCATTTCGCTTTCCATGTTTGCCATGGAGGTCGATTCCTATCAGCTCCTGCCGGCCTGGGGCGTAAATCTCGTCGCCCATCTTCTACCGCCGTTCGAGCTCTGCCTGGGGCTCTGGCTGGTGAGCGGTATCGCCCTGCGCTTCTCTTCGCTCGTTACGTCGGTTTTGCTCGCCGGTTTTTTTGCGGGGCTGACCCGCGCCTACGTGCTCGGGCAGGAGATCAGCTGTGGCTGCTTTGGTCCGGGCGAACAGATCGGGCCGAAGAGATTGGCGCTCGAGGGCTGCTTTCTTGCTCTCGCGCTGGCGGTCACGATCGGAGCATTCCTGGTTCATCACCGCAAACATGCGGCCCAATTCACCGGGGCCACATCTCCGGCCGGGGCCCGCTGAAGCCGACTGCGTTTTGCTGGCCGGAGGAGGCCCGCCCTTCAGTCCACCCAGACCCAATTCGATAATGAGATGGCGGCGGACTGCCCCCTTCAGGCGACAGGTGGGCTGTCACACGAGCTAGAATCCTTTCTGGACTTGTTTTGCGGAGGAAATGGTGCTTCACGCGCATGTTCGGCGCATCCGGCGAAAACTCAGCCCGGTTGCGCTCCTGTTAGTGCTGGCGGTGCCGGCGGCCGGGCAATCACAAGCCGTGGCCAGCAGGCAGCTGACCGTCGAGCGAATTTACGGTGGGCCGTCGCTTAGCGGGGATTTGACCGAAGGCATCGAGTGGGAGCCAGGCGGCAAGCGCTTCTCATATTTCGAGGATGGCCCTCCCGCGAAGGGCGGGCCAGCACTGTGGACCATGGACGCGGCCACGGCCGAGCGCGCGGTTCTGGTCAACTCACAGGTGCTCAGCTCCTCCCTTCAGCCACAGAAGGAAGGTCCGCTTCAAGCCACGGGGCTCGGCCGGGTCGAAGAACCGCTGTACTTGTGGTCTCCCGATGGGCACTCGCTGCTTTTCATCGGCACCAGCAGTCTCGCCCTTCTAGACCTCGGGACCATGAAGCCGAAGACGCTCGCCTCGGGCACGGAAGACATCTTCGATCCGAAATTTTCGCCCGATGCGAAATGGGTCAGCTTCGTGCGCGGGGAAAACCTCTGGATCGTGGACTTGCGGACCATGGAAACAAGGCAGCTCACGACTGGCGGCAATCCCGCCCTGCTCAAGGGACAACTCGATTGGCTCTACCCCGAGGAGCTTGATTCGAGCACGGCCTATTGGTGGTCGCCCGATTCGACCAAAATCGCCTACTACGAAATGAACGAGGAGCCGGTAACCCGCTATCCGATTCTGGACATGAGCACGCCGGCCGGCGCCATCGACTACACGCGCTACCCGCAGGCGGGACAGGCGAACCCCATCGTACGTGTGGGAGTCGTCGAGATCGCTCGAACCGACGCAAGCTCCGAGCGAGCCGCTGCGGTACCGGAAACACGATGGATGGACACGGGCTCGGACACGAACGTCTACATTCCGCGCGTCGACTGGCTTCCCGATTCCGGGCGCGTGGCCGTCGAGCGGCTAAACCGCGCGCAGAATCGTCTCGATCTTCTCTTCTGCGACGCCGCCACGGGGGCTGCGCGGACGATCACAACACAAACGGACAGGTACTGGGTGAACGTCAGCGACGACCTGTACTTCTTTTCCGACAATCGCCGTTTCCTGTGGTCGAGCGAGAAAACCGGGTTTCGCCATTACTACCTGTATGACATGTCCGGGAGAGAGCTCGAGCCGATCACCAGCGGGGATTGGGGGATTACCGGCAACGGCGGAGTCGGTCCCGGCACAGCCAGCCATCCGGCGGTCGATGAGGCGCACGGCTACATCTATTTCATCTCGAACAAGGAGAATGTGACGGAGAGCCAGCTCTATCGCGTCTCCCTCCGTGACCACGCGATCACCCAAATCACGCGCGGTGCCGGCACGCACGACATCCTGATGGCGCCCGAGACCTTTTCCTTCGTGGACACGTTTTCCGATGCATCGGCTCCGCCGCGGCAGGATCTCTATCGCGCCGACGGCACGGGCGTGGCCGTCCTCAACGAAAACAAAGTGCCCGAACTGGCCGAGTATGGTCTGAGCGCGCCCGCGTTCCTCGAGGTCAAGGCGACCGACGGAACAGAACTCTCCGCCATGATGATCAAGCCGCCCGATTTCAGCCCCTCCAAGAAGTACCCCGTGCTGGTCGCGGTGTACGGCGGACCGCAGGCGCAAGAGGTTCGCAACGTGTGGGGCGGCCCTGGTTTTCTGTGGCACGAAATGATGGCGGAGAAAGGCTATATCATTTTCACGCTGGATAATCGCGGCTCTTACAATCGCGGGCACGCCTTCGAAACTCCGATTTTTCATCATTTCGGACGAATCGAACTCGAGGACCAGCTGACCGGCATTGCGTATTTGAAGTCGCTTCCCTATGTCGACCCCTCGCGCATCGGGATCTGGGGCTGGAGTTACGGCGGCTACATGACCCTCTACGCGCTGACGCATGCCGAGGACGTCTTCAAAGCCGGCGTTTCGGTAGCGGCGGTTAGTGATTGGCGCCTCTACGACACGATTTACACCGAGCGCTATATGGGGTTGCCGCAGGACAACCCCGAGGGGTACAGGGATTCATCGCCGGTGAATCAAGGTGCCCGCCTCAGCGGCAAATTGATGATGGCCCACGGCACCGGCGATGACAACGTCCATTTCGCCAACACCGCGGAGATGATCAACGAGCTCATCGAACAGGGGCGTTACCCCGCCTCTGTCATGGTTTTTCCCGGTCGGGGCCATCCGATTTCCGACCGCAACGCTCGGGTCGAACTCTTTGAGCGCATGACGGAGTTTTTTCTGCGTAATCTCTGACCGCCTTCGAGTGACGCCTAAGGCAACGAATTTTCGGTGCAACCCGTAGCGGCCTGCTCGTTTCGAATATTATGATAGGGTAGGGTGCCTGAAGACCGGGGCCGAACCGGTTTCGCTGCGGAAAACCCAGAACGATGATCTCGACCCGTGTTGCGCGCAAAACTGCCGTCGTGCTCTCGTCGGTTGTTCTTTACGCCCTTGTTGCGGCGCCACAAACCGCCCCTCGAGCGCCGGCGCAAGGTGCCGCGCAGCTGCCGACCCCCGAGCGCCAGACCATGGTGCCCGATCCTGTCCCGGGGCTGCTCGACGACGGATTCCAGAAGCTGTACAGCCTCGACTTCCGAACAGCGCGGCAGGAGTTCGCCTCCTACCAAAAGGCTCGCCCGAACGATCCCCTGGGCAAGGCCGCCGAAGCGGCCAGCTATCTGTTCGAGGAACTGAACGATAAAGGCGTGCTCTCCTCGGATTTTTTTCTAAATGACGACAAGTTCCTAAAGGGCCTCGGCGGCAACCCCGAGGCGAATGCCAATCCGTCATTTGTTTCGGCCAACGAGCAGGCGCGCGGCATGGCCAGGCAGAACCTCCGCGCCAATGCCGGCGACACGAACGCCATGCTGGTCCTGACCATGACCGACGGAATGGAATCCGACTACGATCAGATCATCGAACGCAAGCAGATTCCCGCCGTTTCCCTCACCCGGCAGGCGGAAGGTGAAGCCAGCACGCTTCTCGCCCTCGACCCGGAGGCCAAGGACGCTTATGTCGCTCTGGGCGCCGGGCACTACATCATCGGGTGCCTGCCCGCATTCAAGCGCGCTTTTCTGTGGTTTGGGGGAATCCACGGCGATCGGGAACGCGGAATTGAGGAGATGCAGGTCGCCGCGGTACAGGGACACTACCTGCGGCCGTTCGCGAAAATCCTTCTCGCTCTGGCCTATCGCCGCGAGCACCAGCCGAGCCGGGCCCGTGTGTTGCTCACCGAGCTCAACGAAGAATTTCCCGCCAACACCCGATTTGCATACGAGCTCTCGCTGCTTGAACCGGACGGCGGAAACAACGGCAAGCAGTGCTGCAGGTGAACTCGTTCTCGCCCATTCTGGCCTACCACTTGACGCGCACACGGTAGTCCAAAGTCGCGCTCCCGTTTTTCTCGACCGGAACTTCAAACCCGATGGTTGTCGAGTCCAGCTTCTGGGGCTTGTAAGTCGAGTTGAGCACCTGCCAGTCGCCTCCCACGGGTTCGCGCACCTCAACGCTCACGTTCGTGTCCTTATGATTGCGCAGGGTGATCTGATATTCCATTTCGAACACATCGTTTGAGATTCGCTGGTAGTCCGTCTGCTTGCGCTCGGAGACCACATCGAAGGCATTCCCGACGTAGATGCGCACCGGTTCGTCCTTGGGCGTGTGGCTGATGTGATCCTCGCCGACAAACTGCGTGCCGCCCTTCGAATCGGCCTGGTAGACACGAACGACTCCGGCCGGCAGCGGCATCCCGAGCCCACTGCCAGCGTCGTTCCTGAAGCGGTAGAAGACCTTGACCGGTTCGGGGATGGGATTTCCCAGGGTCTGGCGATTCCGATAGAGATACGCCTGGCCCTCGACCACCAGTTGCTTTTCGACCGGGATTCCCGTTGCGCCCAGCAGGCTGATTTGCTTCGATTCGTTGTTTTCAATCGAGGTACGCCGCTCGAGCGTATAGAGATGATATTCAGAGAACGATTCCTGCGCGAATTGCGGCGCCGGGGCCGCCTTCTCGAGGACTGCTCCGGCCGAAATCCCTCTCATGACCTGTGGCGCAACCTGGTGAACTTCCCCGGCCACGAGCTGGAGCTTCGCATTGCGATATTCAACCCCGCTCGCGTTGGCGAGCGTGACCCATCCATCCAGGTCCGCTTTCGCTTCCTCGCGCGCGACCGTCAGGACGTAATCGGCGCTCCAATTCATGTTGCCGGTCAGATAGGAGGCCTCGACCCGCTGCGTACTCGCGCCGCGATTCTCGACCGTCCAAACCAGGGTTGGCCGGCTATAGAGATTTCCCGGCAGATCAGGAAACCGGTACCAGCTTGCGGTCATGCCTGTGACGATTTCGTCGCCGATTCTCCACACTGGCTGACCGTTGTTGTCGGCAAGCAGAAGCGCTTTGGTATCGACCCATTTCGTCGAATTCGCCTCCTGCTCGCCGCGCACGAGAATCACCTCCCGTCCCACGTATTTCTCGAGGAGTTTCTGGGCGTCGAGAAGATCGTACTCGTAGTCCTGCTCGATGACGCTGAGCTTCGCCGGATCGCTAAGAGACCGGAAGTGCACGGTTGCCGGATTGATCGAAGCGGCGACATCCTCGAATTTGAGCGCGAACGTCCCGGATCCGAGATGAATCTGCCGAACGTCACGAACCAGCGCCAGATTGGAGTTGTACACGGTGACGGCGAGATCGACCTGGTCCTTCTCTGTGGTCGACGGGCCCGCCGACGCCGGGGCCGGAATAGCCTGGCGGGCCGCTCGAACCCGGGCGCTCGAGGTCACCAGTGCGAAAAGCACGATGCCTGCCAGCAGGGCCGGGAGACTCGGGGCGTGTCGCTGTCGTGTGGGCATGGGCGACCTCCTTGCCGCAAAGTGTCCTCTGATTAGAACGGGCCGAACGCGATTTCTTGCAATGAAATTAGGGATGATTGGAATCGGGCGAAGAGCCGAGAGGCTTCCATTTCTTGCCGCCATCCCGCGTCAAGAAGCGCCGGCCGTCGGCGGCCGTGACCATTGCCAGCGATTCGTTCCGGGCGGCCACGGCAACGAGGTCGGCATCGGTAGGCGCGGTGGTCTTCCGCCAGGTCCGCGCGTCCTTGGTGACATACACGGCGCCTTGGCGACCAACCGCCCAGCATGTCTTTTGATCGGGAGCAGAGGCAGCCAGGAGCGAACCGTTTTCGTCGACTTCTTCGCCAAACCAGGTTGCCCCGCCGTCTTCGGTGCGCTCGACGAAACCGGCCTTGCTGATCCGCCATTTCACCGATGGATTCGGCGTGTCGATCACCGTCTCCGACGTGCGCTGCTCGAGAGTCTGCCCGGCTGCGGCAGCCTCGATCGCTTGGTACGCGGAAGCTCGTGTGGCCGCTGGCCCAGCTGCGCCGGGGGTTGGCTGGCTTTGGGGTGCGATCGTTTCCCTTTGCTTTGTGCGCGGCCCTACCGGAACCGCTTGCGGCGCCGCGGACAGTTGGGCATCGGTTTGCGATTCGCCGGCCCTCACCGCGCCTGAACTCTCGACCTTGGGTTCCGCTGCCGCCGAGCCAGCGACGGCGCCGCCAACCGCGCCGCTGCCACCTCCGCTGCCCGCAGGCGTTTCGGGCGGGAATTTCTCGAAAGCCCTCGTCGCCGTCTCATCGGCTGGCGGCCCGTCAGCTCGCGGCGCAAACGACTTCGCAGCTCCTCCGCCCGTCTCCCCTGGCGCCGCTTCCGGGCCCGGAAGCGCGGATTTCGCGCGTGATAGCTTGTCTCTGGCCATGACCCTTGCGGGCTTCTCCGGCTCAACCTTCGCGGGCGACGTGGCTTGCTGCGTCTGGCGCGTCATCGCGACGAGCGGCGCGTTGGCGGGCGCGGCCACCTTTGTGCTGCTTTCCGGCCTTCCTATGGCCCACACGGTCGCAACGGCGACGACCGCGGCGGCTGCGGTGAGCCATCGCCAATCAAGGAGCCAGGGGCGAGCTGATTCCTGCTGGGGTGCAGGCGCCTCGCGCGACTGGCCGGCACGAGCCAGCGTGGCAAGCCCTTGGCGGCAGCGGGCACAGCGCGAGAGGTGTACGTCGCAGCGCTCGGCCTCGCTCGCCGCGAGAGAACGATCGAAGTAGGCGGCCAGGAGTTCAGGGTCGAGGCACCCCGCCCGAGGGCCCTCCTCGGACAAACTCCGCCTGAGCAACCCGGCGAACGCCTCGTTTTCTTCCCGTGATCGCATAAACCTACGTTCCTGTAACGACTCTCACGGCTTTCCGCCGCAAATGCCGCCTATCTTTAGAACGGCTCGCGCGGCAATCCTTGCGCGTATCATCAGTCTACTTCCGATACCTGAAACCCGTTGCCGTCGGCCTTGGCAGGTGTGGGCTCGGGCGCCTCGAGGTGCGCCGTAAGATCGAAGGGCCACTCGTCCCTCGCGATCTCATAGCAGAGTTCGACCTGCGCGTCGCTCAGCTTCCTTGCCCGCAGCGCCCGATCAATTTCCGCTCGCAAGCCGCGACGCGTGCGTTCGAGCTTGCGCGAGACAGTCGCTTCGTGCTCGCCGGTCAACTTCCCGATCTCGGCCAGGGTGAGGCCTTCGGCGTAATAGTAGGCGAGCCGGAGACGGTCGCGCGGGCTTAAGGCATCGAGCGTCGTTTGCAGAATGGCTTGCAGAATCGCCAAATGCCTCAGGCGCTCGGGATCGATCGAAGCCGGGGAGCTTTTTCCTCTCTCGACCGCAGCGGCAGCACACTCTGTGTCCCCGCGATCATCCAAAGATTCCGTCCGCCGCGCTCGGCGAAGGGCGTCGACGTGACGCTGCGCGAGAATGGCCCGCAACCATGTGGCGAGTTTGCTGCGGCCGTGAAAGTAGTCCAGCAGTGATGCTCGAACGCCGCCCGATTCGCGCAAGCCGTACAATTCAGCATAGAGAGAGTCGGCGAGCTCGCGCGCATTCGCCTCTCCGGCAATCGCGCGTGCGGCTCGAAAAAGTTCCGGGCGATATTGCGCGACGAAGAAATCCCAGGCGCAGGGATCACCGGCGCTGCACGCGCAGGCGAGCGCCAAATCCGAGAGATGCAGCGCTGCCAAGTAGCTCGCTACGCTGCTTGAGTTCCCAGGGCTCTCCGTGAACCGGCTCCGCACGCTGCGTTCAAGCGCGGCCTGAAACTGCTCCGCGCTCAGGTTCCACTCCCCTGGTGCGGCGGCGCGGTCAAGGAGACGGTGCGCCGTCTCGAGTGGCACAATCTGTGTTGTGGCTTCGGGCGATTTCATTCCTGCCCTATCCTTGCCTGCCGCGGCATTCCTTTCGAGCGGCAACCGCGCGAGGTCCACCCTGTAGTGATGATACCCGAGAGCACGGGCGGAGTTGCCTCCGGGGCGGTCGAATTTGACCTAAGCCGCATGACGCGCTGAACTCTGAGGCCGAGGAGGTGCGATGTTCGCGCCGACCTTCGCGCTTCGTGCCGGACGTGCAGGTTCAAGGCCGCAGATGCGCGCAAGGCGCCGAGAGGTTCGCCGAAGCCAGAGTTCAGACGAAGCCATCCTGCCGGTAGACGTCCGGCCAGATGCTCTCGGCGAGAGGCTTCTAAAGTAGATCACCCTCGCTTGTAAAAACCTTCTGTTCTCGCCTATATTCCGCTCGGCGAACCGACCCTCGTCGCCCCCGGGAGGATTCCGCATGCTTCAGCGGCCCGCCATACCCGTCGCAATTTCGCTGCTCGCCCTCTGCGCGCTCGCGCAGCCGCCAAGACAGATTGCCATTCGCGCCGGGCGGCTGATCGACGGCAAGAGCGATCAGGTGATCTCGAATGTGATGATCTTGATTGAAGGCGGCAGGATCGCGTCCGTCTCGCCAGGCGGCACGCCGCCCCGGGGCGCGGAACTGATCGACCTCTCTCGTGCCACGGTGTTGCCCGGTTTCATCGACGCGCACACGCACACACTGCTTGATGGCGATGTAACCGAGCAGGAGTACGAAGATCAATTGCTCAAGGAATCGATTCCCTACCGCGCGATTCTGGCCGCGCGCAACGCGCGCATTGCGCTTGATCACGGCTTTACCGTCTTGCGCGACCTCGAAACCGAAGGCGCCATGTACGCCGACGTCGACCTGAAGACGGCCATCAATCGCGGCGAAGTTCCCGGCCCCCATATGTTCGTCGCCACGCGAGCCATGGCCCCGACCGGAACCTACCCGCTCCTCGGCTTTTCCTGGGAACTCGATTTGCCGCGCGGAGTCGAGGTGGTCGACGGCGTCGAAAACGCCCGGCTTGCCGTGCGCGAACAGGTGATGCATGGCGCAGACTGGATCAAGTATTACTCCGACCACGGTTATTACTTCACGCCGGACGGCGTTCTGCACAGCCACGTGAATTTCCGCGACGACGAAGCGACCGCGATTGTCGAGGAGGCGCATCGCTTGGGACACAAAGTCGCCGCGCACGCCATCGGCTCGGACGGAATTGACGCCGCTCTTCGCGCCGGCGTCGATTCGATCGAGCACGGGGTTGGATTCACCGACGAACTCCTCGAGCGAGCCGCGCAGAAGGGCGTTTACTGGTGCCCGACGGTCACCGCGGTGAACTACGTTGCCCCCGGCCGGGGCGGCGCTTGGGTTCAGATGGTCGACGCCGAGCGCAAGGCTTTCGAGAAAGGCCTTCAACGGCACCTCAAGATTGTTCTTGGCACCGATGTCGGGGGGTTTCCCTGGACCAAGGTCAACGAAGCGGTCGAATTCAAATATTACGTCGATTACGGCATGTCGCCCATGGACGCCATTCGCGCGGCAACCGTTGTGCCCGCCGAAATGCTCGGCTGGGGCGACCGCATCGGCACCATCGAAGCTGGCAAGCTGGCCGACCTGGTGGCCGTTTCGGGCGACCCGCTCTCGAACATCAGTGAGCTTGAGAATGTGCGGTTTGTGATGAAGGAAGGCGTGGTCTACAAAAACGAACTCGAGCGATGAACGAGATGGCCCGCTCGCCGCAAGGCCCCTCCCTGAGAGGTGCGATCCGATGGATCCTGCATCTGCGCATTGATTCAGCGTGGGTTGCCGAACTATCATAGACGCGCTCTCGAACCGGGGGGGAGAACTCCGTGAGCCGTAGTTGTCGAACTCGCCTTCCTTCTTTTTCTTCTTTTCTTCGGAGGATTTTTTCATGAGCCATCCAAGTTCAAAGCCGCCCCAGGTGGGGCGAAATCGAGGAGCCGAGGAACGCCCGGCAGAGAGTGATCCGCACGAGCGAGCCGCCTCCGATCCATCTGCAGGATTCTCTCGCCGAGCCTTCATCAAAGGCACCGGACTTGCGAGCGTGGCCATGTCCGCCACGGTTCTTCTCGGCGACGAAGTGGCCAAGGCCGCCGGCCAGGCGCAAGCCGGAGGCCCCTGGGTCGGCCCTGGTCCGGTCGAGGTCACGCTGCGTATCAACGGTCAGATGCGACGTCTCGAGCTCGAACCCCGCGTGACCCTGCTCGACGCCTTGCGCAACCGGCTCGACCTGACCGGCGCAAAGAAGGTTTGCGATCGAGCGACCTGCGGCGCGTGCACGATTATCCTCGATGGCAAACCGGTCTACTCCTGCACCATTCTGGCCATCGATGCCGCGGGCCACGACATCCTCACCATCGAGGGGCTGGCATCCGAGGACAAGCTGCACCCTGTTTCGCAAGCCTTCGTCAACAATGACGCGCAGCAATGCGGGTTCTGCACCCCGGGGTTCGTGATGTCGTGCAAGGCCTATCTCGACGGGGAGCCCCACCCGACCTATGAAGGCGTGCAAAAAGCCCTGGGCGGCAACCTCTGCCGCTGCGGCACGTACATGGGCATTCGTCGCGCCGTCCTCGAGGCGGCCGAGAAAGGAGGGCGAGCTTAAATGGACTACAAATGGCCCGCACCGGATCAACGCGCCCTCATCGGTAAGAGCATCACGCGCTTGGACGGCCCCTGGAAGTCATCTGGCCGCATCAAGTATTCCTTTGACGTGAATCGTCCCGGCATGCTCTATGGGCGCATGGTCCTCTGTCCCTATGCCCACGCCAAGGTGACGAAAATCGATACCAGCGAAGCCGAACGCATGCCCGGGGTCAAAGCCGTGCAGATCATGTTCGGCGAAGGGAAGGAAGTGCTCTGGGCCGGGCAGGAAATTGTCGCCCTGGCCGCGGAAACCGAAGATCAGGCGCGCGATGCCGCCCGGCGGGTTCACATCGAGTACCAGCAGCTTCCCTTCCTCGTGCTGGACACCACTCCCGACCAGGCCGGTGCCGGGTCGACCAAGGAGATGGAGGAAAAGACCACGGGCAATCCGACTTCTGCTTTCCAGCAGGCCGAAGTCACGCACCAGGGCCGCTACGGCGCGCAGGTGATCACGCACTGCTGCATGGAACCTCACGGCCAGGTTTCTGAATGGAACGGGGACACGCTCACGGCCTGGGCCTCGACGCAAAACGTGAGCGGCATTGGCGGAGAAATCGGCCAGGGTGTGGGCACGCCGGCCAGCAAGATCGAAGTCATCACCCCGGTCATGGGCGGCGGGTTCGGCAGCAAATTCGCAGCCGACACCTGGGGCGTGGCCTGCGCGCAGCTGGCCAAAACGGCCGGCCGCCCGGTGAAGATGCTGCTCGAACGCGATCATGAGCTGATGGTTGCCGGTGCGCGCCCCTCGATTTATGCAGATGTCAAAGTGGGAGCCAAAAGAGACGGCACACTGGTCGCCTGGGATTCCCATTCCTGGGGCACTTCGGGGCCCGCTGCGCCCGGGGCACCTCCGCTCCCCTACGTCTTCCGCGTTCCCAACAGCCATGTCAAACACACGGCTGTGCTTACCAACACGGGGCCTGCGCGAGCCTGGCGCGCTCCGAACCACCCGCAGGTGTGTGTGATCACCATGTGCGCGCTCGACGATCTCGCCGCAAAACTCGGAATGGATCCTTACGATTTCTTCCTCAAGAACATTGAGATGACCGGCGAGCGCGCGAAGACGTACACGGACGAATTAGTCAAGGCCGCTGAACTGTTCGAGTGGAAGAAGAAGTGGCATCCGCGAGGCGATTCCGGTCGAGGCCCGATCAAACGCGGCGTGGGGCTTTCGATTCACACCTGGGGCGGCGCGGCCAACCTCAGCAACTGTGCCGCGACGATTCGTCCGGACGGCTCGGCCGAAGTTGCCATGGGCACCCAAGACCTCGGCGTGGGCACCCGGACGGTGGTCGGCATCGTGGCCGCGGAAACGCTCGGACTGCCGCTTGAAGCGGTGACCGTCAAGATCGGCGACAGCAGATACCCGGCAGCCGGCGCCTCAGGGGGCTCGACAACCGTCGGGGGGGTGAGTTCCGCTACCCGGCGCGCTTCCGTTGCCGCCGTAAACGAGCTGTTCGCGAAGGTGGCGCCTGCGCTCGGTGCGTCGCCCGAGGAACTCGAGGCCGTCGGCGGCCAGATTCGCGTAAAAGGCAATCCCACGAAAGCGCTCTCCTGGAAGCAGGCGTGCGCCAAACTCGGAACGACGCCCGTCACCGGAACGGGCCGAACCTCGCGCGACCTCACTTCGGCTGGAGTGGGCGGCGTGCAGATGGCCGAGGTCGCCGTGGACACGGAAACCGGCGTGACCCGCGTGCAGAAAATGCTGGCCGTGCAGGATTGCGGATTAATCATCGATATGAAGACGGCCGAAAGTCAGGTCTATGGCGCGTTGGTCATGGGCGTCGCCTATTCACTGTACGAAGAGAAAATCATGGACCAGCAAACCGGCCATTGCCTGAATCCCAACATGGAATTCTACAAACTTGCCGGCATCGGCGACGTCGGGGAGCTCGAGGTGCACATGATGACCGATCCGGCCAACGACAGCCGCGGAGTCATCGGCCTCGGCGAACCCCCGGTCGTCTCGCCTGGCGCGGCTCTGTCGAACGCGGTCGCCAACGCCATCGGCGTTCGCGTGCCGTACATACCGATAACGCCGCGAAGCGTTCTCGAAGCGCTCGGCACCGGAAAGGGAGGCATGGCCTAAATGGACGCCTTCGCTTACGCAAATCCTTCATCGCTCCATGAAGCCGTGGCCCTGCTCGACACGAAGTGGGGCCAGACGGCCATCTTGGCCGGGGGCACCGATCTGATCAGCCTGATGAAGGATCATGCCGATCCGTCCCCGGCGCGCATCGTCAACATCAAAGGCATCGGTGAACTTCATCGCATCGAGAACGAACAAGGCGGAGCACGCATCGCCGCTTTGGTTTCCTTCGAGCAGCTTTTGGCCTCGAGCGTTCTAAGCCACTTCCCGGCCCTTAGTGAAGCGGCGCGCGGCGTTTCGAGCCCGCAGATCCGCCACATGGGAACCGTGGGCGGCGACCTGCTGCAGAGGCCGCGTTGCTGGTATTACCGGGGCGGGTTCGGTTTGCTGGCTATGGACAACGGCCATTCCCTGGTTCCCAACGGCGACAATCGCTACCACGCCATTTTCGGCAATGAAGGTCCGGCATACTTCGTCAGTCCGTCTTCGCTTGCGCCCGGGCTCATCGCGCTTGGAGCGAAAGTGACCTTGCAGGGTCCCTCCGGCCCTCGACAGATCGCTCTGGAGGAGTTGTTTGTGATTCCCAAGCATGAGGGCGAGCGAGAACACTCGATTGGCCCGAACGAAATCCTTACGGAAATCTCGATCCCGGCGAGCGCGCGCGCGTGGCGCAATGCCACCTACGAGGTGCGGGAGAAGGAGGCCCTCGATTGGCCACTCGTGACCGCTTCGGTGGCGCTCAAGTTGGAGGGCGGCAAAATCAGCGCCGCGCGAGTCGTCCTCGGACAAGTTGCTCCAATCCCGTGGCGCTCGCGCGAAGCCGAGCAGGTGCTCGAAGGCAAATCCTTGAACGAGGCCACGGCCGCGGCGGCAGGCGCCGCTGCCGTGGGGAGCGCCAAGCCGCTCAGCCAGAACGGCTACAAGGTCCAGCTCACCCGCGTCGCCGTGAAACGCGCCCTGCTGCGGGCGAGCCAGGAGGCCGCATAACATGACAGAGATTCGGAAAACTCCCTCGACGGGCAGCCTCAATTATCTGATCCGCAGCGGGGAAGTCTGCAGCCATCTGCGCTCGAAAAAGCTGTTCTATCAGACCGATGAGGATGCCTCCGACATCACCAACGCCGGCCCCTTCTGGTGCGCGCGCACACAGTCGCTCATCGGATTCGACGGCAAGATCGCTGGCCATGAGGAGTGCCGTCCGGGCCGCTCCTGCTGCGAGACCACCTAGCGCCGGCCTGCGACGGGATTGGGCTCGGCTCGCTCGTGGCGGGCGAATCGCGGGCCGGCCAAAGCACCAGGATCCCGTCCGCAACTAGCGCCCTTCCTTGAATTTCACTTGCAGGAGGCTTGCAATCGGAAGGCGCCGGTTTTAATATAGTACTGGGTTTGTACTGTTTCCGGCCGGCTTTTCCCGCCCGCCTCGGCACAGGCAGCTAAGCCCAGCGGTGACAGCACAAACGGAAAACAAATGGTCCGACTGAGCAAACTTACCGACTACGGCATGGTCCTGATGAGCTGCTTCGCGCGCGCCCCGGCCGGGTCGCTGCGCACCGCGCGTGACCTGGCGACGGAGTCGCGTGTGCCGCTGCCGACGGTCAGCAAAGTCCTCAAGGAGTTGCTAGCCAGCGGGCTGCTGATCTCGCGGCGCGGCATTCAGGGTGGCTACTGCCTGGCTCGGGAGCCGCGGCAGATTTCCCTTGCGGAAATTATCACCGCGCTCGAGGGGCCGGTCGCGCTCACCGAATGCAGCACGGATGTCTCGGGACTCTGCGACGTCGAGGCCTGTTGCGCAATCAAGAGGAACCAGCAAGTTATCAGTGAGGCGATCCGGGGGGTTCTCTCGAAACTGAGGCTTTCGGATTTGATCCAGCCCCTGCGGCTGACGGCCATTGAGGCCGTAACCGGGAGTTTGTCTGGCGGTCGGACATCGGAGAGGGTGCAATGAGCACAAATACGGATGCGATCCGTGACCTGGCGGAACGCGAATACAAGTGGGGCTTTGTCACCGAGATCGAGGAGGACCGCGTCCCGAAGGGGTTGAGCGAAGACATCATTCGCTTGATTTCGGCCAAGAAGCAGGAGCCGGAATTCATGCTCGATTGGCGGCTAAAGGCCTACCGGCACTGGTCCTCGCTCGAACGGGCCGAGGCGGAACCGAAATGGGCGAACATCAAGTACGGCCCCATCGATTACCAGGACATCGTCTACTACTCGGCACCGAAGTCGAAACCCGGACTTGGCAGTCTCGGTGAAGTCGAC
>Ga0187783_10001092_pt1 | contig 20072 bp, 18 predicted proteins | sample 1015_SJ02_MP02_2_FD_132471 | JGI IMG/M metagenome (GOLD analysis project Ga0187783, IMG submission 132471) | Tropical peat soil microbial communities from peatlands in Department of Meta, Colombia - 1015_SJ02_MP02_20_MG | ecosystem: Environmental > Terrestrial > Soil > Wetlands > Peat | place...
GACCTCACCAAGATTCAGGCGCTGATCAACGTCGCGCGCCAGTACGTGATCACCGACTCCGGCTGGAACCTGCTCGACTTCGCCGCCGAGGCGCGGAACCTCACGAACGCGAACCTGGTCTTCCACACGCTGCCGATCTCGGGCTACGCCGTGATCGACGGCCAGGACGCCAACACGGTCAATGCGCCCTACATCCGGCAGATCGTGAAGGCGACCTTCTATCCGAAACCGGCGTCCCACGCCAGCGGTACCGGTCCGGCGTCGGGTTCGGTCAGCGCCCACGACATCACGGTGGATGTCTTCAACGGCGGCCAGACCGCCGGCCTCGCGCACAGCGTCTCGGCTGCCCTGGTATCGGCGGGCTACCGGGCCGGCCAGATCGGCAACACCAGCCCACGGGCTACCTCGGCGGTCCTGTACGGTCGCGGCGGGCACCAAAGCGCGAGCAAGATAGCCGGGCTGTTCGACGTCTCCGCGGTCGCTGGAGCCAGCATCCCCGCCGACCATGTCGAGATCCTGCTCGGGGCCGACGCCACGCTGCCGGCCATCACATCCACGTCGCTGGGGCTGTCGAGTCCGTCACCGACGCCAGTCATCCCTACCGCGGGCCCGCAGGGCGGCGCGGTGGCCGCCAAGAATGGCATCCCCTGCGTGAACTGACGTCGCCCGGCCCCGGACGACCTCGCGGTCACGGCTCGGCCCCGACATTCCACCTCCGGTGGCGCCGCAAATACGGTGATGTCGGGCGTCGGCGCAACCACAGCAGGTGGAAAGTCCGCCGCGGACGCCGGCTAGGCGTCGTCGGCCGGTTCCTGGCCGCGGAGCCACACCATCAGCCGGCCGCTCTCGCCGGGCGCCTCGGGGCGTCGCTCCTCGATCCTGTCGAGCCGGTAACCGAGCTTGCGGGCGACCGCAGCGCTCGCCGCGTTGGCGGCGTCAACGTGGATCTCGACCCTGGTCACGCCGGGCATCGCCAGCGCCACGGAGGTCATCGCCTCCGCGGCGAGCGTCGCGTAGCCGCGGCGCGCCTGGCCGGCCGCGATCCAGTAGCCCAGCTCAACGCTCTGCCCGCTGTCTCGGAGGTGCAGGGCTATCTCCCCCACGAGCGTCCCGTGCTCTGCCGTCAGGACCGAGTAGACGAATCCGAGCCCGGACTCCCAGTTGTGGTCCGCCTCGGCTACCCGCACGAGCTGGTTGCCTCGCTCGGCTGCCTCCCGCGTGGCCCACGGCATCCACGGCCGCAGATGATCCAGGCTGGCACTCACTGCGGCCGCGATGGCGCTCGCGTCCGACGCCCGGACCCGGCGCAAGATCAACCGTCCGGCGGCGACCCGCTCGGGTGGCGCGGTGGCAGGCGTGGGAGGCATCGATCCATCGTAAAGACAGGCCAGGCGCGGTGCGCACGGCGACCGCGGCGGCCAGCGACGAGTGGGGGAACGGGCTCGGCGTCGCACCCGGCCGCTCGCCAGCCCGCCGCCGGGCGCGCGGCACCGGCCAGGCGATCACGACCGGCGGCTTCGCCGAGCTGACCGTGCGTGGCCCGCCCCGGCGGGGTGGTCTGCTACCGCCGCGGTCCCGGTCTCGTAAGCGGCGACCCGCCGGGACACGGCGTCGTCCAGCCGGTCCTCGAGCGTCCGGATAACCTCCTGGCACCGGGCGAGGTCGTCCTCCGCGACGTCGCCAAGCAGGTCCCGAGCGAGGGCCTCGTAGGACTCGCGCAGCCTGGCCAGGGTGCGCTGCGACGCGGGCGTGAGCGAAATGATCGTGGCGCGACGGTCGGCTGGGTGCGGGCTTCGCGTAACCCAGCCGTCCGCCTCCAGGGCATCGACCAGCCCCGTCACGGTGCGCGGTGAGATCCGAAGCGCCGCACTGATCGCCCGCATGAGCACCGGCCCCGAGTCGAGCAGGGCCCACAGCACGCGGCCGCGCGCGAACCCGAGACCGTAGTCGCGGGCGCCCAGATCCTCGATGTCGACCAGTCGCGGCGCGAGCCTGAAGAGCTGCCCGGCGACGCTCACCGCCAGGTCCGGCGGGCCGGCCCGGCCTGGCGACGCGCCGCGGGCCGCCTCCAGGTCGGCCGCTCGCCGGTCCGGCGCCCGGCGCGCCTGCGCACGGCCACCCCGCCCGCGCCGGCCAGGGTCAGGGCCGTCCGGTTGGCGCGCGCCGGGCCCATGTCCGCCCGGTTCGCGGCCCTCCGACTCATCCGGCGCGGCGTGTCGTGGCGGCGAGCCAGCACGAGGGGCCACGGCGCGGCCACCGCGCCGCGCTGGCTCGCTCGCATCCATTCGTGAGCCATCCATATTGTCCGGTAGCCTCACTAAGCGTTAGCCTCACAGTGTGTCAGATCCTATATCACCAGGCGTCGCGCCGGCCATCGATGCCGCGGACGTCGTCAAGTCCTTCGGCGCGCTCACCGCGCTGAACGGGGTCAGCCTGTCGGTCGCGCCGGGGACGCTCGCGGCGCTGCTCGGCCCGAACGGCGCCGGCAAGACGACCCTGGTCCGGATCATCGCCACGCTGAGCCGGCCCGACTCCGGGCGGGTACGGGTGCTCGGCGTCGACGTCCTCGCCCAGCCGGCCAGGGCGCGCGGCCTCATCGGGCTGACCGGCCAGTACGCCGGTCTCGACGAGGCACTGACGGGCCGGGACAACCTCGTGCTGATCGGCCGGCTGGCCGGCCTGCGGCGCCGGTCAGCCGTCGACCGAGCGGCCGAGCTGGGCGCGGCTTTTGGCGTGGCGCACGCCCTGGACCGGGCGGTGCGGACGTACTCCGGCGGCATGCGGCGCCGGCTGGACCTGGCCGCCAGCCTCATGACCCGGCCGCCGGTGCTCGTGCTGGACGAGCCGACGACCGGGCTCGATCCGGCCAGCCGCAGGCAGCTCTGGGACGTCATCGCCGGTCTCCGGACCGACGGTACGACCATGGTGCTCACCACGCAGTACCTGGACGAGGCCGACAGGTTCGCCGACGTCGTGCACGTGCTCGACCGTGGCCGAGTGATCGCCACCGGCACGGCCAGCGAGCTGAAGAGCCGGGTAGGCCGGTCAGTCGTCGAGATTCGGCTGCAGCACGCGGCCGCTGTTCCGGCCGCGGCTGCCGCGGTGCGCGACCGACTGGCGCTGCCGCCCGCCGATGTTCGTGCCCACACAGGATCGGGCTCGGTGACCGCGACCGTGGCCGGGGCGGACGCCACAGGGACGCTGCTCGCCGCGGCGGCGGCGCTGCGCGCAGGCGGGATCGCGGTGACCGGCCTGGCGCTGCGCCAGCCGTCTCTCGATGAGGCGTTCCTGGCGCTGACGGACGGCCGCCAGGGCGTCGGTGACAGGCCAGCCCGGGCCGACGAAGCACCCGCGCGAGGACGCGCGCGTCGCCTGCCGGCCGCTCGCCGCGGGGCCGACCGGGTGCGGCCGTGACCACCGGAAGCGTCGCGGTGGCGCGCCCCGCGGTCTGGCGAGACAGCGCGCTGATCGCCGGGCGACAGCTGCGGGTGCTGCGGCTCAATCCCGGTCGCATGATCTACCCGCTGGTGCAGCCGGTGGTGCTACTCGTCCTGTTCGTATCGGTGCTCGGCAACCTCGCCGTGCGCCATGCGGCCGGCGCCGAGTCCTATCGTGAGTTCCTCATCCCCGGCATCTTCGTGCAGAACGCCGTGCTGACTTCGCCGACATCCGGCCTCGGCGTACTCCGGGATGCCGCGAGCGGCGTGGCCGACCGCTTCCGCTCGCTGCCCATGTCTCGCGGCGCGGTGCTCGCGGGCCGACTGGGTGCCGACGCGATCATCTTTGCCGCGCAGGCGATCCTGCTGCTCGCGGTCGCGACCGTGCTGGGCTTCCAGCTGCGCAGCGGCGTGCCGGGGATGGCCGGCGTCGTGGCGGTGACGGTCGGCGTCGGCGTTGGCTTCGCCACCGCGTCCTGCTGGCTGGCGCTGCTGATCGGAGACCCGGAGGCGGCCGAGCGGGTGCTTTTCTTCCCGGCCATCGCGCTTGCCTTCCTCAGCTCTGCGTTCGCCCCGGTCAGCGAGCTGGCGAGCTGGATGCGGCCGATAGCCGGCGTCAGCCCGGTGACCGCCGCCGCCGACCTGGTCCGGGCGATGGCGGCCGGCGGACCGGCAGCGGGCCCGCTGCTGCAGCTCGGATGCTGGATTGCGGGCCTCACCATCGTGCCGGGCGCGCTGGCCACTCGCCGCTGGCAGGCCGGCCGGTAGCCGATCCGGCCGATCGGGGGGCGGTGGTCGACGCGACCCGGCCCGGCCGGGCGGCAACAGGCACCAGCAGCGGATACAGCGGACGCCAATCGTCCGGAACCGGTGACACGATCGGTGCATCATCGACCTCGCGGGACGGCCAGCCCGCCGCGTGCGAAAGGACCTGGCGATGTCGTACACCATCCGCCCGCTCGACGCCTCGACCTGGGACGCGTTCGCCGAGCTTGTCGAGCGGAACAACGGTATTTTCGGCGGCTGCTGGTGCATCGGCTATCACCTGGAGCCGGCCGAGAAGGGCACCGATTACCGCGCCGGCAAGCAAGCCCGGGTTCGGGACGGTCGCGCGCACGCCGCGCTGGTCTTCGACGACAGTGGCGCCGCCCAGGGCTGGTGCCAGTACGGGAGCCCCGCGGAACTCCCGAATATCAAGCACCGACGGGAGTACGAGAAGGACGCCCCGCCGCGACCGGACTGGCGAATCACCTGCTTCTACGTCGACAGGAAGCATCGCGGCCAGGGCGTCGGCCGCGCGGCGCTTGAGGGTGCACTCGACCAGATCGCGGTGGCCGGCGGCGGCCTCGTCGAGGCAATCTCCGAGGTGACAGCCGACCGCGAGGCGCAGGGCCGGTTCCTGTTCAGCGCGACGGTCGAGCTGTTCGAGCAGTACGGCTTCTCGCGCGTCCGGCAGGTCGGCAAGCACGCATGGATCGTGAGCCGGCAGGTCGACAAGGGCGCGGCGGGCTGAGCAGCTGCTCAGTGGGGCGCTGCGGCCCGCCGGGCGAACTGCGCGGTCCACGGGCCGGTGGGCTGCCGGGATGCCACGTTCAGCCGGTTGAACGCGTTGATTGCCGCGATCGCGACGATGAGCGCCGCGAGCTGCGATTCGTCATAGTGGCGTGCGGCCTCGGTCCAGACCTCGTCCGGTACCGGGTCGGCGCGATCGGCGATCCGGGTGGCGGCCTCGGCGAGGGCCAGCGCGGCGCGCTCGGCGTCGCTGAAATAGGGCGCTTCGCGCCACGCCGCGACCAGGTGCATGCGCTCGCTGCTCTCGCCTGCCTGCTCGAGCTCGCGGGAGTGGATGTCCACGCACACGCTGCAGCCATTGATCTGGCTCGCGCGCAGCATCACCAGGTAGAGGGTGACGTCGGGGATCCCGGCGTGAGTCGCCGACGCCGCGAAGCTCTGCAGCGCCTCGAGCGCGCCAGCGATCTGCGCCGCCGGGTTTGTGATTCTTGCCTGCACGATCGTCGTCCTTTCCCAGGTTGTCATGTGCCGGTCCGCCGGCCCGCGCCGCGGGAGAGTGCGGCTCCGTGTCGCGGTCCTGCGGGTGTGTCAGCCCTACTTGTCTGACGAACGGCGAGACAGCAATCTGACCGGTGAACGACTTCTCGGCAGTGAGCCCCGCACGAACCGCGACAGAACGGAGGCAGCCATGGCGGTCGAGCTGAACCACACCATCGTCCCCGCGCACGACCCGCAAGCATCGGCGCAGTTCCTCGCCCACATCCTCGGCCTGCCCGTCGACCCACCGGTGGCGCACTTCACCCCGGTGTCGCTCGCCAACGGCGTCACCCTGGACTTCGATCACCACGACCACGTCGACCAGCACCACTACGCGTTCCAGCTGAGCGACGAGGAATTCGAGGCCGCCTTCGGCCGCATCAAGGCGAGCGGCATCGCCTACTACGCCGACCCCGCCTGCCGGCGGCCCGGCCAGGTCTATACCGGCCAGAACGGTCGCCGCGGGACCTATTTCCGCGATCCGAACGGCCACCTCATGGAGATCCTGACCCCGATCTCAGCAGGGCCCGCGTGACCGCACGGGAGCCCGGTGGAAAGCCGCCTTACGCCGACGGCGCCTCGCTCCGCCACGGCGGGCATAGATCAGCTCGCGCAGACCGCTAGGAGCGTCCGGCCGGGCGCGGGAAACGGAGCGGACTGAGGGCGAGCAGGTCGATGTCCAGCAGCGCCGGACGGCCTGCCCCGATGGCGGCGCGGAAGTGGGACTCGAACTCGGCCGGGTCGCTCACCCGGGCCGCCTGCACGCCCATCGACGCTGCCAGCGCGGGGAAGTCGGGGGTGGTGAGATCGACGCCGGTGGTCCGGCCGTCGAACTGGCGTGCCTGGATGCCGCGGAGCACGCCGTAGCCGCGGTCGTTGAACAGGCAGATCACCACGGGCACGTCATGCTGAACCGCCGTGGCCAGCTCGCCGACGTGCAGCATGAACCCGCCGTCGCCGACGATCAGCACGACCGGACCTCCGCTGCCCACCGCCGCGCCCAGCGCCAGCGGCAGGCCTGGGCCGATCGCGGCCGAGGCCGGGCGTATCGACGTCCGGGGCCGGAGTATCGGCAGGAGCCGGTCACCCCACAGGTACGCCGGGACGGTCGCGTCCCTCACGATGACCGACTCGCGCGGAGCGTGGCGCCGGATGGCGTCCATGATCTGGCAGTGGTCCTGGCCGAGCTGGGCGCGCGCATCCGCGCGCGCCGTCGCGGCCGCCGACCGGGCCTTTTCCGCGTGGTCGGGATCGGTGCTGACCCGGCCGACCGCCCCGAGCAGCAGCTCCAGGCCGATGCGGGCGTCGCCGACGACCGGCAGGGCGGTGGGATAGCTGCGCCCGATGACGGCCGGGTCGGCGTCCAGGTGGGCCAGCGTGCCGCCGAAGGACAGGCTCCAGTTGCGCGTGCTGCTGCCCTGGAACCGGGTGCCCACGGCGAGCACGACGTCGGCGCCCGACACGATGTCCTCGACCGGCGGGCTGGTCGTCAGGGCGCCCAGGCACAGCGGGTGGTCCTCGGGAATCGCGCCGCGGCCCTCGATCGTGGTGACGACCGGGGCGGCGAGGCGCTCGGCCAGCGCCACCAGCGCGGGCCCGGCGCCGGAGCTGACGACACCGCCGCCAGCCCACAGCACCGGCCTGGTGGCGGTCGAAAGCGCCTCGGCTACTTTCGCCACGGCGTCCGCGTCCGGGATGTAGCCGCTGTCCGCCCGCGGGCCCGGCACGACGACCTCGGCCCGGCGGTACTGCTGGTCGATCGGGATCTCCACCGCCCCTGGCTGAGGGCGGCCGGAGCTGATGTCGTCCGCCACCGAGATGATCGCCCGCCCGATGTCCTCGGTGCGGCGCACCGTGTCCACTCGCCGGCACAGCGACGAGAGCATCAGCCGCTGGTGCTCGGCCTCGTGCAGGAAGCCCCTGGCCTTGCCCAGGTAGCGGCTGTCGATCTGCCCGGTCACGAGCAGGACCGGCGAGGAGGCAAAGCTCGCCTCGAACAGGCCCGTCATGGTATTGGTCGTGCCCGGCCCGGTGCTGGCGATGACCACGCCCAGCTCGCCGGTGGCGCGCGCGTAGCCGTCGGCGGCGTGAGCAGCGGCCTGCTCGTGCCGCACGCCGACCGGCGTGATGGTCCCGCGCCGCCTGATGGCGTCGTAGATCGGCAGGTTGTGGACGCTGACGATGCCGAAGACATGGCGGACGCCGAGCGCCTCGAGAGCGCAGGCAACCGCCTCTCCCCCAGTCATCTGCATGGCCGTCCTCCACTCAGTCAGAACCTGATCGAGACCTTCAGCGCGTTGTCGCTCCGGTCATGGGCGATCCGGAACGCATCCCCGACTTCCTCGATCGGCAGCATGTGGCTGAGCAGCGGGCCCACGTCAATCGCGCCGTCCTCGATGAGCCGCACCGCATAACGGAACGACTCCAGCCCAGGTTCACCCTGGGCACCGAAGACGCAGTGGGCGGTCAGCCGGCGCCGGAAGAACTCACCGAACGAGAACGGGTAGTAGCCAGCGTCCTCAGGCAGGCCGAACCAGACGATGGTTGCCCCGGCCGCGGCTACCTCCAGGCTCTGCAAGAAGGTCTCGCGGCTGCCCACCGCCTCCACAACCACGCCCGCGCCCAGCCCGGCCGTAGCCTCCAGGACCGCCGCCCGGAAGTCGCCGGCGCCGACGTCCACGGCAACGTCCGCGCCCAGGGTCCGGCCGTAGGCCAGGCGCGCGGGCGACTTGTCCGATGCCAGCACGCGCGCCGCTCCGGCCCGCTTCAGCAGGAACGTGAAGAACGCGCCCGCGGACCCCTGCCCGATGACGGCTGCGTCCTTGCCGACGACATCCAGCGGATGGGAGCGAAGGGCGTAGACGACGGTGCCGAGCTGCTGCGCCATGAGCAGGTGACTGAGCGGCGGCGCGGACGGCAGCAGGATGCAAGCCGAGCCAGGCAGGGCCTGGTACTCGGCCAGGCAGCGCCCGGCGACTGCGTGCGGCACTGTCAGCACGCGGTCCCCCGGCGCCAAGCCTGCGCACCGCGACTCCACCACCTCGCCCGCGCCCTCGTGCCCGAGATAGGCGCCGCCGCCCCCGGGCGGCGCACCGAGGAAGACTATGTGCAGGTCAGAGCCGCAGATGGACGCGTAAGCGGTCCGGACCAGGATCTCGCCGTCCGCCACCGACGGGACTGGCACCTCCTCGCACACCACTCGCCCCACGTCGACCCAGCGCGCAGCCTTCATCGATGGCACTCCGATCGCGGAACGTCTGGCAGGCTCATTCGCGATGCTAACCAGCCGACGCCAAGGAGCGCACTGGCAGCCACCTGGCCAGGTAAGACAGGAGCGCTCTCAGCGACCAGCACGGGATACAGAGCGTTGATCAGGCCGGCAAGACGCGTGCTTCCCGAGGCTAGACGGCGATTCTAGAATCAGAACCCAGTAACATGCCCGGCCGCATCACAGCGACACCGAGCCTTGTTTCGTCACGTCGTGGCCCGTTGGCCGTGTTTCGGTGCCCGGCGCGGCCATCGTGAAGGAGGCGGAAGATGACCGAGCCGGTGGCAGGCGGGAAGATCCAGGAGACCCAGATCACTCGGTACCGGTCAACGCGCGGACTCGACTACGGGTCGGTGCCGTGGCGGCTGTGGGAGAAGTCCAAGAAGCTTTTCTGGGACCCCGCTGACATCGACTTCTCGCAGGACGCCATCGACTGGCAGGAGATGTCAGAACAAGAGCAGGTGATGGTCGGCCTGTCGGCCCGCGGCTTCATGGTCGGCGAAGAAGCCGTGACGCTCGACATCGTCCCGCTCCTGCGCTGCATGTCTGACCTCGGGCGCCTCGAGGACACCATGTACCTGTCCATGTTCGCCATGGAAGAGGCCAAGCACACCGACATGTTCCGCCGGTGGTTCGATGCCGTTGGACTCGACCCTGCCTCCCTCGACGACCTAGTCCGGGAACAGCAGGCCGCGCTTGGGCAGCGCCGTCGCGGCCTGTTCGACGGGGCGCTGACCAGGGTGATGCGCAGGCTCGACACCGATCAGTCGCCGAGAGCCATCCTCGACGCGACGCTGATCTATAACCAGCTTGTCGAGGGCGTCGCCGCCATAGCCGGCTACCGGCGCTGGGACCTCGTGCTGGGCAAGCTCGGCAAGCTCCCCGGCCTAGCGGCCGGCTTGAAGCTGACCCAGCGCGACGAGCGGCGGCACATCGCCTACGGGACCTACCTCGGACGGCGCATCCTCGCCGAGAACCCAGAACTGTGGGACTGGCTTGAACAGCGGTGGGCGAAACTGACCGCAGGCTTCGGCGGCGGCTACGGGGATGACCCCAGGATCCGCGCGCAGCGGGCAGCCGCCGATTTCGATGACGAATACGTGCAGCAACTGATCAAGCGCCGGCTGGAGGCGCTCGCCGTGGCCCGCACCATGAACGTCGAGGAGGTCGACGCCAGCGCCATTGAGGCGTTCGAACCCGAGGAACTCCAGCACGTCAACTGAGCGCCGCGCGGCGAAAGGGCCGAGCATCGCGCCGCTGACGCCGGCTCCGGCATACGGGAACCAGTCGTAGGGCAGCGACTGAGGCGGCTTGCACAGGTAGACCGGGACCGCGCGGCTGTCGCTGGCGGACCGGCAAGGGTCCCTGCGAGCGGGGTCAGGCTGCTCCGGCGACCCGCAAGGCAGCGGCGATCTTCTGAAGGAGCTTTGCTGCGTGATAGCCGACGATGACCGCGATGATCAGGGCAGCCGCGGGATCGAGCCAGTACCAGCCATCTGTGGCCAGGATGATCGCGCCGCTGACAGCGACGCCGGCAGCGGCTGCCGCGTCAGCAGCGGTGTCAAGCAGGACGGCCCTGATGTTGAGGTCCTCCTCGCCGCCATCGTCATCGGCGCCGCCACCAAGCACCAGCGCGCCGATGAGCATCACCACAGCTGCGGTGCCGCTGACGATCAGCACGGGCAGGCCGTCGACCTGGCGCGCGCCGCCGACCAGCCGGTAGATCGCGGCTGTAGCGATGAGGATGTTGAGGACGAACAGCCAACCCGCGTTGACTAGCGCAGCCACGTTGGTCGCGGCCGGGTAGCCGTGCGGCCGGGCCTGGCTGGGCGGTTTGGCCGCGAGCCAGATCGCTAGCAGCGATACCCCAATGGCTGCGGCGTCCGCGAGATAGTCCGCACCTGCGGCCAGCACTGCCAGCGAGTGCGCCGCCAGGCCAACGGCCACGAGCGCCGTGACCAGCACCACGTTGAGCAGCAAGACCACGACGAGGCGGTGCGAACGCGTCACCTGCGGATCGTATGGGGATTCGCAAGCAGCCCGCCTGGCAGCGCCCGGCAGCGCACATCACGCGGGCTAGCCGCCGACCACCAGGTTGCAGCCCGACTGTGCATCAACCGGCTTCCGCGAAGCTGACTCTCGCCAGCGGGCTGTGATCCACCCAATCGTCGAGAACCGCTTCAGGAGCATCGGGGCCGTGACGGTAGTTGAAGTCATCAACGAAGCTGGTCAGTATGCGGCGGCGCTCGTGCGGATCGGTGATGACCGTGGCCACGGCGGGCAGATCGGCCAGCACGCCGTGCTTGAGGTGGAAGGTGAGATGAGAGTCGGCCATCAGGTTGGCCAGCCAGTCCCGAGTACGTGGTCCAGGCATCCCGCTCAGGTAGATGGATCCCTCGAACCGGTAAAACCAGATCTCGATCCGTCGCGGCTTGCCGGACGTCCTACCAGTCGTAGTGATGTCGATCGTTCGCTGCTCGACGCTCGAGGACCGGTCGATGGCAAGCGCTTCGCGGACCTCATCACGCACCAGATGCTCCCAAAGTTGACGTGCATTCCTGACCATCCGCTGCACATCCAGCGCAAGCGGCGCTTCACAGTCTGCCCCGCGCTTCACGCCGGGAGCACCTTACGGGCGCGCTGTCGTGCCGCGTCGAGAGCGCTATGGCCGCAGTCAACCATCCGGCTATGCCGCGGACCGCTCTGTCGGCGTGTGTCTGACAGGCTGGAGCTGGGCCACGCAGATCACGTGACCCGAATGCCTATCCGCTGGGGGACGCTCGTGATCGATCACGTCTATATCTCGGTGGCCGATATCGGTCGCTCGCTGGCCTTCTATTCGCGCCGCCAGCCCGGCGAGACGGGCCTTTATGTCGGGTTCGTCGCCGACGATCACGCTGCGGTGGACGCCGCCTATACCGCGGCGATCAACGCGGGCGGAACGGATGAGGGCAAGCCCGCCGTGCGGTCCTACTTTGGCTCAGGCTATTACGCTGCCAATATCGGCGACTTCGACGGCAACCACCTGGAGATCGTCAACAAGAGCTTCAACCCGCGCAGTCGGCACAGCGCGTAACGATTCCCAGGCGAATACATCCGCAATTGCCGCTGAGCCGATTGCGGGACTTTCTCCTCTTGGCGCTAGCCGCCAAACGGCTCACTCTGGTGAGAACCTACACATCCCCTGACACGCGCGCCCAGGGGCGCGTGAAGCCAACCGGGTCACGGTCACCGTACGGCGCGATCCGGATGGGGTAGCCGGTTGCATACGCCTCGATCATCAGGCCCTTGCCGATGACGAGCCCCACGTGGCCGGGCGCGGTCGGCGTGCCGTCGGCCCCGGCGAAGAACACGAGGTCACCGGGTTGCACGTCGCTGCTGCTGACTCGCGGGCCAGCAGCCCACTGCTGTTGCGACGTGCGGGGGATGTCGATCCCGGCCGCGCGGTAGGCCATCATCACCAGGCCCGAGCAGTCGAACGCGTCCGGGCCGGTGGCACCCCACTGGTATGGCTTGCCCAGCTGCTGCTCGGCGTAGGCGATGGCGGTCTGCACCACGACCGGCACGTCCGTGCCCTCGCTGGCGGTGACCAGGCACTGCGGCGCGCTGGCCGTGCTGCCCTGGCTGACCACGTAGCCGCCCTGGGCGTACAGGTTCGCCCAGTACAACACCGCCTGGACGTACGACTCGAGGTGGTTGTAGGCAAAGATCGCCTGCGCCACGTCGTCGAGCACGCCGTGCGCCAGCAGGTACTTCGCGGCGCCGGCGATCGCGTCGGCTGGCTCGTAGACGCTGGCGATCCCGTCGCCGGTCGCGTCCGTTGCGACGCCGTTGACCTGCTCACTCGCCGGATGCACGGGTGCGCCGCCCCACTCGTTCCCGGCGGCGCCGCCGATTCCGATCTGCATCGGCCCCGCGGCCCCGAACGCGTTGGCGCCGCTGTGCACGCCGGGCAGATTGCTCTGGCCATCGTCGCTCTCGACCTTGCCGATGCCGGCCAGGATCACCCACGGCACGTCGTACTCCGCCCCGATGGACTGGAACAAAGCAAGATAGCTGGCCGGGATCGAGTCGCGGGCCGACTGGCTGGCGGTCGGCTCGGCGGCGGCGGTCGTCGAGGTGCAGGACGTGCCGGTTACCGCGAGCAGGCCGCCGCTGGCGAACATCACGACCGGCAGGGCGAGCAGGGCCGTCAGGAGTACGGCGGCCACGGCGATAACCACGACAACCCGGCGGCGGCCGCCGTGACCGGCGGGCCCGGCGATCACGAGTTCCCCGCCGCGGCCAGTTCGACGTCGGTGACCTGCCAGCTGGTACCGGAGCCCGAGACCGTGACGGCGTAGTCGGCGACCTGCTCGCTGTCTCCCGTGGTGCCGGTGACCTGCTGGGTCACCTGTACCACGAAGGTCAGACTGGCCGGGCCGAACGCGCGGAGCGAGCCGATCGCCGCCGCGGCGACCGCGACCTGCTGCTGACTCTGCCGGGTCGCCGCGACACCAGGCGCGCTGTAGGCAGCCTCGATCTGACCGACGAGCTGCACGGACGTCACCGGCTGCAGCGAGGCCGCGTACTCGGCGGGGTCCTCGGTGTAGCTGTATGTGCCGTAGGCGTCAGCGAACCTGATCGCGGTGGCGGCCGCCGCGGCGAGACCGGACTGGGTGAACGGCAGCCACTGGTAGATGTCGGGCGCGGCGGACGAGGCGCCGGCGGCGTGCTGACCGGCCGGGGCAGCCGGGCGCGGCGAGCGAGCAGCCGCCGCCGGCTTGCTGGCCGTGCCGCCATGATGCGCGGCTGGGCCCAGCAGGTAGCCACCCAGCGCGGCGAAGCCACAGACGATTGCGGCGAAGGCAACGCGGCGCGCGGCCGGGCTGGCGTTCATCGCCTCGTTACTTCCTGCGCACTGGCCGCAGCCAGAAGGGCACTGGCCGCTCCGGCTGGTCGGCCGGCCGCGCGAGCGGCCCCCTCATCGGCTGGCCTTGCCACGGACCGCGCTGGCCGGCTGCCGGGACCGGGCGATCCGGCTGGCTGCGGCCGGCGCCGGACTGACCGCGCGCCGTCTGACGCGGCCGACCGCCGACGGCGTCCCGTGCCTGACGCCCGGCGCCAGACGCTGCGGGCCCCTGGGCGCGCACTCGGCGGGTCTGGCTCGGTTCGCCACGGCCGGGCTGGCCCGCTGCCTGCCGGGGTGGCGCGACGGCGGGCTGCCGCCCCGTCGCGGGCCCGGCCCCCCCTGTCGGCCGGCCGGCCGGCCACGCACGGGGCGCGGCCGCGGTAGCCGGCCCGACTCCGCTCGCCGGCCCGCTGGCCACGCCGCCTGCCGGCCGTCCGCCAGCAGTGGCCGAGAGGCCGACCTGATTCGCGAGGGCCTGTCCGCTGGTTCCGTTAGTCGTCCGCGGCGGCAGCCGCAGCGGGGGCGGCTCGGCCGCTGCGGCTGCGGCCGTGCTGTCCCCGGCCCGCACCTTGGCCGCGAGTGTTCCGCGGAGCCCGCCGCTGTCGGCGGCGGCCCCGGCGGCAGCCCCGTCGGCGGCCCCGTCGCCGTCGGCGCGGTCTGCACCGCTGGCCGCCTGCAGTCCGGCCGCGACCGCGCCGCCCGCGCCGCCCGAGGCGGCCGCCATCGCGACGCCCGCGGCCGAGCCCGGGTTGCGCCGGGCGAAGCGCATCGCGCGATAGGCGGCGACGCCGGGGAGCGCCGCGGTCGCGGCGGCGACGGTGGTAGCCCGGCCGGCTGCCGCGGCGCGGGCCAGCTCGCCCTCGGCCCGGTCCTGCGAGCCGACCATGCCGTAGCCGACTGCCGAGAACAGGTGCTGGAACGGCTTGCGGTAGAGGAACGCCGCGACGGTCACGAGCGCGATCATCAGGATCTTGAGCGCCCACGGCAGGACGGCGTCGCTGGTACCCATGATCAGCGCGTAGCAGTACAGCAGCAGGCTCAGCACCAGCGCGACCGCCGCCTGCTTGAGCAGCACGCCGACGAGCAGCTCGACCCAGCGCAGCGCCACGACGCGGCCGAAGCCGGGATGCGCGCCGATCAGCAGGAAGAACGGTCCGACAATCAGCAGTAACAGGAAGCTCAGCTTGAGCAGGATGAGCGTGACGGAGATGAGCAGCACCAGGATGCCGGCCACCAGCGCGGCAAACAGCGCCGCGAACCCCACCTCGAGCCGCGTCGTCCAGTCCTTGCCCTGGAACAGCGGGTAGATCGCCGGGTCGCTGGTCGCCAGGCTGCTGGCAATCCCGGCGTACGCGGCCTGCTTGGCCTGGATCAGCGCGGACGTGGCCTTCTCGTCGGCGGCGATGGCCTGAGCCCAGAGCAGTGATCGCCCGTACGTGTTCACCACCGTCGGCTTGGCGGCGCCGGTCGTGTACTCCGACGTGCCGAACTCGCCGACGAGCCACGGCTTGCACACCAGCACGGTCCACAGCTCGTCTGCGTTCTGGTCGACGACTGTGCTGCCCGAGGTGTAGCTGTAGGCGACGGGCTGCACCTGAGGGTCGCTCTTCCCGATGGGCAGGCAGCTGCTCGGACCAGGACTCGGCAGCTTGGCGAACGCGGCATTCAGTGCTTGCGAGATGCCGGCGGACAGGCCCCCGCCGAACCCGGTCACGTCGCCAGGCGCGCCGATCAGGAAGATGGCGGCCGCGCAGGCGGCGACCATCCACACCGTGCCCTCGATGGTGCGGGTGGCGCGCTTGCGGATCAGACCCTGCCAGGCCAGCCAGATCGCCGCGAGGATCACGACGATCGACAGGTACGGGAAGTAGATCGCGCGACCCAGGCTCGTGATCAGGTCATCGGTGACGCGCTGCAGCCAGCTGACGATGCCGTCACCGGCCGCCGCCTGGTACACGGTGATGGTGACGCGGTCGATGGACTTTGCCGCGTCGAACACCATGCCAGCGACGTTGTTGCCGATGAGCGATGTCATGTCGGAGCACTGCAGGTTGACGGCAGCCCAATAGGTCCCGGCCACGCCGTACTCGTCGTAGAGCGTGGCCAGCGGCTTCCCCGAAGCGGGCGGCGCCACCATCGCGTCGATGCCAGAGTTCGCCGGTTCGGGGTCAGGCAGCGACGGCTGGCACACGTTGTTGAGCTCGCCAAGCAGCCCTGAGCTGCCGATCGAGCAGAACCCGAGCAGGCCGCCGATGTCCCCGATGCCGGGCACCGAGCACAACCCGCCGCTCGTGGTCGTCGCGGCGGTCTCGGCGGCCGGCGGCCCCGAACCCGGTCCGGTCGCCTCGGTCGCCAGCCCCGTCACCGCCGCTGTCGTGACGGCGGCGGTCACCGACGGCACGGGGGCAGGGCGGGCCGGATCCGAGCGGCCCGCGCCGCCCGGCAGCAGGCCGACGAGTGCCAGCACGGGCAGCACGGCGGCCAGCCTGAGCGGGCGGCTCAATCTGGGCATCCGGGGGGTCTCCAGTGGGTTGCGTACGCGGCGGCGCCTGGGTCAGCCGGCTCCGGGCTGACTCGCCGCGTCGGGCGGCTGCTCCGGTGCGTCGGGCGATCTGCCCGGCTCGTCGGACCGATGACCCGCGGGCGTATCCCCCAAGCGCGCGCGAGTCGGGTTGGTGTCCAGGCAGCGGCGTAGCTCGTCCGAGATCAGATCGACCGCGATCCGGCCCGCTCGGCCGTCGAGGTCCCGGAAGATGCACTCGCCGTTGCCAAGCGCGCGCAGGGCGGCCTTGTGCTCGGCCGACGGCTCGAGTCCGAGCAGCGACAGCACGCTCGTGACCTCGGTCTGCTCGGACGAGCGGAACGCGAACACGCTTGAGATGCAGTTCGTGACCTGCTCGCTGAGCAGGTCACCGGCGTTCTGCGACACCATGATCAGTGCCGTGTTGCGCGACCTGCCCATCCGGGACACCTCGGGGATGAGCTTGGCTCCCTGCGGGGTCGACGTGATCGCCCAAGCCTCGTCGAGGAAGATCGCCTTCGGCAGTCGCCGGTCCATGCCATTGAGCAGCCGCCGCGCAAACTGCGACACCAGGTACAGCAGCGCGACCGAGAGCCGCTGCTCGTAGGAGTAGTCGTCCCGGCCGATGGCGGTGTCCGGCAGCGTGAGCCCGCCGAGCGTGAACACCGTGGTCCACCCGGCGGCGTCGATCCGCTCCCCGCCGGAGGGCGCGAAGCACAGTCGGGCCAGCCGCATCTCCGACATGGACCGCAGCAGGGCGCCGAGGTTCACCGAGGCGGGGTCGGCCGCCTGCTCCAGGTGGCTCACGACCTTGCCGAGGCTGGGCTGTTCGCTGGCCGCGACGGCCGCCACCGCCTGGATCATGGCACTCTCGCGCTCCTCGCTCATCCTGGGGAGCAGCAGCCGCAGCGTCTCCGTCGCCATCGTGCGCCGCTCGGCCAGGTCGTCACCGAACGAGAACGGGTCGAGCAGCCCTGGTGCGGCGCTGCCGAGCGGGACCACCCTGGCCCGGCGGCCCCGGCCGGCCAGCCAGCTCGCCAGCGACTCGGCGTCGCCCTTGGGGTCGATGACCGCGACCGTGACGCCGCGCAGCGCCAGCTGGAGGATGAGCAGCAGCGCGAGGGTCGTCTTGCCGCCGCCGGGCTCACCCGTGATGGCGACGGCGGTCGGCCTGTTCCGGGCCGCGGCGACCAGCGGGTCGAAGTGCACGACCGCGCGCGCCCGCCCGGTGGTCTCGCCGATGTAGGGCCCGATCCAGCCCGCGTCGTCGGTGATCCGGTCGCCGAGGTCGACGGTCGCGGTGGGCATGCCGCCGGCCACCGTGTACAGCGGCTGACGCTGCAGGTAGGAGGCCAGCCTGACGCGGTCGCCGGGCAGCGACTCGCAGAGCAGGGAGAACTGGTCGCCGGTCGAGTTGACGATGTCGATGCCCACATCCCGGTAGTGCTCCACGACCGCCTCGGCGCGGCGGACGCACATGTCCCGGTCTGGCGCGGACACCATGAGCCGGTGCCAGCCGTAGACGAACGGCAGCCGCTCCTTGGTGATCCCGTGCTCGAGCAGCCGGGCCGCCTCGATCTGCTCGGCCAGGGCGATGGGCAGGTCCGCGCCCGCCTCCCTGATATGGGCGTCCATGTCCCGTGCGTGAGCCAGGCGCCTGCTGACGTCCTTGCTGGCCCTGGCCGGCGCGATCAGCCGCATCCGCAGGCTCGCCTCCACCGGGAACGGCAGAGCGTCGGCGAAGTGCAGCCAGGGCTCGCCCTCGGGGAAGTACATGACGTCAGGGAACCGGGCAAACGAGAGGAACACCGCCCACGACTCGAGGGCGGGCTGCGACAGCCGCAGCACGCTGCGGCCGTTGTCGATCTGCCCCTCCAGCAGCGCCTCGATCTCGCCCGACCCCCAGGTGCGGCGGCGCGCCGCCGAGGGCGGCGGCGACCCGGCGCTGCCGGTGAGGGCGTGCCGGAACAGCCACGCAATCTCATCAGCGCTGGCGTGCCCTGCCCCGAGCGCGCTGGCCGACAGCGCCCGGCCCAGCCGCTCGGCCTGCGCGGTCCAGCGCGCGACCTCCGCGGCCGGCACCGCCTCGTCCACCACGCCGAGCGCCTGCTCGGCGGCCCGGTAGGACGTCGTCAGCTGGGCGAGCAGGCCGCGGGACAGCTGGGCCCGGACCCCTCGCTGGCCGAGGCGTACCCCGAGGTAGACCTCCTTGGTCCAGAAGTCCTTGGCCCACACCTGCCGGTACATGTCCTCCAGGTAGGGCAGCCAGCCAGGCCCGCCGTCGGAGGTGGCATCCAGGCTGGTGGCCCAGTCGGCGGCAGGGTAGGGGCGGTGCACGATACGCACGTGCACCTCGGCGTCCGCCATGCGGATCCCGGCCAGCGCCACCGTGATGCCCATCGCCAGCGCCTCGCGCTCGGTTGGCGTGGTGAACTCGTAGCTGACCGTGGGCAGCCGGTAATACGCCCAGGCGTGCGTTTCCGTGAGCACGATCCGGTCGTCGAAGTACCGGACCGTCAGTCGGGATCGTCCGGCGGTGCGCGCGGTCATCGCTGCCCCGCCGGTGCAGGGCCGGCAGGCGGCGCGTCGGCCGACGCCGCACCGACCTGCCGGGGCTGCGCGAGGCCGGAAATCAGTACGCCGATGAGCGCGGTATAGGCCTGGACGGTCGCCACGGCCAGCGCGCGGCCGTTCGCGAGCCGGGCATCCCACGGCACCCGCACGACGGCGCGGCAGCGCCCGGCGGCGACCCCTGCCGCCCGTTCGGCGTGGCCCGCGGTCTCCTCGCTCACCCCGTTGACCAGCGTGACCGCGGCTTCGAGCAGACGGGTGTGGCCGTGCGCCTCCAGCCACTCCAGCGTCATGGCCAGCGAGCCGGGCGCGTCGGGTCCGGCCGGGCTCACCAGCACGAGCTGGTCGGCGACCCGCAGCGCGCGGGGCACGTCCCCGGCCGACGGATCGGCAATGGTCAGCGGGTACCGGGCACAGACCGCGTCGATCAGCCGATCAGCGTCCCTGGGGCCGGGGCCGGTGTGCTCGGCCGTGATGACCTGCAGAGCCCGCTCCCGGCCGGATCCGCTCGGAGGAGCGACGTCACTCCCGGGCAGCGCGTGCCGGCCGGGCAGCAGGCGCGGGATCTCGCGGGCCCGCTCGGTCAGCGAGCCAGGGCCTGCGCTGAGGTCGAGCACGGCCACCGCCTCACCGCGCAGGCTCGCCATCAGCTGGCCGGTGAGCAGCGCCGTGACAGTCTGCCCGGCGCCCGAGGTGGTGCCGAGGACGACGATCCGGGCCGGGCCGGGCAGGGCCAGCCGGGCCCGGGCCTGGTCGCGCTGCACGTGGTCGGGCTTGCCTGGCCGGTGCCCGCCAGGCACGACCACCACGCGATCACGCCAGCTGGTCCCGGTGCCACCGGGTGCCGTCCGCAGCGCCCGCTCCACGACGTGCAATGGCCAGTGGGCCGCACCGTCGGCGCGGACCGTTACGGTCGGGCGCCCCGACGGCGGCGTCGTGGCGGCCGTCGCCGCCGACTTCCTCGCGGCGGGTTTCCTCGCGGCCGTCGGCGGTGTGGTCGGGGCTACCGCCGGCCCGGTCGGCGACGCGGGCGACTCGTCGGCCATGCCCCCAGCGGCCGGTGCGGCCCCGCCAGGCCCTGCGGCCGAGCTGTGCGCCGTCGACCCCACGCCAGCCGCATCGGCCGCGTCCACCGCCTGGGCGGCATCGCCCACCTCAGCGCCGTCAGGCACGCCAGCGTCGGGCGCCGGCCGCGCGGCGGGCAGCCTCGCGGGCCCGGCCGATCCGGCAGTCCGGACCCGGCCGAGCAGGGCAGCGTCGACCGCGCGGGCCCGGACGCGCGAGCTGACCGCCGGCCGATCCGGCCACGCAGGCGGGGCCGGGTGTGCCGAGTCC
>Ga0187783_10001093_pt1 | contig 20064 bp, 19 predicted proteins | sample 1015_SJ02_MP02_2_FD_132471 | JGI IMG/M metagenome (GOLD analysis project Ga0187783, IMG submission 132471) | Tropical peat soil microbial communities from peatlands in Department of Meta, Colombia - 1015_SJ02_MP02_20_MG | ecosystem: Environmental > Terrestrial > Soil > Wetlands > Peat | place...
AACCGAGAGCACTTCGAAGACGCCGAGCATTTTGCGGTAATGACGCAGGGGAGCAGCCAGGACGGAGCGCACCCCCAGGCGCTGACACGTGGCAAGGTCGACGTTGGGATTTCCTTCCGTGTCCTGGCAAAGCACAACTTCCCCGGTGCGAACGCAATCGGCGGTGATGCCGGTTTCGGTCTGCAAGCGAACCCCCAGGTCGGGCGCAGTTCGGCCGGTGCGGGCGCGGCAAACCATTTCCTCGCCCTGGCGCAGGGCGATGGCCGCTCCGGTCGCTCCCGTCAAGGCCTGCGCCCGCTCGGCGATGATATGGATCGCAGGTTCCAAATCGATTTCGCTGGGACAAAGTTCGTGCCCGAGACGAAGACGCGGGCCGAGTGCCGCCTCCGATGCCAGGGCACGGGCGTGATGACGTGAGGGTGCCAGAGTGGCGAACGAGGCCGGCAGATGGCTTTCCGACGATGCCGCCGGGACGGTCGAGAGCAGCTCGCGCACCAGGCGATCGAGCTCGGCATCGGCGATCAGGCGCGCCGTCTGCTGGTCGCGCAGCGATCCACCCAGAATCCGTGACAAGCTCAATAAGGCTTGACTGCCACAGGCGAAACAATAAGCGGTATTGCTTCGACTGATCAACTCACATTGCGTGCAAAACACAGCAGTTTCCAGAGCGATAAAACTGATGTCTTGCTTCACCGCCATGCTTTGGCCGTCCTCCCCAAGTCTTGGTGAAAGAAACCATAAATGGCCCGGCCTGCTTTCGGGAATGATAGAGATGGTTCAAGGTTGCGGATTGTTGTGGATAAAGAAGCGAGGGGAGGGCTTAAGCAAAATTCGGTGGCGCCGAAGTCGAGCCAGGGGTCAACGCGGGCAAGGGAAAGGGCAGCAAGGCGCGAACGCGTGCCGAAGGGTGGGCACACTGGGAACCGATTGCGATGGAGTTCGCGGTCCTCTCGGGCAGCGGGGTGCTGGTCGAGGACGGTTCTCTCCGGTCGACCGAATCGCTAGGCACAAGACTCCGGCACGCGATCAAGCACACTGATTTCCGCAGGTGCCGGCCTTCATCCGTTCCCGAGCTGGGATCGAGGAGTGAAACCGGAAGGCAAAGAAGAGACCGTCGCGGGCAGTTAAGATTGCCCTCACACTCGCGGCGACGTAGCGTAGCGAATGCTATTGGGTAATCGAGCTCGCAACTTGTGAGAACACGTTGTTGGCATTCCCGCCAATCAAGCGAATGGTGCCGACCACAATGACAAGAATAACTGCCAGCATCACCGCATATTCGGCAATATCCTGACCATGTTCTTCCCGCCAGATTTGATGGAACCACCGTAGCAAAGCCTGCCTCCTAGAAAGAGGAATTCCCAAGAAAGAATTCCCAAAAAGCCAAGTATTCTATGAGCCATGGTCATACTAGGGCGGGCATGCCGTCCCGGCAATGGCCCATCTGGGCGGACGGTATGGCACCATCGTGCCATGCATCAACAGATGGGCTTCAGGGGCAAGGACTGGTTGACCGCAAATAAAGCCAGTTCGAGTCGGGTGGAAACTCCCAACTTGTCAAAAATGTTGCTGAGGTGGTGTTTGACGGTGTCTTCGCTGATCTTGAAATATTCCGCGATCTCCTTGTTCGAATACCCCGCCACCACCGCAGAAACGATCTCCAATTCGCGGGGCGTGAGCCCAAACTTTTTCTGCCGCGCCTCTTCCCCGGAAGATTGGATCAGGTTGCGAAGATACTGCATCAGGTTGGAGATGCTTTCCCGTCCAACCCAGTATTCTCCGGCCATGACCGTGTGGATGCTCTTGAGCAGAAGCTGGGTGGCGGAGTCTTTCAAAACCACGCCACGCGCCCCCAGTTGCAGGGCTTCGACGATCTGGGCCTTCTCTGCCGCCGCGGTGAGCAGAATGACTCGAACCCCGTTGGCGCCCGAACCCGCGCTCATCTCCCGCAAAGCTTCGAGCCCCGGGTGTCGCGGCATGGCCAGATCGAGCAGCAGGATGTCGGGTCGCAATTGGCGCACCAGCTTGACGGCTTCGGCGCCATCACACGCCTCACCCACCACCTTGAGATCCTGCTCGGTTTCAAGCAATCGCCGTAATCCATCCCGGAAAATCGGATGGTCATCGGCGACCACGATGCGAATGGGTTGCGATCTTCCTCTATCCATGGATTGAGCCTTGTTGCTGGGGTACCGTGATCTCTAAACGGGAACCACGGCCCGGATTTGATTCTATCGTGAGTTCCCCGTCAATCAAACGCACCCGCTCCTTGATCACCAAAGGTCCTTTCCCCAGGCTGTCGAGCTGGCTCTGGGATAGGCGTCCGGAAAACGGAAAGCCTCGGCCATCGTCTTCGATTTCCATCTTCCAAGTGCCGTTCTTCGTGCCCAGGCGAACCAGAACCCTTCGGGCCTGGCTGTGTTTGCGAACATTGACCAGCGCTTCTTGCACGATCCGCGCCACCTCGCGGCATACCGGTTGCGGCATGTCGAGTTCGTTCAGCTCCGAGATGAAGCACGCCGAGATTCCGGTCTCGCGCTGAAAGCGGTCCACGCTGTCGTGAAGCAGCCCCAGCAAGCGCTTGGCATCGACGTCGAGGGTTTTCATCTGCTGCATCAATTCGCGTAATTTAAGAACCTCCTCCCGCAACAGGCCCTGGATGCGACCCAGTTCCGCGGTGACCAGACCCGGCTGGGTGGTGGATTGACGCCGGAGCACATCCACTTGCATTTCCACCGCGATCAAGGACTGCACCGCCCCGTCATGCAATTCACGCGCAAAACGCGCGCGCTCGACGGCGCCGGCGCGCAATCGCAAGCGCCGCAACAGAAGAACATTGTAAACCGCTTGCCCAACCTGACGTACTAATTCCTGCAAGAAGTTTAGCTCTTCTTCGGTTTCCGTGGTGAGGGTCGGATCGATGAGGAAGAGTCGTCCCCGCCACTCCTGCCCGAAGGTGAAGGACACCACGAGGGCGCTAAGGAAGGAATGGGCGAGCGCAAAACGCTCTAGAAACTTCGAGCTGGGATGCTCGATGCGATTGCCGGCTTCATCGACCGCGAAAACCGCGACCGGCGCCTGTGATTGGGGGTCTCGTTCGACATAGCATGCCAACGCTTCGCTCTCAGGCAAGTAGGTTTCGCGATCGGAACCCGCCGGCTCCAGCCAGCGAAAGGATGCTTGCTTCCCTCCGCTGATTTCCCCGACAAACACGCGGTGGCTCATGGCCTCAAGCGACGCGATCAGCAGGTTCTTGGCCCCGTACATCGAAAACAGTTCCGAGGAAATCGCCTGCAACGTCCCGGAGACACCCGCCTCGACGCTGGCTTTCCCTAGGATTCGATTGATCCAGACCTTTTCTGCCCGGAGCTGTTTTTGCTGCTCGGCCAGATATCCCAACAGAAAACCTAAGACAACCAAGTACACGGAACGAACGAATAGGCTCTTGGGATCGAAATAGGTGGCATCGAAGTGCAAGGCAGGCCAATGGTAACGCAGAAGCCATGCGCTCATTTTCACAAAGAACCCCGAGCGAACGGCGAAGCTTTCCATCCAAAGCAGAACCACGGTAGCGACCGCGGTGCTCACCGTCTCCCACAAGCCCCAGCGGTATGCCGCGGCTGCAAGTACGAAGACAAAAAACACGAAGAAAGGATTCGTTTCCCCCCCGGCGAAAATCGAAATCAAGGCTGGCCAGATGATATCGGCGCTGTGCACCAACACCCGAAAGGCGGGGGTGGACTGCTGCCGCCATCGCAAGAAAAAGATGATGATCATTCCTTGCGCGATATAAAAGGCCAGCAAACCAATCGCCCACAGCGAATAGCGGATTTCCCCCGGATTCATCCAGATGGCAACCAAGGCCGAAACCGCCAGGAAAACTCTGGCCGAGGCTAACCAACGTTCGATACGGCGAACCTCGCCCCGGCTCAGGGGCGCGCGCAGCCTCCACAGGAATCGTCGTCGAACCGCTCGCACAGGCAAGACCGGCAAGTGTATCTGCCCCCGCAGAATGGGTGACGTCACGGATCATATTGATTTCTGTCACCCAAGGGCAAGCAAAACTTTGGCTGGGTGCCCCCCGATGGCGTTGACACTCGCGGTGTCTGCCCAGGATTACTGGCGTAACTTTTCCGCGAACGGTGTGCACCTACAATGAGACCACGCTATGTCTCCCCGCGCGAAGCTCTGGATGCTGGCCGTGGTATGCCTGGTAGGCCTCCAGGTGGCAGCTTCGATAAGGTTGCGGGGCATAGCCTTGGTCGCCATCAGCGACCTGACCCAGCTTGCCCTTCTGCTTTCCGGCGCTGCCGCCATGTGGCCGCGGGTTGAGACCAGCCTCGGTCGTGCTCGGATCTTCTGGATGCTGATGATGTTGGGGGTGGTCATCTGGGTCCTTTACCAGAGCGCTTGGTGTTATTTCGAAGTATTTTTGCGGCGCGAGGTGCCGAGCTTATTTGCCCCCGATGCCCTGCTTTTTCTCCACCTGGTTCCCATGATCGGCGCCCTGGCGATGCAACCGGATCTTGAACCGGGCCAACGGAGAAGCAGGGTAGGCTCGCTGGATTTTTTGATGTTGCTGATCTGGTGGCTCTACCTGTACCTGATTAGCCTGCTGCCGTGGTTCTATGTCCACCCCAACCCCATCATCTACCAGCACAATTTGAATGTAGTGTATTTAGTCGAGAAGTTAGCCCTGCTGGCCGGCCTAGCCCAACTCTGGAGCCGCAGCTCCGGCTATTGGAGCCGAGTGTACGCCCATTGGTTCGGTTGCACCGCAGTGTACGGATTGAGTTCGTATCTGGCCAACTGGGCCATCGAACGAGGAGTTTACTTCACCGGCAGCATGTACGATATCCCGCTTGCCGCTTCGATGGCTTGGCTGACCTGGATTGGTTTAGGGTCCGTCCCGCCGGCGCAGGAACAAGTACCCCTGCGTAGCGGTAAAGGCTACGGCGTGTGGGTGGCGCGCCTGGGCATGGTTGGGGTTCTCTCTCTGCCTGTGTTTGCTGCCTGGTCGGTGTTCGGCGGCGCGAGTCCTCAACCGGTCCGCACCTTTCGCCTGGTGGTGACGCTGGCTACGACGCTGGTGCTGGGCATTCTGGTGTTTTGGAAACAACACATGCTCGACCGCGAACTCCTGCGCTTGCTGAAAGCCTCGCAGGAAGGCTTTCGCGACCTTCAGCATCTGCAAGCGCAGCTGGTGCAGGCGGAAAAGCTCGCCTCCCTGGGCCAACTCGTGGGAGGGGCAGCCCACGAGTTAAATAATCCCCTGACCGCGATGCTTGGCTATTCGGAACTGATGGCCTCGACGCCACTCAGCAGCGAGCAGCGCTCCTGGCTGCAGAAGATCGAGCAGCAGATCCGCCGAACTCGAACCCTGGTTTCAAGCCTGCTGAGTTTCGCCAGGCAGGTCCCGGGGGAAAAGGCTCCGCTCGATATCAACGCCTTAGTGCAAACCGCGGTCAAGCTGCACCCACCGCAACTCCATGGAGCTGCGATCGAGGTACGCACGACCTTGGCTAGCAACTTGCCCCGCGTCCTAGCGGATTCCAATCAACTCTTGCAGGTTTGCCTGCATATCACCAACAACGCGCTCCACGCCATGGCGGAAGAGGGCGGGGTGCTCGACGTGAGCACGCGCGCCAGAGACGATGCCATCGTAATCGAGTTTTCTGACCGTGGACCCGGCGTCCAAGACCCTAAACGAGTTTTCGATCCCTTCTACACAACTCGCCCCGTAGGCCAGGGTGCGGGTCTCGGCCTCAGCGTTTGTTATGGCATTATCCAGGAACACAAAGGACGAATCGTTTGTGAAAACCGCCCTCAGGGCGGAGCCACTTTCCGCATCGAATTGCCCGCGATCCTCGAACCCGCAACTCTTCGCGCCGCGGCTCAGTCCGCACGAAAGCCGGCGACAGGGTAGAGCCGCGCGCTGTTTCTCCCTCGCATCAACCGCCCGCGATTGCAGCTGTCGGAGAGGCACGGTCCGAGGCGGGCTCGAGCTCGAGGGTACGCTTGAGCTGTCCACAGGCGGCGTAGATGTCCCGTCCACGAGGGCGCCGGATAAAGGTCGGCACCCCGGCATCGATCAGAACCCTCTGGAAGGCAAGAACCCGAGCCTCGGCCGGAGTTTCGAGCGTCACCCATGGTCCAGGATTCAGTGCGATCAGGTTGACTTTGGAACGCGTGCCGCGGATCAGCTCGGCCAATTCCCGCGCCTGGCCAACAGAATCGTTGACATGGTTTAGCAGCACATACTCGAAGGTGAGCCGCTCCCGTTTCCGTAGTGGGAACTCGCGCGCTGCCCTCATCAAGGTTGCCAGATTCCATTTGCGATTGATGGGCATCAGCTGGCTGCGCAATCGATCGTTCGCTGCGTTCAGTGAAATTGCCAGTTTGGGCCGCACGGCTTCGCTGGCCAAATCGTAGATCCGTGGGACGACGCCGGCGGTTGAAACCGTCATGCGCGACGCCGCCAACCCTACTCCTTCCACCAGCAGACGCACCGCCGTCAGGAAATTCTCGTAGTTTAAGAATGGTTCCCCCATACCCATAAAGACAAGATTGATGCGATCGCGCGGCAGCGAGACTTGCCGTTCCCGCAAGACCGCGCAAATCTGCCCGACAATCTCTCCGGCCGTCAGATTCCGCTGGATGCCGAGCAGGGCGGTCAAACAGAAATGGCAGTCGAGGGCGCATCCTACTTGGCTGGAAACGCAGATGGTCGACCGGTTCTTCTTCCCGGTCTCGCTCTCGAGCTCCCTCCCGGCTTCGCTGCCGTCCCCCGCTTCGCCGCCATCTCCGCGCGGCATCCAGACGGTTTCTACGCTTTGGCCGTCCGCCAAACCAATCAAGTAGCGTAGGGTTCCATCGCGGGAGCGAAACTTGGTTTCGATCCCTGGCAGCCCGAGCGAGAACCCATCTTCGCTGAGCTTGCGGCGAAAGCCGAGCGGCAGACTCGAGACCTCTTGCAGGGAGTTCAGACTCTGGCGATAAATCGCTTTGAATAGCTGCCGGCCACGATAGGCGGGCTGGCCAGCCGACTCGGCTACACGTGTAAGTTCCTGAAGTGAAAGGCCCAAAAGCGCTGTTTTCGCTGCTTGTGCCATAGCTCAGCGGGCTTGCCGATGCCTTTTGATTCTAGACGAAACCCCGCAGGCCGGAAAGCGAGCGGAATCGCCTCATCCCTGGATCTTTCGAACTAAGTCATTGACAGGAAAGGGTTAACGATCTTGGCGGAAGCAGCTCGCGATGTGTAACAATGGTAGGCAATCGGCGGGGGTTGGGGCGAAATCGCAGCTCGGTAGGTTAGAAGATGGTCGAAGAAATCCGCAATGTGCGGCGCCAGGTACTGCCCCATGGGCTGACGGTGATTACCGAACAGATGCAGCACATTCGTTCGGTTTCGATCGGCATTTGGGTCAGGACAGGATCGAGAAACGAAGATGCGCAATGGAACGGGATCTCCCACTTCGTTGAGCACATGGTCTTCAAGGGCACGAAGCACCGCTCGGCCGAAGATATCGCCCGCCAAGTGGATTCTATCGGGGGGAACATGGATGCCTTCACGGCGAAGGAGTGCGTCTGCTTCAACGTGAAAGTGCTCGATGAGCACCTCCCGATCGCCATGGACGTGCTGAGCGATTTGGTGCTCAACCCGGTGTTCGACAGCCAGGACATCACCCGGGAGCGCAGCGTCATCCTCGAAGAGATCAAAATGGACGAGGACAGTCCGGATTACCTGGTCCACGAAATCTTCACGCAAAACTTTTGGAAAGATCATCCGCTGGGCAAGCCCATCCTCGGTACCAAAGATACCGTGAAGAGGTTCGAACGCGATCCGGTGTTCAGTTTCTACCGCGAGCGGTTTGCACCAGAAAATCTGATCATTAGCGCGGCAGGAAATTTGAAGCATGCGAGCTTTGTGGAACTGGTCAACAAACATTTTGAGCATATGCCGTCGGCGAAGAACGGCTTTCATAGTCCGCAGCCCACGATTGTGCCGCGCATCATCATGCGCAACAAAAAGGCCCTCGAACAGGTACAAATCTGTGTGGGTGTCCCTGCTCATCCCATTGCTCATGAGAGCCGCCATGCCTCCTACATCCTGAACACCCTGCTCGGCGGAGGCATGAGCTCGCGGCTGTTCCAAAATATTCGCGAGCGACAGGGACTGGCCTATGCGATCTACAGTGACCTGAGTCCCTATCGAGATACGGGCTGTCTTTCCGTGTACGCCGGCACATCCCGAGAGTCGGCCAGGAAGGTGGTTCAATCGATTGTTTCCGAGTTTCACAAGCTGAAAGCCGAACCGGTTCCCGACGAGGAACTGCGGCGATCCAAGGACCAACTCAAAGGTAGCCTGATGCTGTCGCTCGAATCCTCGACGGCCCGCATGTCGAACCTGGCCCGGCAGGAGATGTACTTCGATCGCTTCTACGGCATGGACGAATTACTAGACAAGATTGAAAGAGTCACCAGCCAGGACCTGCAGCAACTGGCCAACCAGTTTTTTCACACCGAATCGATCGCGGTCACGGTGCTCGGGAACCTGAATGGCCTGAAGCTCAGCCGTGAACAGCTGGCCTGCTGAAAACCTCGGGCTGTGTCTCCCCCCGGCTCGCGAGACTGACTCGTTCGCCTGTCCCTGGGAAAGGACTTGAAGGTGACTTGGCGCGAGGTGGACGAAACTTTTTTGTCAAGCCCCTCCCTCGATTGGGTGAGCATGCCCTCGAGAAGGTAATAGGCTTCATCCTGCGGCGTCTTCCCCGGGCCGCGGGCCACCCTACCCTTGAACTCAAACCAGACGCCGTGTACCACCTGAGTCACAAAACTCAGTTCTGTTCCGTCCAGTTTTCCTTCCTTGAAAAACTGATTGAGAAAGGTGCCGCGGTCGCTGTCTTCATCTCCATAACGAGAAACAAAGCCGGTCACACGCCCGGCGTCTTCGACGGTGATTTGAACAAATTCCCCGTCGCGGAGAAACATGTACATCCCCGAGTAGTCTTCGGGTTGATTCGCAGGCGGAGGATTGGTTTGGGCGACGAGCTGCGAGCTGCCTAAGATGAGTACTGCGGCCAGGATCCGCGCTGGCTTCATTTCGTTATTAGAACATGGAAGTATTCGGTGACCAAGCATGCGAGTTAGGGAAGTCGGCAACTGCCGGTTATAATGTTGAGAAGCTGGCGAGTTCGAACTTGCGAATGAGACCTGGGTTGCCACCGAAAGACTCTGCACTGAGCCCGCCACCCAGCGCCGCCAACCTCCAATTGCTGGTCACTCTCGATCCCTGGTATCTAGGTCTGCTGGACAATGTTCGCGCTTTGTTCTCGGCCCCAGGGCGGCCGGCTCCGTTGTCCTTGTCGGGCGCCCCCTTTTGGCCGGACGTCTTGGTGGGGTCGCGCTTACCCTGGCACAGGTTCGCGGCGTCTGCAATGTTGCACGGCGTCGCCATCCTCGGCCTCTGGGTTTTCGCCCGCTGGGGAGCGCAAAGGCCCTACCGGGAGGCTGCGGTTGCTTTTTCCACTTCCGAGGTGATCCGCTACGAATTGTCGGAGTATCTGCCGAGCTTGGACAGCGGGGGGCGGGAGAGCGCGCCGGCCGAGAAGGGGGCACCCGCCCAGGCGGCTCAGCCCATCCTGTCGGTTCCACCGAACTCCGAGAATCGTCGCCAGACCATTGTCAGTCCGCCAAGGCTGGAATTGAACGAAGACGCGCCTCTGCCGAATATGGTGGCCTGGGCAGATCCGGAACCTCGCATTCCCGCGGCAGCGACCGCAGCCCAGATGGCGGAACTACGAGTGGCGGGGTTGCCGCCCTCGGCGGTTGCGCCTCCACCCGAAGTTGCCCGCAACACAATCGAGACGCCGCCTCTATTTTCCCAGGCGGTCATCGCACCCGCACCAGAGATCGGCACGGCCATGCGGAGAAACGGTGCTTCGGCCCTTCAACCGGCCATCGTCGGACCGCCCCCGGGAATCGAGGTGCCGTCGGTGCGCCCGTGGCATGACATCAATCATCTCAGCCCTGCCCGGGTCGTCGCCCCTGCGCCCCGGCTGCCGGTCGATGAACAATACGCTCTCCAAGTCATGGCCCGAGCCTCGCTCTCGAATTCGGCGGTCACCGTCGTACCACCATCCCCTCAGGAGGAGAGCACCAAGATCTCAACCGCGCCTGGAAGATTGATCGCGCTCAGTGTTCATCCTGCGGCGCCACCCGGACCGGTCGCGCTACCGAACGGGAACCGTCGAGGCACCTTTGCTGCCGCTCCGGCAGGCGAGACCAACGCCACGGGAACGCCTGATATCCCGGCCAGAGGGGCTGCGACAACGGTTGAGCCAGCCAAGGCCTCGGGCAGCGCAACCGACCGTCGTATCCCCGGTGTCCCGCCGGGACTGTTCGTTGGCCCCTACGGCAAACCTTTGCCGATGTCAAAGCCAAGCGGAGAAATAGAGCAAGCTGACGCCAAGAAAGGGTCCGATCCGGGGTTCATGGCCAAGGCGTCGGCTGCGCGCGTGGTGGCGGCAGAAATCTCCCCCAATCAACAGAGTGAGCTAGAGCGTCAGGTCTTTGGCGGACGGAGATCGTATAGCATGACGCTGAACCTGCCCAATCTAAACTCCGCCGGCGGCAGTTGGGTGCTGCACTTTTCCGAACTCGAGGAGGGTGAGAAAGAGGGCGCCCTCGTCGCGCCGCTGGCCATGCGGGCAGTGGCCCCCGGCTATCCCCTCGAACTGATGCGCGAGAACGTCGAAGGAACGGTAACCCTCTCCGCGGTAATTTCCCGCGATGGACAGGTTGGCGAAGTCACCGTTCTGAGCGGAACCAATGATCGTCTCAACGAGTATGCCCGCACTGCACTGCTCGCATGGCGCTTCCTGCCTGCCCTGCGGAACGGGAAACCCGTGGCGCTACAGGCGGTGGTGAGAATCCCCTTCAGGCCGAGAGCGAAGACCAGCTTCTGAGGTTCTCGGCATGTCGGGATCGAGCGCCGGCCCGCAATCCGTCGCTCATTGCGCCAGACCCGCCAATGCCAGAATGGCGAGCAAGATTCTCTTCAGCCCGAGTTCACGCCCGCTGCCATCGAACCACTCCTGCAGGGTGTGAGCGCCGCCGCCCGCACCGCCTCCACCGATGGCGATGGCCTCGCGACCCAACGACAAGGGAATATTCGCGTCCGTCGAAGCCCGCTGGATGCGCGCTGGGTTGCCCAGGTAGGCATCGACCGCCCGAATGACTTTCATCAGGCAGGCGTTCGGTTCTAGCTCGCCCGCCGGTCGATTGCCAATCGCAACCAACTCATGGCTTAGGCCTGAAGAACGACGTTGGCTCGGATTTCGTCGCTCAGCATCTTCTGCTTCCTCTTCCATTGCCGATTCCAGAGCCCGGCGCAGCGCAGCTTCTAAACGCTCCATTTCCGCCGTCGAAGTAGAGCGGATGTCGACGCGCATACTGGCTGATTCGGGGATGGAGTTCACCGACGTACCGCCGCGAATCACGCCCACGTTGAAGGTGGTTTTCGGGGTCGAGGGGAGCGGAGTCTGGGCAAAGTAGTGGAGAGTGCGCGCCAGAACCAGGATAGGATTGGGAGCACCAAAATCGCTCCAGGAATGGCCGCCCGGACCGCGCACAATCACTTCGAATCGCCGGCTGCCCAACGCCTCGGCAACGATGGTGTCCGAGCCCGCGCCGTCCAGAATGATGCTGTAGCGAATGGAATCCTTCCACCGCGGGGCGGAGAAGATATGGCGCATCCCACGCAGGTTGCCTTCTCCCTCCTCCCCGACGTTTCCGATGAGCAGGATCGAGCTGCTCGGAAAAATCTTGCTGGCGCGGAGTACCGCTGCAATGGCTAGCAGGGCGGTGACTCCGGCCCCATTATCGGAAACGCCCGGCCCATACAAACGGTTGCCCGCCCGGCGAAAGTTCAGCGAAGTGCCTGCGGGAAACACCGTATCCAGGTGGGCGCTCAAGGAGACGAATTGCCTGGAGGCACCGGGCAGAATGCCGAAAACGTTGCCCACCTCGTCGGTATGCGTCTCTTCCAGATCGAGCTCCTGAAAACGCTCCCTCAGCCAAGTCGCGCGGGCTGCCTCGCCAAAGGGGGGAGCCGGTATCCGTGAGAGCTCCAGCTGCCAATCAGCCAATTGCGCCTCGCGAGAACAGAGCCAGGCACAAGCGGAGCGCACCTCACCCCGTTCCGCCAGACGGGCGATTTCCTCCTGTGTCGGGGACCATGCGGCCGAAGGGTCTGGGCGTGGGCTGGACGACATGGACTCCAGGCCATCTTACAACGTTCTGTCGCAAGGCCGGAAATTTCGTCGCGCGCCCTCGCTCGGTCGGGGGACCCTCCCCGCCGACAAACCGGGTTCGGTCTTCTTTCTTCCCCAAGGTTCGGAGGCTGAGGCGGGCCAGCTTTCCGCTTCGACTTTAGGTACACTATTACTATGAGACGCGGTGGTTTTATGGCGCTGCTGGTATTGGTAGTTGTGGCCTACGGGTTGGGCAAGCCGTTCGCTTTCGCTGACGAGGGTGCTCTCGATACCTCGCAGCCCAAGGGCATCACCCCGGAAGAGATCATTCAGCACTTTGCAGCCAAAGAGAAGGAATTCAAGCAGGGGCTCGATCAGTACAGCTATCGCGAGTCGGCGAAGATGCAAACCCTCGAGGGAGATAGCGTGGACGGTGAATTCCAGGAGGCCTTCGACGTCACCTTCGATGACCGGGGACACAGGGTGAAAAACGTCGTGTTCGCGCCCTTACCAACCCTGACGCGCATCAGCATGAGTCGCGAGGATTACGATGACCTGGAAAATGGCTTCCCGATGGTCCTCACCAGCGATGACATCAACCAATACAACGTGTTGTATGCGGGTCAGCAGCAGGAAGACGAGCTGCACTGCTATGTGTTCGACGTGGCGCCCAAACAAATTGAAAAGAACAAGCGCTACTTCCAGGGACGCATCTGGGTCGACGATCGTGACTTTCAGATCGTGAAGACCTATGGGCAAATGGTTCCTGAAACCCGCGCCAAGAAAGGCAAAGTGGGGGAGAACGAGAATCTATTTCCCAAATTTACCACCTGGCGGGAGCAAGTCGACGGCAAGTACTGGTTTCCTACCTACACGCGGGCCGATGACACCCTGCATTTCGCCTTGCAGGACGTCAAGATACGGATGGTCGTGAGGTATGCGAACTACAAGCGGTTTGGATCGAACGTGACGATCACGTACCAGGGCAAGGAAATTCCCAAAGCCGAAGGTCAGCAGGAGAAGCCGCAATCTCCTCCTCCCCAGTAGTGGTCGACAGCAGCGAAGCCGTGAGTTCTCGGAGTGTGGCCTCTCAGCGGGATGGTTCGCGGTTCGTCTGGCTGCCTTTGTTGCGTGAAAGCTTGTGTCCGAGATCGAGGGCGAATTCCTGCAGCCAGTTTGTAATCGCTCCATAGCCAGCCTGCCCCGCCACAGCGTAAGCCCCATTCCGCCAGGGACTCTCTCTGCCAGGCTTCCAGGTCGTAGCCAGCACGCCTGCACTAAACGTCGCCACGTAGAGCGGAAGCTGCGGCCTTTTCTCCGTTTCCGTTGCGTTGTAGGTCACCAGGTTGCGTACGAACGCATGTCGGGTGCGAGGCCACATCCCAGTGCAGCGGCACAAATCGTAGCGAGGCTCGTAGCGCAGAACCGCGTCTCCCATCGAGGCCAGTGTGTTCTGAATGATGAACTGTCCGTAGCGCGAGCCAAAACGCTGGCCGTAGCCCTGGAACCCGCCGCCCCACTGCTGGGGCACGCCCCGCGCCTGGTCCACGCCGGCGGCGAACAAGCGCTTCAGATAGCTGGCCCCCGTCCGGTAGGTCTGTCGCACATAGACTTGGCTGCGCTCCCGGTTGGTCAGCGCTCGCAGATTTCGATTGGTGGGAACATAAGCTCCCAGAAACCACTCGGCGGGGAGGTTCAGGACCTTGTTCACATCCGCCTGCACCTTCGCTACCGTTCCCTCCCCCGTCGGTTGCCCGCCGGCCTGCGAATCCTTTGACGAGTCGCCCGGCGTTCGCCCTTCCTGCTCTTGCGGATTCGGTTTTGCGGCGGAATCTTGAGCTTGATGTGCGGCACACCTGGCTGCCATCAGCAGCCAGCTAGTCAACAAAAGCAAGCACCCATACCGACGCAGGGCCGCCACGTCCCAACCTATGCTCCTCGCCTTTCAGCTTAGCATGAGGCCTTCGGGCTTCGGCGTGCGCGGTTCCTGGCACAAGTTTCTGCAGCGAGGAAAGCGGCAAGGGTTCGCGATCGCGCCCTAAGAGTTGGATCAAGCTTTACCGGGAGGAAACCTCCCGTGACTCCGATCATCCTGGCCGGCCACGACCACAGTCTGGCCCGTGGAGTGGGGTTGCGCCAGACTGGTCGCATCTGCCTGACCGCCTGGCTCACCAGGCCGGGCGACTTGACGGATCATCTCACCCTGTTGATGAGAACAAACCCGGCTTCTCTTCCCCCCTTCCAGATCTCGAAAAAAAGCCTGCCGAAATTCCAATCGGCAGGCACCTTGTCTCTTGGCTTGCCCCGACCGAAGTAGCCGAGAAACAAGTTCGGGATCAATGTATCGTAATAATGTCTACTAAGTCAATGGACAAAGTTACAAAAAGCTCCAAGGCCCGAATGCCCGGCTAGGGACATGGTGCAGCTTCTCCCCACCTTGGGTATGTCCGCTCGCCTTAGCCAGCCGGGGTCAATTCTAAGGCGACAGCAGGGCGCTGCCGGGTTCTTCTGCCGGGCTCGAGGAGCCGCACGGTGACTTTCCTAAGCATGGGTCGCACCTACCCACACGCTCTTGATCCGAGGAGGATGCAGCAAGGTTTGCATGACCACGCAATACTGCTCGGTTTTTTGCTGGAGTGCCGTTAGCTGCTCCTTGGTTGCCTGCGGCGCGCGGACATCGAAACTAACTCTGATGCTCTCAAATCCGACGGGCGCCGCCTTTGACATTCCCAGAGTCCCTTGCAGATCGAGATCGCCCTCAACGGTCACCCCGATACCGTCGGTAGGGATTGCCATAGCGGCGGCTACCATCTGGCAAGTGATCTGCGCGCAAGCTGCCAGTGCCCCGAGTAACAGGTCCCCGGAGCAGGCGCCGGTCCCCGCTCCGCCAACGCCTTTGTGCGCCTGAGCGCCATAGATGGCTCGCCCCAGATCCACGGAGCAAGTGATGGGCGCGTCGGTTTGTCGGCCATGCGCGACCAAGGTGATGCGGGAACCGGCCGGGTCCTGCCGGTATCGGTCTTTCAAGGGTCGCTGTAATGATCGGATGTCCATAAGCTCCTCTTAAATGTGGGTTATGATAGTAAGTCGCACTTTCGGTAGGAGCAACCGTCGCGCCAGCGGGCGGTTTTCATGCACTGGTTTGCGCAATCCAGTCGGCTCGGCCAGCCGCGTGGGGATTGCGACCACCAGCTCCGATGAGCCGCTTTTGAGGCCAGGTTCGGTGCCATCCATCTTATCCCCGGGCACGATCTTCGGCAGTTACCATAGCCGATTGGCAGCATCGGCTCTCCCCGGGGGCGCCTGTCTCCGAGAATCAGGCCGTATCCGCCGCGACAATTCAGGTCGCCACGACAGCAGCAACCCGCCCGAGCCCGACACTCGCCTGCAGGCTGCGCCTCTGCTCTTGGTTTTTACGGCGAGTGTAAGTGTACGGCTTCGTCCAGGACTAGCGGCCGTGTCTTCCGATCCAGCGTCTGTGCCGGCGAAAATTGGTTGCAGGGTAGAGCCGGCTTGGCTCCCATTCAGGCGGAGACCAGTCGAAACATCTTCCGGCGTCTTCGCGCTTCCCACTCCTCACGGGTAAGTTCAATCAGGTTGGAATTACGCCCCGAACTTCGCATGCGAAAATCTCTCGCGATGTCCTCCATCGCCCAGAAAGGGCTGCCTTGGGACAAAGTGCCTGCGGCCTTTCGAGTCGCCACTTCTTCCCAGAACTCGCGTGAACACTCTGCCCGACGGTGAAGGAAGAGCCACCAGAGCTCTTCATCCCTCATGATTTTCAGCTGGAGACGAAAACGGCAGGCTCCCGGTCTTCTGCTATTCATTCCCGAGCCCTCCGAAAGGCTGCTCATTTCTTCACCCAGGTAGCCACATGGAGCACGGACGGAGTGGACGCCTCCCCAGAAGCTTCCTCCCGCTTAGAATTATCGTCGTAACCGCAGGCATGCCGAAATTGTCACGCCGATTATTGCGCAAGCGAACTGGCTGTGGCGGAAAAAGCGTTGTTGGCATTCCCTCCGATCAGGCGAACCGTGGCAACGACGAGCACCAGAATGACTGCTAGCATCACCGCATATTCAGCAATGTCCTGCGCTTCCTCTTGGGACCATAGCCTAGATAAGAATGCGAGCATACGATACCTCCCAGAGCATTAAGACCGCAAACAAAGGATGGGCGACAGCTAAGTGCAGAGCCCCGCGTAGCATGTGAGCGAAAGGCTGACGCTCACCCGAGTGCGCAAGCGATTTTCCGCTAGCCGCTTCAACTTGTCAAGTGAAGAGTGCCCCAAGCTCCGCCGTGCGCGCCCCAATCGCTCAGTCGATGCTCACACCTGCTTACACCGTCCACATCCCATCATCACCATCCACTGACCCAAGCAACCGCCGCCGGGTTTGGGATTTTGTGCGGACCCGATAGGACACTGGCACCTTGACTTGCCAAAGGCCTGGGGCCCTCGTTTATGATTGACAGCAATTTAGGTATTGATGGCAATTGGGAGGGAGCGTTATGAAGGTTTTTGCGATGCTTTTCCTTACGTTAGCTTTGACTGCTCTTTTTGCAGGAGCCGCGAGTCAACCTCAGCCGCCCGCTGTGGGCAATCCCGCCCCTGCTTTTAGCTTGCCCGACCAGGAAGGGGCACAAGTGTCCCTCGATCAATTCAAGGGCAAGTGGGTTGTGCTTTACTTCTACCCCAAAGACTTTACCTCGGGTTGCACCATCGAAGCTCACAACTTCCAGCGTGACCTCGATAAATACACGCAGAGAAATGCCGTGATTCTCGGTGTCAGCGTGGACAACGTGGATTCGCACAAGGGCTTCTGCGCGAAAGAAGGGTTGAACTTCAAACTGCTCGCGGATTCTGGGCACGCGGTCGTCGAGAAGTACGGCTCGATCATGGAATATAACGGCATGACTCTTGCCGCACGCAACACCTTCTTGATTGATCCCTCGGGCGTTGTCAAAAAGGTCTACCTCAAGGTCAATCCGCAAGGTCACAGCGAAGAAGTGTTAGCTGACCTGCAACAGTTGCAGGCTGCAAAATGAAGGTGTCAGAGACCGCTGTTGCCGATGATTGCGGCATGGGTCCGTTCGGAGCCGGCTAAGCCGCTTGCTTGTGGTTGGCCTTCCATAGTTTCCAGCGTTCCCGCTGAGCGGCTGCGATCTTCTTTCTGGCAGCTGCGGACAGGACGCGTTTGGGCTTCACCGTTTGTGCCCGCGTATTGGCGCTTCTTTTTGCCCACCGTGCTCTCTGCGCAGCGCTGATTCTTCTGCGGGCTACGATCGAAAGCTTTCGCCGCGGTTTGCTCGTGACGCGATCGTGGTTCAACTTACCCAGTACAGAAAGAGTCGCATCCATATGCCTGATCTGAGCTACCAGATTCGTTCTCTCTGCTTGCAATTGCGAAACTAAGGATGCCAAGCCCTTCCACTTCGTCATGGGTGTTCCCTCGTGAACAGATGGTACCAGGTTTGCCTGGAATTGGACAGCCATTGGGTTGCCCGCGTTGCCTGCTCACATTAATGCCCGACGTGCTGCGCAGTGTCCTACCCCAAAAGGGCCATTCGATCCGCCTAACAACTGTGGAAAAGTTAAGGGATGGAGGCGGACTTCATGGAAGAGAAGCATTCGGTAAGAATCAATGCCACGACGTATCGGAAACTAATGATGATTGCGGACGCGACCAAGCAACCCATCGCAAGCGTGATTGATTATGCTCTGAATGATTGGGCCGACAGCGTCGGTGAGGTGTGGGTAGAGCACCAGCCGGAGCGGCCTGGCGCCCGCTATATCATGTAGCTTCGGGGCGACCCCCATAGCTGCGCGATCAATTCCAACCTCACGCTTCTAGCCCAAGAGCCAGTCTTCTGCCAACCCCTCAAGCTGAACATGCCGGCCTAGCCTGGCAATCCTCGCCCGAGTTCGAGCCATCGAGCTGACGAAGGACCAATCCACCAATCTAACGCAGTTCGAGAGGCTCGGGCAGCATGCCGTCTGCTTCGGCCAGAAGCTCTTTCCGCCGCCAAGGGAGGAAAATCTTCCCCCATGTCGGGAAGCGACGAAGTGGGTGTATACTCGCCCGTCGTTCTCCCACTCAAGAATGGATTTGCGATGACCCGACTTGCTTGGTGGCACTTTGCCCCATGGGGCTTTTCTGCCACCACCATTTTTGCCTTGCTTCTTCCTTGCGCAATCCCGGCCCCGGCGCAGTCCGCCGAGGAGGTCGCACGTACCGCCAACACACTCTCCAGCCAGTCCCAAACGGTAATCGAGCGGCTGTCGAGCTTGGATACCTTGCCGGTGGACGGATGGAAAATGCATGGGGGCGATCTTGCCCATGGCGAAGCCATTAATCTGGACGACTCGAGTTGGCCCATCGTGCGCGCGAAGGCCGAGGGGGGGACGGACGCGGTCTGGTATCGCCGCTCCATCACCGTGCCTACCACGCTCGACGGCTACGACCTCACGGGCAGCAGAATCTGGTTCAGCTTCCAGGCTGACGCAAACGGGCCCTTGCCGGAGATCATCTACTTGAATGGACGTCGCGTAGCTATGGGCGACGACCTGGAGCCCATCATCCTCTTTGATCATGCAACTCCCGGCGACACCGTGCTGGCAGCGGTCAAACTACTGCCCACGGTCGATAAGAAGATTTTCATGGGGACGGAACAAAGAATAGAGTTTTCTGAGAGTCGACCCAATCCGAACGACCTGCGAGTCGAATTTCTCACCTCTGCAATCTTGCTCCCAAGTCTGTCCAACCATGTCTCTGCCGACACCGCCGTGCTGGAAAAGGCCGTCGGCGCGGTGGATCTGAAGGCACTCGACGCGCGCGACCAAGCGGCTTTTGACGCCTCGCTGCAACGCGCACGGGAACAGATGGAAACACTGAGACCCACGCTCCGGCAAGCCAGCATTCTCCTTGCCGGCAACGCACATATCGACGCGGCGTGGCTCTGGCCCTGGACCGAAACTGTGGACGTCGTCAAGCGAACCTTCGGCACGGCCCTGCAATTGATGAACGAGTATCCTGACTACACCTACACGCAGTCGGCCGCCGCCTACAGCGAATGGATCGCCGAGAAGTATCCGCAGATGAATGAAGAGATCAAACGGCGCATCCGAGAGGGCCGATGGGAGATTGTCGGCGGGATGTGGGTGGAACCCGACTTAAATCTCCCGGATGGCGAGTCCACGGCCCGCTCGTTGCTAATCGGTAAGCGCTGGTTCCAAAAAGAGTACGGCGTGGACGTCCACATTGGCTGGAACCCCGACTCATTCGGCTATAGCTGGCAGTTGCCGCAGATCTACAAAAGGTCCGGGGTCGATTACTTTGTAACCCAGAAAATGGCTTGGAATGACACCAATCAGCTGCCGTTCAAGCTGTTCTGGTGGGAATCGCCCGACGGCAGTAAGGTCCTCACTTATTTTCCCCATGACTATGTCAACACTGATCTCAATCCTGTCCGTTTGGCACGCGATCTCGTAATTGCTCGCGGGCGGGCGCCGGGATTGACCGAGATGATGGACCTTTTTGGAGTGGGCGATCACGGTGGTGGACCCACACGCGCCATTTTGGACGAGGGTGTGCACTGGATGCAGCCTGACAAGATCGTGCCGCCGATGCGCTTTGGCACGGCCTCCGCCTACTTTCATGACCTCGCCGGCAAACTCGACAGCAATTCCCCGGAGTGGGACTATACCGCGATGGCTCAGGGCTACACCGAACCGCCGGCGGCATCCGCCGGCAGGATCAGCATTCCCACGTGGAAGAGCGAACTTTATTTCGAATACCATCGTGGCGTAATG
>Ga0187783_10001094_pt1 | contig 20064 bp, 14 predicted proteins | sample 1015_SJ02_MP02_2_FD_132471 | JGI IMG/M metagenome (GOLD analysis project Ga0187783, IMG submission 132471) | Tropical peat soil microbial communities from peatlands in Department of Meta, Colombia - 1015_SJ02_MP02_20_MG | ecosystem: Environmental > Terrestrial > Soil > Wetlands > Peat | place...
CTGGCCTCTAGGCGAAAACGCCGTGTGGAACTGCTCCGGGGTGAGGAACTGGCCGTAACGCGGACTCGCCGGATCGGTCCGATCGCGCAGCAGTTGCTCCAACTCGCTCGGGTTGCGCCAGCTGAGATAGGCGGTTATCAGGACGCGCTTGCTGTCGTCAGCCGAACCGAGTCTGTGCGCCCTGTTGACCCACGGGGGCACGGTTTGCAGCAGCTGCGCCTTGGCCTCCGGTTTCCTGGCACTTTGATTGCTGCTGATATCGTCGTGAGCGAACAGGTTGGGCGCAATCAACAGCGCCGCCACGGCAACGAATGTGTTGAGGTGCGATTTCATGTGAGCACTCCCCTGGTTTGTTGTAGTGACGGCAGCTCGTCGGGCAGGAGCGCCCCGCGGGCTCGTCAGTAAAACTAGCAGTTCGGCGCCCGCACGCAAGTCTGTCTACCGGCGCGTCTGTGCGTCCTCCTGCGGCAACGGACGCTGCACCGCGCAATGTCTGGGAAACCAGGCCTCTCGGCGTAGCAGCCGTGCGAGGGTCCGCTTTTCACTGCATCAGCGGCCGCTTTCGGGAAAACCATCGGGCAGCTCGGGGTCGATTGCGGACCGCCGCCGCCTGCGCGCGGAGTCAATCGGCGCTATGAGTGAGGCTTTGGCTCCAGTTGTGGTTGGTTAGCTGGTTGGTCATAGTAGAAGACATACAACCAGGGTCGTGGGCCAAGACGGCTCCAAGAGAAGCACAAATGATACTGGTCGTAGGCAGCACCGGTGCACTGGGGATGTCCGTGGTCATGGGCCTGATTGCGTCGCACAAGAAGGCCACCGCTCTCGTGCGCGACATGTCAGGCCACAAGGCCAGCCAACTGAGGGCCGCAGGCGCCGAGCTCGTGCTCGGTGATCTGAAGGCCAGGAAAACGCTCGATGAGGCGCTGAAGGGAATTGACACCGTAGTCTGCACTGCAAGCTCGACGCTGTCCCGAGGCGACGGCGACTCCATCGAGACGGTCGACCAGCAGGGGGTACAGGACCTGATCAGTGCCGCCGAAGCTGCAAATGTAGGACGCTTTGTATTCGTCTCGTTCAGCCGTAACATCCACAACGACTTCCCACTCGCTCGTGCCAAGCGCGCGGCCGAAAAGCGGCTGGAAGCCTCGGCGATTGATTACACGATACTGCTACCTTCCTATTTCGCCGACACCTGGTTCTCACCCGCGGTGGGCTTTGACGTGGGAAATGGGAAGATCCGAGTCTACGGCGATGGGAAATCGAAGGTCAGCTACGTGGCCCGGGAGGACGTGGCCAAGGCGACTGTCGCTTGCCTCGACAACCCGAGAGCCACTCGAAAGGCAATCCCCATCGGCGGCCCGGCGGCAATCTCGCAGCTCGAGGCCGTCGCGCTTGCGGAAAAGGCGACTGCGAGGAAGATGCAGGTGGAATTCATGACCACAGAGCAGATCGCCGCGGCGCGGAGTGAGGCGAAGGACTCCCTCACGCAATCGTTCCTGGGCCTGTTCGATTCACTCGCCGCGGGCGACGAGATTCCCGCCGGTTGGGCTGAGTCCCTTGGCGTCAAGGCGCGATCGATGGAAGGCTGGTTCTTTAAGTCGGCAAATTAAGCTTCGCGAGCCGGCGGCGGTCAGCGAGAGTGTCTGAGAGGGGCCTATGAAGTCCGAGAGCGATGGCATAAACCCAGCAGTCAAGCCAAGCGGAACAGGTTGCGTCGAATGCCTGGCGGCGGGGTTATGGTGGTTTCATCTTCGCAGGTGCGCCGAGTGCGGCCACATAGGCTGCTGCGACAGCTCACCGAATCAGCATGCATCGAAACACAACGCTGCTACCGGTCATCCGATAATCGCGAGCTTCGAGCCGGGCGAGCAGTGGTTTTACGACTATCGAACAGAGCAATTCTTCACTGGCCCGAAACTTCACGCTCCTCACTCGCATCCGGCGGATCAGACCGTGCCGGGACCGGCTGGTGCGGTGCCCGCAAACTGGCGAACGCTGCTTCACGAATAAGGAGCGGCTCTCAAAGAGCTCTCACCGCCGCGGGCCGCCGCGTGAGCCGGCATCGCGGTTGCAGCGCTCCCGCGCGCCCTCAGACCTCGGCGCGACTGAGATAGCGTAAACGCTGCGTGGGACTCCCCTCAAATTTCTGGCGCGCCTGTTCGAGCAGCAGCCGGGCCTCGCCAGCCGGCAAGGCGCGGCTGAGGAGAAACCCCTGGCACTCCGCGCACTGGTGGTCCTGGAGGAAGCGGAACTGCGCGAACGATTCGACGCCTTCGGCGATCACTTCCAGCTTGAGCGCCTGCGCCATTGACAGGATGCCCGCGGCGATCGCCCGATCGCCGGTGTCATTGCCCAGATCGCGGATGAAGCAACGATCGATCTTGAGGCGATCGATTGCCGCGTGTTGCAGGCGCTGGAAGTTAGAATAGCCGGTACCGAAGTCATCAATCGCGATCGACACGCCGATTGCGTGCAACTCCTCCAGTAGGCGCGCGGCTCGCGCCTCCTCCAGCACGATCATCGATTCGGTAATCTCGAGCTCGAGCAGTGTCGAGGTGAGTCCGGTCTCCGCCAGAATCGCAGCGACCCGATCCGCGAAATCATGCATGGCGAACTGCTGAGGCGCGATATTGACCGCGATGCGGGGGATCGCGAGACCCTCGTCATGCCACTTCTTCGCCTGCTGGCAGGCGGTCCGCAGCACCCACTCGCCAATCGGCACGATCAGACCCGTTGCCTCGGCGACCGGAATAAACTCGGTCGGCGGCACCGCGCCGAGTTCCGGATGATTCCAGCGCAGCAAGGCTTCCATGCCGGTCACTTCGCCAGTGGAGATGTTGAGCTGCGGCTGATAGTGCAACGACAATTCACCGCGCTCGAGCGCACCGCGCAAATTACTCTCGATGGTGTAGCGTTGCAGGACGCCTGCGTTCATCGAGGCATCGAAAAAGGCATACTTGCCCGGCGCACGGCGCTTGCAGAAATACATCGCGAGATCGGCGTGACGCAGCAGCGAGCCGGCGTCGGCACCGTCGGTGGGGGCGACCGCGATGCCGATGCTCGGCGTGATCACGATGAAATGTTTTGAGAGCTGCATGGGTTCCTGCAGCGCGGCGATAAGCCGCTCCGCCACCCGCCCGGCATCGGCGCTGCTGTCAATCTCGGGCAATACCACCATGAATTCATCGCCCCCCAGGCGGCTGAGATCGCCGCTGCGCTCGATCGAGAGCTCATCGGCGGTGCGGCCCTCGCCACTGCGCAGTGTCTGACGCAACCGCTCGGCTGCAGTTACCAGGACCTCATCGCCGATGCTGTGGCCCAGGGTGTCGTTGATGCGCTTGAAGTTGTCGAGGTCGATGTACATCAGTGCGACCATGCGTCCGTGCTGTTGCGCCGCGGCAAGCGCTGAGCGCAAGCGACTGTGCGCCTGTTCGCGGTTGGGCAGCCCTGTTAACGCATCGTGATAAGCCAACCGTACGACGCGCCCCACCATGCGGTCGAACTCACGCGCAAGCACGCCGATCTCGTCCTTGCCCTTGAAGTCGAGCCTGGTCGTAAGATCGGTGCCTTCGCCGATCGCCACAGCGTGGCGAGTGACTTGGGCCAGCGGATTCAGCACTGTCCGATTCAGGGCAATGACCTGCAACAGGACCACCATGATGGCGGCAGCAATGAGGCACGCGGCCGCGTAATGCACAGCTTCATAACCGCGCCGCGTGATCTCCCGCGGCACGTCAACTCGTAGCGTCAAAATCGGGTGACCATAAACGTCATTGAAGGCGTGATACACCCGCACGACCTGGTCAGTTTCGACCCGCCGATTCGGGTTAGACGAACCCGAGGGCGGCAGCAGCGAAACGCTGGCCTGCGCTAGCGCGCCAATCTGTTCGATCTGTCGGGCCGATACCAGCCTGCCCATGATCACCATGCCGCGTGGCGGGCCTTGCCCGAAGCCGTCCAGTACCGGCGCGGCGGCAAGCATCAGGATCCCGCGATTGGTTTGCAGGAAACCATGAACCGCTCTACCGTCGCGCAAATGAGCACGCCACGGAAACTCAGCGGGTAGCGCCTGGCGAGCAGTGAAGTCCAAATCGAGCGGTCTGTTGGTCTGCAGATCGAGAGTCGCGGATGCAAGAAAGCGTCCGCTCAGATCGCTGAATATCAGCGTGTTGATGTTCACCTGCTTGAGGTCAGCAGGGGTAACCTGTTCGGTAATGAACGCCTGATTGTGGTCCTGCAAAAAGCGCCAGGCATCCGTCCAGTCTCCCCAATTTTCAGCGGACACTGCGAGCTGTGTAAACGTCCCTTCCAGTGCGAATTGGACGCGCCGCATCGCGACATCCGCCTCTGCGCGCTCGAGCGCCGCGAAGCTGGGCATCAGCACGCCCTTGGCGACGAGGATCGCCGTCAGTCCCAGCACGGCGAACAACGCGGCAATCAGCGTGGTCACCTTCCAACGTATGTTCACCAGTGGATTCTTAACAGAACGTTGATTCCACTAAGTAGGCTCGGTCTCTCAAAATTGAGCCACCCCTCAACGCGCACCCGTGGCAAGCGTGACCGTTATCACAGTTGAGTTTTGCCACGGTCGTCGCCGGGGATGACCCGCACCCGGCACGGCGCAGGCGTCTCGCGAGACTCAGAAGACCCGGAGGATGATGCAGTGCGTGAACCCCACTACCAGGCAGCACTCCGGCGGTTTTCGATAAGACTAGACGTAAGCAAACGCTGAGACTGGTCTCCGAACGGGTTTTCGGACGAGCGTTTGCGGTTTTGCCGCCGCGAGCCTACCCTCTGGCCGTGGGGATTTGGAAGTGCCCGAGGGGAGTTGGTCATGAAAAGAATTATTCCCGTGATGGTAGGCGTGATATTCGCAAGCACCCTAGCCAACACTGAAGCGCAAACAGATCAAGAGGTAACGATCCAGGCCTCGCGGGCGGTGACCACCGCCGAGCACACGATGCCGGGACAGATCCCCGTAGTGCATGCCTCGCTTAGTTATACGGTCAGTGCTGCTGGGCTCGACCTGGCCACGCCGGCCGGGGTGAAGGAGTTCGAAAAACGCGTTACCGATGCGGCCGCAGCCATCTGCAAGGAACTCACGCGTCAGTTCCCGCTATCGAGGACGAGTGAAGCGGAGTGCGCCCGGACAGCGAAGGCCGACGGCATGCCCAAAGTACGCGAGTTGGAAGCTGCGGCCGCGAAGTCCGCCAAAAAATAGCGACGCGGACGGCCGGCGCTTCGACCGGCTCGTCCAACTGCCGGCCTTGGCGACCCGGCATCGCCGGCGGTCATCGCGGCAGCCGAGTCCCCGACGGGCTCACGCCGGTTTGATGTTGGCGTTGAGGCGGAAGAGATTGTTCGGGTCGTACTGCCTCTTGAGCGCCGCCAGCCGCGGATAGTTATCGCCGTACGCGGAGGACACGACGTCGTGATCCTCCATGTTCGCGATGTTGACATAGCGTCCGCGAGTGAGCGGCTCGAGTCTCTGGAAGGAACCGCGCACCCACTCCTTGTTGCGCTCGACGGTGTCATGGTCGGCGTCGGTTTTCCACAGCGCCGCTACGTGCATCGAGTAGTTGGCGGCTCGATTCCAGAACGCGGTGTCCTGCGGCTTCACGCGCCCGATCGCCCCGCCAATCGGCTGGAAGCCGAGATCGAAGATGTCGAGCTTGGCGTTCTCCAGGCAGCCGGCCACGGTATCGATGAACTCAGGTGTCATGCTTTTGACCAGGCCGCCCTTCAAGTACAAACAGTGATGCGCCGTCCCCGGCATGTCATCGCTTCCCTGCAGCTTCAGGTACGAAGTCACGGCGAGCGAATCTTCATGAACTTTGCCGAGCTTGCGCAGCGGTGCGGTCACGCGCTCGCCGTCCTTCGGGTCGCCGTAGTAGGTGACGTCGAGCTCGATGAGCCGCTGTCCGTGCTCGTCGGTGTCGGCATCCAGACCCACGTAGAGCCCGTCGGGCGCGCCCGCCGTCAATTCCGCGTAGTGCGTCAGTAGCGAGCGCGAGCTGGCATCGAGCGGGAAACTCAGCGTGCCCCCGTACACCGGGCCGACATCGTGCAAGGCGAACAAAAACTCGGTGACCACGCCAAAGTTACCGGCGCCTCCCTTCAGGCCCCACAGGAGGTCCGGATTCTCAGTGGTGCTCACCCGGTGCCAGCTGCCGTCCGCAGTGATGACCTCGGCGCCGATGAGGTTGTCACAGCTCAATCCGAAGCTGCGGCCGATGCGACCAATGCCGCCTCCGAGGGTGAGTCCCGCCACCCCGGTATCTGCGACAACCCCGGCGGGAGTCGCGAGCCCGAAGGCCTGCGCTTCGCGGTCGAGGTGCCCGAGTAGCGCGCCGCCGCCGACACGCGCCTGCTTGGCTGACGGGTCGATCTCTACAGCTCGCATCGGTGAGAGATCGATCATCAATCCGCCATCGCACGCCGACTGGCCCGAGAAGCTGTGGCCGCCGCCGCGCACCGCGGTGAGGAGGCGGTGGGCCGCGGCGAAGCCCACGGCGTGCTTGACGTCCGCGGCTCCGACACAGCGGGCGATGAGCGCGGGATGGCGATCGAAGACGGGATTCCACAGCCGACTGGCTTGGTCATATCCGGCTTGGCCAGCGACCAGCAGCTCACCGCGCAGTGCCGCGCGCAGCTGGTCGATGTCAGCGCCCTTGAGAGTGAGCGACTTGCCGTCGAGATCGACGGCCGGAAGTTCAGTCGTCGTAGCGGTGAACACTCGGCGCGTGGGTAGGGCGGTAGCGGTTAGCGCCGCGAGCCCCGCGGTAACGAAGGTTCTTCTTTTCATAGGGTCCCCCGATCGGCTAAAGCCTGCTCCGCAGTCTCAACCCGCGTCAAGCGGGTGAATTGGGCCAGTGGCGCGATTCTGATGGCAAGCGCGCAGCGGCCGCCGAACGCTCTCGACAACAGCTTCACCATAGCGAACGGTTGGATGAACACCGCAGCCTTGCCTAATGCGCGGATATCACCGCTCGGCCCCTGCGGCTTCGGAAATACGCCAGCGTCGTGAGCAGCCAGCCGAGGATCCAGAGTATCGGGCCTGCCAGGCCAGGCCAGAGCGGCATGTAACCGGGGATCAGCGCGAAGAAGATCAGTCCCGTATCTGCCAGGGCAAGGATCCACAGATTGATCCAGTATCCCCACGTACTGTTTCGGACATTCAATGTCACGGCAATCGTGATTACCGTGATGCCGAAGAACAGCAGGTTCCAGGCATCCTGGAAGACACGGCCCCGCACAATCCCTGGCGGGAGAGCAGCGGCCAACTGAAATACGGCCTTGGCTGACCATACATGCAGGCATCCCCAGAGCACATAGAAAATCGCGCCCGCGATGCTCAGCACGATCACGGCGGAATGCTCGGGCGACTCCTTAACGATTTCGCGGCTGGCCATTTTCTTCTCCCGCTCCAGGCGCTGTGAGGGGATCAAAGTCCGTGCACGGAAAGGCCCGGAAGCCCCGATGTGGAGCAACTCCGGCGAGGGTCGATGTCATTCGGCGGGTGACGACCCGCTTACCTGGGTGGATATGCCGTGAAGATGTAGTCCCGCGATGTAACGTGCGCCGCGTGGCACGCATAACCGCACTCAGTGCCGGTCACTGGGACCGATCCGAGCAGGCCAGGCTTAAACGTCCCGGTCGCAGTGTCGTAGTCAAACTGGCCAAACGCATATCCGTGCGTCTTGGGGAATCTCTTGGAGTCCTTGACGATGAAAGCGATCGACGCCAGGGTGGCGGGGACCTCAACGAAATACGGTGAAACTGAGTTTTCCTTCTTATTCCACTGAATCTTCACCCACTTGGCGCCGTCAGGGAACGGCTTTCCATTGTCCGGGATGCCTTGCTTGTATGCGTCAATCGTTGCTTGATTTCCCAGAATCGCCTTGACTTGGGCTTTCGTTTCGCTGACCGCGACATCTTGCCACGTCTCGTAGCCTCTGATCTCGGCGAACGAGAGTCCGTCCGGCACCTTCAGCGTGTATTTGTCTTGCTCCGCAAGCGTCATGCCTGCGAAAACCACCAGAGAAGTAGCGCCGATCAAAGTGATCTGGATTTTAGTTTTCACCTCGAATCCTCCTCTGCGGGTCACCCAATTAATTTTTGTTGTCCCGAAGCGTTACGGTGTGACTGTTAACCTCACGCGTCGATTGTGCTTCTTTCGACGCCGCCGGCGCGCTAGTGAGCCGCCGCCGTCGTTCCGTCCGACCAGCGGGATACAGGCACCATGAAAATCGTCTGCGGCTCCGGAACCGCGCGGTCGTCGAGGACCACCGGTGACCCTGGCAGATTTGCTCCCCAGCTTGCGCCAGCAACTTTCGGCACGTGGAACATCAGGTGCGAGTGCCAATGTCCATCGGCATCGCTCAGGTAGCCATCCTTCGACATCATGTAGGACATCGCGCCCGGCTTGGGCGAGGGGAGCTCGTTGCGCGCCACCGCGACGCGAATCTCCTCGAGAATCTTCTCCTTCGAATCTCCGGCGAGGGCGAGCTTCGTCCGCCGGAGCGTGTACGCGAGGATAGACCCGGACGCTGCCGGGTTGTAGCAAACCGGTCCCTTGATCTTGGGATTCCAGAAATCCGGACTCTCGAACGGCGCCATCCATCCCCTCTCCACCAGACAGGTGAATCCGTTGGTGCCCTGGACGGCGGTCTGGTAACCGTGCGAATCGAGAGTGAGGACCGTGGCCTTGTCGGAGATCGCGGCTGGTGCTGCACTGCGTGCGAGTGCGATCTCGGAACCCGCAGGCATCAGGTATTGCGCCAGGGGCGGCATCTGCTGGTACGGGGTCGTATCGGCTGCCGCGAGGCCCGCCAGCTGCGATACGACTACTGCGAGCGTGCAAGCTCCGGTCCGGCCAACCCAGTTTGCTCTCTTCATGCAGACGCTCCCTTCAGGCATGCCAACGCTGACTTCGGCGTCGCGCGTCATGCTTTCGGCCGGGTGCCGAGGATCGAGACGCGCTGGCCGTAGCGCGAATAGGGGAAATAGTCCCATACGGAGTGATGCTGGACTGCGCGATTGTCCCAAAAAGTCAGCGTATTGGGATACCAACGAACGCGGCACTGAAACTCGACATGGCTTTCGAGGTGCCGGTAGAGGAATTCGAGGAGCGCGGCGCTTTCCTCGGACGCGAGTTCGTTGATGCGCGTCGTGAAACCGCGGTTGACGAACAGCACCTGCTTGCCGTTGTCGGGATGGCGGGTGACCACGGGATGCGACGCCTGCGGCCATCCGCCGGGCGGTGGCGCGTTGCCGTGTGCGCCGACATAGAGCTTCGAGCCTTCATGCGTGGCGGTGAGACCTTTGATGAACTCCTGCATTACCGGAGACAGCGCTTCATAGGCGCGGATCGCGCTGATGAAACAGGTGTCGCCACCGCCGATCTCCGGCGTCTTGGTGATGTAGAGCATCGAGCCCATGGGCGGCTCGGCGTCGCACGTCACGTCGCTGTGCCACACCTCGCCCGAGACGTAGCGCGACGATTGATCCGCCTTCACCACGTAAATCTCAGGGTCCACGGCGCCGCCCGCTTTGGCCTGCTGGGCGTTGTAGGGATGAACGTGCAGTGTGCCAAACAGGCGGGCGAAGCCTTTGTGGTGCTCAGGCGCCAGGATCTGGTCGCGGAATACGAGCACGTGATAGGCGTTGAACGCGTCGCGTATTTCCCTCAACTGCTCCGCCGAGATCGGTTTCGACAGATCAATGCCGCCGATCTCGGCACCGACGACGGGCGTCAGCGGATCGATCCTGATGGTGCGCGGGTTGAGCCGCTTTTCGTGGGCTTCGAGTCTGGGAGCGGCCGCCATGTGTTCTCCATGGTCCTTCGGCGGGAACGTTACGCCCGCGCGTATTGGTAATACAAGCGCACGTTGAGAAATGGTGGGACGCCATGAACTCAAGCGTCACGGCGGAGTGAGAACGCGCGAGCCCTTCACTTCTGCGGTGCACGGGCATGTTCCCGCGCCGTCGTTTCGATCCAGCGGCTGATCTGATCGTGCAGGATTGAAAGCGGCATCGGGCCATCATCCAGAATTGCGTCATGAAAGGAGCGGATATCGAACCCCGCGCCTAAAGCTTGCTCGGCTCTGCGGCGCTCGTTGAGAAACTGCAGCTCGCCAATCTTGTACGCCAGCGCTTGTGCGGGCCACGCGATATAACGTTGTGTCTCCCGCACCACCGCCGTCTCAGGAAGCGCGGTGTTGTCCCGCAAACATTTCTCCGCCTGTTCCCTGCTCCATCCCTGCCAATGGATGCCGACGTCCATCTCGAGCCGGCAGGCCCGCCACATGTCGAAGGACAGCCGGCCGAAGCGCTCATAGTCGTCCCGGTAGACGCCCATCTCTTCGCCGAGTTGTTCGGCATACAGCGCCCAACCCTCCACGAATGCCGTCGGCTCATCTTTGCGGCGAAACATGGGCAGGTCGGTCCGCTCCTGACCCAGCGCAATCTGCAGGTGGTGGCCCGGTACGCCTTCGTGAAGAATCCAGGCCGGCAAGCCGAACAGGGGGCTCTCATACGCATGTGCGCCCACGACCACCGCCCCTGCCGCGCCCTTTTCCGGATCACCCAGGTCATAGCCGCCCGAGGAGGCCTCGAGCTCAGGGGGTTTGACCCGGATCGTCCAGGTCAGCCGTGGCAGGCGGCCGAACCAAATGGGCAGCAGTCCATCGATGCGTTTGCCGATCTCGCTTGCCTTCTCGACATAGGTCGGCAAGTCAGGCGCATAGAAACGCTTCTCGGTGCGCAACATCGCTATGAACTGCGGCAGCGTGCCGGTGAAATGGGTCGAATGCATTACGCCTTCCATCTCGCCGCGGATCCGCGCCACTTCCCGCTCGCCGGTCGCAAATACCTCCTCTGGCTTCATCTCGGTAGTGGTTGAGCGGCGCACCTCGAAGTCATACCACGCCCGGCCGTCGGGGAGGCTCGAGGCGCCCAGCTGCGAGCGCGCATGCGGCAGGTAATCGCGTTCGAAGAAGGAAACCAGCTTGCGCTGCGCGGGTTTGACGGCCTGCTCGACCGCGGCCAGGCCCTCGGCTCGCAGCACAGCCTGGCGGTCAGATGGAATTGTCGACGGCAGGTATTTCAGGGGCGCGAGCAGCGGACTCGCTGCGGCAGGTTGGTCTGCGGCAAGCTTGAGGATGGCGAGGACCGAGATCGCCGTGGGTTGCGGCTGGACGAATCCAGTGGCGATGCCGCGCTTCAGGTTGTCAATCTGCTGATCGAAATAAACCGGCAGTGCTCGCAGCCGCGCTATCCAGGCAACAGCATCGGTATCCGAGCGGATTACCGTCGTCTCGGCCGCATAGTTGCCGGTATTGAAGAAACCATCGCCGTTATCGAATGGAATGCGCGCTTCATCGAAGCGCGCCGCCTCGATCCGCATGCCGAGCCGCCACTCGAGCAATCGTCGGGTCAAGGCATCTTCACTATCCGCTGGCGATGGCGGCAGCGCCGACAGTTGCACTCGCAAGGCCTTGAGCTCGGCAACGCGGCGATCCTCCGCGGGCTTGCTCACATCGGGCCAGCCCGGTCCATCCTTGGGATCGGTTTGCTGCTCGATTGCGGATTCGTCAGCAATTACTTTTTCGAGGGCGGCGTCCCCAGCCGCTGCCGTGGCACGCAGAGTGGGCAACGCGATCAGGAGACAACAGATCTTGAGCTGGTCACTGGCGCGCATGCTCGGTCTTCGTCTTCAGGGCCGTGAGTAGGGTCGACAGTGCCGTATCACTATCAGTTTGAAAAGTGTGGCTGCCAGTCGGGAAGACCCGCGCGCCAGAAGACAAACGCCCACATGTCCGCGTAGAGCGCGTCATTCTGCGACTTGGTGGATCCGATGCCGTGCCCCGCTTCGGCTTCAACGCGCAGCAGGACCGGACACACGGTCCCGGATGCCTGCAATGCGGCAGCGAGTTTCGCCGGTTCCCACGGCGAGACGCGCGGATCGTTCAGACCCGTGGTAATCATCACTGGCGGGTAGTGAACGCCGCTGCGCACATGCTGGATCGTGTCCATCTCGTAGAGGTTCTTGAAACCCTCCTCGGACTTGATGGTCCCGAACTCGGGAATGTTGGGTGGTCCACTGGGCTGGAACTCGTCGCGCAGCGTGTTGGCGGCGGGAACGGCAGCGATCACCCCCGCAAAAAGTTCGGGTCGCTCGGTAAACGCCCGTCCGACGGTGATACCGCCTGCCGAGCCGCCGAGGATAAAGAGCTGTTCTTTCGTCGTGTCGCCACGCGCGATGAGATCCTCGGCGCAGGCGATGAGATCGCGCCAGGTGTGCACCTTGTTCGCATCCTTTCCGGCGAGACGCCACGCATCACCCAACTCGCCCCCGCCACGCACGTGGCATGTGGCATAGCTGCCGCCCGCCTCGAGGAAACTTACGGCTCGGGGGCTGAAATCGGCGAGCTCCGAGATACCGTAGGAACCGTAGGCCTGTATCAACACGATCCGCGGTCCCTTGGCGTCCTGCGGGCGCACCAGCGTGTCGGGCACCATCACGCCGTCCTCAGCCCTCGCTTCCAGGTCGCTGATCTGGTAGCGGCTGGAGTCGAACGGTGGGCTCACGCCGAGCTTGAGATCGGTAAAACGCCTCGTCGCAGGATCGTAGGTGAAGGTCGTGGGCGGAACGACGAAGCTCTGAAGATCGATCGTGATGCCCGGTTGGCGCGGATCGGTAAAGGCCTCGCCGATGTGGCCCTTGAAAGGTAGCGCCAGCTCCTCGATTTTGGCGGAGCCATGCGGAATGCGCAGCAACAGCGAGTACGCGCCGTGGCGCGCCAGCACATAAAGCGCGTCCGAGGCGGCGTGGATGGAGTCGATGACTCGATCTTTCTCCGCCGACACCAGCACGCTGGCGGCCGCGAGAGGTCGGCCGGCCTTTACACTTAGAACCTTGAAAGTCGGCGCGTTGTGATGCGACAGCAGATAGAGGGTGTCGCCTGCCGCATCTTCCGCGGTGATCTCATCCGCCCGAGTGACAAACGGTGTCCATTTCACTTTCGGGTCGTCCACTTGAGACACTGGCGCAAGCCAGAGTGCCTGCTCGTTCTGCACCCCATTAATCGAGACCGCCATCGCCATGGGCGCACCCGGCCAGATGGCGAGCGCGGGGGTCTCATCGGCGGTCAGTGACGGGCCGTGACGCACGGCGGTACCCAGGATGGCGACAGGCTCGGATTTGAGGTTCCATGAAACCAAGGTCGCATCGCGATACCTCTCGGTTTCCGGGTCCCCCGCAGCGAGCTTCTTCAGCCTGACGAAATAGAGAGTGCCGGAGTCGTTGCTCCAGGCCGTGGCGCCAAAATCGGCGCGATCGAGCGGGCCTGCGATCTGCTCCCCCGTTACTGCGTCGTACACGAAGATCGAGGCGGCCTCCGAGCCGCCCTCCGAGATACCCGCCGCGACCTTGCGGCCATCCGGCGAGGCGAGGAAATAGTTGATGGCGTAGGGTGCGCCACCTTTGGAGGCGCGCAGGGCCGCAACGTCGACAATTTTGCGCTTGCCGCCGTTGTCTGTGACGACCAGATCGAAGTTGTCCGATCCGGGCGCGCGTTCCTCGTAGAAAGCGCGGCCGCCATAGCTCACGTAACCTTGAGTGAAGCCAAAGCTGCCAGTGAAGGCGGCAATTTTTGCTGCAAGCGCGCCGCGGGGCGGGATTGCATCCAGGACGGCACGCGTATACGCGCCTTGGGCTTTCATCCACGCGATGGTCGAAGGATCGAGCGCCTCCATATAACGGTAGTCATCCGTGACCTGCCGACCCCACAGCGTCTCCGTGACAGGCTGGACCGGCGCGAGTGCCGGCCGCGCTGGCCCGCCCGCCGGCGTGAGCGGATCGCACGTCGGCGACGCCGGGGCAACGCTGGCAATTCCCAAAAGCGCGACCAGCGCGCGCAATGGCATGCCTTTCATATCGTCACCAGCGCTCGCTCACCGAGCGGATCCTCCGCTACGAAGCCAACTGTCGAGCTTGGCCTGTAGCGCCGCGAACGGCAGCATCCCGTCCTCGAGCTCCATCTGGTGGAACGCTCGTACATCGAAACGTTTGCCGAGGGTCGCTTCGGCCCGGGCACGCATCTTCTCCCACTCCAGATCCCCGAGCGGGTAGGCCAGCACGAAGCCGGGACTGCCGCTGATGAGCGCCACGGACTGCACGGCTCTCTCCGGCGGTCGCAGCGGCATCGCTTCGCGAAGGTATGCCGCCGCCTGTTCGGTGCTCCAGCCCTTCACCTGCATGCCGAGGTCCGTGACCATCATCGGCGTAATCGAGCTCATCATGCGCCCGATGTAGTCGAGATCGGAGTCGTAGAGACCGATTTCGTGTGCAAAGTCTTCTGCATACGTGGCCCAGCCTTCTCCTGGTCCGCTGAAGAACAGTAACCGCGAAACGGGGTGATTGCCCTTGTGTCCGTGTTCGGCCAGAAACTGGATCTGCAGATGGTGTCCCGGCAGGGTCTCATGCAGGATCACGTTCTGCAGCGAAGGTCGGTACAGGTCCTTGGGGACGTTGCGGTAGTAATAGGTGGCCGCGCGGCTGCCGTCATCTGCGGCGGGCACGTACTGACCTCCTGGCGCGGAGGCCTGCTGGAACTGTGGAAACGGCTCGAGCTTCACCTTTCCGACCGGCGGTGTGAGCACCATCTTGCCCGACGCAGCGAAGGCGCGCTGGTACGTGCGCTCGGTGTAGTCCCGAATCTCGTCGGCACTGGAAAATCTGCTCTTTGGATCAGCGATCACCAGCTTTGCGAGCGCGCTCCAGTCGGTCGCCCTGGCGCCGTAGAGCTTCCGGCCCAACCCGACGGCGATGTCCCGTTCCTTGGCGACCTGCTTGACCGCGATGTCGTAGAGCGTGGCGGGATCCTCATCCACCGTGACGGTCGCGAAGATCAGTCCGCGATAGCACTCGCGTCCCTGCGGGTGCGTCTCGATGGACACGGCCTGACGGGCATGCGGCAGGTATTCGTCACGGAGGAAGTCTCGATAGCGCCGTAACGCCGGCAGTACGGAGTCTGCGACCAGCCGTGTCCACTCATCGACGAACGCGGGCGTCTTGTCCCTCTCGGCGGGACTGAGGAATCCGGACTGCTTGACCGGCCCGTCGACCAGACCATCGAGTTGACCGATGGTCGACTGCACCGTGGCGCGGGTGGCCGAATAGCCGAGTCGCTGGCCCTCTTTCAGGTTGGCGATTTCCTGATCGATCCACGCCGGCAGCTTGTGCCAGCGCGCCAACGCCTGTGAGCGCGCTTCGGCCGAGCCGACCGGTTGTATGGTCGCTACTTGCGACAGCGCTGCCTGCCACCCAAGCGGCGAGACGCTCCAGAGCTCGCTGCGACAGACGAGCGTCTCGGCGTCCTGCTTCAGGGCTTGATTGAGAAAATGCCAGGTTACCCATTCGGGCTGACCAGCGAGCGCGTCGGGCTGAATCCGCTGCAACTCGGTGTCGAGCCGCTTCTCGAAGTTGCGCCATTTGGCGACAGCGGCCGGAGAGTTGACATCGAGGTCGTCGTGACGTTTCGCCACCAGTCCCGAGAAGTCATACTGCAGCGGAAATGTCAGCTTGAATTCAGCCACGTAGCGGTCGGCGAGGGCCGTAACCTGTGGCCGATCGGCGCTCGGGTCTGCGGCTCTCGCACTGCCGCAGATCAGGAAAGCAAGCGCAAAAACCGCACCGAAAAGCGCTAGCAGGCAACGCTCCCTGCTTCGGGCAGGCAATGGCTCAACGTGGATCGCCATGAGACGGCCTCCGGATTTCTTCTGATGGACAAGGCGGCCGCCGTCAGCGTAGGCAAGCGCTGGCGATGAGTCAACGCCGCATTGCCCTGCGCGGTTCTGACCTCGCGACCGCTGTTATTGCAGATCGCGCGGAATGTCCTCGCGCCAGGTACGCGCTCGAATACGAACCCCGTCGCGCAGCAGCTCGCGCGTGTAGGCGTAATGAAACAGGCGCGCATCGCTCGTGAACGATAAGTGACCGCGGTAGGTGAGGACCCTGTCGGCGAGGCGCTCGATGCTCTCGGCCTCGCCCTCCGCGGCGGCGCCCTCGGGTTGTGTGTCATCGATGTGGTAGACGATCTGCTCGTGATGCTCGAAGGAGCCCCACGGAAACGTCATCGCTGCGCTGCCGTGCCAGGTGACGGTCGTGCGCCCGCGCAGCTCATCCCGCTGCAGTGTCCAGCTGCCCGGCCATGCATAGTCTCCACCGGGCGTCGCGACGCCCGGCGCCTGTTCTACCGCCTCCGGTGGGGCGAACGGCGCGGGCTCAGGTCCGCGCGCCGGTACGATGGGCAAGACAATGCGGGAACCATCGGCACCGCCGAGGCGCAAGCTCGTCGTCATCGAATAGGGAGTTGGCCAGAGCATCGGCCACTGCGCGTTGCTGACCGCGATGCGGATCCGGTGGCCGCGCGGCCACACCCATGAGCTCAAATACAGGTCGAGGTCGAGGGTGTACTCGGTCCCCGGCACGAGCGGCTCGGGGTTGTCCAGAGACCGGCGCTGCGCGCCGTTGAGTCCGGCGCCGGTGATGGCGGTGGCGCGCCCGTCCTCGGCGACATCTTCGAGTCGCACGAACCAGTCGGCGAGCGGCGCGTCAGTGCTCGCGAGCAGCCGCACGTGGGCCCGCCCCAACAACGCCGTATCGGAAGTCAGCGGAGCGCTGTCGTAGGTCAGGCTGTACGCATCCGCCGGACGCTGGTCGCCGAGGAGCTCGCCCCACCAGAAGCCGAGCTCGGAGCCGGCGGACGGTACGTTGCGAAGGTGATCGGTCGCTGCCGCCGCCGCAGCGGGCTGCAGGGCGTGGTTCGGGGCGAAAAACCAGGTTTGGGTTTGCAGCCCCTGCGGCGGCCACGAGTCGGCGCGCCATTCGCCGGGGATGTCCTGGGGTTCCGCTCCCGGCGGGTGGCTGTGCTGCAGGTAGAAGACGAGCCGCGGGTCGCGCTCGACGCCGTTGTCGATGCCCTTCAGCCAGTGATCGAACCAGCGCACGGCCTGATCACGCCATTCGACCCGTGGCCCATAGATGCTGCTGTTCGGAAAGTCGTGATTCCACGGCCCGAGCCACACGTGCACGGGTGCTGGCACGCGCTCCAGCGTGCGCACGAGGCTGTTGCGGTAGCCGTCCTGGAATCCGCCGATCAGGAAGCAGGGGATCCGGATGTCCTCGAGGCGCCTCACCGGGGCGCGCCAGAAGGGACCGTCCCTCTGATGGCGGAAGTAATCGAGCGACCAGGGAGTCGAGTCCATGCGCTTGGCGAGAGTGTCCTCATCGAGCGGAAAGCTCGGCGCGCCGCTGCGACCCTGATCGAGATCCATTGCAACCTCGAACTCATCGACGTGCATGATCCCATCGATGTAGTGCACGTCTTCGGTGAACAGCGCCTCAGTCGCCGCGACGGCGAGAATGGCCTTGAGTGCCGGTGGCCGACGCATCGCCATCTGGATCGAGTTGAAGCCGCCCCAGGAGATGCCAAACATACCGACGTTGCCGTTCGACCAGGGCTGTCGCGCCAGCCAGGCGATGACGCGCTCGCCATCCTCCTGTTCCTGAGCCGAGTACTCGCGCGGCGGCGGAGCGCCGCCGCTGTTGCCGAAACCGCGGATATCGACCCGCACACCGACGTAGCCGTGGCGGGCAAAGTAAGCGTGAGCGCCGTAATCCGCCTCGTCGTCATCCTTGCGATAAGGCAGGTACTCGAGCAGCGCGGGCAGGCGTTCGCCGGGGTGCAGATCCGCCGGCAAGTAGAGCGTCGCCGCGAGCCGCACGCCATCCGGCATCGGGATCGAGGCCTGCACGAGGCGCACTCCCCGGTCAGTCGCGAGTGCGGCGGAAGTCAAAAACCACATCGAAAGCCACAGCAGGGTTGCCGCGGGAGCATGCACGCGGCGGCGATATCGCGCGCGGTGGACTGTTTCAGGCATCTCAGAGGCGGCCAGGACGCGAAGGGATTCCAAGGGCGGCAAGATCTTGCTCATCACTCATATGAAGTGGGGCTTCAACCCGCGTGGCGGTGTTTGCGGTACGCTCTGCGGGCTTCTATCACATCGCCTTCGGTGAGCCGCCCGTGCAGCGCAGACCCCGGATCATCGTCATTGGAGGTGGCTTCGCTGGGTTATCGGCGGTCCGCGGTCTGCGTCACGCGGCAGCTGACATTCTGCTCGTCGACCGCTGCAACCACCACACCTTTCAGCCGCTGCTGTACCAGGTCGCTACTGCCGGGCTCGCCGCGCCTTCGATCGCAGCACCGCTGCGTCATATCCTGCGACGCCAGGCGAACGTGTCCGTGCGCCTCGGCGAGGTGAGCTCGGTGGACACCCGCGCGCGCTGCGTCATCATCGACGGCGCTCCCCACTCCTACGACTACCTGCTGCTGGCCACGGGAGTGACGCATGCGTACTTTGGCAATGACCACTGGGAGAATCACGCCCCAGGACTGAAGACGCTGGCAGACGCGCTTGCCATCCGCGCGCGCATCCTGCTCGCCTTCGAACGGGCGGAGGCGGTCGATGATCCCGCGGAGCGCGACGCGTGGCTGACATTTGTCATCGTCGGCGGGGGACCGACCGGCGTGGAGCTCGCCGGCACGCTCGCCGAGATCGCCCGACATACCTTGAGGCGGGAGTTTCGCCGAATCGATCCCACCCAGGCGCGCGTGCTGCTGGTTGAGGCGGGACCGCGAGTTCTGCCGGCCTTCCGGCAAACGCTCTCCGTCAGCGCACGCCACCAGCTCGAGCGCCTCGGCGTAACGGTGCACACGGGATGTGCGATCACCAAGGTCGACGCGCGCAGTGTTTGGATCGGCGAGCAACCGCTGCCCGCTCGAACCGTGCTTTGGGCTGCGGGCGTAGCGGCCTCCCCGCTCAGTCAAACCCTCGGAATCGACCTCGACCGTGCCGGGCGCGTGCTGGTAAAGCCGGATTTGAGCATCCCGGGTCACCCGGAGGTCTTTGTCGCCGGCGATCTCGCCAGTGTTTCGCGGCCGTCAGGTCCGGTGCCGGGTATTGCGCCGGCCGCGAAGCAGATGGGCCAATACGTCGCCCGCACGATCATGGCCAGGCTGCAGGGTTCTCCAGCCCGTACCTTTCATTATCGGCACTACGGGCTGCTCGCCACCATCGGCCGCAAATCGGCGGTAGTGGACCTCGGCTGGCTGCGGATCTCAGGCATCGTGGCGTGGTGGTTCTGGCTGCTCGCGCATATCTACTTTCTGATCGGTTTCCGCAACCGACTCGTCGTGCTCATCGATTGGGCGAGCGCCTACTGGACCTATCGGCGCAACGCCAGAATCATCGTTGCGTAAACAAGCCCCAGGCACGGCGACGCGTTCGCCGCCTGGATCCGCCGCTGCGGCGCCTCGGCTGCCGCTGCAGTGATTTCTAGTGCAACCTCGCCGGGGCCTCGATCGAGTCCCAATCGCTCCGTGGCGCCTCGAGCCCGTGCCTGCGATCAGCGCATGCCCCGGTCGATGCCGTCGTCGCGATCCGCAGCGGTAACCGCCGCAGTACGAAGGAGCTGAAAACCCCATCGGCGTCGAGTCGAAGATCGCAGCAGTAAGATCTTCCCGCCCGGCTAACGATAAAAAAGCGCAGCCGGACGCCCTTGGCTGCACTACGCTGGCGGTGCACGGCCTCTCCCGACGACGAAAGTGATGATGGCGACGATCAGGAAGATGAAGAACAGTATCTTGGCGATGCCCGCAGCGCTGGCGGCGATTCCGCCAAAACCCAACACCGCGGCGACGATGGCGATGATCAGAAATACCGCAGCCCAGTAAAGCATGTGTCCTCCTTGCACGGACTTGCGCCCCGAGGGGGATAGTAGAATCCGGATTGGGCGATCGCGGCCGTAGGCGCGACGCCGGAAGGGATGTCAGTGCCACCCTACGCCGGCATCGAGACGTCCCCCAGCATATCCCTCAAGCCTTTGTTGGTTCCGCCGTTTGTCTGACGGACAGCGTTGGCGAGACCGGAGCCTGCGGCGCGCGGCAGTCTGTCAGTTACTGCCGGACCCGGCCGGCGCGGCAGGGTGTTGAGGCCAGA
>Ga0187783_10001095_pt1 | contig 20049 bp, 24 predicted proteins | sample 1015_SJ02_MP02_2_FD_132471 | JGI IMG/M metagenome (GOLD analysis project Ga0187783, IMG submission 132471) | Tropical peat soil microbial communities from peatlands in Department of Meta, Colombia - 1015_SJ02_MP02_20_MG | ecosystem: Environmental > Terrestrial > Soil > Wetlands > Peat | place...
CTCACGGGCTTGTTCCAGCCTGGCGTCGGCTTGCTGAATATCGCCGTGAACGCTATTGCCGGTAAAGATAGGGATCGAAAGCGTTCCGCGAACGTCATAAACTCGCGTCGCATCCGAGGGATGTGCGCCTCCGGTTCCGTAGTCAGCGTCGAAGGAAAGCGACGGCAGATATCCTGCTGCCGCGGCCTTATGAGACAGCTCCGCTGCGCGCACATCGCTCATTGCTGCACGATAATCCGAGCGTGAGGCATATGCGCGTTGCAGAGCCTCGTCAATGGTTATGTTTTCGAGCGGCTGATATAGCGATTTGTCGGTGAGATCAAACGGCTGGCTGGGAGGCAGCCCGATCGCACGGGCCACCGCGATCTTCTGAATGTCAAAGTCGTTCCTGGCCTGTATCAGTTGTTGCTGTCGGGTTTGCAGTTCGACCTTGCTGCGAAGGGCATCAATATCGGCCGCCGTTCCGGCTTTGACCTGATCCGTGGCTTGATCAAAAAGTGCCTGCGCGGCTGCGACCTGAGCTTCATCGGTTGCAATGCGTGCCTCGTCGGCAACCGCTTGAAAGTAAACGTATCCGACAGCGAGGACGATAAGGTCGTGAGCGTCCAGCAGGGTGTAATCAGCCGCTTTCACACTCTGGCTGGCCGCACGAGCGGTGTTGATAGACTTCCAGTCGAATAGGCTCTGGCTCACGCCCGCGCGAGCGTCGAAGTAAGAAAACGGACCGATCGCGGTTGAAATATGCAAACTACTGGCGACATTGCCGAAACCGAGCTCAGCGAGGTTGATTTTCGATTCCGCCACATAGGGGGCCGCGGTTACGTGGGGCAGCAACGCGCTCAATTCCTCCCAGCGCTGTCCTCGAGCTGCGCGAGTATCAGCCTGCGACAGCAACAGCCCGAGGTTGTTCTTCAGTCCCAGGTTGATGGCATCTTGCAGCGACAGGGGTATCGTTCCGGGAATGATTTTTGTGGGCACGCTCCCCGAAAACGGATTGGCTGCATTCCCAGCGGGAACGGATTGACCGGACGTGCTCGAAACTGAAGTTGAATAGGTTTGCGCATGACAGATTACCGCTCCAAAAATCAAGGCTTGTGCGCATAGAAGACGTATCGGAGCTGCTGAAGAAACCACAGAAAACCTCCTTGACTTCGGATATGCTCTGCGGAAATACCAACGATAATACCCCAGATGGACGACTCATCTCTGGATTCGCGTCGCCCGGATCAAATACAGCTTGACCGAGCGAGAACCGCAGGTCGAGGCGGTTGCCGCCCCGCATCGCAAGCTAACCGACATGGTCAGCCGAGGTGAGTTTCGCTGCGACCCTTACTGGCTGAACGTATTTCCCTGCTGCTTCCGCCATTGCGAGCCAGGCGCAAAGCATTCATGACCGAGTCCGGCACTTTGTAGAAAAGTTTGGACGGCGAATGGGCAGAAGCGTCGAGCACAATCGAGCAGACACGATGTTCGCCCTCACCTTAGTATGAGTGGCCGGGGAAGGTGATGCGAGGTTCTATCCTTCTTGGCAGACGGGTTGGGTCATCGGCGGACCCAAAGCATCCGGAACTATCGGCCGCGCCGGGCTGGATTACGGCTCCGCAAACCAAACTGCTGAGGTGCGGGCGTACCGATAATTAAGGTTGCGACCCCTTGGCAAGACTATGCCGAATCCCGGAATATGCCGAATGCTGCTCCCGTCTTCTTAGAACGCGCATAGATGCAGATCAATGATTCGGCATAGCCCTGCAGCATCCCAGAGGTCATCGTTGCGGGATGAAAAACAACACCTCGCGGCAGTAGGCCCAGCCCCAGCAATGGGCTGAACACCTCAACGTTCCACGGGTTTTTCTCTCGTCACTCAAAAAATTGGGCCGGTCTCAGGTTGACTGGAAACCGGCCCCGTGCCTGCTGGATTCGAGGCTCTTACGGCCAGACAGCTCCGACTGTTTTTTCATAGAACGTTGACTTACGGAGGTCCCTCAGGTTCGCGTCCAGGCCGCCTCGCGTCAGTGCCTCCGTTTGAATGTAGGGCTCGTCCGTTCCGGAACTATCGTGCCAGTAGAAAATGGTGCGATTCGTGCCCGCGCTAATGACCAACCCGGTGCAGCCGAGCGTGCTCAGTTGCCTGATTACCGCTTTCACTTCGTCAGGGTTTGGATTGTGCATCGATTTTTCTCCGTTGGTTGAATCGAAACATACCGTGTCTGTTAGGGTGTGAGAGGTAAAAGGTGGGTATTGATGGCATGGTTCGAAACAGCCTGTAATCCAACCTTGGGATGGTCGTGAATGCAGTTTGACGAACAGCGACGGAGCGTAGCAGAGTGCTACGGATAGTGTCAACAACTATTTTTCAACAATCACAGATGCAAGTGATAGACTTCGTTCCTCCCCTGTGATAGATTTCACTCTCCCCCGCCTCCCCCCAAAATTCATTCTCCCCCCAACAAACGCTATGAAACGTTCAGCGCAGGTAAACGTCCGACTATCGCCCGCCGACATGATCCTGCTTCGCAAGGCAGGCAAGAAGTTGTATCCTGGATTGCAGGTTTCGAATAGCACTCTGGTGCTCACCCTGGCGCGCCAGCGAGCAAAGGAGATTCTCGTGGAGCGCAAGAAGTGAGCAACGAACTGTCCGGGTCATGCGCACGCGCACACCACCTGACCAGTCGCTAAGCGACTGATGCTCTTGGATAGCTAGGATCTGGGTCGGAGGCTCGATCGTCTATCTTTGATTCGGTTCTCAAACGGATGTTCGGGATGATGAGCGTGGTGGTCGCGGCGCTCTGATGGCGCGGTAGTTCCCCTGCCTCATCGCTGACTGGCGGGATGACCGCAAAGTACAAGGAATCACGAGAACAGCGCGCGGGCTGTGCTGCGCCCCCTGCCGCTAGGGTGCGCCTCTTCCATGCTTTCGCAGATTTGTGCTCCGACTTTCGACGCCTTGGTCAAGCGCGATACACCTCACCCATACCGCATGCACCGAGCGATGATTGCCTCACACGATTGCCGCCATGGCTGATGTCGATTGTGCAGGCTCTGTCAATAACAATTCCAGCAGGCAGACCTTCCAGCCCTAACCTCACTCAACCATCTTGCAAGGCCGTTTTCAGGCCGTTAGCCCTGCTAGGGATTCGCCAGACACACCAACTGAAGAGGGGTTGCGGCAAATGAGAGATGCAAACGAAGTTCTCGCCGGGATGAGATAAACTCAAATATCGGCGCACCAACGACCCCTTCCTTTGAGGCCAACTTCGAATTTCGTGCACACCAGTTGGAGCCTTGTTGGAGGCGCTGGCTACAGTTTCTCCCGATGTCTTCGCAGGGCCCACATAATTCATTCCGCCGCAACTTCCCAGGATTTTGTCCGCCTCCGAAATGACTATTTATGGAAAAGCGACGAGCCACAGGAGACGAGATGATGAACGATAGTCCGCTTCTTGTGTTGACGGCCCCTGGCGATCACAACATTCCATTGCTCGCTGAGCTGCGTCAGAAGGCAACGATCCTGGTCGGGGGCTCGGCACGGGATTTTGCCAAGGCCGCAGTCGATGCCGACATTATTCTGAATTGGTCGGGTTCGCTTACGCTTCTCCGAGAGATGTTCCTGATATTGCACCGCTTGCGCTGGATCCATTCCCGGTCTGCTGGTTTGGAACAAACGCTCTTCCCGGAGCTAATCGCAAGTAAGGTCGTTCTCACAAACGGCAGCGGTGTTTTTAGCCCTTCCCTGGGTGAGTTCGCTTTGGCGGCGATCCTATACTTCGCCAAGGATTTTCGCCGCATGATTCGCAACCAGATGGCCGGCGTTTGGCAACCGTTTGACGTAACCATGGTCTCGGGCCAAACACTGGGCATCGTGGGATACGGAAGCATCGGACGTGCAGTGGCGGCTCGGGCGCGCGCGCTGGAAATGAATGTGTTAGGACTCAGGCGGCACGTTTCTCAACCATCCAAACAAGATTCGCTGATCGACCAGGTCTACGGATCTGATCAGCGCTTAGAGATGCTCTCGCGATGCGATTACATCCTAGTGACAGTCCCGTTCACTGAGCAGACGCAAGGTCTGATTGCAGACGCCGAATTCGCTGTGATGAAGAAGCACGCCGTGCTAATCAACGTCGGCCGCGGCCCTACGATTGACGAGCAAGCGATGATCAAGGCGCTCTCAGAGAATAGGATTCGAGGCGCTGCCCTCGACGTGTTTGATCAAGAACCATTGCCGCAAGGCCACCCTTTTTACTCCTTGGAGAATGTCTTATTGTCTCCGCATTGTGCTGACCACACGCCCGACTGGTTGGACAACGCGATGCGATTTTTTCTCGCGCAACTCGAAAGATACAGGCACGGAGAAACTCTTTTGAATATCGCGGACAAGGCATTGGGTTACTGAGCGAAACACTTCCCTCTTAGCTGCCAGGCCTAACCCGACCGGAAATGCCAACGGCGAGAATCGTCAGCGACTTTCGCGATGAATCGGTTTTGACGTACGCTCAGCTCCGCCAGCAGGCGGCGTACACTGGTGCCCCAACTCTCGCGGAGGTTTCGTCATGAAAATCCTTTGGTTGGTTTTTGGATTATGCTCGCTGGTCCATATCGCACACGCCCAAACTCCCGATGGCGGGCTCGCGAGCCTCCCGCAGGCCAAGGACTACGTCGAGAGACGCTCATCGAGCTACGACCAGAGTGGTGGCAACGCGGATGCGCGCGAGATTGCACCCGGTGCAACCCTAACGCTGCTTGATACCGACGGGCCCGGAATGGTCAGCCACATCTGGTTCACAATTTCGAGCTCCGATCCCAACCACCTGAAGGCGCTCGTCTTACGCATGTATTGGGATAACGAGCTGACACCGAGCGTCGAGACCCCGATCGGCGATTTCTTCGGCCTCGGCCTGGGAACCTACTTCCTCTATGAATCGATTCCGCTTTCGGTCGCTTCTGCACAGGCTTTGAATTGCTTTTTCCCCATGCCCTTTGAGAAGCACGGACGAATCGCCGTGACCAACGAGGGTTCGCAGAAAACCGACGCTTTTTATTTCAATATCGATTACCGCAGCTACTCGAAACCCCTGCCGTCCGATCAGCTGTACTTTCACGCTCAGTACCGTCAGGCCGCTCCCGCCAAAGGCTGGACGAATGCGTGGAAAGAAAATGATGATCCCATTGTGAACAACCGGAAGAACCTAGACGGCAAGGACAACTACGTTTGGATGGAAGCTACGGGGCGCGGCCACTTCGTCGGCGTAACCATGTCTATTCTGCAGAATCAGGACGGCTGGTGGGGAGAAGGGGACGACATGTTCTTCGTCGATGGCGCCGCCCTACCATCGATCAACGGTACCGGGTCCGAGGACTACTTTCTTGGAGCCTGGGATTTCGGCGAACGCCCCTTTTCCTATGCCATGTACGGCGCGCCCGTAAAAGGCGAAGAGAAGGCGGGAGCCCGTACCTCTGTGTACCGCTTTCATCTGGATTCGCCGATTCCGTTCAGCAACTCTTTCCGTGCGACGATCGAGCACGGTCACGCCAATCACCGCTCGGACAACTTCTTCTCGGTTGCGTACTGGTACCAGACCGAACCGCATGCTCCGTTCCCGGCGCTTCCGCCGCTCGAGCAACGAATTCCAAAATTGTTTGCCGTGGGAGGTCCGGGAAACAGCGGGAAGTAGGCCGACCCTCGACATGAGTTCCACGCGTAATCACCGCGCCCAACACGTCCCCGCCGTGGAGGCCGTGACGTTTCATCTGCTGCTTGTGGCCTCGATCCTTGTCGCCGAACGGGAACCGCGGGGCTCGATTGGCTTAATGGGGCTTTCACTTGCGCGACCGCCGCCACTGACGAACTGTTCGCCTCGCTCTTATCACTTTATTTCGTACGTCGCCGCACAAGAGATGGAGTTGCACCGTTCTCTATGCTGGTTCCCCATTTTCGGTGGGACGACACGTCCAATTCTAATGAACACGTGGACGAGTCCCAATCGGCAAAACAACTACGTCGGGGAGCGCAATGGTGGATTGCTCAGTCAGTACCGCTCACAACGATCAGATCGCTCTCCACCGAATCGCACATCCCGTAGGTTGCACCTGATACGCATGCTCCCGTCGAGTACTTGAAGCAACCCGGATTTTTGGCGACGACCGTTGTTGAACGATCGGAACCGCCAAGGATTGTGCCCGGAGGCTCGAAGGGCGAGGAGGAGCCGAAATCGATCACAAAGCCGGTATTCTTCGACAGACTTTGCCAAGTCACTTTCGTTCCACTCTTTATGCAAAATGGAGTATTCGCTTTGGCATCGGCAACGCTGGCAATCGAAGCCGCCGACGCTGCCGTCCGCTTGATGTCTATGGTGCAGGGCGTCGATGCGGACCCGCAGGTATTGCTGGTACCACAGATGTTTTCCGGGTGCGGTGTAGAACACACGCTCTTTCTACTTTGCCCCTTTTCTTGAGCACTTCCCACAGTGGTTAGCAGGACTACCGACAGCCAGATGCAAATGCCGGCACTCGGCCAATTACGCTCAGAATTCATAATTCCACCTCGCTCTAAAGAGATCTCTACCAAAACCGCAAGGAACAATTTCGACGATCACCCGTTTGTCGTCCCGACAGCATTACCATATGTCGCATGCCTCCCGAAGGCGACGGGTCTCAGTTAACTCCGGGCGTTCCTTTCCAATCGATCACGTCGTTGAGTCTCCACGCATTCTGTCTGAGATCCCACTGCAGTTCTCCCTGTTGATCGAGGACCAGTTGCGCTGCGGGATACAGAACGCCGGTGCTCTTACTTTTATCCTGATCATTGAGCTCAACGATCCCTGCAGTTAGATTGAAAGACTGAGATTGCGTGTCATACCAGGCTTCGCCAAATCGGATCCAGCGATTCGTAACAAAGAAGATCTTTCGACCTGTCGAGGTCGGGATCATCTTGATATAGGAGCAGTCTGTGCCAAGAGTCCCCGTGACCTCTACGTGGCCGACCGCCCTCATCTTTTGCAGTGCATTGACCAGCCCTTGATTCTGACCCTTCGCATATGCCTGGATTAAAATCTGCTTGTCCGCCGGCGTCGAAAACTCGTAGATATTCAATGTGACGCCTACGGTTTGCCCCAGTTGATCGCCGGTGCCAAAAGCTGTGGCGTCGATCGTTTCGTATTTCTCTTTGGAGAAACTCGCAATGCTTCCGCCCATTAATATGCCAACCACCAGCAGTGCGCTGGTAGCGAGGCTCGCTAGCTTCGATATCTTTCGCATCTGATGCTCCTTGGCCGGTAGCCTTGAAAGGCTACTGGCAAATTAGCGATTTCGAAAATGGCCCGACCGGCCCAGGTCAGCTCAGGAAATTCCTTTCCCATCTTCGCAACCGCCTTCTCCGCAATCTCGAGGAATTCTCGACTTGGTCGGGATGATCTTGGCCTTGGCGCCTCCCCTCCCCGCTATCTCGCTCGACTTAGCCTGCTCGTCCCTGCTTCCAGGGATCGCTCACGGGACGGTACTAAGTCTTGCATGACCCCAACTTTGAGACGCGCGAGCGAAGACCGAACTCTTCCGAGAAAAATAGGTCCCGACTCAAGGCTAGTGAACTGTCAGTAGTGACAGCACGTGCTGGTGTCTATGCGATTTTCACGGCCGGTCGGCTCATGAGGGATCCTCAACTCACGAACTTGAGTTAAGCGCATCCTTGCCGCCATTGTGGTGACATCGCCTTGAAATTCTGTGTGTGCCCAGGCGTCAACAGCTGCCAACAGAGCAAAGGCAAAGCTGGGGGGCAAAACATGCCGATGGGTTATGTTTAGCCGGCCCTCCTGATATCGACAACGAGCACTTTTATGAGCTGTCATTATTGACAGTTTCCATCGCTGCCGTGGCTTGTAATCTTCAGCTGCGAGCACTGTGCCGGTGTGTTCGGATGGTTGGATTGGTTCGAAGACAATAATTGCCGCCAAGACAGGCGACAGGCCGGCAATGGCCACGCCCCCGGTTCGAAGCCAATCCAGGTTTGGCTTCTTCGACATGGCCACCAGGCGCAGTGTTGCACGAGAGAGACCTTAAATCCTGGTACCAGTTGGGCTGGACTTGCGATCTCCTGATTTTTCATCATATGTAAATGGTCGTTGTGATGAGACGCGCACCTCTCTGGTTCATGGTGACCTCATAAGGTGTTCATGCCCATTGCGCAAGGTCGGTGTCCAATGAGGGTGTTCGAGAGTGTCCAAGGTGACCCTTGAGCAATTCTTGTTCACCCGCCTGCTAAAGACCGAATCGAGTTCTAGTAGCTGGCACTCGGATTACCGCCACCATCCCGCTGGCGGCTGGCAACACTGGGGGCCGCGGCAGAGCAAGAAGTGAAGCCCGCGCCAGTGCCATGGAGGTTGTATGAGAAAAACGCGCATACTGCTGGCTGACGATCACACAATGATTTGCGCCGCCTTCCGAAAACTACTGGAGCCTGAATATGAGGTGGTGGGTAGTGTTCGAGACGGCCGTGGGCTCCTACAGGTTGCTGGGGATTTAAAGCCGGATGTGGTACTGGTCGACATAGGAATGCCGTTGTTGAATGGACTGGACGCGGGGCGAGAGCTCAAGAAATCGATGCCCGGCATCAAGATCATTTTTCTCACGATGAATCCCGACCCAGACGTCGCCAGCGAAGCACTCCGGATTGGTGCATCAGGATATTTATTGAAGACTTCTCAGGAGGACGAACTTCTACAAGCCATCCGTAACGCAATTAAGGGGATTTCGTACGTTACACCGCAAATTGACCAGGCGATGGAGCAGAGCTTCATACGCGATCCAAAATCGCTGAGTCGTCCGAGACACCTTACGGACCGGCAACTGGAGGTTTTGCAAATGTTGGCTGAAGGCCGTTCGATGAAGGAGATTGCCTACATCCTGCAGATCTCCTTTAGAACCGTACGCTTCCATAAATACCGGATCATGGAAGAGCTGCAAGTCGGGAGCATTGCCGAACTTGTTCAGTACGCCATTAAGCACTCCATCATCTTTCCTCAGTAGGCTCGTCGGCGCGGGCGGCGAAATCGACTGCCGACAGCCAGGCAGGCCTACTGTCACTTGTGACAGTAGCCACGCCGTTCATCTCGTTACAAAGATGTTATGTTGCTTCTCGTGCCCAGCATGGGCGGATGCTTATGGGAAAAATTCGGGTATTACTCGCCGATGACCACGAGACGATTCTGGCACAGGTACGCCTGGCACTAGGCGAGGACTTCCACGTTGTTGGCGCTGTCGCCAACGGTCGAGATGCGGTCGACGAAGTTCGACGGCTCGACCCCGACGTGCTCGTGATCGATATATCGATGCCCGTTCTGGATGGGCTCCAAGCAGTCTCCCAGGTTCGGTACATCAATCATCGAACCAAAGTGGTGTTCCTAACCGTTCATGAAGACCAAGAGTTCGTTGAAGCAGCATTTTCGGCTGGCGCCTCTGGTTACGTGACCAAGGGCGCCGTGACGACCGACCTTGTTCCCGCCATTCATGAAGCCCTCGAAGGGCGCATTTTCATTTCGCAGTCGATATCGCCCTAGGGCAATCCTCCGCAGTACGGGCCTGAATCGATGACTCGCAGCAACCGGGAGACGCAAGTTCCGCCGGCCATGTCTATCGGCGCGCATCCTGATCGAGGTCGAGAGTGACAGTCCGTGGGGAAGTGAGGCGGGAATACGAAGGCTGCCCTCCCGACTACGGACCCGCAGCAGCACGAACTGTCGCTGGTTCGTGGAGGCCCGTTTTATCGCGCCCAGCGGGCCAGTCGCCTGATCCGTCCGGAGGAATGGAATCACGCGAGGCGCATCACGCTCGCAATTGCCCTCGGTTGGCTACCGCTGATTTTGATCACCGCGGTCTTCAACACCAAGAGTCTCGTTTCGCTGCTTGCGGACTATCGTGTGTATTCGCGGATGGTTATTGCCGTGCCCGTCCTGCTCGGTGGCCAGTGGCTCATGGAGTCGCGCTTCCGAATGATCCTGCGACACATCGATGAGGCTGGCCTGCTCGGGACCGAGGACCGGAATCGCATGGATGGCATGATAAGCCTGCTAAAACGCCTCCGGGATTCAATATTTCCCGAGGTCGCCATCCTGGTGTTGCTTATGGTGCACACACTGACGTCGTTCAAGAGCCAAGTGGATGCTACCCCTTGGCTCACCGTATCGAGAACATGCTCTCGCTCAGAAGAAGGAGGTTCCGGAATTCTGATCCAAGTATTATTCGTTGGTTCGAGGGTCCAGAACACGGGCAATGGCAGCGCTGACGAATTGCCTTCCTGCGGACACTTGTTGGACTGCCACCAGCAGGTCCTTCGCTGCGTCCGCTTTTAACACGTATGCGTGGGCGCCAGCTTCGAAGGCGGCCCGCACAATGTCGGGATCGATATTCATGCTTAGGAACAACAGTTTCGATCTAGGGGAGAGCTGCGAAAGCTGTTGGGCGACCTCAATTCCGCTGAGGCCGGGCAAGTCTACGTCTAGGATAACCAAGTCGGGCTGGTAGTGAGCCGCTTCGCGGACAGCGTCCGGTCCATCGGAAGAGCTGTGCAACACCGAGAGATGGAGCTCGTTCTCTACAAGCCCGCATATCACTTCTCGCCAACGCTGAAAGCCATCCGCCACCAGAACACGTGTGATCGACATTCTTAGGAGCCGAGAGCAACCGACAGCGCTGAATCGGCTGAATTACAATGCCACGGGCCTCTGCAGTCGTCATTGCGTGAGATCAACCATCGAAGCGAAGAAATGATGTAACGAGCGGAACCAGTCAGGCTCCTTGGGAAAAGCGCTTAATGGAGGTTACGACGATTGTGCCCCTGCGCTTAACAAGAAGTCCGGAGGATTGCCATTTGTTCACCAAACGGCTCACCGTGAACGGCGTTACATTGGCGGCATTGGCTAATTCTTCATTGGTGACGTCAACTCCAATGCCTTCGGTACAACTGCTGCCAATCGTCCTCGCTAGCCGGTCGAGGATTGCCGCCACACGCTGGCCAGCCGACTCATAGGTGAGGGCCAAGTGGTCGATCAAATACCAGTCGAGATATCCAATTAAGACGGAGAGGGTATTGCGCAGCAGATTCGGATAACGAGCAGTGAGTTGCCCCATCGTTGTTCGATCCCAGCTCAGAGCGAGACCATCCCTCACCATCTCGGTCCCAATGAGGTAAGAGACATTACCCTGCAAGAGGGCTGCTGCTCCAGCAATGTCCCCTGCAATTAACCAGCGGAGCAGCAGCTTCCGGCCTTGCCGGGTAACAAAGAAATATCGTGCGCGTCCGCTCATCAGGAGGTACAGATGCTTCGCTGCAGTCCCTTGGTGAATCATGACGTCTCGAGCACGGAATCTTCGCACGATACCGGCAGCCAGAATCGCCCTCAGCTCCGCATCTGCGAGTCCCGCCAGTAAGGGAGGTCTTATCTCAGCAACCGCCGCAATTGAGTTGACCTGAGTCACGGCGAATTCCGGTGTGCTCCGCTTCAAAGGACGTTAGGGTACCCAACCACCTCAGTCGTGCCTTTGACGTGTAATTCGCCCGATCGACAGCTAGCCAGGAATAATATGCTTGCGCATTGCGTACCGTACGAGATCAGCGCTGCTGTGAAGGCGCAGCTTCTTCATAATGCGATACTTGTGAAAAGCCACGGTGCGATCGGTCATGTTTAGCGTATTGGCGGCCTCCTTCATCGACTGGCCTTCAGCTAACAATTGGAGCACTTCTCGCTGGCGGTCCGTGAGAGGTTCGCATTCCTTCTCCCGGTCGTTCGCTAGGAGAGAGTGTAGGGTGCCTTGTGCGGCTGCGGGAGATAGATATGACCGACCATTCAACACCTCGTGGATCGCTTGCAGCAACTCCTCGACCGCGGATGTCTTAGGAAGGTAAGCGGAAGCTCCCCGCCGAAAAGCTTCGGCGGCCAGGTCTGCATCATCATTCATTGTTACAAAAACGACTTTCACATCGGGCATCTTGCGCTTGATTTGCTGTGCAGCGTCAAGGCCATTGAGTAAAGGCATAGCAATGTCGATGATGACCACGTTCGGGTGTCGGTTTCCGATTTCCCGAAGCAGAGCGTGTCCATCCGTGACCCTGCCCACGACTTCGTACTCTGGTTCCAGAATCTTTACGTACCCATCTGCCACCAGCGCATGATCCTCCGCGATGAGGATTCTTGCTCGCTTCGTGCCCATGAACATCTCCTTCACACAAATGCGCGCACTGGGATGTTTGCCCGTGGTGAACAACTTGCAACTGATTCGGCGGACACAGTCGTCGAGCGAGCCCCAGATCGCAAAGGTGCAAGACGCTCAATTCTCTGTCGTCCGATTGCGACCTGGAGAGGCTGAGGGCGTTCCCTGACACGCGATCAGAGCTGCGATCGACAAATCGAGGCTCTGCCTCGTGCTTGGCACTCCTGTTTACCTAGCTGTTTGTTTTAGCGGTGTGGTGCTAAGTCAGAGCCCAGCTCCAATACGTTGTTCAGACCTTCATTCAACTGCCTTAGCCGTGGCTTTGCCGGCGACTTTCACTCCGACAGCAGTCTTCTCTCCACCTTTCTCTGTGTATTTCACCGAGACCTTCGTGCCCTCTTCAACCCCCTTGCCCGTGTCTTTGATACCTTCCATGGTGGTCTGGTCCGTCCACTTAATCGTGTGCTCGGTGCCGTCAGCCGCCTTCACCACCATAGTTTTGGAGTCTTTATCCACGGACTTCACCACGCCCTTGACCAGGTGCACCACGTCTTCGCCCGATGCGCTTTGCCACGCGCCGATCGTGAGAACCACAGCGACCGTGGCCAGGAGGCCCGCTCGCGACTTCCATGCCATCGACATCTCCATTCTCCTTTCGCGTCCGTTAAGCCGGAGTCATGGCAGATCGCTACTTCACCAGAAGACGACCCGCCTCGGGAACTGTCAGTTGAGACAGATACTCAACGTGATTCCTCATTGTTCTGAGGCAGCATGCGATTCCGCCCTTCCTCGAGCAACGAGAAAGTCACCGCAGCCGCTCGTGAGATGTTGATTGTAACAGGGAGGCCCAAACAATGAACCTCCCTTTAGGACATTTCAACTCTTTTCTCGCAGAAAAGATCTGTCCAAGCGCTGGCATCGGCCTTCCTGGCGAGCGTCCCGTAGAGCTACTTTGGCGGTGCTTCCTCAACCTTCTGGGCACCCTTCTCTGTCTCCTTTGCGGCATCCTTCGTGCCAGTCTTCACCGCATGTCCGGTAGCCTGGGCAGCGTTCGTGGTCGCGTCGACCGACTTTTGACCAGTATCCTTGCTTTCCTTAGCACCCCTCTTTGCCTCCTTCGTAGTGACCTTGGCTGTGCCCTTGGAGGCCTTCTCTGCGTCTTGTTGGGCGAATGTCAGGTTGGGAAGCGAAAGAAGCGTGAGTAACAACAAACGGAGAAATTTCGACTTCATGGGTATAAAGGTTGAACACCCAATGATTCGCAATGTGTGCTTCGTCGAGTCAAGGGCGAGGCTTTCATTTGGAGGACATCATAAGAAAAATGCAGTCGCGGCGATGCTGCCCGGTCGCCGATGTGGCTTCAAAGGGCGTGCGGAGAGTGACCTTCTCGGCCGTGTTTAACTAAACCGATTATGGCTTGCTGAGGTTTGCACTAAGCAGGCTTCTCCACCGGAAGCCCCGCTTCCATCCAACCTTGTTTGCCTTCAGGATAATGCGCTACGTTCGTGTAACCCATCGCCGCCAATTCACGGGCAGCGTATGAACTGGCGTGGCAACGCGTGTTCGTACAGTAGGTGACGATCTCAGAGTTCTTATTGGGTAACAACTGGGGAGCGAGTTCCTTGATCCGCTCCGGTGGAATGTTCAAAGCTCCGGGAATGTGGGCTTCGCGATAACGTTCAGGTTCAAGCGTCTCGACGACGGTGATTTGTTTCTTGTCGAGCTTGGATTTCAGGTCTTTGGTAGAGATTGTTCGTTCCATGGGTCTCCTCGAACAATACCTCCGTTAGATGCCCAGGTACTTGTTCCGGATTCGACGCTCTTCCGACAACCTGAGCTATGACCTCGCTCCAGATCCATATTCCTGCGAACAGGAAATAACGCAGCGATCGTGAGTGAACCACAAGGGAACCTCCTTGGCTTCCGTCTCCCCTGTGTCGGTGTCGAGAGGCAACATCCTAGTCGGAACCCATTCGTTCTAGCAAACTCAATGCAATGCTGATGGCGTGCGGACAAAAAGGATTCACGTGCATGACAGAGGGGTTCAGAGGATTGCCGGGTTGATGGCAACTTGGCGTACTGACGTCAATGGCTGGGCTCAGTCGCCTGACTGATCAGCGGAGAACGGAACTGCTTGGATCCTAGCTTGGTTCGCTACAGTGAGCCTCTCTTCAGCTCTGCACCTGGAAATTCGCGCCTTGGTTGGTGAGGATCTTAATCACGATCGACTCTTGTTCCAAGATAGCGAAGACTCTGAGCAGCCCCCTGGGCATTCACGGAGCTACGGTCGCAATTACGCTTTGCGGTGACGGCGAAACATCCGTCAGCCTCACTTTGATCAAGTTCTCAACCTGGGACCAAACCGTTGGATCGCATTCGATTGCCGTATGGCCCTTGAACAGTAGACGGTCGTACCAGGGATAGGAGCGACACTCGGTAGGTTCCTTCTCGTACTTGAAGCGAAAGTTGCCGAGGATCTTCGTGCGAGACGGGTCCGCTGCGGTGATCTTGGAACGGCCGTGCAGCATGCCGTCAGGTTGATAGAAGTTAACAGCTTCGGCAACATTATCGGGGATAACAGAATTGTCTTCTCCCGCCTTGCTGATGCTATCAACCTGGATGACGAGCGAAACCGGAACCCCGCGTTGCTGCAATTCGCGAGCAAGAGAGACAGCCGCCGAGGCGCCCCAGCTATGGCCAAATAAGATGATAGGGGTGCCTGGCGATGCGCCGCCTCTTCGCGTTTTATGTTCTGTGCCGCTCAGCCAGTCAAGCACAAAACTGCGGGCCTGTCGTTGTTCGCGATTCTCGAACACACGAACCTGAACCCGATCGGAAAAACTTCTCCGGATCTGCCGGGCAAGTTGCACTTCGGAGTGGCGGAGATCGTCGGTGTGAACGAAGCCACCCACAAAACCAATCACAACCGCAGGGGCAGCCGGGCGGTTCGTCGAATCAGGAACCTCCGGTTGGGCTACTGAACAATTCGGGCTGAGCACGACGACGCAACAGGCGAGTACCGGAACGATACCGAAGGTCCGCGACAGCAACCTAACCAGGCGACGGTCTTCTAGTCGGCATCCCGCGCCCAACCAGCCACAACCGCGGAACACGCGCTTCACGTTTTCCCACATCCCGTCGCCCACGAGCGCAACATTCTAGCAAGCAATTCGCTTCGGCAAAATCCCCCGGGCTCGCCATAGAAGCAGGTTCAGCCCTGCCCGGGGAGGAAACCCCTTGCCAGTCAATAGGTTGCGCCGCACCAGAGCATACGGCAAACCCCACGAATTATTGTCAGGATGGTGGTTTGCTCCCCAGCTAGCTAGGGCCGATGGGCAAACAAGACGGTGCGCTCACTTTTGTTCTATCGGCTGACCGAGCTTTCGGATCGAGACATTTGTTCGCCGACCTACCCAGGGATCGTTTTGCTGCCGCCATTGATCGCCCTCCTACTCCGAAGTAACTTGTCCTGACCCTATGGGTCACCCATACTGGCGGAACGAGCTTGTCCGATCAAGGCAGGAGGCCGAGCCATGTTGTATCGCCTTTTGTGGACAGCGGCGTTGGGATGTCTGGCGGTGAGTTTTGCTCGAGCACAAGATCCCACCAAGGCTGATCCACAGCACTACACATTGCGGTTTGAGAATGATCGCGTGCAGGTTCTCTACGTCCACTATGGACCGCACGAAAAGTCGAGCATGCATGAGCATCCCCCCGGCGTGGTGGTCAATCTGACAGCCGGGCACCTAAGGTTAACGGACGGACAAGGAAAGGTCCGTGACGTCTACTCCTTGCCGGGCGATGCGCAATGGTTCCCCTTCGTTAAGCACACGGTCGAGAACCTCGGCGACCAATCGTTTAACGCGGTCTACATCTGTCTCAAATCCAGGTCGACGACGGCTGCGGAGGATCTGCAAGGTGATACTCCCCTGAGCGCCGAGCAGTTGGGCGAGATCCTGCAGGCCGTTGCTCAGGCCAAGGCAAAGCCGTAAGCCTGCGCGACTTGCCCGTGAGAGCCGTTCTATTGCCCCAGCCTTCCAACCCCTTGCGTTGAAATCGCCAGAATTTTCGATTTCTCCCGAACTGCCGAGGCTTTTTTTCCTGGGTTTGTCGGCGCATTGAGCGGACAAGACAAGCGGTCTCGTGTGCTTCTGCGGCAGGCTCGACCCGATTCGGAGAATTCGAACGCCAGATTCGATACCGAAGCCTACCTCACGTATTTCGGCTCCTTGCCCTGGGCCCAGGGATCGTAGGTGGCTGCGAAATGCACGCGCTCGGGACGAGTCGGGTGGTCGTAGAACCACATTTTGATGAACCAGTTTGGGCTGGGATCAGAGAGATTCACTTCTCCGCTCTTTTCGAAAAAGTCTACGGCGACTTGGTTGGGGTGAGCGACGATTCCGTGGATTACTTCCAAACCGTAGCGATCGGCCTCGTGCTCGAAATGGCGACTCACGGCGTTGAAGGCGGGCGTCGCTAGAAATGCCAACAGGCTGATCAGTAAGAACAGAGCGGGGAAAGACGCCCAGTCCCCTAGGTCGCGAATGTCCCATTGCGTCTTGTAGCGGGCGCGGGCGAGCATCGAAAGCACGAGCCGGTAGACGAGGTAAAGCAGAAACAGAAGCATGGCTTCGTAGCAGGCGATTTCCTTAGGGATATGGAGGAGAACGTAGTGCCCCATTTCGTGTCCGAAGACGAAGAGCGTTTCCGGCAAGGTCGCCTTAGCGACCATGGTGTCCCAGACGACGACTCGCTTGGAGGCTCCGAATCCGGTGACGTATGCGTCCATTTCGGTTGTCTTGGAGCTGGCGTTCATGATGAACATTCGGTCGGCAGGGATTTCGATTCTTCCGCGAACCGTGATCTTCTGGATTTCTTGGACGAGAGCGGGCTGGGGTCCAGCGAGTGGTTGAAAGGTGTAGAACAAAGGATCGATGACCAGAGGCTTCAGGAAGAAGACGGCGAGCAACACGGGAATCGAGGCCAACCCAAAGTAAAACCACCAGCGACGCGGGCTACGGCGGATTACCGCGTAGAGAATTCCGACCAGCACAGTGCCGATGATCAACGTGACAATCTGATTCGTGATCCAATTGCTGCACCAGGCCGGCCAGGCTTCGACGCTGAGACCGAAGGTGCGTTCGAGGGAGTGATCCCAGATATCGCTGGGGCTACCGAGTAGACCGATGATCAGCAGCATCACTGGCGCAAAAATGAGCAGTTGGACAAAGCGGCGCGACGAAACGCGCTCGGCCAAGTTACGAAGACGTGGCGCGATATGCCAATGGAGAAGAGCCAACAGAACAAGAAACCCGTAGAGCGTATTGAGGAAGAAATGTTGATAGCGAGCGTTGGAATACGCCTTGGCGCGAGCGTATTCGGCGGGCGAGGGAGAGTATTCAACGCGTGCGCCCTCGGAAGGGCCAGGGCCGTTGACAGGTGCGGTCGCGGAGGCGGCTGGGGGAGCGTTCGATGCGGGCGTCGAGGAGTTGCCGGAGTCGGTTTGCGCGGTTATGGTGGAGAATGTGATGGGGAAGAGGTAGAACAGAACGAGCAGTCGGAGTTGTTTCACGCGATTACTCCGGACGAGTTGATCTTTTGGGGCTTCATCTTCCACGATTACCCGAAAAATATACGCGGGGCGGGAGAGCCAGGTTCCACGAGCAATCTCGAACCGAGAGGACTTTGAGGACAATTGTAATTGAGACCGGCAGGAAGTCTTGTGCAAGAGGCGATGCCGGCGCACCTCCGACTCGCCATGGCAGCACGACTCCCTTTCAAGGACGCATCGCAGACTCTCCTCCATTCTCGGTTATGAAGGTCCAGAATGCTCGAATGCCTTTGGTAAACCGCACATCGCGAACCTTCTCTAGCCCCAGGCAGCCGCGAACCGATTCTTCCGCTCCGCGGTGGGTGGGCAGCAAGCGAAAAACGACCCGATGCTTACCGGTTGATTCGATGGGTTCGATCACCGAAGGGAAGAATACGCCCTGACCGACTTCGAAACTCGAGGCCTTGCCGACCACGACGTTGTTCTTCGGTCCAACCAGCAAGCGCCGATAGCCAAACAAAAGCGTGCCGTCTGGGCCTGGGTAAAGGCGTCCGTAGGTCCGGCGTGGTAGCTTGCGCACCCGCGTCGAGAAAGCAGCCACACCTTCGCCGGGACGGGGTGCGCGTTGGGTGTTAAATAACAACACCTCCAACAATCCCCAGGCAAACACCGTGCCGAAGACGGCCGTGCGCAGAGCCCAGCCAAAGATCAGGAAACTGAAGAGGATGAGGCATAGACAGAGCAGCAGTCCAAGATTTGGACTGAGGACGGCCGTGACCGCCAGCACCGCAAAAATAATGTTTCGAATTGTCTTCAGCAGCAAATCAAGAAACGGAAAGGGACTGATCATGGCCAGCACATCAAAAGAATGCCCAACCAGCCACACCACAAATGTGATCACCAGGCCGGCGACGGTATAGAGCAGGGCGGTCGCCACGCTGAGCGCGTGATGAACGCCGCTCGTCTGTGCGGCGGTGGCGGCATACACGATCGGCTCGCTCAGTGCGGCGGCGAAGAGTCCGCGCAGCGACGGCAATCCCATCACTCGTGCCACCTGCTCTAAGACGACGGGAAACACAATCAGCACCAGGGCAGCGTGATTGAGAAAGAGGACTTCGACTGCATCCAAAGGTTTCTTGATCAGGGGTGCAAATCCCCCGAAGGTGTCTTTGATAAAGATAAGAACCAGCAGCACCAGGATGGGTATCCAGAACTTCGGCTTCTGAATCATCGGCAGCTGATCACGAAGTTCTGGCGGCGTGCGATAGTACTGCCACATGCCAATGACGCACACGCCAACCAACGGGGAGATTGCCGTGCTGGTAATCGTCGCCAGGGCAGTCGAGACCTTTTCACCGCTGCTCAACTGTTTTTGTGCTTCCTGCTCGTTGGTTTGTGCTACTACGACGAATGCGAACATCAGCAAGCCAACGAGAATTAGCCATCGACGCATAGCTGTATCCTCCCTCTATTCTCGCCTGAGAATGCCATCTTAATCTTCTCTCGAGCGGCGGACGCTCCTCGCACCGTCCCATCGTATCCGAGAATTTCCGGCTGGCCAGGGAAGGTTGAGCGACTGCTCATCCCGCTTCCAAGGCGGCAATCGTAGATCTGTCACTTTTACCAGTGCTGGCATTTGCCGACCTTATTTAGACTGACGACCAAAATAGAGGGATTTCAGTGGCCCTCGACAAAGACACCAGTTCATCGCACACAAAGTCTGATTTGAGTAGGGGAGAAGTCGCACAAGAAGGCATCGCTGGGGCTGAGTGACGAGCAGCCGTCGATGGCTGAGTAGACCCACAAGTAAGTTCCTTGGATCCTGGTCGACTGGCATGCGCTCTCCCGCTATTGCGTCTCGCCAAATGGATTACAGCGGAGCTTGCGGCGAAGTTAAGGAGTCGATCCGTGAAGAAGAGACGAATGTTGAAAGAATTTCTAGTGTTGTCTACACCAGCGATCTTTCTGCTGCTGTTCCTTCGACCATCCCCTGCTGACGGCCAGAACGAGAAAACCGCCACTTCGCCCCAGAAGGACACGGCGCAATACGTTGGCAGTGATGTCTGCAAAACTTGTCACGAAGAGTTGTACAAGAAAAACTTTGAAGCGACTCCACACTTCAAGACCACTCTGCAAAACGGCCATGGCTGCGAGTCCTGTCATGGTCCCGGCTCTGCGCACGTAGAGGGCGGTGGCGACGTCAGCAAAATCCTCAACTTCAAAACGATGTCGAAGCAGGACGCGGACGCGCGTTGTTTGAGTTGCCATGGAGAAAAACATGAGCAGCGGCACTTCTCTGC
>Ga0187783_10001096_pt1 | contig 20012 bp, 14 predicted proteins | sample 1015_SJ02_MP02_2_FD_132471 | JGI IMG/M metagenome (GOLD analysis project Ga0187783, IMG submission 132471) | Tropical peat soil microbial communities from peatlands in Department of Meta, Colombia - 1015_SJ02_MP02_20_MG | ecosystem: Environmental > Terrestrial > Soil > Wetlands > Peat | place...
GAGCTCGCGGGTGCGGCGGCGGAAGCCGGGAATCGCCAGCAGGCCCTCGCCCCGGAAGATGCCCTCCCAGTTCTGGACGTCCTTCGGGATGTCCACGACCACCGGACCCGGGCGCCCGGTGCGGGCGATCTCGAACGCCGTGCGCACCGTGCTCTCGAGCTTCTTCGGGTCCGTGACGAGGAAGATGTGCTTGGCGACCGCGCCCATCATGGTCGGGACGGGTGCCTCCTGGAACGCGTCGGTCCCGATGGCTGCCGTGGACACTTGGCCACAAATGACGACAATCGGCACCGAATCTGCCTGGCAGTCGCGCACCGGTGTAACAGTGTTGGTCGCCCCCGGGCCCGAGGTCACGAGGCAGACCCCCACCCGACCGCTCGCGCGGGCGTACCCCGCGGCCATGAATCCCGCGCCCTGCTCGTTGGCCGGGACGATCAGCGGGATCTGCGGGGCGCCGGAGCGCGCGCACTGCTCGTTGTAGAGGAATACCGCATCGTAGGTGGGCAGGATCGCCCCGCCGCTGTAGCCGAAGATGGCCGTGACGCCCTCGTCCGCCAGCACCTGCATGATCATGCGGGCACCGCTCATGCGCTGGCCGGCGAGCGGATGCGCGCCGGGGCGGGGCTGGATCACCGTGTCGCTCATGGAAGGGCTCGGATGGTCCTTCAAATACGGAAAACCCGAAGGAATCAATCAGCCTAGCAGCTTGGATCCGTGGTGCAAACTCGCGCCGATCCTTTATTCTGCGGGCGCTTCATGCGTCATATCATCGCCATCCTGCTGCAGAACGAGGCCGGGGCGCTCACGCGCGTGGCCGGACTGTTCTCCACGCGCGGCTACAACATCGAGTCGCTGTCGGTCGCGCCCACCGATGACCCCACGGTCTCGCGCCTGACGCTGGTCACGACCGGATCCGATCAGGTCATCCAGCAGATCGTCAATCAGCTGAACAAGCTGGTGGACGTGGTCAACGTGCTGGACATGACGCGCGGGGAGCATCTCGAGCGCGAGCTGGTGCTGCTCAAGCTGCGCGTGGACCCGGCCCACACGGACGCGGTGCGCGGCCTGGTGGTGCGCAGCGGCGGCCGCGTGCTCGATCCGGCCACCGAGGGGTTCATCGTCGAGCTCACGGCGAGCGAGGCCGAGGTCAACAGCTTCGTCGCCGAGCTCGGCCGCAGCGCCGTGCTGCTCGAAGTGGTGCGCAGTGGCGCGCTCGGCATCAGTCGCAGCGCCCGCCCGCTGCGGGCACGACCCGCCCCGCTCAGCGCCTAGGGCACCAGCACCGTCGAGCCCGTGGTGCGCCGCCCCTCGAGATCGCGGTGCGCGTCCGCGGCGCGGCTGAGCGGGTAGGTCTGACCGATCACGACGCGTATCTTCCTGGCGCGCACGGCGGCGAACAGCTCGCGCGCGGCACTGGTCAGCTCGGCGCGCGAGGCAATGTAGTTGAAGAGTGTCGGGCGCGTCAGGAACAGCGAGCCGCGCTTGGTGAGCTCGAGCGGACTGATGGCCGGGGGCGGCCCGGAGGCGTTGCCGAAGGTCACCATCATTCCGAGACGCCGCACACAGTCGAGCGACTCCATGAAGGTGTCCTTGCCCACCGCGTCGTAGACCACCGCGACCCCGGCTCCCTTGGTGAGCGCCTTGACCTGCGCGACCAGCTCGTCACGCCCGGAGATCAGCACGTGCCGGCAGCCGTGGCGCCGCGCGACCTCCGCCTTGGCCTCGCTGCCGACCACGCCGATGACCTTCGCCCCGAGCGCGTGCGCCCACTGGCACAGGATCAGGCCGACGCCGCCGGCGGCGGCGTGCACCAGGATGGGGTCAGCGCGCGCGACCTTGTAGGTGCGGCGGATGAGGAAGTGGGCCGTGAGGCCCTTCAGCATGAGGGCCGCGGCCTGGGCGTCCGAGATGCCGCGCGGCACCTTCACGACGCGGTCCGCCGGCACGTTGCGCAGCTCGCAGTAGGCCCCGGGGGAGGGATACACGTACGCCACGTGCTCGCCGACGCGCAAGCCGCGCACGCGGCGCCCGAGCGCGGTGATCACCCCCGCCGCTTCGCGTCCCAGCCCACTCGGCAGCGTGACCGGATACAGCCCGGTGCGATCGTAGACATCGATGTAGTTGACGCCGATGGCGGTGTGACGGATCTGGACCTCGTGCGCCTCGGGCTTGCCCGGATCGAGATCCTCGATGCGCAGCACCTCAGGTCCGCCATGAGCGTAGAAACGGATCGCGGTGGCCATGCGGGCAGCATATCCCTTAAGCGCGCGGGGCGCGCGCAGCGGGCGACGCGCGAACCGTGTCGATCCGCCCTGGCCTACAGCGCGGCGTCGTCGGTCTCGCCGGTGCGGATGCGGATGACGCGCTCGATGTCCGTGATGAAGATCTTGCCGTCGCCCACCTTGCCGGTCTTGGCCGACTTCATGATCGCCTCGATGACCTGGTCGACCAGGTCGCCGCGCACCGCGACCTCGATACGCGTCTTCGGCACGAAGTCGACCACGTACTCGGCGCCGCGGTAGAGCTCGGTATGGCCGCGCTGCCGACCGAAACCCTTCACCTCGGTGACCGTCATGCCCGACACGCCTATGTCCGACAGCGCGGCGCGCACGTCGTCGAGCTTGAAGGGCTTGATGATGGCTGTGACCAGTTTCATGGGCGGACTCTCCGTCTCGAGGGATGCGCGGCGCAGGGGATTTTGCAGTTTTCATGCCACGCGTTGAAACAGGGCGAAATTGCGCGCGCGGCGCGCGCCGCCTCGGCGGCGCCGCCCGGCTGCACCATTCGAGAGCGGCGGCTCGCGGCAGATGCTCCGTGCTGGTGCGGCCACCGGCTCCACTGCATGGGCTATTCTTCGGCCAAATGTACCAACAGATCGTGATCGCGGGGGGCGGCCAGGCCGCCGTACAGGCGCTCGATACACTACGCCGCAAAGGGTTCACGGGAAAGCTCACCCTGGTGGGCGATGAGCCCTGGCTGCCGTACCAGCGGCCGCCCCTGTCGAAGAAATACCTTGGCGGTAGCCTGGAGCGCGAGCGGCTGCTCATCCGGCCCGCGCAGTTCTTCGCCGAGCACGAGGTCGCCACGCAGCTCGGCCGGCGCGTCACGGAGCTGGCGCGGCGCGAGCGCCGGGTGCGGCTGGATGACGGCCAGGTGTTGCCCTACGACGCGCTGCTGCTCGCCACCGGCGCTCGCCCGCGCCGCCTGCTCGCCCCGGGCGGGGAGCTGCCGGGCGTCCACTACCTGCGCACCATCGCCGACGCCGACCGCATCCGCGCCGAGTGCGCGCCGGGCGGACGGCTGGTCATCATCGGCGGCGGCTACATCGGGCTCGAGGTCGCCGCCACCGCGCGCGAGCGCGGCATGGACGTGACCGTGCTCGAGATGGCCGAGCGCGTGATGAGTCGCGTCACCTGTGCAGAAGTCTCCGCGTTCTACCAGCTCGAGCACGCACGCCGCGGCGTACGCATTCACTGCAACCAGACGCTGCGCGCGCTGCACGCCGACGCGCGCAGCGGACGGGTGCGCACCGTGCTCACCGAGCAGGGCGGCGAATACGCCGCCGATCTCGTCGTCGCCGGGGTAGGCGTGGCGCCGGCGGACGAACTCGCCCGGGCGGCCGGCCTCGAGTGCGAGAACGGCATCGTCACCGACGCCTACTGCCGCACCGCGGACGAGGCCATCTATGCCGCCGGCGACTGTGCCAGCCATCTCAACCGCCAGTACGGGCGGCACCTGCGCCTCGAGTCGGTCGACAACGCCTTCGAGCAGGCAACCACGATCGCCCTCAACCTGCTCGGCACCGCGACGCCGCACGACAAGGTGCCGTGGTTCTGGTCGGATCAGTATGACCTCAAGCTCATCATCGTCGGTGTCGCGCATGGCTACGACACCGTGGTGCTGCGCGGCTCGCCGGCCGTGCGCAGCTTCAGCGCCTGCTACCTGCGCGGCGGGGAGCTGATCGCCATCGACACCATCAACGCCCCGCGCGACCAGATGGCGGCCCGCAAGCTGATCGCGGTGCACGCCCGGCCCGATCCGGCCAAGCTCGCCGATGCGACGATCGCGCTCAGGGATGCGCTCTGAGGCGGCGCGCGGTACGCGCGCTCAGCGCAGCGCCACCAGCAGGTCCTTCACGTCCACCGTCTGCCCGGGCGCGACCAGCACTTCGGCCACCTCGCCGGCAAGCTCCGCACGCACCGCGGTCTGCATCTTCATGGCCTCGAGCGTGAGCAGGGTGTCGCCGCGCGCCACCTGCGCGCCCACGGTCACCGCGACGCTGGCGACGACGCCCGGCATCGGTGCGCCGACCTGCCGCGCGTTGCCCGGCTCGACCTTGCGCGGCGGCGGGCGGCGCGCCACCTGGCTGCGGTCCGGCACGCGCACCGAGCGCGGCTGGCCGTTCAGCTCGAAGAACACGGTACGCGTACCGTCCTCGTGCGGCTCGCTCACGGCCAGGTAGCGCACGATGAGCGTCTTGCCGCGTTCGAGATCGACGCTGATCTCCTGTCCGGGCTCCATGCCGTAGAAGAACACCGGCGTCGGCAGGATAGCGGGATCGCCGTACAGCAGCCGCTCGCGCGCGTAATCCGCCCAGACGCGCGGGTACATGAGGCAGGACGCGAGCTCCTCGTCGGTCACCGGCCGCGGCAGCCGCTCCTGCATGCGGGCGCGCTCGGCCGCGAGATCGACCGGCGGCAGCTGCGCGCCGGCACGCCCCGCGAGCGGCGCAGCACCCTGCAGGACCTTGCTCTGCAGCGCCGCCGGGAAACCGCCGTGCGGCTGGCCGAGCTCGCCGCGGAACAGCTGCACCACCGACTCGGGGAAGGCGACCTGCACCTGCGGGTCGAGCACCTGCTGGGCGCTGAGACCCGCGCTGGCCATGAGCAGCGCCAGGTCGCCGACCGCCTTGGAGGTGGGCGTCACCTTGATGATGTCGCCGAACAGCTGGTTGACCTCGGCGTAGGTGCGGGCCACCTCCGGCCAGCGCGCCTCGTCGATGCCGAGCGCGCGCGCCTGCTCGCGCAGGTTGGTGTACTGCCCGCCGGGCATGCCGTGCACGTACACCTCCGAGGCGCCGGAGCGGATGTCGCTCTCGAAGGCGGCGTACTGCCGCCGCACCTGCTCCCAGTAGGAGGAGATGAGGCGCAGGTTGTCCGGGTCGATGCCGGTATCGCGCGGACCAAAGCGCAGCGCCTCGACCAGCGAGCCGAGGTTGGGCTGCGAGGTGAGGCCGCTCAGCGCATCGATCGCCCCGTCGACCGCGTCTGCCCCGGCCGCGACCGCCGCCAGCACGCTGGCCGCGCCGATGCCGCTGGTGTCGTGGGTATGGAAGTGCACCGGCAGCCCGGTCTCTTCCTTGAGCGCGCGCACCAGCTCATAGGCGGCGCGCGGGCGCGCGAGCCCCGCCATGTCCTTGATGCCGAGCACGTGCGTGCCGGCCGCCTTGAGCTCACGCGCGAGCGCGAGGTAGTAATCGAGCGTGTACTTCTTCTCGCGCGGGTCGCTCAGGTTGCCGCTGTAGCAGATGGCCGCCTCGCACAGCTTGCCGGCCTCGGCGACCGCCGCGATCGCCACGCGCATGTTCTCGACCCAGTTGAGCGAGTCGAAGATGCGGAACACGTCGATGCCGCGCGCCGCGGCGCGCGCGACGAAGAAGCGCACCACGTTGTCGGGGTAGCTCGTGTAGCCGACGGCGTTCGCGCCGCGCAGCAGCATCTGCAGCAGCACGTTCGGCAGCCGCTCGCGCAGCTGTGCCAGGCGTTCCCAGGGGTCCTCGCGCAGGAAGCGCATGGCCACATCGAAGGTCGCCCCGCCCCAGCACTCCACCGAGAACAGCTGCGGCAGCAGGCGCGCGTAGTGAGGCGCGATGGCCGTCATGTCGATGGTGCGCAGCCGGGTCGCGAGCAGCGACTGGTGCGCATCGCGCATGGTGGTGTCGGTCAGCAGCACGCGCTGCTCGGCCAGCATCCAACGCGCGAACCCCTCGGCGCCCAGCTCATCGAAGCGCTGCTTGCTGCCGGGCGGCGCCGCGCCGGGCGGCAGCGGCGGCAGGCGCGCGGGCGCGAGCTGGCTCGGCCGCGGGCGGCCCTTGACCTCGGGATGGCCGTTCACGATGGTCGCGCCGAGGTAGGCGAGGATGCGCGTCGCGCGGTCGCGCTTGCGCGGCCAGTGGAACAGCTCCGGGGTCTCGTCGATGAAACGCGTGCTGTAGTCGCCGGCGGCGAAGCGCGGATGCGTGATGAGCTGATCGAGAAAGCGCAGGTTGGTGACCACACCGCGGATGCGGAACTCCCACAGCGCGCGGTGCATGCGCGCGATGGTCTCCGCCGCTGTCGGCGACCAGGCGGTCACCTTGACCAGCAGCGAGTCGTAGGAGCGCGTGATGATGGCGCCGGTGTAGGCGGTGCCGGCATCCAGACGCACGCCGAAGCCGGCCGGGCTGCGGTAGGCGGCGATCTTGCCGTAGTCGGGGATGAAGTTGTTTTCCGGGTCCTCGGTGGTGATGCGGCACTGCAGAGCGTGGGCGCCGATGCGGATGTCGGCCTGCGCCGGCACGCCGCTCTCGGGCGTGCCGATGCGCGCGCCCTCGGCGATGCGGATCTGCGCCTTCACCAGGTCGATGCCGGTGGCGCACTCGGTGACGGTGTGCTCGACCTGGATGCGCGGATTCACCTCGATGAAATAGAAGCGTCCGCTCGCGGCATCCTGCAGGAACTCCACCGTGCCGGCGTTCACGTAGTGCGCCGCGCGGGCGATGGCGAGCGCGGCCGCGCACAGCCGCGCGCGCTGCGGCTCGTCGAGGAACACCGCCGGCGCGCGCTCCACCACCTTCTGGTGGCGGCGCTGCACCGTGCAGTCGCGCTCGAACAGGTGCACCAGCGTGCCGTGCCGGTCGCCGAGAATCTGCACCTCGACGTGCCGCGCGCGCGTCACGAGCTTCTCGAGGTACAGCTCATCGTTACCGAAGGCCGCCTGTGCCTCGCGGCGGCACACGGGCAGCAGCTCGCGCAGCTGCGCCTCATCGGCCACCGCGCGCGTGCCGCGGCCACCGCCGCCCCAGCTCGCCTTGAGCATCAGCGGGTAGCCGATCCCGGCGGCGAGCCGCGCGCACTCCTGCGGGTCGGCCGGCAGCGGCTCGGTCGCGGGCATCACCGCCACGCCGGCGGCCACCGCCAGCGCGCGCGCCGCAACCTTGTTGCCGAGCAGCGCCAGGGTCTGCGGCTGCGGCCCGATGAAGCTGATGCCGGCCGCGCCGCAGGCGCGCGCGAACTCCGGGTTCTCGGCGAGGAAACCGTAGCCCGGATGGATCGCCTCCGCCTGCGCCTCGCGCGCCACGCGCAGGATGTCATCGATATCGAGGTACGCCTCGACCGGGCCGCGGCCGCGGCCGACGAGGTAGGACTCGTCCGCCTTGGTCCGATGCAGCGAGAAGCGATCCTCCTGCGAATACACCGCCACGGTACGCAGGCCGAGCTCGCTCGCCGCGCGCATGACGCGAATGGCGATCTCGCCGCGGTTCGCGACCAAGAGGCTGCGTATCCGCTGCGACGCGGCGGGTTTCACTTTAAGATCTGCCGTCGGATTTGCGGGGGCGCCGCCGCGCACGAGGCGAGCGTGTGTGCGCGGCGCTCCGTGATCATAGCCGAGGGGAAACGATGTCGCGCCTGAAACCGGCCGCCGCGCTGTGCGTCCTGCTCGTGACGGCCGTGGCAGCGCGCGCCGCCGCGCTGGCCGATGCCCGCCCGATCGCCATCGTGATCCACGGCGGCGCGGGCGTCATCGAGCCGGCGCGCATGACGCCGGCCCGGGAAGCCTCCTACCGCGCCGGGCTCGAGGCGGCCCTCGACGCCGGCTACGCCGTGCTCGAGCGCGGCGGCACCAGCCTCGATGCGGTCACGGCCGCGGTACGCCTGATGGAGGATGACCCGCAGTTCAACGCCGGGCGCGGCGCGGTGCTCAATCACGCGGGCGACGCCGAGCTCGATGCGGCCATCATGGACGGGCGCGGTCCGCGCGCCGGCGCGGTGGCGGCGGTGCGCCACGTGAAGAATCCGATCGAGCTCGCCCGCCTGGTCATGGACCGCAGCCCGCACGTGCTGCTGGTGGCGGACGGTGCCGAGGACTTTGCGCTCGAGCAGGGCGTGGTGCTGGTGCCGCGCAGTTACTTCCGCACCCCGGCGCGCGAGCACGAGCTCGAGGAGGAGCGCCGCAGCGCCGCGGCGCGCGGCGGCGCCCGCGCTGCGCCGGCCGCCGGCAGTGCCGACGGCGCGCTCGCCGGCATGGGCACGGTCGGCGCGGTGGCGCTCGATCGTGCCGGGGACCTGGCCGCCGCCACCTCGACCGGCGGCATCACCAACAAGCTGCCCGGCCGGGTGGGTGACTCGCCGCTGATCGGCGCGGGCACCTATGCCAACAACCAGTCGTGCGCGGTGTCCGGTACCGGCCAAGGTGAGTACTTCATCCGCCTGGTGGTGGCCTACGACGTGTGCGCGCTCGTGCAGTACCGCCACCTGCCGCTCGCCAGGGCGGTGCGCGAGGTCATTCACGACAAGCTGCAGCGCAGCGGCGGCGAGGGCGGGGTCATTGCGCTCGATGCCGACGGTCACATCGCCATGGATTTCAACAGCGTGGGCATGTTCCGCGGTGCGCGCGACTCGCACGGCCGGCGCGAGATCGGCATGTACCGCGACGGCGCACCGCCGGGGCACCCCTGAGCTAGGAGTCGATATGTACTCCATCGCCATCCACGGCGGCGCGGGCGCGGTGCCGCGCGCCAAACTCACCGCCGAGCGCGAGCGCCGCTACCGCGCCGGCCTCGAGGCCGCGCTCGATGGCGGCTGCGCGCTGCTCGAGCGCGGCGCCAGCAGCCTCGACGCCGTGGCCGAGGCGGTGCGCATCCTCGAGGACGACGGCGCCTTCAACGCCGGGCACGGCGCCGCGCTCACCCGCGACGGCGCCGCCGAGCTCGATGCGGCCATCATGGACGGCCGGCAGCTGCGCGCGGGCGCGGTGGCCTCGGTGCGCCACGTCAGGAACCCCATCGAGCTGGCACGGCGGGTGATGGAGAAGTCGCGGCACGTGCTGCTGGTGGGTGCGGGCGCCGAGGAGTTCGCGCTGGAAGAGAAATTCACGCTGGTGCCGAACCGCTACTTCCGCACCGCCGAGCGCGTCGAGCAGCTCGAGTTCGAGCAGCGCGGCGAGCGCGTCTCCGATCTGGTGCCGCCGGCGCCGCAGGGCACGGTGGGCGCGGTGGCGCGCGACGCGGAGGGCAACCTGGCGGCCGCCACCTCGACCGGCGGCATGACCAACAAGCGCCCCGGCCGGGTCGGCGACTCGCCGATCGTCGGCGCCGGCACCTATGCGAAGAACGGCGTGTGTGCGGTGTCGGCCACCGGACACGGCGAGTACTTCATCCGCGCCGTGGCGGCGCACCACGTGTGCATGGCGGTCGAGTACCGCGGCCTGACGCTGGCGCAGGCGGTGCACGAGCTGCTGCACCAGATCCTGCGCGGGCTCGGCGGCGACGGCGGCCTGATCGCGGTCGACCGTGACGGCAACATCGTCATGCAGTTCAGCACCGAGGGTATGTTCCGCGGCGCGTGCGACGCGCACGGCCGCCGCGAGATCGCCATCTACTAGCGGAGATGCACATGAAGCGCTTCACGGCCGGCCTGCTCGCGGTTCTGCTCCTGGTACTGTCGGGCGGCGCGCGCGCCGCCAGCTGGGTCGAGGGCACCAACTACGTGCGGCTGACCCCGCCGCAGCAGACCACGGTGCCGAGCGGCAAGGTCGAGGTCATGGAGGTGTTCTCCTATGCCTGCCCGGCGTGCAACGCCTTCCAGCCGGTCATGACGCGGCTGCGGGCTGCGCTGCCGGCGAATGTCCAGCTGGTATACCTGCCTGCCTCTTTCATCCCGGCCGAGGACTGGCCGATGTTTCAGCGCGCCTACTTCGCCGCGCAGCTGCTCGGGGTGGCCGAGCGCACCCACCAGGCGATGTTCGATGCGGTGTGGAAGACCGGCGAGCTCGCCACCACCGCGGCCGGCGGCACGCGCATCAGGGACCGGCTGCCGACCATCGAGGACGCGGCGCGCTTCTACGAGCGCACCGCCGGTGTGAAGGCCCAGCAGTTCCTCGCCATGGCCAACTCGTTCGGTGTCGACAGCAAGATGCGGGCCGCGGACGCGCAGATCCTCGCCATGCACGTGGAGTCCACGCCCACCATCATCGTCAACGGCAGGTACCGCGTGGTGCGCGACTCGCTCGCCGACAACGATCAGCTCGTCGAGCTGGTCAAGTACCTGGTCGCGAAGGAGAGCGGCGGCAGCTAGGCGGCGTGCGCGAGCCGGCCGCGCAGGGCGCTCGGCGGGCGCGCCTCCCAGCGCGACCACACGCGCCGCAGCTGCTGCGCGGAGCGAAACCCGGCGCGTGCGGCCACGCGCTCCAGGTCGAGGCGGCTTTGCATGACCAGCTCCCGCGCGAGCGCAAAGCGGATCAGCTGCACGTAGTCGAGCGGCGAGCAGCCGGCGTGCGCCGCGAACAGCCGCGCGAGGTTGCGCGCGCTCGTGCAGGCGACCGCGGCCAGCTCGGCCGAGCCCCAGCGCGCCGCCGGGTCGCGCGTCACGGCGTCCTGCACGCGATGCACCGCCGGGTGCAGGTGGTTGCGGTGCATCACCCACGGCGAGAGCGCCGGATCGCTGCCGGCGCGGCGCCGGTACACCACCAGCTGCCGGGCGATCTCCGCGGCGACGCGCGCGCCGTGCTGCAGGCCGATGACGTGCAGTGCCAGATCGAGTCCGGCGGTCACGCCGGCGCTGGTGAACACCGCGCCGTCCTGCACGAAGATGCGGTTCTCCAGCACGCGGGCGCGTGGCTCCGCGCCGCGCAGCTCGCTGAGGTGTGCGTGATGCGTGGTGCATTCGCGCCCGGCGAGCAGCCCGGCATGCGCCGCGAGCACGCTGCCGGCGCACACGCACAGGAGCAGCTCGGGACGCGCGCCGTGCAGCCACTGGATCACCTGCCGCGTCGCCGGCGCTGCGGCGTCGACCGCCGCGCCGCTGACGCCGGTGAGCACCAGGATGGAACCCGCGGCGAGCTGCGCGGGCAGCGGCTCGAGAGCGCTCAAGCGCAGTCCGCCGGCGGCCGCCAGGGTGTCGCGCGGCGCCGCGAACCGCAGCCGGTAGCTGCCCGGCACCAGAGCGGCGGCGTTGCGGAAGGCATCGGCCGGTCCGGCGAGGTCGAGCAGCACGACCTCGGGCAACACCACGAACAGCACCTCGCGCGCGAGCGCCGTGCTCATCGGGCCGCCGGCGCCGGCCGCCGCCCGGCGCTCACCCCAGTGCCTCGGCGCTCGACACGACGCGCGCGAAGCGGCCGTCGAGCACCAGCTCGGTACGCTCGCGGATCTCCGCCGGCGAGACGCTGCGGCCGGCGCGCGTCAGCATGGGAAAGGTGAGCGTCGCATCCGTCACGTAGCGCACGCTGAAGCCCAAGTCGGAGGCGTGCCGCGCGCTGGTCTCGCAGCACTGCTCGGTGCGGATGCCGGTGATCAGCAGCTCGCCGATCCCGCGCGCGCGCAGCCACTGCTCGAGCGTCGTGCCTTCGGCCGTGGTGGCGAACAGCGCCGAGTGCACCTGCTTGTGCACCACCACGGCCGGACGCAGCGACAGCTCGGGCATGGTGCGCACGCAGCCCGAGGAAGGCGCGAACGGGTTGTCGCGATGGTCCGGCTGCTCCTGGTGGAACACCTGCACGATGGGAATGGCGCGCGCCTGGCAGCGGTCGATGAGCGACTGCAGGCTGGCGATGAAGGCCGGCAGGTCGTGCTCGCGGAAGTAGGGCCGGCGGCGGAAGGATTCCTGTACATCGATCACGATCAGAGCCTGCTGCATGGTGCGCGTGCCCCCGCGGTATAGATTCGGCAATATCATCCCGGAGTTCCCACTCGCCTGCCAGCGCGGCGGCAGACTTGCACCGTGCAAAAACGGACATCGGGGTGGGGTGCCCGGAAGGTGCGCGACCCCCGGGCGCGACTGCCGCCGGCGCCGGCGCGCGCCGCCGGTGCTCAGGCCCGCGCCGCCGCGAGGCGCGCTTCCGCGGCGAGCAGCGTCAGCCCGCGCAGCCGCGCGCGCTCGAGCGGCGCTGACTCACCGCCTGCCGCCGCCAGCAGCAGCTCGCGCCACATCGGCACGCGCGCCGGCCAGCGCGGCTTCAGCCACTCTGCGCGGCGCTCGCCGAGCGCCTGGATCTGGCACAGGGTGTAGCGCCCGATCAGGGCCGCACTTGGCGCGGGCATGCCAAGCAGGAGGCGCGCCGCCGCTCCCTGCGAGCGGGCCAGGTGCCAGGCATAGGTGAACACCAGGCGTGCCACTTCGGCAGCCGCCGGCACGGTGAAGAACGAGCCGTAGGCGCCGTGCGCGTCGCCGACCTGGGGCGCGGGCGGGGCGCGCCAGCGGGCCGGGTCGGCGAAACCGGCATCGAGCAACAGGTAGGGGCAGGCAGCCGCGCGGCGCCGCGCGGCGCCATCGAGCCCGTGCCACAGCTCGGCCACCTGGCGCAGCAACTGGTTCGCCGTGGCGCCACGCGCCGCAGCCTGCTCCGCCAGCAGTTCCAGGCACAGCTCGTTCAGCTCGGCGAGCGAGTCGAGCGTCTCCGGGCGCAGCCAGGCGGCCGCGAGGCAGGCAGCATCGCCGCGCGCGCCTGCCGTCTCGCACTCCAGCAGCATGGCGCCAAACTCCCAGTGGTGAGCGGGCCCGTATCGTAGCGGAGCAGGCGGCGGAAGCCAGCGTGCATTTGGTGTTTTTCAACCAAATATTTCGGGTTGAGTTTTGGTGAATTTCTACCAAAATGGCGCGATGCGCATCTCCGACGATCGTTACAGCCGCGAGCGGGCGCGTCTCGAGCTGGCGCTGCGCTTCCTGCGCCACGAGGCGCGCACGCAGACGATCCGCGCCTGGACCGGGCTGTCCGACGATCGCATCCGCAAGCTCTATCGCTCCTACATGAGCCAGGCGCGCCGCGAGTTGCCGCGCCATCGCGGCAAGTCGCCCCACCAGATCGCCTTCTTCACGCGCTCGCAGCGACTGCAGGAGGAGTCCGCCGTGCTGGCGAGCGTGCTGTCGCTGCTCGGCGCACTGCCGGGCGTGACGGCGGCGGGCGCCGCGGCAGCCGGCGTGGCCGCCGGCGCTGCGTGCACGGCCGCGGCGGCGGCCGGCGACGGCGCGGACAGCTCGCCCGCGCTGACGCGCGGGGAGTCTCACCCCGGCGCGGCGCAGATCGCCGTGGTGATAGGCGGGCGACTCGGCGCCTCTGGCGTGCCTGGCTCTCATGCGGCCAGTTTGCCCGAACATATTGACATCGTCCACATCGGCGCGGGTGTGGACGGCGTGCTCACCGGGGGTCGCGCCGCCGAGCGCGCGCGGCAGCGCCGCGGGGCCGATGTTGCCGCAGCGGGGACGAGGCAGGCGCGCAATTCCCCCCGGTGCCCGGCTAGAATCCGCCCCCTTGCCGCTTTCGGCGCACCGCGTTTGATGGACCCCCACGACCGGCCGAATTTCTTCTCCGGCCCGTACATCGAGCGGCGGGCCGAGGAGCGCGAAGACCCCGACTGGATCGCCGCCGCGCGCGCCGATCCTGCGACGCGCTATCTGATCGGGCAGGGCAGCGCGCAGCTGCTGCAGGCCGCGCCCGAGCCGCGCATCGCGTTCCTCGCCGGCGGGGCGCCGCTGCTGTCGGGGATCGTGCCGGAGCGGCTGGTGCTGCTCGGTTGGTTTCGCGGCGCGCGCTGCGTGCTCGCCGACCTGCCCGCCGGCGAGGCGCTCGAGCTGCCCGCGGGAACGCGGCTCGAGGAGCTGCGGCCGCTGACCGCGGTGCTGCCCGCCGAGGAGGCCGGACTGCTCGCCTACGCGCGCGCGCTCGCCATCTGGCGCGCCCGCCAGCGCCACTGCGGGGCATGCGGCGCGCCCACCGTGCCGCGGCACGCCGGTCACTGCCTCACCTGCACGAACCCCGGCTGCGCGCAGGAATTCTTTCCGCGCCTCGATCCGGCCATCATCGTGCTGGTGAGCGACGGCGAGCGCGCCCTGCTCGGGCGGCAGGCGAGCTGGCCGCCGCGGCGCTATTCCACCATCGCCGGCTTCGTCGAGCCGGGTGAGAGTCTCGAGGACGCGGTGGCGCGTGAGGTGGCGGAGGAAACGGGCGTAGCCGTCAGCAGCGCGCGCTACCACTCCTCGCAACCCTGGCCGTTCCCCTCCTCGGTGATGCTCGGCTTCCGCGCCCGCGCCGCCGCCGGCAGTGCAGTGCGGGTCGGCGGCGAGCTCGAGGACGCGCGTTGGTTCACGCGCGCGCAGATCACCTCCGGAGAGGCGCTGGCACCGCCCACGCAGTCCATTTCCTGGCGGCTGATCGAGAGCTGGCTGAAAGGCGACGGTTAGGCCATGTGTCTGCTGGTGCTCGCCTGGCAGGCGCATGCGCGCTACCGCCTCGTGGTCGCGGCCAACCGCGACGAGTACCACGAGCGGCCGGCGGCGCCGCTCGCGAAGTGGCCGCCGCCTGCGGACCTCGTCGCCGGCCGCGACCTGGGCGCGCAGGGAACCTGGCTCGGGGTCGACCGCCGGCGGCGCTTCGGCGTGGTGACCAACTTCCGCGAGCTGCAGCGCGGGCTGCCGGGAGCACCCTCGCGCGGCGAGCTGGTGCCGCGCTACCTCGAGGCAGCCCCGCAGTCCGCGGCGCCGCCGCCGCAGGAGTTCTTCGCCCGGCTCGCGCCGCAGGCCGCGCGCTACTCCGGATTCAATCTGCTGCTCGCCGATGCGCACGCGCTGTGGTACGGCTCGAATCGCGCCACGCCGTTCGCACGCGCCCTGCCGCGCGGGGTGTACGGCCTGTCCAACGAGCTGCTCGACACTCCGTGGCCGAAACTGCAGCGCGTGCGCGCCGGCTTCGAGGCCTGGCTGCAGGCGCCGCAACCGCCGGCGCCCGCGGCTCTGTTTGCGCTGCTGGCCGATCGCACCGCGACCCTGACCGATGACGCGCCGGCGCACAGCGGCGGGCTGCCCCGCGAGTGGGCGCGCGCGCTGTCGGCGCCTTTCGTGGTGAATCCGGAGTACGGCACGCGCTGCTCGACGGTGCTGCTGCTCGAGCCCGACGGGCGGCTGTACCTCGCGGAGCGTCGCTTCGATCCCGCCGGCGAGCCGGCGGGCGAAACCGAATTCTCGCTCGGCCCCGGCGCGTGGCCGTGAGCGGCGGAACCTGCCGGCGCCGGCGCCACTCTCACTGCAGAGCCGCGAGCGGGTCCGCGGCCAAGGCTCTAGAATTCCAAGGACTTCTCTTGGCCTCACGTTGAGATGGCGCAGCGCACTCCACTGCCGGGGGCTCGTCGACGGCACCGGCGGGCGCGGTGGCTCACGCTGTGCCTGCTCGCCTGGCCGCTGGCGCACGCCGCCGGCGTGAAGGTGGAAGTGCGCGGCGTGGACGACCAGCTGCGCGCCAACGTGCTCGCCTACCTGAGCTTTCAGCGCTACCAGAAGGGCGGCGCCGACCTGAACGCCGACACCATCGAGCGGCTCCACAACCGCGTGGAGCGCGAGGTGGACGAGGCGCTGCGCCCGTTCGGTTACTACGAGCCGACGGTCGAGTCGAGCGTCAGCGACGAGGGGCACGGCGACTGGCACGTGCTGATCAACATCAACCCCGGGCAGCCGGTGCTCGTCGAGCGCATCGACGTGCGCGTCGACGGTCCCGGGGAGACCGACCCGCTGTTCGAGCGCATCCTGAGGAACCTGCCCCTGCACCGCGGCGACCGCCTGTCGCATGCCGACTACGAGGCCATCAAGACCGACCTGCAGCGCACCGCCGCCACTTTCGGCTACCTGGACGCCAAGCTGATCCGCAACGAGCTGGTGGTCGATCCGCCCAACCACAAGGCCAACATCGCGCTCGAGCTCGACACCGGACAGCGCTACCGCTTCGGCCCGACCAGCATCGAGCAGCACGTGGTACGCGAGTCGCTGGTGCGCCGCTACCTGCGCTACCACCAGGGCGACTACTACGATCTCACGCAGGTGCTGCGCACGCAGTTTGCGCTCGATGACGCCGGCTACTTCGCCAACCTCGAGGTGCTGCCCGGGGATCCGGACCGCAAGACCCTCACCGTGCCGGTCAAGGTGCGCGCCGACGCGGGCCGCCGGCACCGCTACTCCTTCGGCGCCGGCTACGCCACCGACACCGGGGTGCGCGGCACGCTCGGCTACGAGGATCGCCGCATCAACTCCTACGGCCACAGCCTGAGCGTGCAGATCCAGGCCTCGCAGGTGCAGCGCTACGCCGTGCAGAGCCGCTACCGCATCCCGGTGGGCGATCCGGCCCTCGAGTACGTCGCCGTGAACGCCACCATCGAGCAGCAGACGCTCGCGGACGTCACCGCCACCACGCAGTCGGCCGGCCCGAGCTTTACCGAGGTGCTGGGCCGCTGGCAGTACGTCTGGCAGGTGAACGCGGTGCGCACGCAGAGCTCCGACCTCAATGGCTCGGACACCGACCGGCTGCTGGTGCCGGAGCTCGACCTGGCGCTGGTGCCGAAGGGTTATCTCGGCGAGCCGCTGTTCGAGCACCCGTTCTTCGCCGAGCTCAAGGGCTCGGACGCCGCGCTCGGCTCGGATTCCAACTTCCTGCAGCTGCACATGCAGTATCAGCGCGTGTTCCGCATCCACGGGCCCTGGCACCTGCTGCTGCGCGACGAGCTGGGCGCGACGCTGCTGTCGCGCTTCAGCCAGCTGCCGGCGGTGTACCGCTTCTTCGCCGGCGGCGACAACAGCGTGCGCGGCTTCGCCTACAACGAGCTCTCGCCACTCGAGGCGGTGTGCACGCAGAACTCCGAGGGCCAGTTCATCAAGAACCCGAACGGCAGCTGTCAGGCCGTGCAGACCTACATCAAGACCGGCGGCAAGGACATCGTCACCGGCACCGTCGAGGTGATCCGCGAGCTGCCGCGCAATCTCGGCGTCGCCACCTTCTTCGACTACGGCAACGCGCTCAACGGCTTCGGCCGGCCGGCGTGCCAGCCGGGTCCGCCGGGTCAGCCGGAAGTGTGCACGCCGTGGATCCAGTACTCGGTCGGCATCGGCCTGCGCGTACGGCTGCCGGTGATGACGCTCGGCGTCGACATCGCGCAACCGCTGTCGGTGAACGCCGGACCCCGACTGCACATAAACTTCTCGCCGAAGCTCTAGCACCCGCATCCATGCGCCGCCTGCTGCTCATCCTGGCCTCGCTCGCCGTCGGCGCCGCCATCATCGCGCCGGCGGTGCTCATCTGGTCGGCGCTCTACACCACCGCCGGGCTGCAATTCCTGGTGCGGCACATCCCGCGGCAGCTCGGCCCGGTGACACTCGAGATCGCCGGCGTCAGCGGCACGGTCGCCGGCGGCCTTTCGGTCGAGCGCGTGGAGATCGGCCATGATCTGGTGCATCTGAGGTTCGAGGGCATCGCCGGGCACGTGGCGCTCGCGCCGCTGCTGCTGCAGACGATCCGCGTCACGGACGGCTCGGTGCGCGCGGCCCTGATCGAGGTCAAGCGCCGCACCCGGCCGCCGACGCCCGGGCCGCCGACCTTCCTGCCGCGCTGGCTGCTCATCAGCGTCGACCAGGGGCGCGTGGGCAGCGCCACGCTGACCGTCTACAACGGCTTTCGCATGGAGGTGAGCGAGCTGCTCGGCGCCGCGGTCATCCGCCACAGCTACATCCGCTTCTTCCAGGCCAACGCGCGCCTCTGGGGAGCGCAGGTCAGCGCCATCGGCGACCTGCTGGCGACCGATCCGCTCGGCATGGAGGTGAAGGGTCACCTCGACTGGACGGCGGCCGGGCAGCCGCCCTGGACGCTCGACGGCAGCGCGCACGGCAATCTGAACGCGCTCAGCCTCGTGGCGCACGTGCTCAGCCCGTTCCGCGCCGAAGTCACCGGGCAGGCACTCGACCTGACCGAGCGCTGGCATCTGGTGGGCGATGCGGCGCTGCAGGACTTCGACCTCGCCGCCTGGGGCGTGGGCAGCCCGCTCGGCAGCATCACCGGACACCTCGCCGGCGGCTACGACGAGCACGGCTTCGAGGCGCACGGACCGCTCAATCCCACCGGCCTGCACGCCGGAGTGTTCGAGGTGCAGTTCGCCGGCAGCTACGCCGGGCAGGTCCTGACCGCCACTCGCATGCAGGCGCGCCACGTGTCCTCGGGCGCGCGCGCCAGCGCCAGCGGCACCATTGCGATCGTCGACCACGGCCCGCGGCTCGATCTGAAGGGAGACTGGAACGACTTCCGCTGGCCGCTCGTCGGGCGCGAGGCCGCGGTGCACAGCCCCGCCGGCAGCTTCGCGCTCGCCGGCCTGCTGCCGTACGACGTGCACGTCACGGGCAGCGGCCGCGCCGGGGAGCTGCCGGTGATGCCGGTCGAGGTGAGCGGCAAGCTCGGCAAGGACAGCTTCAGCTTCGAGCGCGCGGAGGTCGATCTGTTCGGCGGGCACGCGAGTCTCAGCGGCCACGTGGTCTGGTCACCGCAGGAGAGCTGGGCGGTGAGCGGACGGGCCACCGGCATCAACCCGGCCGCACTCCGACCGGACCTGCCCGGCAGCGTCAGCTTCTCGTTCGATACCTCGGGTCGCGGCTTCGATGCGCGCGGCGATCTCAACGCTTCCTTCAGCGGCATCAGCGGCAAGCTGCGCGGGCTCGCCGCGAGCGGCGGCGGCACGCTGACCCATGCGCGCTCGACCTGGACCTTCAGCAGCGTGCGCGTCGGCCTCGGCAGCACGACGCTCGCCCTCGACGGGCACATCGACAGCCGCATCGAGCTGCGCTTCGCGCTCTCGACGCACGACCTGAGCCTGCTCGCGGCCGGCAGCCGCGGGGTGATCCGCGCCTCCGGCAGCATCGCCGGCACGCTCGCCGAGCCGGCCATCATCGCCACCGCACACGGCGGTGACATCGACTATCACGGCGTGAAGCTCGAGGCGATCGACGCCGACGTCAACTTCAACCCGGCGGCCCGCGAGCAGGAGTCGCGCGTCGACCTGCGGCTGCGCAACCTGACGCTGCAGGGCCGCACGCTGCAGAGCGCGGTGCTGACGGTCGGCGGGCCGCCCACGGCCTTCGACGTGCACCTGACGGCGAGCGCCCCGGGGCTGACGCTGAGCGCGCAGGCGGCCGGCCCGTACGACAAGGGCGTGTTCAGCGGGCAGCTCATGGCGCTGAGCGTCGCCGGCCACGAGCAGCTGCATCTGTCGCTCGAGCGGCCGGTGGGGCTCACCGTCGCCGTCGACCACGCGCGCCTCGAGTGGCTGTGCCTCATCGGCACGCCCGGCAGCGTGTGCGCCGACGGCGACTGGTCGCGCGCGGCGTGGTCGGCCACCGTGATGACCAACGAGCTGCCGCTGCACACGCTTACCGCCGGCATGACGCCCGCGGTCGAGTACCTGGGCACGCTGAGCGCACTGGCGCATCTCTCGGGCGATGCCAACGCGCCGCTGCAGGGGACGCTGCGCGCGCAGCTCGCCGACGCCGCCATCGATCACCGCCTCGCCAGCCGCAAGGTCCAGCACACGCGCATCGGCTCGGGCACGATCACCGCCAACGCCACCGCGTCCCAGGTGAGCGTGCAGGCCGACCTCGGCGAGGGCGGCATCGGCACCATGCACGGCACGCTCGAGGTGCAGCGCAACGCCGAGGACTGGCACGACATGCTGCTCGCAGGCGAGCTGCACGCGCAGACCTCCGAGCTCGACCTCATCACGCTGTACGTCCCCGACATCGACCGGGCGGCCGGCGGCCTCGACGCCGACCTCCGCGTGAGCGGCACGCTCGGCGCGCCGGGCGTCGCCGGCCTGATCCGCGTGAGCGACGGCGAGATCGACGTCTACCAGGTGAACCTCAGCCTGCGGCACATCACGCTGCAGGCGCGCCTGAGCGATGCCGGCATCGACTTCGACGGCAGCGCGCATGCCGGCGCCGGCGCGGTGGCCGCCAGCGGGC
>Ga0187783_10001097_pt1 | contig 19994 bp, 18 predicted proteins | sample 1015_SJ02_MP02_2_FD_132471 | JGI IMG/M metagenome (GOLD analysis project Ga0187783, IMG submission 132471) | Tropical peat soil microbial communities from peatlands in Department of Meta, Colombia - 1015_SJ02_MP02_20_MG | ecosystem: Environmental > Terrestrial > Soil > Wetlands > Peat | place...
CGAGGAGGAATACGAACAGGACGAATGTCGTGATGTGGACGTAGGTGCACCACAGACAGATCGTCCTGAGCGTGATGAGTTCAGTGTAAACCAGGTACAAAATGAACAACACGCCGACGATCACGGCGCCTAGCCGGATCCGCCAGGCAGCCAGCGCCACCGCTCGCCGCCCAGCGGTGGCAAGCGGGCCGCGTGCTGGCAGCCATCGCCATTCTGGCTGCCAGGCCCAGGGCAGGTTGATCAGGGTCATGAAGAAGTAGAAGCCCAGCCCCAGTTCGGCCACCGGGAAGATCCCGAATACCTCGGACTCCGGGCTCGTCGTGACCGCCTCGCAGTTCACCAGGCCCTTGCTGCTGCAGACCAGGATGCCGGCGCCAGCCAGGTGGGCGATCGTCAGGTAGATGCTCAGCGCGAGGCCGAGCACGGAGAGCCCGAGCGTGGTCGTGCGCAGCCAGCGGGGCGTCCAGCTGTTCCTGACCGGGACCGGAGTGGCCGCCTTACCGCCGGCCGCGGTGCTCTTCGCTGGCCCGCCGCCCGCCTGCGGCCGGGGCCTGGCACTCGTGGCGGAGTTCCGGGCCGATCCCGCCGCGGACTGGCTGCGGCGCGCCTGCGAGCCCTTGCGCGCGGTCTGAGTGCTGCTCGGCCGGCGGTTCTGGTTCGCCACAGCGTCCTTCCAATCTTCGGGCGCGCCTAGTCCAGCCGGTGCGGGCGCCACGGCGGTCAGCGGTTACCGGTCGGGCGTACGGGCACCTGGCGTGCGGGTGCCGGCGCGCCCGGCGGGGTCAACCTGCCGGTGTCCATGCTAGGCTGCAGCAGCTGGTGGGGCCGCCGTCGTTATCGAAGCGAATTGTGCTGAGGGCTGGCTGAACGTCCGCTCTGCCGATGCTGAGCGCCGCTCTGCCACGGTGCCGGGCTGTTACGCAGCTGTTGTCCAGCTTTCTTGCGGACCGCAACCAATGGTAGCTATCGTCGGGAGGATGGTGGATCTCAGAAACCGGCGCGGCGCCCAGGTCGCCGCATTGTTTGCCATCGCTAGCATCGGGCTCGCGGCCGCAGGCTGCAGTTCCTCACCCAGCACCTCCGCGCCGAAGGTGCCCGGCACCGCCAACGTCGCGTATGCGTCGTCGCTTCAGTACCTCAACACCAAGGTGGTCGGGCCGGCCTTCACCAAGGCCACTGGCGCCAAGTACCTGGGCACGAGCGGCGCGTCCGGCACCTTGTCGTCGGAGATCGCCGCGAACGCCCTGCCGGACGCCAACGTGTTCGAGAGCGTCGGCAGCGACAACATCACCCCGCTGGAGCCCAAGTACACCCACTGGTATGTCCAGTACGCCGGCAACAAGATGGTGCTCGCCTACAACCCCAACGGTAAGTACGCCTCGCAGTTCGAGGCCATCGCCAGCGGCAAGGAGCCGCTGAAAGATCTCTTCACGCTGCTGCAGACGCCGGGCCTGAAGCTCGGCCGGACCGACCCCAACATCGACCCGCAGGGCCGGTACTTCATCGAGATGCTGGAACTGGCGCAGATGTACTACAACCTGCCGGCCGACACCGTGACGAACATCATCGGCAGCCCGCTCAACTCCTCGACGTCGTCGGAGATCTACGCGGAGTCGTCGCTTGACTCGGTCCTGCAAGCCGGCGAGCTCGACGCGGCCAGCGCCTATTACACCCAGGCGATCGAACTGCACCTGCACTACATCGCGCTGCCGGCCATGATCAATCTCGGCACAGCCGCGGACGGCGCGTACTACTCGAAGGCGACCATCACCACCACGAACGGCAAGGTCCACTCGGGCGAGTTCCTGGTCTTCGACATCACGATCATCGGCAAGGCCACCCCGGCCGCAGTGGCATTCGTCAAGTACACGCTGTCGAGCACCGGCATCGCCCAGTACAAGCAGGGCGGATTCACCCTGCTGAAGCCGACGGGGTTCGGCACAGGGATCCCGGCCGCGATACGTAGTGAGCTGGGCAGCTAGCCCGGCGGCAGCAGCCGGCGGTGCTGTCCGGGGGGTGGGGTCTCCCGGACAGCCCGGTCGGCGCGGACGGCCTGGTCGCATGACCAGCGGCCCGCGGGCAGTCCGGTCTGTCTCCGGGGCGGTGTCGGTTGCCGGAGCGCTGGTGGTCTGGGTGCTGCTCCTTGGCCCCGTCATCACGCTGCTCACGCACATTTCGGGCAGCGCCATCGCCAGCTCGCTCAGCGCGCCAGGCGCGTTGCAGCCGCTCGTGACCTCGCTGGAGGCCGGCGGCGTGACGCTCGTGGTGCTCTTGCTGATCTGCACGCCGCTGGCCCGGATGCTGGCCCGCGGCACGCTCCCGTTCCCGCGGGTCTGGGAGGCGGGCGTGCTCTGCAGCCTGCTGCTGCCACCGCTAGTCATCGGGTTGCTGCTGGTGTTCATGGTCGGCCCGTACACGCCGTTCGGCGAGCTGATCGGACACCTGAACCTGTCCGCGGTCAATACCTTCCTAGCCCTGGTGATCGCCGAGGTATACGAGTCGGCGCCGTACTACGTGCTCGGCGCGCAGGCGGCTTTCGCCTCGGTCGATCCGCGGCTCGAGCAACAGGCGGCCCTGCTGGGCGACCGGCCGCGGCGGGTGTTCAGGCGGGTCACGCTGCCGCTCGCGGCTCCGGGCCTGGCGATGGCGCTGGCAGTGGCCTGGGCTAGGGCGATGGGAGCCTTCGGCGCGGTCGTCGTCATCGCTTACCATCCCTACGGGCTGCCGCTACAGATCTGGACGACGTTGCAGGCAACGGGGCTCCCGTCCGCACTGCCGTTCGCCCTGGTCCTGCTCGTGGTGGCGTTGCCGTTGCCGCTGGCGGCTTACATCTGGAGCGCGCGTGCTCAGAGCCGACGTCGAGGTTGACCGACGGGATTTCACCGTGCGCGCCGCGGTCGAGGTCGCGCCGGGCGAGCGGCTTGCCCTGTTCGGCCCCTCGGGAGCCGGTAAGACGACCCTCCTGGAGGCCATCGCCGGGCTGGTAGCGCCGCGGGCAGGCACCATCGAGCTGGCCGGCCGGGTGCTGACCCGGACCAGCAGCCCGCGCGTCGCCGTGCCGGCCTGGCAGCGCCGGGTTGGGCTGCTGCGTCAGGATCCGGGCCTGTTCCCCCACCTGTCGGTCAAGGCGAACCTGGCGTATGCCCGAAGCTCCCGGACACGCACGGGCGCGACCGCCGACGGCCCAGGCCATTCCGGCGGGCCTGACGGTACCCGCGGTACCGTCAGCGAGCTGGCGGAGCTGGCAGCTGCGCTCGGCATCGGCAACCTGCTGGGCGCCATGCCGGCCCGGCTGTCCGGCGGTCAGCAGCACCGGGCCGCGCTAGCCAGGCTGCTGCTGGCGCACTGCGACGCGCTGCTGCTCGACGAGCCGTATTCCGGCCTCGACGTCGCCCTGCGCCGGACGCTCACGGCGCTCGTCGTCCGGCTCGTCACCGAGCGCGGCGTGCCGTCCATCCTCGTCGCGCACGAGCTCGCCGACGCACAGGCATTCGCCACCCGGATGGCGGTCATCGACCGCGGCGAGCTGCTGCAGCTCGGCCCACCGGATCAGGTCGTCCTGCGGCCGGCCAGCGTCCGGGTCGCCGAGCTGGTCGGCTACCTCGGGTTCGCCGCGGTGGCCGACCAGCCGGGAGTCGTGGCGGGTATTCACCCCGATCGCGTCGTGGCTGGCCGCGCGCCCGACCGGGGCCTGGTGCTCGAGGGCTCAATCGCGGCCAGTCGGCCGGCCGGGGCAGGCTGGGAGGTCGACCTGGCAGTGCCGGGCGTGCGCGGGCCTAGTGCCGTGACATGTCGGCTGCCCGACCAGCCGGGCTCCAGCGGCAGCCCACTGGCCGTGACTGCCCTCGGTCCGCCGCTGTTCGGCGCCGACGGCACGGCGCTGACCGCGGGGCCGTCGGCCGCCACCGGCGCGGCGCCCGCAGCCCCGGCGCCGGCCCCGGTCGCGGGCGGCGTGGCCGCGACGTACGGCACCCGCGAGGCGAGGGCGGAGGGAACCGGGCGATGAACGGCGGGCCGGGCGAGCGAGTGACCGGCGGGCCGGGGGGACGGCCGAGCCGAGGTCCGCAGAAGCAGGCAGGCGGCGCGCCAGGGGAAAGGCTGAATGGCGGCCCGGCCGAGCGGCCAGCCCGCAGGCGGCCGGACTCGGCCAGCCGGGATCCGCAAGGCCAGCTGCAGGCTGGCGGCAGGGAGCCGTCCGGCACACCGGAGCCTCCGCACGCCGCAGGCCGTGTCGGCCCGCGGCTGCGCACCGCGCGGCAGCTCAGGGGCTTCTCCCAGCAACAGCTCGCGGGCGCGGCCGGCGTGTCCCGACAGGCGGTGTCCGCCGTGGAGTCGGGGCTGTCCGACCCGTCGCTTCGGGTCGCGCTGGCGCTCAGCCGGGCGCTCGGCATGACGGCGGAGGAGCTGTTCGGTCCCGCCATTCCGGAACCGGTCGTGTCCGTCCGTCCGGTCGACGCCCTCGGCGCGCTGGGATCGCGGGTGTCGGTCGCGCCGGTCGGCGACGCACTCGTCGCGCTGCCGCTCTCCGGCTCGACCGTGCGACGCATCGGCTTCGCTGCGGCGGGCGGCCGGGTCGCAGGCCCGGACAGCGTCATCCCGCTGGGTCCGCCGCGCCCGACGCTGGTTGTGGCTGGCTGCGATCCCGCACTGCCGCTAATCGAGCCGCCCCTGAGCCTGCTTGACCCTCCGGTGTCCTTTCTCTGGTGGCCCTGCGCCAGCGCGCAGGCGCTCGCGCTGGCCGGCGACGGCCTGGTCCACGTGGCAGGCGTGCACCTGCGGGGGGCGTCGGGTGACTACAACATCGCGGCGGCCGCGGAGTTCCTGCCCGACGGTGGCGAGCTCATCGGGTTCTCGTCCTGGCGCGAGGGCCTGGTGCTACGGCCGGATCTGGCTGGCACGATCACCGGCGTCCCCGACGTGGCGAAGGCGAAACTGCGGCTGGTCAACCGGGAGCCCGGAGCAGAGGCCCGGCGGGTGCTCGACCGCGAGCTGGCGCGGCACGACATCGCTCCGGAACAGCTGGCCGGCTACCACACCCATGCCACCGGGCACCTCGAGGTGGCGGCCGCCGTCGCGGCCGGGCTGGCCGATGTCGGCGTCGCCAGCGAGCCAGCCGCCCTCGCGTATGACCTGGCCTTCGTGCCGCTCGCCGCGGAACGGTTCGACCTCGTCGTGCCGACCGCGCTGGCCGGGTCACGGGAGATTCAGGGGCTGCACCGGGCGCTCACCTCGCCCTGGCTGCATGATCAGCTGGCCAGCCTGCCTGGTTACAGCGTGGCGCAGTGCGGCGAGCGGCTCGCGACCATCGGCGCCGCCGCGCCGAGCCGCGCCTGACGGCGGGGCCGCTAGGGCGCCTTCCGCGCCAGGATGAGCGTGGTCTCGTACCGCACGGCCAGCCGGCCATCGGGAAACTGCGCGCCGATGATGGCGGCGACCTCGGCCAGGACGGACTCCCTGACGGCGGGCTCGAGCGCGATGATGTAGGACTTGCTGCGCTCGTCGGTGAGCCAGTCCGTCACCGACACGTGCCGCATCCACGGCACCACCAGCGTGCCAGCCGGCTCGACCGGGCCCCGCGCGCGCACCTGGTCGCCACTCCAGTCCGGCTCCAGCTCGGTGTCGAGGCGGCGTCGCCAGGTGTAGCCGGGACACTCGCGCTCGAGCAGCTCCTCGTAACGGTCGAACCAGCGCTCGCCCGTCGCGCTGGCCCGGTTCCACCAGGCCGCCCAGTAGCCGCCTGGCCTGAGCACCCTGGCGACCTCGGCGGTGGCGCGCGGGCCGTCGAACCAATGCCAGGCCTGCGCGAACGTCAGCAGCCCGACCGCGGCGTCCCGGACCGGCATGCGATGGCCGTCGGCGACCACGCACGGGACCTGTGGGCCACGGACCCGGGCGCGGCGCAGCATCTGCTCGCCGATGTCCAGCGAGACCACCGTGGCGCCGCGGGCGACGAGCTGGCGGCTGGCGATGCCGGTGCCGGCGCCGAAATCCAGCACGAGCCGGCCGCGGAGCGGCCCGGTCCGGCGCTCCAGCTCGTCGAATACCGACGGCGGGTACGAGGGCCGGGCGGCGTCGTACTGGTCGGCGGCCGAGTCGAACAGGGAGCCCATGGCGCTGCATGATCGCGGAGACCTGCCCTCCCCAGCGGACGCCAGGTCTCCGCGCTCACGATGATTCGCGCGGCTCAGCCGGAGTGCCCGAAGACGGGGACGATCGAGGCGCGGGCGATCGTGGCGAACGTCAGGTTGAAGCCCACGATGGCGGGGGAGACGTCGGAGTCGACGCCGAGGTGATCGGTGTTGAGCGCGTACACCGTGAATACGTAGCGATGCGGCGCGCCGGGCGGCGGAGCGGCCCCGCCAAAGTCCTTCGTACCGTAGTCGTTGCGCACCGAGAACGCTCCTGGCGGCAGCCTCGACCCGTCCGCGCTACCCGCGCCCCGCGGCAGCTCGGTCACCGACGCCGGGATGTCGACCACCAGCCAGTGCCAGAACCCGGACCCGGTCGGCGCGTCCGGGTCGTAGCACGTGACGGCGAATCCCTTGGTCTCCGGCGGGAAGCCGTGCCAGTGCAGTTCCGGGGAGAGGTTCTCCCCGCTCATGCCGAAGCTGTTGTACACGTGGTCGTCGGACATCTGCTCGCCGTCGGCTACGTCGTCGCTCTCGACCGTGAACGACGGCACCTGCGGCAGGAAGTCGTGTGGCAGCGGAGCACGATCGGTCATTGCTTCCTCCCAATCGGAACGGCCAGCGTCGGCCAAGCCCACGCTAACGGAAACGGCGGCCGGGCCGCCCGCCCCTGCAGCCGTCCGCGACCACGACCGTGCGGGCCGGTGACACGCCGGGGCTAAACTGCGCCATGCCGGGGCGAAGGGTCCCGCGGAAAGGCCGTCGGCTGCTCGCACTGGTCAGCAGGGGGGAACGGGGTGACTCGGGGCTGGTCCCGCGGGCGCTCCGGCGGCGGGAGAGGTCGGTCACGATCGTGCGGATCGGGCGCGGGGCATGGGCATGGGCACGGCGAGCCGTGCTCGCCGTGGTCGTCATCGGCGCCGCGATCATCCCCGGCCGCGCCAGTAGCGATCAGACCCAGCACTGCGCCGGCCCGCGCTGTCGCGCGGCTGGTTCCATCCTGTGGACCGCGCCCCTGCCCGGCACGTGGCTTGCCCAGGCGGGAGTCACCGGCACCGTGCCGAGTGCGGGGGCCGGTTATGCCGCCACTGGAGGCGGCCTCGCGGTGTTCGCGGCGGGCTTGCGGGTGACCGCGTTCCAGCTCAGCGTCGGGGGCCGGGCCTGGCAGACCACGATCACCGGGGTCCCGGCGGGATCGGAGATCGTGGGCGTCCGCGCGTTCGTGGGCGAGGTCGCCGTCGGAGTCCAGCCGCCGGCCGGCGAGACGCCGGAGCGGGACGAGGTGATCCTGTCCGCCAGCACGGGTCAGCCGGTCAGGATCTATCCCGCGGCCGCCTACGGTGGCGCCATCGCGGCGAGCGGCGGCGACACCGTCGTGGTCGGCCGGACCGCGGTGACGGCGTACGCGAACTCGACCGGGCGGGTGCTATGGAGCCGGCCCGTCGGGTCGCCCGGCCAGACCTGGCGGGTATCGGGCCAGTACGTCTACGTCGCCCAGCCGGACGGGTCGGCCGGCGTGCTCGAGGTGCGCCGGATCAGCCTCAGCACCGGGGCCGAGACGGTGGTCAGGCCGGCGCACGGGACGTTCCCTGGCGCACTCAGCGCGGTGGTCGATGGGGCCATGCTGTTCTCGGTCCCCGGCGAAGTAGCCGCGTACGACGGCGGCACGGGCGGCGGGCTGTGGCATCAGCCCGGCGCGGTGCTGGAGCTCGCCGATCCCGTCGCAGGCATCGTGTATCTCGCCAGCGGCGCGGAGCTCGACGGCGTGGACGTCGCCTCGGGTACCTTGCTTGGCCGGGCAGCTCTGTCCGTCACGGGAAGCCTGTACTGGGTATCCGATGGGGTGGCGCTCGGCCTTGACCAGGATGCGCTCGGCGACGCCTGGGGGTACAGCCTCGACTCTCGCCGGGTGTTGTGGACGTCGGCAGGGCTGCCCTGGCCGCATTTCTTCGTCGATCTGTCGGGCCTCGGCGGCAGCGCCAGCCAGGGCGACAAGGTCGTGCTGCTGGCCACGTGCGCGCGGGTAGGCCCGCAGGCGGGGGCCGCCGTCGCTCCGCCTTGCCTGCGACCGCAGCTGGCGGCGGTGATGATCTAGCGCTGGTGGTGCGCTAGCGGCCGTAGGTCAGCGGGGTCACGTAGCCCGGCGGACGGCACAGGTTCGACCGGTCGACGTTCTTGGCGGCCGCGGCTGACCGCGTCGGCAGGCAGCTCCGGCTGGGCCCGGACCTTACGGCCAGCACGATCGAGCCAACCGCCAGTGCGATCGCCAGGGGGTAGAACAGCAGGATGCGCTGACGCGGCCAGAGCCTGCGGCGCCGCCGGGATGTGATGGCGCCCACGACCAGCCGCAGCCGGATGGCAACGGCGGCCATGACCCGCCGCAGCCGGGCGAACCTCGTCCGCACGCCGTGCCGCAACTGCTCGAATCGCGGCATGTCCTCGCCGATCGTCAGCCTGCCAAAAATGGCATAAAGAGCCACAAGCCTCGGGTCTGACCCTTGCAGGCCGCGCTCGATATGGTCCAGCGCCATCCGCTGGCGTACCGGCAGGCCCATGCACCACCTCCAGTCTGGCGTTCCCCCAAGCCGCCAACCTACAGCTACCCCGTGATCACGTCGTAACCGGGCTGTGGCCATCTAGTGATCTGGCAAAATGGCGGCGATGACATCTGTAACGGCCAGATCGGGACGCGCGGCACCCCGGATCGGAGCACCGGCGGACCTAGTCTTGAGGCCGAGAGCTGCTCCGCAGTGTCGGCCGGGCCAGGGGGTCCGCCGGAGCAGCAGACAGGGGATCCAGTGTCCAGCCAGACCGCACTCGAACTGGTCGTGGGGATTGTCGTGCTCGGCCTGCTGGTCTACCGGCAGCTACGCGCGCGCCCGCTGCGCGGCAGCCAGCGGCTGCTGCTGATCCTGCTCGTCATCGGGGTGATCGAGACCGCTGAGTACCTGCAGCACCAGCACGCCGGATCGGCCGCCGTCGTGGCGCTCGCCGGCAGCCTGGTGCTCGCCACCGTGTTCGGCGTGGTACGGGCGTTCACCGGCCGGATCTGGATTCAGGACGGCCAGCCGTGGGTGCAGGGCAACGTGCTCACCGCGGCGCTCTGGGTAGTGGCGCTGGCCGCGCATCTCGGCTACGACTACGTGGTCGGCCAGCACAAGGACATCGGCGACATCGGCAGCGTGACCGTCCTGCTGTACCTGGTGGTGAGCCTCGGCGTACAGCGCGTCGTCAGCTCGTACCGCGCGCAGCGGCTGGAACCGGCGGTGGCCGGCGGGTAGCGCGGCTAGCCGTGCCGGACGGCAACCCTGGCCTGGCCCGCGGCGAAGAGCGGGTAGTACGGGGTCATCCTGTGGGGAGCGGCGAGGTGGGCCGTCTCGAGCCGTGGCCAGTGCGGCTGGACGACCCGCGGCTGCAGCCGGTGGCGCGGCGGGTGGAGGCCCAGGAACTGGTCCACCCATAACATCGCCAGCCCGACCCGCCGCGCGAACCGCAACAGCAGCGGCGGCGCGGCGTGCCGGGGGCGATAAAACGATCGAGACTCGCCGAGTGGGCTATAGATGAGAAGCCGCCGTCCAGCCACATATCCCCCAACCGCTAGGTCCACGTTGTCACCTGGTGGCAGCGCTGGCCGGCCGCCGAGCCAGAATTTGCTCCGCCCGCCGCCCAGGCGGGCCCGAAGCCTCGGCGAGTGCACTGCCCCGGCTAGTGCACTGCCTCGCCACCCCGTGGTCTCGACACGCCTTCTCGACACACGGGGCCGCGGACCCGCTCGCGCGGCGTGCGGTACGTACGCCGTGCAATTCCGCAACTACCGATTGTTGTAACGCATGTTGCACTTTGCAAGCCGCTTCCTGAAGTTTCAACGACTTTCAGCCCGTGGCCACACAGCCGCCAGACTGCGCTACTGAGCGCCGCCGTGCGCCTGGCGTGGCCACGGCGCGGTGGGTCGGGCATCCCACTCACGGCGCGCTGGTCGGGGTTCGCCCAGCTCCAGATAACGGATCACGCCGGGGTGGCAGTGGACCTGCGGTACTGAGCGCAACCGGCCGCGTGCCGGCCGGCGCGCCGGCCGAAGAAGGATCCCTCGCCGAGCTGAGTGCCGCTGCTATAGCCCTTGCCGTCCTGGGCGATGTTCGACGCGCACGCGCCCGCGGCATACAGGCCGGGCACGACCGACCCGTCGGCCCGCTGCACCTGACCGTCGACACTGCACCGCAGCCCGCCCAGCGTGAAGCCGGCGTACGTGGCCTTGCCGAGCGTCAGGTCGAACGCGCCCCACGGACCGGTGTCCTGCGGCTCGAGCCAGTCCGGGTGCTTGTGGAACTCCGGATCCTCACCTCGCGCGGCGGCGGCGTTGTAGGCCGCCAGCGTCGCGGCGAGGTTCCCCGCTGAGATGCCAAGCGCCCGTTCCATCTCCGCGACGGTCTCCCATCCGTCGATGAACGGCACCAGCGGAATCTCCGGGTATGCCATGTGCACGCTGTCGACGATCAGGAACGCCGAGCTCCCCGGCTGATCAAGGACGAAGGCCGACGTCCTGGCGTGGTAGCTGTCCTCAGCGACGAACCGCTTGCCGTCCCGGTTCACCACGATCCCGGTCAGCAGCGCGGCGGGCGGGTAGAACGGCGCGGTGATGAACGCCTGGTCCATGTGCAGCGCCTGGCCGCCAGCGGACATGCCGAGCCTGATGCCGGTTCCGTCGTCATACGGGGTGCCGAGGACGAAGGGCTTCTCAGCGAGCTGCGGTACGTGCTCGGCGACCATCTGGGTGTTCATGACGAAACCGCCGGCCGCCAGGATCGTGCTGCCAGCCAGCACCACTCCGTTCCCCCCGAGAGAGCGCCATCGCACCCCGCGGACCCGGCCGGACTCGGTGACGAGTTCGGTGGCCTGGGTCTCATACCAGACCTCCACGCCCAGCTCGTCGGCGCGGCGCGCGAGCAGGTCGATGACCAGCTTGGCGCCGCCGGTGTCGCCGGGGACGGGCACCTTGTGCCCGCGGGGCGCGGGCCGGGCGAGGTCGCGGAAGGGCCAGACCTGCTCGTTGCCGGAGTACATGAGGCCCTGGGTCTGCGGTTGGATCACCGCCTTGGCCGGGTAATAGCTGCGCTCGAATTCGAATCCGAGTGACTCGAGCCAGTCGCAGTGTGCCGCGCTGCCGTCGGCGTAGGCCCGGATCTTGTCGGCCTCGGGCTCAGGGGTCACCGCCATCAGGTAGGCGTACATGTCGTCGGGAGTGTCCGGATGACCGGTGGCGCGCTGCACCACGGTGCCCCCGCCTAGATAGAAATGGCCGCCCGCCATCGCGGTGGTACCGCCGGGAACCGCCGCCCGCTCCAGCACCAGCACGGAGGCGCCGGCCGCCGCCGCCTCGACGGCGGCGCAGCCGCCCGCGATACCGAACCCGACGACAACGACGTCCGCGTCACGGGTCTGCTCGCCGGCCACCCCCGGAGCGTAACCGGCAGGCGGTGCGGCCGCAGCCTAGGTGCAATCAGCGTGGTGCACGACGTCAGGATGAGCCGTCGGACTGGCTTTCATGGCGCCAGTGTTCGCCGAACTCGTTGTCATGCAGACCGCGCAGCAGATGGGCATAGTGGTCGAGCCGATCGGCCGCGTGGCGCATCTCGGTAAAGTCCTGGCCGTGATCGCGGGCGGGTGTCTTCTCCTCCGCTCGCTTGCGGACGATGTGCAGCTCCTCGTGGCTGAGCTCGGCCACCCGGGTCAGGACTTCCTGCAGGTCCATCACGCGCCTCCTTGCTGCCGGTCACTGGCCACCCCGGCGTAAGCCTACGGTCGAAGGCTCCCCCCAGAACCGAGAGTCCAGACCTGTCGGGTGTCAGCCGTGGCTGTCACCGTCGCTGATGTCAGCCAGAATTTCTCGGATCATCCGCTGGCCCAGGGCGCTGAGTGCCGGGTTGGTGATGGCGTAGTAGGGGACGAGGCCGACCGCCTGGCTGATCGCGATTCCCCGGCCCCGGCACCAGGCGTCGTCGTCAGCGCCGACCAGGTCGCGGAAGACTGTGCGGCCGGACTGACCGAAGACGCTCCATGCCGGGTTGAGGTCTGTCGCGGGATCACCCAGACCCGCGGCGCCGAAGTCGATGACCGCGCTGAGCCGCCCGTCCTCCACCAGCAGGTTCGGCGGCACGAGATCGCTGTGGATCCAGGCGAAGGTGCCGTCCCATGCCGGGCCCCGCAGGGCGTCCTCCCATGCGGCCGTTACCGCCGCGCCGTCGATCAGATCGCCGGCGCGCACGATCCAGGAACGGACAGCTGCATCCTGCTCTGCCAGCGGAGGGCGGCCGCCGAAGGGTGTTTCGTCATTGATCGGTGGCAGATCCTTGCTGTGCAGCTCGGCCACGAACTGGGCCAGGTCGGCGGCGGCCTGGAGCTCGTCATCGATCCGGTCCGGTGCGTATGGCTGGCCCTCGATCCACCGGAAGATCGCCCATGAGAACGGGTATTCACGGGTCGGAGCGCGCTTGGCGATCGGCTCTGGCACCTGAAGCGTCAGGCCGGACGCCAGCAGGGGCAGCCACGTGCACTGTCTCTCCCCGTCGGCTGCCCACCGCTGCGCACGCGGCAGCCGGACGCACAGGTCATCACCCAGCCGGTAGATCGCATTGACCGTGCCCGTTGACGTGAACTCAGTCACCGGAAGCTGGCTGAGGTGCGGGAACTGCTCAGCTATCAGCCGTCGGACAAGATCGCCGTCGAGGTCGACCTCGTCGTCATGCAACTTCATCTGCTGCTGTTCCCGTCCCCTCGCCTGCTGGCGATCCTGCATCGTATGGCCGCCGGCCGCGCTCAGGTCGGCATCGCTATGCTGGCGCGTCAGCCGGTAGCCCCGCGGCCCTGGCCGCGTCCAACAGCCGCCTGTCGTAGGTGACGAAGGAGGTAAGCCCCCGGCCGACGTGCTGCGCCGCGCCGATGTGGATCGCAGCCAGGCTGCGGACTGTGACCGCGCGGGCGGTCTGGGCCAGGATCCGGATGGGCGCGCCTGAGCGCGGTCAGGACCTTGGCCACTACTGCCTGCGGGCCGACAGTGGGCAACGTTGTTTCCTGGCGCCCGTAGCGGTGAACGCGTGTCACGTCCGGCGTCATGGCGGTGCTGATGAGTGGTAATGCGCGGGGGTATAGGTGAAGATCACAGGCCTTGAGGTCATCCCGTTCGAGGTGGCTGTGGACCGGTTCGGGCTGGGTGAGCCGCTGCCGGGCCACAAGGTGGTTCAGACGCTGACCAGGGTGCTGACCGACGATGGTGTCGAGGGCAGCTATCTGGGAGGTCATTTCCATGGGGACCAGGACGGGCTGCTGCCCGGAGAGCAGGCGCTGATCACCAAGCTTGTCGGTCCGCTGATAGCTGGCCTGGACCCGTTCGACCGAGAGTACATCTGGCAGCAGATGTGGCTGTCGAAGCTTCCGGAGAACGTGGTGAGCGTGGTCGATCTGGCCCTGTGGGACCTGGCCGGGCGGGCCACCGGCCTGCCGGTGCACAAGCTGCTCGGCGGTGCCCGCGACCGGGTCAGGGCGTATGCCAGCAGTGTCAACAGCCTGGGCCAGCCTGAGGACTACGCCGCGCACGCTGCCGAGTGCCAGCGCCGCGGCTACCGCGCCTACAAGATCCACAACGCTATCTACTGGGACCCCGGTACCGGGCAGTTCGCCCCTGCCCGGCCTTCGCACATCGACTGGGACATCCAGACCTGCCGCGCGGTGCGGGCCGCCGTCGGTGACCAGATGGTGCTGATGTTTGACCCGTGGGGGACCTACAACACCTATACCGAGGCGCTGCACGTGGGTCGCGAACTCGAGCGGCTCGGGTTCTACTGGTACGAGCATCCGATGCCGGAATACCGGGTGGATGCCTATGTGCGGCTGGCGCAGGAGCTGACCATCCCGGTCTGTGCACCCGAGATCGCCGAGGGAGGGGTCTTTACCAGGGCGGAGTGGATCTTGCGCCGGGCATCGGATATCAGCCGCATCGACGTGCTGCGCGGCGGAATCACCGGCGCGATGAAGACCGCCGCCTTGTGTGAGGCGTTCGGTGTGCGGTGCGAACTGCACATGAGCGGCTTCGGCAACCTCCAGGTGCTCGGCGCCACCAGCGAGGACGTCTGCGAGTACTACGAACGAGGCCTGGTCGGGCCTGGCATCGACTATGACGCGACGCCGCCCTACCTCCAGGCGCCCTGCGACCCACTCAGCCCCGACGGCTTCGTCTCCATCCCCGCCGGACCCGGCCTGGGCCATGAGCTGCGCTGGGACTACATCAACCAGCACCGTCTCCCCGCCGCCGAGGTTGAGCCGGTCGCGCCCCTGCACCCGCGCTGAGCGCGCGGCCGTCGCCGTGCCGCATGCGCATCTCGTTGCGCCCTGTCGCCAGGCTTAGCGACCTCGCATCAGGAACCTCACGGTCAGGATGACCCCGTTTGTGCAAGTCATGCGCCACGGCTACACAGGCTGAGCACAGAAAGGCCATTCGGGAACGCGGCGGTCGGCCACCGCGATCAGCAGCACAGCCCATAACGGCGGTTACCACGCCCGGCCGCACCTGCCAGTTGACCACGACCTGCGATCAGCATCCGGGCTGAAGGCCCGGATTGCCTCCCTCTCCCCGGACGTCCAGCACCCGCCCTTGGCGTCCGGGAGATCATCGCGGCGACAGGTGCCGAACGGCGGAACTGGCGTTCATGAACATCGGTATTAGTTGAGGATGAACCACGCATCGCCCGAGACTTAAGGCATGACTGACGCCGAGCCACCCCTGACTTGCAACCGGCTAGCCGTCATGCTCCGGGAGCAGGGCTACCCGCCTACCTCGTATGGGATCGGGCGGCGCGGCAAGTACCAGGACCAAGCCTTTGTGCTGGACCACTGGAGTAACCGCTGGGTGGTGTACTACACAGAGCGCGGCGAGAAATCGGAAGTCCGCAAGCACATGTCCGAAGACGCGGCGTGCCGAGACCTTCTCGCCCGACTCCGCGGCGACGCGCCGCAGTGACCGAACTTTGCCGTTCGGTGGGGCTGGTGCTGTCAGGGAGGTTCTAAACAGCGCCACTCGGCCTGCGGCATGTCAGTGAATCCGAAATGCGGCACTGCCGGCAACACTGATGGGTGCCGCCGCCAACCTTAGGTCATGCGCGACCAGAGCGCCGCCACCAAATCAGTCGCCTTCTTTCAGCTTGCACAGACAGTCGGACGCTCCCCATACGATCAGAACCCGAACCATAAATCATGGGTTCTGGGTCATTCCGATGTCGTGCGACATCACACTGCGCGCCTGGAGGGACTCGAACCCCCGGCCGGCTGCTTAGAAGAAAGCCAAGGGTCTGGCCCGAGCCGACGAATCCCCAGGTCAGAGCCATGCCAGCGAGGTCGCTCGCCCCCGCCCACTGAAGCCGCGCAGGTCGCCTGTGGCACGTATGTGGCACGAAATCGCGCCCGAATCATCCTGGTATCGACGTGCGCGGTAAAGGGCTGCGCGGCGTCGGCTTGAGGCAGGCTCCGTGCCTGCCGCTCCTTCTGCCGATGCCGTGCCAGCGGCTCGCGGTCAAGGACGCCGAAGGCGCGGCGTAGCGGTCGAAGATCCTTGACGGCGAGGGGCACGGCCATACCCTCAGCCGCGCAGCCCGCTCTCGGCGCGAGCCATCGGTTTTAACACCAGCAGGCCGGCAGGACTGGGTGAACTCACCCACGCGGCCCGGCTATGCGCTGCGGAACCCGCCGCCGCCTACGCAGCGCAAGGCTTTCCCGGGTGCCCAGTGCCACTCCCCGCACTAGCGCGAGGAACCCGGCCGTGCTGATGCATCCGGCCACGTCGAACGTCCACGAACCAATGACCAGCCGCAGGCAGGCCCCGATGACCAGCACAGCCAGAGGTATACCGCCGAGCTTCATCCACACTTGCCAGTGGGTCTGCGGCTGCCATCGGCGGAGACTGGCGCGCACAACGCGAACCGCGACGAACGCCCGCCGCGCATCTGCCATGACCGGACTGTATCTACGCCGTCTGGCGCTGAGCAATCCGCTAGGCGACCAAGTCAATGGACCAGCCCGCGATCGATCACCCTCCCACTCAGCCAGCCACGGCTGACGCATCGCGCCGCTGCGCACTGCCGGTTGCCGTCCCGGCCAGATAGCACGCCGCGCCCGCCGCCTTGCTGCGGGCTCGGATTCCAGCTCGTCTCCGGGAGTCACGCATGTCAACCACGACTCAGCCCATCACCGGATCCCGCCGCACCAGGGCGCGCGAACTGCGCGCGCCCCGAGGCGGCCGGGCGCGAAGCGCAGTAGGCCGCCGATCATCCTTCCCGTCTCCTGTTTCTCTTGCCGCTCCCGCGAACGCACTGTCTCGGTCAGGGGCGCTGAAAATGACTCTGTGGCACGCCTGTGGCATGAGACGGGCATTTCGGACACTGGCCATTTCACTGGTAATGACGCTGCATCCCGTTGACCTGCGGGGGAGTGCGGCGCGCCTGGCAGGACTCGAACCTGCGACCGGCTGCTTAGAAGGCAGCTGCTCTATCCGACTGAGCTACAGGCGCTCCTAGCGCACATTGTGCCCGACTCAGGTCACGTACCGGACACGCCGCGTGCCCGCGGGCGCTCGCGCCGGCGGAAGTCCTCAGGCCGGGCTCTCCTGGGGTCCTGGCGTCGCCGCGATGTCGGCGGACTCCTCCGGCGCTCCGGAAGTGTGCTCGCTGGTCACGCCGGACAGCTTGGCGTGGCGGAGCGCCGGGATCGCGGCACCGAGGATGAGGGCCCCGGCGACGCAGGCGAGGCCGCCGCTGACCACCGAGAAGGCTGGTGAGACCGCCCGGGCGACGGCGCCCGCTTCGACGTTGCCAAGCGCCGGGGCGCCGGTCACCTGAGCCAGGTACAGGCTTGACACCCGGCCGCGCAGCTCATCCGGGGTGTAGCGCTGGAGGAGCGCGTTGCGCAGCACCTCGGAGATGAGGTCACCGAGGCCGGCCACCGCCAGGAGGAACAGCCCGAGCGGCAGGGTGTGCACGATACCGAACACTGCGATGGCCCCGCCCCAGATCATTCCGGCACAGATGATCACGATCCCAGGCCGCCGTACTCGGCCGGTCCAGCCGCTGCTGGCCGCGCCAACCATGGCGCCGAGGCCCGGCGCTGCCGTCAGCAGGCCGAAAGTAGTGGAGCCACCGTGGAAGTGGAGGCTGGCCAGCGCCGGGAACAGCGCCTGCGGCATGCCGAAGATCATCGCGTTGGTGTCGACGAGGAGCATGCCGCCGACGACACCGCTGTGCCGGACGTACCGGAAGCCCTCCGCGAGCGAGCGAAGGCCGGGCCGCGGCGCCCTCGTGACCGGCGGCATCGGGCGTAGCCCGATCATCGCCAGGGCGAAGACGGCGAAGCAGACCGCGTCGATGGCGTAACAGCTAGCCACGCCCGGCCCGGCGATGAGCAGGCCGGCGATGGCCGGACCGCCCAGCTGACCGAGCTGGCTGGCGGTCGCGTTGAGCGCCGCCGCGGCCGGCAGCTTGGCCTCGCCGACCAGCGCCGGCGTCGCCGCCGTCGAGGCGGGCGAGCTGAGCCCGGAGCACAGACCGATGCAGAACGTGATCACGTAGAGCGGCCACAGCGCGGGGTGCGCCAGCAGGCTATTGAGCATCAGCAGGGCCGCGAGCACAGCCTGGGGCAGCTGGACCAGCATCAGCAGGGTGCGCCGGTCGTGCCGGTCGGCCAGCATCCCGCCGTTCAGCAGTCCGGCGAACATGCCGACGCCGCTCGCGAGCGTCAGCAGTCCGACGTCAAGCGAGCTGTGGGTCAGCCCGTATACCTGCCAGTTGCCCGCCGTGGTGGCCACCGCGCTGCCGGCCATGGAGACGAACCGGCCGGTGAACAACCGTCGGTAGTCACGGTTCGCACGCAACGGGGCCAGGTCGATGGCGATCTGCCCGACGCGCATGCGAGCTCCGAGAGTTGTGCTTACGCCGAGCGGGCTCGCCCGGCAAGTCGCCACCGCGATGGCCGTTCAAGAAGGTTACTTGCTGCTCAGCAACCATCGGTGTCGGTACCGTCAGTGAGTGCGGTCGGCGCCTGGTTAGCGGGCGGGCGAGCGCCGTCAGACGTCGACGAGTTCAGCCTTGTCGAACTCCCAGAAGGCACGCAGCGCGGCGATCTGGCCCGCCCCGTTGGTCCGGTAGGTATAGACGCCGCGGACGATCGCGGCCTGCCTGCCACCCGGCAGGAGCGTCCGGATCACCCCGACATCGGCGACCTCGTCGCCGCACAGGTAGGAGTTCGCGATCTCGAACGTGATCAGGTCGTTGGGCGCGATGACGGTGTCGTAGAACGCCGCGATGGCAGCGGTCCCGTGGTGGCCGGCGCCGCTGGCATCGAAGGGGGACGGGCCGATGGGGTCCTGCACCACCGCGTCGGGCGCGAACAGGCTCAGCCATGCCGCCCGGTCTTTGGCCCGGACCGCTGCCTGGGACCTGCGGGCCAGGTCCCGCGCCGTCTCCGCCTGCCCCGCCATGACCCGCTCCCTCCGCTCGGCTCGCCCGGCATCCGGAGGCCGGCGGCCGGGCGCCCGGCCAGAAGTAGAACAGGTTCCACCGGCGCAGGCAAGAGCGCGGCAGCACTACATGCTGATAAGTCCGCAAAAGGCCGCGTGCGGCGCCTCGCGCGTCGGCACGTACATCCCGCATAACAAGCGCTGACCTGGGAAGATGGCATCTGAGCGCGACACGACCACAGCTACCGCGGTCAGCGCGGGCTATGTGGGACAGTTGATCCACTCGACCGAAGGAGTGACATGGCTCTGCCAACACTTACCCCGGAGCAGCGCGCCGAGGCGCTGGCGAAGGCGCAGGCCGCGCGCAAGAAGCGCAGCGAACTGCTGGCGTCGGTGAAGTCCGGGAAGCTCAGCATCGCGCAGGTGCTCGCCAAGCACGACGATGTCACCAAGAAGACGAAGGTCTCCCAGGTCATCAGGGCCATGCCCGGCTACGGTCCGGCCAAGGCCGCCGCGGTTATGGAAGAGGCCGGTATCGACGACAGCCGCCGGGTTGGCGGGCTTGGCGACCAGCAGCGCAAGAAGCTGCTGGACGCAGTCATGGGCTAGCTAACGCCCACTGCAGTTCGCGCTGGGTTCGCGTCGGCCGCCTCGTTAGCCTGTGCAGGTGGCGGGCGAATTGAGTGCACAGCCGGACGAGGCGGCGGGCGCGAACCATGCGCGCGGTGCGCGCGGCGCCACCACGGCGACCAGCACGCTGCCTGCCCCCGAACGCGCGTGCCTGGAGTTAGCCTGGCAGGCCATGCTCGCGGGCGCGGCTCCGATCGGCGCCGTCGTGGCCGATCCGGTCGGCGCGATCATCAGCACCGGACGTAATGCCGTCGACGGCGCGGCCGACCCTCCGCTCCTGGCCGGCAGCCTGCTGGCGCATGCGGAGGTAAACGCCCTGATCTGGCTCCGCCACGGTAGTCGGCGACACGCTGGCTACCGGCTGGTGACCTCGCTGGAGCCGTGCCCGATGTGCGCTGGCGCGTTCCGGATGGCGCAGCTCGGTGCCCTGACGTCGCTCGGCGCCGACCCGTTCAACGGAGCGACCTGGCTGCTGACCTCGGAGCAGTACCTCGGGCGGCGGCCGGTCGAGATCACGGGACCGCGAGCGGACGAGTTCGGCAGGCTAGCGGCCGGCCTCGTCGTGGCCTACCAGTTGCGCCGTCGGCCCGGCGGGCCGGTCCTCGCGGCATACGAGGAGCTGCGCCCCGACCTGCTGGCGGCCGGCGAGTCGCTCGTCGGCGCCGGGCTCTTCGATCTCGCCGCCCGACAGCTACCCTGGGCGCAGGTCGCAGACTCGCTGCTGGCGGCGGTGTAGCGGCAGC
>Ga0187783_10001098_pt1 | contig 19987 bp, 18 predicted proteins | sample 1015_SJ02_MP02_2_FD_132471 | JGI IMG/M metagenome (GOLD analysis project Ga0187783, IMG submission 132471) | Tropical peat soil microbial communities from peatlands in Department of Meta, Colombia - 1015_SJ02_MP02_20_MG | ecosystem: Environmental > Terrestrial > Soil > Wetlands > Peat | place...
GGCCGCGGCCGGTTCGCCGTTATCGGTGAGCTCATTGTCGCCGTGGATCTCATCAATACCGTCGCGGCGCCCGGATCGGCCGTGGCGGACGATCTACTGTCGGCGGATCGCGGCGCGGAGGCCTGGTGGCGCTTCCAGAGAGCGCGCGTGCCGACCGGAGACGTGCCAGACATCCGGGCCCTGCGCCGACTGCGCTCGACCCTGCGGGACATGATCGAGGCGCTGGTAGACGACCGCCCGGTCAGCCAGGCGTCGGTCTCCGACCTCAACTTCTTCATGCACTCAGCGCCGGCCAGCACGCGATTGCAGCTGACCGCGACGGGGCTTCGCGTGCAGACGCAGTGGCACGGGGAGTGCGGCGGGAATCCGCGGCTGGCTTTCATCGCCACGCAGGCGGCAGAGTTCCTGTCCGACCCGTCGCAGGTGCGCCGGCTGCGGCGGTGCGCGAACCCGGCCTGTTCGATGATCTTCATAGCAGTCAACCCCCGACGGTCATGGTGCGCGCCCAGCGTGTGCGGCAACCGGGTACGCGTCGCCCGGCATCACCGTCGCGCGGGCGAGACCTGACGCGCGGGCCGGACGCGACGAAAGCACAGGTTGATGGAGGTGCGAGACGCGCGAGTCGGGCAGACCGCGCCGCTTCAGGTCGCAGACGCGCAGGCGATGCGGATGCGGCCGCCGGTCCCGGCCGCTACTCTCCGGCCCGCTATCATGGGCCGGTCGGATGCGGCCAGCGCGACCCGCGCTTCAGCCCCGAATTGCAAGCGACCCGAAGCCGCGGCATCCGTCTCATCGGCCCGGACCAGCTGTGCGCCGGATAAGCGCGCACCACGGCCCGTTCATTAAGAATATTTTTAATACCGAACGGTCAGTGGCTTAACTATACGACGCCATGGTCGGCGCCTCCGGCCTGGCGGGCTGAAGGCGCAGGACGCAGGCGGACGGGACGCGGGGCAAGATCACGGTGAGCATGCCGGGCCCCGCGTTCCAGGTCGCAACGGCGCCCGCGTCGCGCGGGTAGAGCACCCGGGCGGTGACCGGCGTGCGGCGCAGGTGCGGCACAGGCAGCGTCACCCGGTCAGCGCCGGTTCCCCGGCGCGGCCTGCGGCGCCAGACGGTCAGGTGGCTGGCCCCGGACGCGCGCAGGCCGAGCGCAATCCACGGGTCGTCCCACCGAGGCAGGCCCAGCGGCCAGAACGGCACGGACTGCGGTATCGCGGACCGGAGGGAGGTCTTGTAGACTCTGACCCCTTCCGCGACGAGTTCCCGCTGGGAATCGCTCATCCGGTCGAGGTGGCCCGACAGGTGTATCCGGCCGAGCATCGCGCTGGCCATCGTGAACGCGATCTCGTCGTCGGTGAATTCAGGCTGCGGGTAGGCCCAGGCTGCAGCCTGCTCGGGGGCGATGGCGGCGGGAGCCGCGGCGGCGATCGGCGGGTAACGGAAGTATTCCTGCTGGTCGCTTGTGGACTGTAGCTGCATGCGCGACAGCAGCGCGTAGTCGGTGCGCATGCCGCCGGAGGAGCAGTTCTCGATCACGAGCCCGGGATGGCGGTCGAGCACCGCGTCGAGCCAGTCCAGCTGGGCGCGGTTGGCGGCCAGGAGGCCGGCGCCGGCACTCAGGCCGCCGGTGTCGGGGCCGGGCCCGACGGCGATGTTGTAGTCCATCTTGAGGTAGCCGGCGCCCAGTTCGCCCACCAGGAAGTCCACCACCTGGTCCAGGCGCTTCACCGCGGCGGGATGCCGCAGGTCCAGGTGGTACCTGCCGTGCTCAACGACGAGATGGCCCGCGCGCTGAAAGAAGGCGTCCGCCGGGAGTTGCCGCGCGACCTCGCTGTCGACGCCCACGACCTCGGGCTCGAGCCACAGGCCCGGCACCATCCCGGCTTCCCTGATGCGGTCGAGTACCTCAGATATCCCGCCGGGAAACCTGGACTGCGAGGGCCGCCACGCGCCGACGGTGCCCCACCAGGTCTCGCCGATCTCCGCGTACCAGCCGGCGTCGATGCAGAAGTACTCCGCGCCGGCCGTGGCGGCGGCGGCGATCAGCGGCAGCAGGCGCTCCGTGGTCGGATTCCCCATCAGCGTGTTCATGTAGTCGTTGAAGATCACGGGAAGGCGCCTGCCGTCGTCGTGCGGGCGCCTGATGGCACGGCGGACAGCGGTGAGCCCGGCCGCGGCTCCGTCGAACCCGTCCCGGCTGACCGCGACACTGGCTGGCACCGTGGTGAAGGCGTCGCCCGGGTCCAGCGTCGCCTGCCAGTGGTGTTCGGCATTGCCCGGCCCGAGCAGCGCGAGGTACGCGCCGCTGACCGCGCCCGGCGGGGCGTGCCTGCCGTGCGGGCCCGGGCTCCTGCCCGCCGAACGGCGCGCGCACTCGCCCACCTGCCAGTGCCAGCCGCCGTTGTGCTCGATCTGCCACGCCCACGCATGCCCGGTCCGCCGGTTCACGATCGCGCCCATGGGCAGGAACCGTCCAGACGACCAGGTCCCGGTGCTGGTCACGCCGAAGTATCCCCTCGGGTCGGCCCCGAGTGTCCGGCGGTCGATGTCGGGGAGGGCGTGGCGGAGCGGCCGAAGCTGCCAGCGGCCCTCGGCCATCCAGTCGTTCTCCGCCCACAGCACATCCATGTCCGCCAGTTCATCGGGACCAGGCCCGCCACCCAGGCCTCCGTGCAGGAAGGAGGTGACCGACTCGACCGTGACCGGCCGCGCGCCGCGATTTTCCAGGCGCACCCAGGACCGCAGCGCGCCACCCGCCACGATCCGGTAGAACACCTCGGCTCGCAGCCCTGTCACCGGGTCGTCAAGGTCCACGCGCAGCTCGTGCCAGGCGCCGCCGACGGCGCGCTCGCCATGGCCGGCGTAGCGGAAACGGCCGCCTGCCTCGGATTCGCAATACCGGCCGCCCGACCATGCGCGACCCTCACCGGCCAGGATGACATCGAGCAGGGGCAGCGCGGCGTCGCACGCCGGGACGCCGGGGGAGCCGACGCTCGTTGCCGCCAGCCGGACGAGCCTGGCCATCCCTTCGCCGTCCACCTCGATCCGCAGTTCCAGGCCCTCGTCCGCCCAGCCGGTGACCACCAGAGGCTGCCCATTTCCAGTCAAGCGTTCCTCCTCGTGAGCGGCGGCCCGTCACGGCCGTTGTTCCAGTTCGTCTACGGCTGGAACGACTACCTGGGCTCGCTGGCCTACATCAGCAACCAGTACTCCTACCCGCTGCCGCTCGGCCCGCCCCTGATCCTCGGCGACTACACCACCGCCCGCCCGGGCCTGCGCCGGGCGGGCCTCCGCCGAGCGGCCGAAGGCTAGGGGCGGTGTGTGATCATGAAGGGGTGCCGGGGGGGACGGTCGGCAGGTGGAAGAGGCGCTACTCGGTGCGGCTCACCGTGCCGCGCCGGGGCGGCTGGCGCGCCTGGGGAGCCGTCCGCGCCGGCTTCGAGCGCGCACTGGCCGATCCGGGCGACCCGGCGATCGCCACGGCCGAGATCGCCTCGGAGCACCGCAGGGGCGCGGACTACGTCCGGGTGACGATGGCCGTGGCCGTGGCGGCGAGCGACGTGGCCGACGCGCTCGCGATCGCGTGGGACGCATTCCGTGACGCCGCCGGAGACGACCTGGTCGGCTGGGAGGTCACCGCCGCCGCGGCCGAGGTCCGGCCCGGACCGCCGTGAGCCTGTCTCCGCGATGCGCGGCAGTGAGCCAGATGGCAAACTGCCAACCACGCGACCAGGAAGGCGCACATGACCGTCACCGGCGAGGAGCTTCGGCCGTTCCGTATCGCGGTCCCTGACGTCGAGCTGGCCGACCTGCGTGACCGGCTGGACCGGGTCCGCTGGGCGCCGGAGCCGCGCGGCGGCGACCAGGGGTATGGCGTCTCCCTCGCGTTCGTCCAGCGGCTGGTCGCGCACTGGCGCGATCGGTACGACTGGCGCGCGTGGGAAGCCCGCATCAACGAGTACCCGCAGTTCATCACCACCATCGACGGCGCCGATGTGCACTTCCTGCACGTCCGCTCGCCCGAGCCCGACCCGCTGCCGCTTGTGCTCAGCCACGGCTGGCCGGGCTCGGTGGCCGAGTACCTGGACGTGATCGGGCCGCTGAGCGACCCTCGCCGCCATGGCCTCGACCCCGCCATCGCCTTCGACCTGGTGGTCCCGTCCCTGCCCGGGTTCGGCTGGTCGGGGCCGACGCCGGACGTGGGCTGGAGTCCGCGCCGCATCGCCGCCGCCTGGGCCGCCTTGATGCGCAGGCTTGGCTACCGGCGCTACGGCGCGGCGGGCAACGACTGGGGCTCGTTCATCTCGCCCGAACTGGGAAGGATCGCGCCGGACGAGGTGGTCGGCGTGCACGTGACCCAGGTGTTCCCGGCCGGTCCCGGCGAGGTACGCAACCCCTCGTACGGTCACGTCCACGCCGTGCAGCCGCAGACGCTGGCCCACGCCCTGGCCGACTCGCCGGTCGGGCTGCTGGCCTGGAACAGCCAGTGCATGCCGGATCTCGATCCGGAGGCGCTGCTCACCCATGTCACGATCCACTGGCTGACCGGCACCGCCGGGTCGGCGCCGCGCATCTACGCTGAGGAGGACCGGCAGCAGCCGCCGAGCGGCCCGACGACCATCCCGCCCGGCCTGGCCGTGCCGCTCGGCCTGGCCCAGTTCCCGCACGACTGGCCGTCGGACCGCGCCCTGGCCGAGCGCCAGGGCGCCCGCATCATGTCCTGGAACGTCTATGACCGCGGCGGCCACTACGCCGCCCGCCAGGTACCGGACCTGCTGGTCCAGGACATGCGCGAGTTCTTCGCCCGCTGCGCTCCCGGCCGGTGAGGGTCGTCCCGGCGGTTCAGGCCAGGGCCAGGACGATCGCGTGCAGGGCCAGCCCCACGCCGGCCCCGACCACCGTGCCGTTGATGCGGATGAACTGCAGGTCGCGGCCGAGCAACAGTTCCAGCTGGCTTGAGGTCTGTTCGGCATTCCACCGCTCGATGGTCCCGGTGACCAGGCCGGCCAGCTCGTCGTGGAACTGGTCGGCCAGGGCCCTGGCTGCCGACTCGACCATGCGCTCAAGACCGTCGTAGAGGCGACGATCAGATCCGAGCCGCGCGCCGGTGGCCACCAGCGCGTCGGCCAGCCGCCGGCGCAGCTCGGACTGCGGGTCGGCGGCCTGGGTGCGCAGGGTTTCCTTGGCTTTCTGCCACAGCGACGAGGACCAGTCCCTGAGCCCCTCGCTGCCGAGGACATCGCGCTTGAGGCGCTCCGCGCGCTCGCGCCATTCGGGGGAGGTCTCCAGGCGGTCGGGCAGCCCGGCGAACCACTCGTCGAACAACCGCCGGGTCTCGTCGCTGGGATCGGTGGCCATCGTCGCCAGCCGCTGGCGCAGGCGGTGGTACAGGCGGTCGAAGACCCGCCGGTAGACCGCGTCCGGCACCCAGCGCGGCGCCTCGGCTTGGAACAGCCGGCTGAGTTCGCCGTAATGGTCGGCGACGTAGCGGTCGGCGGCCGACAGCAGGTTGTTGAACAGCTCGGAGTGATCACCTTCGACGATCGCGGCCCGCAGGGCCCGCCCGGCCAGCGACGCCACGTCGACGGCGTCGAGTGCCCGGGTCAGCTCGGCGGTGAGCACGCTTTGGACATCCTCGTCGCGCAGCGCGTCGGCCACCGTGACGACCAGGTCCGCGGCGTGACCGGCGAATCGGTCGGCGTTGCCCGGGTCGGACAGCCAGCCTGCGAGCCGGGGAACGAGGCGAGCCGCCCGGATCCGTTCGGTCAGGACCTCGGCGTTGAGGAAGTTCTCCTGCACGAACTGGCCGAGGGTGACGGCGAACTGGTCCTTGCGCTCGACGATGAGCGCGGTGTGCGGTATCGGCAGGCCCAGGGGGCGGCGGAACAGCGCCGTCACCGCGAACCAGTCCGCGACGCCGCCGACCATGCCCGCTTCCGCGCCGGCCTGCACGTAGCCGAGGAGGGTTCCGTGCGCGCCGGCCACGGTCACGGCGATGAACACGACCGTTACCCCGGCAAGGAAGGCCGTCGCGCGCCGGCGCGCGGCGGTCAGGCGGCGCATTCGCAGCGCTAGCGACTCGGGCTCGAGCTTTGATACCGGCGTGGCGGACATCGTCGCCGTCGGTTCCATGGCGCAGCCTCCGGTCAGTCCGCGGCGCCGGGCGGAGGTCGCGGCCGCGTCGGTCGAGTGATCCCATCAGCACGTCAGCCCTAGTCTCGCAGGCTCTGAAGACTTGATCGGCCGGGGATCAGGCTTGCGTTCAGCTAACGACGTGGCGAGGTCACCGGCGCCCGTGGACCAGGTCCACCGCGCCCGGCAGTGCCAGCAGGTAGTCGGCGGGCGGGGCCTGGATGCCCTCGCGCAGCGTCCAGTGATCTACGTACACGCCGGCCGGGAGCCAGTACTCCTCGGCCGGCACGTCGCCGGCAACGACGACGTAGCCGTGCCGCGCGCTGCGCCTGTCCGGCGACGGTATCCAGAATGCACGCCCGGCGTTGCGGGCCAGGAGGGCGCCGACGTCCACGATCTCGCCCCACGCCACGTAGTCCCACAGCCGCCCGTCATCGAGAGGATCGGCGGTGAACGGCGGCCAGTCCAGCTCGGTGGTGCCCGCCATCGGCATCACCCGGATCTCGGGCGCCGGGGCCGGGGCGTCCCGGGTCTCGGGCTGCCTGCAGTGCACCGCGAGCATGGCTGTTACCTGGCTGTCGGTTACCCAGCCGAGCAGCGCACCGTCGTGAGGGACCGGCATGCCGCGGGTGATCACCTGACTGACGATGCCGGGCACGCTACCGCCGGGCCGGATCGGCTGGTTGACCTCGCCGTTGCGGTTCCACGAACGGATGACAAACAGGTCATCGCGGACATGGGTGAGGACGAAGAAGCAGGCCGAACCGGCGGCGCGGTCCATCAGGACCATCGACCAGCGCCCGCCGTCGGCACGGCGCAGCGTGACCGCCAGCGGGTAGCGTTCGAACAAGCGCGAGCAGACGGGAAACAGTGCCGTACCGGATACGTCGATCGACATGGCCTGCTCCGCGATGGCGGCTAGCCGCGTCCGGCGCCGTCGGGGAGGTCGGGCTGGAATGCGAGCGTGAAGTACACGACGGTGCCCGTCGGGGTGCGGTAAAAGCCCCACTCGGCCGACAGCCTGGCGACGAGCGTCAGGCCCGGCCCGATTCCCGCGCCGACCGGGGCGTCCGCCACCGGCCAAGAGCACGAGGTGCCGTGCACGTCGACCCGCAGCCGGCCGCGCCCAGAGCGGACGGCGAGTGTGATTCTCTCGCCCGCCTCGTGCCTGACGGCGTCGGTTACCAGGTCGCTGGCGAGCAGCATCGCCACATCAGGATCGACGGGGGCACCCCAGGCACGGATCGCCGCCCGCACCCGGCCGCGGGCTTGCGCCGCGGCCGCCGGTCCCGTAGCCAGCCGGACGCGGCAGGCGGACAGCTCGGTCGCGCCGGCGGGAAGTTCGGTCTCGCGGGGCGGCGCCATCGTGGTCATCGGTTTCCTCAGCTCGCGAAGTTGCCCAAACGCCGGATTGCACGACAAATCGTGCTGCAAGTTGCAAAGCGAGACATCGGTCAGTTGACGGATATCCGGCTGGCGTAGCCGCACCGGCCGCGCAGCACGCATTCGCCGCAGTGCGGGCGCTGGGCCTGGCAGACCGTGCGCCCGTGCTCGATGAGCGCCAGGTGCAGGTCGTAACGGATATCGGGCGGCACGGCGGTCGACAGGATCTGATGCGCCTTGTCCGCGGTGATCCCGGCTGGGATCCAGCCGAGCCGGGCTGCGATGCGGTGGACGTGGGTGTCCACCGGGAACGCCGGGCGGCCCATGGAGAAGACGAGCACGCAGGCAGCGGTCTTCGGGCCCACGCCGGGCAGTGAGGTGAGGTAGTCCTCGACCGCAGCGTCATCGAGGTCGTGCAGGCGGCTCAGGTCGATCCGCCCCTCGCGGGCAAGTATCGCGGCCAGGATCTGCTGGATCCGGAGCGCCTTCTGGTCGGCGATGCCGCCGCACCGGATCGCGTCGGCCACCTGGCCGTGCGGCGCGGCCAGGACCTGCTCCCAGTCCGGGAAGGAGGCTTTGAGCTGGGCGAATGCCCGGCATGAATTGTGGTCAGACGTGTGCTGGGACAGCACGGTCGCGACCACTTCATCGATGACAGGCAGCCGCGGCTTGGCCACGAACGGCCCCTGGCTGGCACGCAGCAGCCGCTGCACGGAAGCGATCTCCCGCGGGTCCGGCGTCACAGGCTGCCGTTCTCCCGGCTGTAGAACGGGACGGCGACCGAGACGCCGATCACGTTGGCCGGCGCCCGGAGCAGCCACTGCTCGGCTCCGGTACCCGGGTCGAACCACAGCAGCGAATTGCTGCCGATGCAGCCAGTGGGAGCCTGGATCAGCAGGCGAGAGCCGAGCGCGGTCAGCACGCGGTTATCACCCTCGGTGTTCGGTACCTTTACCAGCGTGATCGAACCGTTGGCGGCCTGCTTGAAGATCTGCAGCACCGCGCACGGCCCGGCTGACTGCAGGTACAGCCCGCTGGACAGCTGCCACGCGTCGAGATCGCCCAGGTCGCCGGTGCTGGCGCTGCGCGGCGGGGTCAGCGCCGTGGGCCGCGCGCCGCTGACCGGCACCAGCCAGAGCTGCGGGCCGGAGTAGTTCGGGGGCGTGCAGGAGGCCAGGACCGTGCCGCCGTTCCACCAGCGGACCGGGTTACAGCTGTTCGCGCTCGTCCCGCGGACCGGGAGGTTCCTGATCAGCGCGCCATCGTTGCCTACCAGCTTGAGGCCGCCGCCGGCGCCCGTGACGAACTCGGTACCCGACGGCGCGTACAGCACCTGGCCGTCCGCCGAGTAGCCGAGCCCCTGGACCAGCCGGCCGGACAGGCTGTACCTGGCCAGGCTGGTGCCGGTGCCCGATACCTGGCCGCCCACGATGTTCAGTCCGCGCGGCGTGGTGAACCCGATCGGGGACGCGGCACCCGGCAGCACGAACGTGGTCACCTGGCCGGTGGCGAGGGTGAGCAGCTCGGTGCCGCCGTTCCCGGAAAAGACCTGGAACAGCGCGCGCTGGCCGTCTGGCGACCAGGCGATCAGCTGCGGCGCGGTCCGCGAGTTCGGCCAGCTGGCCAGCTGGTACCTGGCGCCGTCCGGGCTGACCAGGTACAGCTCCTCCGGCCCTGACGCGCCACCCCCGGGCTTCGCCGAGGTGTACTGCGTCAGGACCCAGCCGGGTCCGACACGGCTCCACGGCACGCTGGTCCGCGCGGTGCCGCTCCACGCGGCGGCCGGCTGGGCCGCCGCTACGCCGGCCGTGGCCGCGGTGGCGACCAGGACGGCGCTCACCACGGCGGTCACGATCGCGCTCAGGGTGCCACGGGTTAGTTTCATGATGAGATGACGCGCTGACCGGCCCGGCGGTTGCGGCGGGTCTGGGGCGATACCTCCCGGGAGGCAGCGCCTTACCGGCACTCCGGCCGGACCGGCTCCGGCGGGACCGGCTCAGGCGGGACCGGCTCCGGCCGAACGGGCTCGGGCGAGACGGACTCCGGGGAGACGGACTCCGGCGAAACGGGCTTAGGCGAGACGGGCTCAGGCGGGACGTAGCGGCCGCCACGTAGCAGGGAGGCGAGGGCGGCCACGGCCGACAGCCCGGCGGCGACCGCGAGCACCACGACCAGGCCCTGGTGGAACGGGGCCGAGATCAGCGACGGGAAGAACGCCCGGCCGACCAGGACCTGCCGGCTCGCGGCCGGCAGAGTGGACAGCACGTGAGCGGCGGCCAGCAGGTGCTGCACGGGATTGACCCCGAGCACGGCGGCGAACAGCGACGACACCGGCGGCAGCGAGCCGATCTGGTGGGCGACGGCGTGCGGCACGCCGTGCGCCGCCAGTCCCCTGGTCAGCGTCTGCGGCAGGCTGGCCGACAGCCCGGCGATCATCAGCGAGAAGAACACGCCGATCGACAGGGCCGTGCCGGAGTTCTGGAAGGTGGAGCGCATGCCCGAGGCCGCGCCGCGGTGCCTGGGCGGGACGCTGCCCATGATCGAGGAGGAGTTGGGCGAGCCGAACATGCCGCTCCCGATCCCGTTCAGCGCGATGATCAGCGCGAATGCCCAGTAAGGGAAGCTGACCGGCAGCAGCATCATGCCGATGAAGCTGCCGCCGAACACCACCATCCCGGCGGTCGCGATGCCCCGGGAGCCGAACCGGTCGGACAGGATCCCCGACGTCGGGCCGGACACAAGGAATCCGGCGGTGAGCGGCAGCAGGAAAATGCCCGCCCACAGCGGCGTCTCGCTGAAGGCATAGCCGTGCAGCGGCAGCCAGATCCCCTGCAGCCAGATGATCAGCATGAACTGCAGGCCGCCCCGGGCGATGGCCACGAGCAGGCCGGCGATGCTGCCCGCGGTGAACGCCCTGATCCGGAACAAGGCGAGCTGGAACATCGGCTCGGCGATCTTGCTCTCGATGACGCCGAACGCGATGAGCAGCGCCACGCCCCCGGCGATCAGGCCGATCACGGTGGGGTTGGCCCAGCCCATGGCCTGGCCGTGGTACGGCTGGATGCCCTCGGTGATGCCGACAAGCACCGCGCCGAGGCCGACGGCGAAGGTGGCGTTGCCCCACCAGTCGACGCGGGCGCGGTGCCGCTCGCCGGTCTCCTTCAGCCGCAGGTAGGCCCACAGCGTGCCGAACACCCCGACCGGCACGTTGACCCAGAACACCGCGCGCCAGTCGATGGCGGCCAGCAGGCCCCCGGCGACCAGGCCGACGAACTGACCGGCCAGGCCGGCGATCTGGTTGGTGCCGAGCGCGAAACCGCGGCGTTCGGCCGGGAACGCGTCGGTCAAGATCGCGGCCGAGTTCGCCATCAGCATCGACCCGCCGGTGGCCTGCAGCATCCGCCAGCCGATCAGCCACATTGCCCCGCCGCCCGCGTGGAACGGGTCGAACGACAGCAGGACCGAGGCGAGGGTGAACACGACGAAGCCCGCGTTGTAGATCTTCACCCGGCCGTACATGTCGCCGAGGCGCCCGAGGCTGACCACGAGCACGGCCTGCACGAGCCGGTATCCCATGATCATCCACAGCAGGTAGAAGATGCTGCCAGGGGCAAGCGGATCCAGCCCGATCCCGCGGAAGATGGCCGGCAGGGCGATGATGACGATCGAACCGTCGAGCGTGGCCATGAACATGGCGGCGGTCGTATTGGCCAGCGCCACCCACCTGTAGCGATCGTCGCTACCGGCTGCCATCGACGTTTCCCTTCGTATCGGGCCCCTTCGCATCGGGCCGGCCGCGCCCGGCCCTCAGATGTTCTCGGCCAGCCGCTCGATCAGCGGGGCAGCGGCGCTCAGCTGGGCCAGTTCCGCGGGAGTGAACCCGGCCGCGAGCGCCCGTGCCACCTGCGCGATCCGCGAGCTGCGCTTGTCGCTGAGCGCGGACAGGCCCGCCTCGGTGACCGACATGACGGCGCGCCTGCCGTCGGCCGGATCGGGCTGCCGCCTGATCAGGCCCCGCGCCTCCAGCGCGCCCAGCGTCGCGCCCATCGACTGCACGCTGATCTGCTCGGCCCTGGCCAGCGCGGTCACGGTGGCGGGACCGTCACGCTCAAGGCGCCGCAGCGCCGACGACTCGGGCAGCGACAGCCCTCCCTCGGCCGGCAACTGCCGCAGCCGCCGCCGCAGCAGGCCCAGGCTCAGGTACAGGGCCGCGGCCACCTCCCCGATCTCCTGCTCCCCAGACATATACCAAGTCTAACCTTGCAAGTTCAGTCTTGCAAATTCTCCCCGCCCAGCTTTGTTTCATGATCATGGGTAGAAACTGGCAATAATTGCCCAAAACGGCCCATGATCATGACCTGAGCCCCAGGGCAAAAATGGAGCGTCATGGGCTCGCATGGCGCGGCAGCCGGCGCTGGCCAGCCCCACCGTTGCCGGTCAGCAGCGCCGCTCGCCGATGGAATTCCCGGCGGGGGGTGACGACCCAAACCGCCGCGGGGCGCAGCCTTGACGTCTAGATAGTTGCCGATCGTAGTATTTCACTTAGTTAAACTCCTGGGCGGCCGGCGAGGCCGCTCGTGACTGTTACCGGCCGGGGAGGCCGCTCGTGACTGGTACCGGCCGGGGAGGCCGCTCATGACTGGTGGCAGTCGGAGAGGCCGCTAATGACTGATGACTGCACGCCCGCGAGCGGCGGGGACGACGCCGCGGAGGCCGCGGATCCGGCCGGGCTGGCTGAGCGGCTGCGGCTGACGCTCGTCCGCCTCGGGCGCCAGCTGCGCCGGGACGATCCGCCTGGCCTGACCATCACGCTGTACTCGGCCCTTTCCACCGTCGTCGATCACGGCGAGCTGGCGATCGGCGAACTCGCCGAGGCCGAGGGGGTGCCGGCCTCGGCCGCGACCCGGATCGCCGACCGGCTGGAACAGGCGGGCCTGGTGACCCGGCGGGCGAACCCGCACGACCGGCGCGGCGTCAACGTGGCTGGCACGGCCGAGGGCCGGCGGCTGGTGGAGGACCGGCGGCAGCGGGGCAACGCCTGGCTGGCCGCCCGGCTCGCCGGGCTCACGCCGGAGCAACGCCAGACGCTGGCCGACGCGCTCGGCGTGCTTGACGCGGCCGTAAGTCCAGACGGCGGGTCCTGCGCGGCCGTAAGTCCGGACGGCGGGTCCTGCGCGGCCGTGGATCCGGACGGCGGATCTCGCCCGGCGGTGGATCCGGACGGCGGATCCTGCGCCGCCCTTGATCCCGCGCCGTCGGGCCGGGCGGCGGCGCGATGACCGGCTCGGTGCTGTCAGCGCAGCGGACAAGCCAGGTCGGGCCGCACTACAAGTGGCTGGTGCTGTCGAACACCACCATCGGCGTGATCCTGGCCTCGATGAACGGCACCAGCCTCATCATCGCCCTGCCGGTGATCTTCCGCGGGATCAGCCTCAACCCGCTTGACCCGTCGAACTTCCCCTTCCTGCTGTGGATCCTGATGGGGTACATGCTGGTCACCGCGGTGCTGGTGGTGACGGTCGGCCGGATCGGGGACATGTTCGGCCGGGTGCGGATCTACAACCTCGGATTCGCCTGGTTCACCATCGGCTCCATCCTTCTGTCGCTGGTGTGGAGCCATGGCTCGGCCGGGGCGCTGGAACTGGTCGTCCTGCGAATGTTCCAGGCCATCGGCGGAACCTGCCTGATGGCCAACTCGGCGGCCATCATCACCGACGCGTTCCCGTCCGAGCAGCTGGGGCTCGGGCTGGGGATCAATATGGTGGCCGCGATCTTCGGCAGCTTCTTCGGCATCCTGGCCGGCGGGCTGCTGTCGCAGGTGGGCTGGCGCTGGGTGTTCCTGGTCAACGTGCCGTTCGGGGTGTTCGGCACGGTGTGGGCATTCCTGAAGCTGAAGGAGATCGGGATCCACCACAGGGCGCGGATCGACTGGCTGGGCAACGTCACGTTCGCGGCCGGCCTCGGGATGCTCCTGGTCGGGGTGACCTACGGGATCAAGCCCTACGGCCACTCGTTGACCGGCTGGGGCGACCCGTTCGTGCTCGAGATGATCGGCGCCGGGCTCGTCGTCCTGGTCGCCTTCGTCTTCATCGAGCTGAAGGTCCCGCACCCGATGTTCCGGCTGTCGCTGTTCCGCATCCGCGCGTTCACCGCGGGGAACATCGCCCAGTTCCTGGGCGCGATCGGCCGCGGCGGCATGCAGTTCATGCTGATCATCTGGTTCCAGGGGATCTGGCTCCCGCAGCACGGCTACGACTTCACCGTCACGCCGCTGTGGTCGGGGATCTACATGCTGCCGCTGATGTGCGCCTTCGTGGTCGCGGGGCCGATCGCGGGCAAGCTGTCGGACCGCTACGGAGCCCGGCCGTTCGCCACCGCCGGCATGGTGCTGTCGGCCGTGTCCTACCTGGCGATCATGTCGTTCCCGCCCAACTTCTCCTACCTGCCGTTCGCGGGGGCGATGGTGCTGAGCGGGCTGGCCATGGGCCTGTTCACCGCCCCGAACACCTCCTCGATCATGAACTCCGTGCCGGCCAGGGAACGCGGCGCAGCGTCCGGCATGAGGGTGACGTTCGGGAACGCCGGGATGCCCCTGTCGATGGGCCTGTTCTTCACGCTGATGGTGGTCGGGCTCAACGCCAAGGTGCCCGCGGCCATGTACGGCGGCCTGACCGCTCACGGTGTTCCGGCCGCCGTCGCCGCGCAGGTGTCCCACCTCCCCCCGCTGGGATACCTGTTCGCGTCGCTGCTTGGCTACAACCCGCTGGGCAAGCTGCTCGGGCCCGCCGTGCTGTCGCACCTACCCGCCAGCCAGGCCGCCGTGCTCACCAGCCGGTCGTTCTTCCCCAGCCTCATCGGCGCCCCGTTCAAGCACGGCCTGGTGCTGATCTTGAGCTTCGCGGTGGCAATGAGCCTCGTCGCGGCGCTCGCCTCGGCGCTGCGCGGCAAGAAGTTCGTGCACGCGGAGGCGGGATCGACGATCGGCAGCGGGCACCGCCCGGCTCCGGTCCCGGCGGCCGGGCCCACGGTAGTTTCCCCGTCCGACGGCAACGGCAGCGGGCCGTTGGCCGACCCGGGCGGCAACGGCAGCGGGCCGTTGGCCGACCCGAGCGGCAACGGCGGAGGGCCTTTGGCCCACTCCAACGGCAATGGCAGCCTGCCGCAGGCCGACGCGAACGGCAACGGTAGCCTGCCGGAGGCCGAGGCGGAGGGTGCCGGGCCAGCCCTGGCATCGGACGACCCGGCCCAGTCGTCGTCAAGCCCCGGGTGACCGCAACTGCCTCCCCATCAGTCGCAGCAGACCCCACGAGCCCCGCCGCACACTAACGGCTAAGCGGCACGTTGTGACTCCGAGCCGGTCATAACCGGTACGCTGCCACAACGTGTCGGGCCGGTTGGCCCTCCGGAGCAGGTTGGCCCGCCGGAGCGGGTTGATCTCGGGGCCCGAGCGGGTTGATCTCGGGGCCGGGGCGGGGCGGGTCGGTCCCCTTGGGCTGGGGCGACGGGTCTCAGGGGCTGCCGCCCATCCGGCTGATCAGCTCGCTGCGGGAGATGCCGTTCCGGTCGGCGAACTCGCGGAGTTCCTCGTCAGAAACCTGATCCGGAAGCAACCGCGCTGCCTCGTCCGCTACATCCGCGTATCCCAGGCGACCCAGCGTGTCAACGATCCACTGCCTGTCGAATGACATGCCACCACCCTTCATCCCGGCTGCTTAAGCACCCCTGGTGAGCCTACGCGCATCGACGCCGCCCCGCCCGGTCAGCCGCCGGAGCCGAGTTCGGCCTCAAGCTCCGCCCTGACCTGCGCCATCTCGTCCCTCACCGCGGGGTCGGCGGACGGGTAGTGGGGGTTGATCGCGTCGAGCGCCGCTACCAGGACCGCAGCGGTGGCCAGGCGGCTGAACCATTTGTGGTCGGCCGGCACGACATACCACGGCGCCCACGCGGTGCTGGTGTGGCTGAGCATGGTGTCGAATGCCCGCTGGTAGTCGTCCCAGTACTGGCGCTCCCTGACGTCGCTGGGGGAGAACTTCCAGTTCTTCTCGGGGTGGTCGATGCGCTGGAGGAAGCGCTCGGCCTGCTCCCGCTTGGACAGGTTCAGCATGACCTTGACCACATGGATGCCGTTGTCGACCAGGTAGCGTTCCCAGTCGTTGATCTCGCGGTAGCGGCGGGCCCAGATGTCGTGGTCATCCGACACCTCAGGCATCCGCTCGGCGGCCAGCAGCTCCTTATGGACCCGAACGACCAGGACCTCCTCGTAGTGGGACCGGTTGAAGATGCCGATCCGGCCGCGCCCGGGCAGGGCACGCTGGCACCGCCAGAGGAAGTCGTGGTTCAGCTCGTCGGCCGAGGGCTGCTTGAACGCCCGGACCTCCACCGCCTGCGGGTTGACCCCGCTCATCACGTGCTTGATCGTGCCGTCCTTGCCCGCGGCGTCGATTCCCTGCAGCACAAGGAGCACGCCGAACGTGTCCTGGGCGGCGAGCCGGTCCTGGTAGTCGGTCAGCAGCTCCACGCCGTCGGCAAGCAGCGCGGCCGCGTGCGCGCGGGCCACGCCGCCGGTGTAGCCCGGGTCGTGGTCACGGCTCAGCTTGACCTCGGTGCCCGGTGCCACCCGCAGCGGCGCGATGAGGTCGGTCATGAAGCGAAGGCGTTTGTCCATCCCCTCATCATCCCCGGACCGGGCGGCCGTCAGTGCAGCCACCAGGGCCGGGTCCCGCCGGACGCCCCGACCAGGGGGCCGCGTTCGGGTTCTGGCGCGGGCGCGGGTGCCGGGACGAGGGGACTGGCGGCCTCCTGGACGCTGCGGGACCCGACCTTCGCGTAGCCGAGGAACAGGATGCCGCTGATGATGGTGACCACGATCCACAGCCAGTGGCCGTTGACCAGGCTCCAGTCGTTAAGCCCGTGCAAGACCGCGGCCATGACCAGGCCGATCCAGCTCACCGTGTACCACTTGTGCCGCCCGCTGGCCGCCAGCCCGATGAAATAGCCGGTCAGGCCGGCCCAGCAGGCGTGGGTGACCGGGTCGGTGACGAACCGCCACACGAAGTCGAGCACGAAATACCGCACCGGCTCGATCAGCACGGCGAACAGCGAGTCCGGCGCCGAATGGCCGGCGTGAAGCAGCCTCTCTATCTCGGGGATGGCGGACTGCACGGTCAGGTAGAACTCCGCGACGCCGTTGACCGTGAAGTAGTGCACCACCTCGCTGGCCCCGAATACAAGCCCGCTGACCGCGCCGAGGAACAGGTAGTCCCGTGGCGTCAGCTCGTGCCGGCCCATGAGCCGGTAGACGAGCGCGACCGCAAGCACGGGTATCGCCTTGGCCAGCTCCTCGGGCAGGCCGACGCTGAGGATGCTCGCCCCGAGGCCCGCGGTGCTGGCGTGCAGCTCGACCTCAAGCGTGATCGCCAGCGGCACCTGAGTCAGCAGCGCGATGACCGCCACCAGGACGAGCATCGGCCTGGTCACGTGTTCCGGCCGGACGATGACGCCGAGCAGCAGCAGCCAGGCCACCGCGAAGTACGCGGCGAAGATCCAGGCCACGTGATCGAATGTGCTGGCGCTCGGGCTCGCTCCCAGGATGACGAGCGCAATCGACGGCACGCAGATCAGCAGCAGGAACAGCACCACCGGCCAGCTGCGCAGCGAATGGTGCCTGATCCAGTCGCCCAGCGGGAACAGGTCGCCCGCCTGCCCGCCCGCCGGCCGCCGCGCGGGAGGGGTCTGCGCGTGAGTGGGCATCATCGTCATCATCTCCAACCGCTGGTTACCGCCACGATGACACATCGTGTTCGGCCGGGTTCCGTCGCATCCATTGGCGTGCGCTGGTACCACCGCCCGTTAGGAGAAAAAGATCTTTCTCATTCCGAACGGTCCGTGGTTCACCAAGCCCGGGATGACCACCTTCCCCCTCCTCACTGGTACCCCCCTCACTAGGCTGGAAGCCCGGAGACCTAAGGGAAGGATGTGCCATGTGGTGGAACTCGTTCCGCACCGATGCCCGCGGCGGCGTGGCGGCGGAAGTGATCACCTATTCCGGCGGGAACGGCGACCAGATCCACGCCTACGCGGCCGCGCCGGTCGGCGCGGACGGTCCGGTGCCCGGGGTCGTGGCGGTGCACCACCTGCCGGGCTGGGATGAGTTCTACCGGGAGTTCACCGAGCGGCTCGCCCGGCACGGGTACAACGTGATCTGCCCCGACCTGTACAGCCGCTTCGGCCATGGCACCCCCGACGACGTGGCGGCCAAGGTCCGGTCGGAGGGCGGCGTCCACGACGACTCCGTGGTGGCCGACTGCGCGGCCGCGCTGGACTGGCTGAAGGCCCTGCCCACAAGCAACCGCAAGGTCGGCATCATCGGCACCTGCTCGGGCGGCCGTCACGCGCTGCTGGCCGCGTCCAGGGTGGTGGGTTTCGGCGCCGTCGCCGACCTGTGGGGCGGCGGGGTGATCGCCGCCAAGGAGGAGCTGTCGCCGGCCCGCCCGGTCGCGGTGATCGACTACACGGCGGACCTGGAGGCGCCGCTGCTCGGGCTGTTCGGCAACGACGACCGCCATCCCTCACCCGAGCAGGTGGACCGGCACGAGGCGGAGTTGGAGCGGCACGGCAAGGCCTTCGAGTTCCACCGGTACGACGGGGCCAGCCATGGCTTCTTCTACTACCACACCCCGATGTACCGGCCCGAGCAGGCGATGGACGGCTGGGACAAGGTCTTCAGCTTCTTCGGCCGTCATCTGTCGGACTGACACCGGTCGAGCTGGCGCTCGTCGAGCTGGCTCCGCCGAGGTAACTGGCGGCCAGCAGCGCGCTGTCGTTGCTCAGCTGCGCGGCGCTGCCGGTGGCCGCCAGTTCGCCGTGGGACAGGATGTAGCCCCGGTCGGCGATCTTCAGCGCCAGGTGGACGTGCTGCTCGACCAGCAGCACCCCGGTCCCGTTTTCGCTCGCGGCCTGGCGCACGGCCGGCAGCAGCCGGTCCACGATCACCGGCGCCAGGCCCAGGCTCATCTCGTCGAGCATCAGCAGCTTCGGCCGCCGGCGCAGCGCCCGGGCGATCGCCAGCATCTGCTGCTCCCCGCCTGACAGCAGGCCGACCCGCCGGCTGCGCAGCTCGCGCAGCGCCGGGAACTGCTCGAAAGCCACCTCCATCTCGGCCGGGCTGTTCGCGCCGTCCAGCCGGAAGTGCTCGGCCACCGTGAGGCCGAAGAAGATCCCGCGGTCGTGCGGGACGTGCGCCAGGCCGAGCCGCGCCCGCGCGGTCGGCGAGACTCCGGCCAGATCGCGGCCGTCCAGCCGGACCGTTCCGCTCAGCGGCTTCAGCAATCCCGATATCGCCCGCAGCGTGGTGGTCTTGCCGGCGCCGTTGGCGCCGAGCAGCGCGACGACCTCGCCGCGGCCCACCGTCAGGGTCAGGTCGCGCACGACGGGCGCGCGGTAGTAGGCCACGCTCAGCCGCTCGAGCTCGAGCACCTGGCCGCCCATGCCACCAGCTTTCACCACGGCAGTTTGCCCGGCATTGGCGTCCACGCCAACTTGCCGGGTCCCAAAGTGTGCCCTCCGAACACTTGACGCGATTGTGACCTCGATTGTCAACAAGATAGTTGACGAACGCGGGGGGCCGGTTTTTCCTGGGGGAGAATTTCACCCACCCGGAGGGAGGGACCATCGTGCGAAGACACACCAGGGCCGGCCTGGCCGGCTTCGCCGCGGTCGCCGCGGCAACGCTGGCCGCGGCGGGCTGCAGCAGCTCGAGTACCACCACCACTTCAACCACGCCGACGGCCACGTCGACGCCCGTCACCACGCCGGCTCCCGTCAGTACGACCGGGGGCGCCGGCGCCCAGTCCGTCACGAACTACCTGACCTACACCGACGGCAAGTCCGGCGCGGCCAACAGCTCGCTGTCGCCGGTCGACATTGGCTGGCTCAACCAGCAGGGCGGCGCGAGCGCTATAGGCCCGCTGGCCACCGTCGGCGCGGAGACCGCGGTCAAGTACATCAACGCCGAGCTCGGCGGGGTGGACGGCCACCCACTCAAGCTGGTCACCTGTTACATCGCCAACACCGACGCCGAGGGCACGACCTGCGGGCAGCAGTTCGCGGCGAACAAGAGCATCGACGTCATCGCCGAGGGCGGCGTCGCGATCGGCATCCAGCCGTTCTACACCGCGATCGGGAACACGACGCCGGTCATCGCCGGGGTCGCCGTCACCGGCACCGACGGCGTGCAGCCCAACGCGGTGATCCTGTTCGGCGACGCGACGCACGTGCTCGCGCCGTTCGGTACCTACGCCAAGGACGTGCTGCACGCGAAGACGGCGGCGCTGGTCTACCCGGACATCCCTGGCATCACCGAGGGCGCCGCGGCGATCGAGGCGGGGCTCAAGGCGGCCGGCGTGCAGGTCACGGCGGTGGGCTACGACGAGAGCCAGACCGACCTGACCAGCGTGCTGGTCGCGGCGCA
>Ga0187783_10001099_pt1 | contig 19965 bp, 19 predicted proteins | sample 1015_SJ02_MP02_2_FD_132471 | JGI IMG/M metagenome (GOLD analysis project Ga0187783, IMG submission 132471) | Tropical peat soil microbial communities from peatlands in Department of Meta, Colombia - 1015_SJ02_MP02_20_MG | ecosystem: Environmental > Terrestrial > Soil > Wetlands > Peat | place...
CATCTTGCTGGCCATGGTGCCTCCCGTGGTGGGAAGGCATGTTCACACGCTCGGACGCCGGTAACATCTCAGGTGAGGCAACGACCCGAACCGGTAACATTCTTCATGAGGCAATGCGCACACCAAAGAAGCGCAAGGCGGCAGCGACGATCGCTTCCGGTGCGTCTTCCTGCATGAGGTGTCCGGCTTCGGGAATCTCGACGAGATGAGTGCCGATCATTGCGGCTAGTTCCCGGCCCCGCGCGACTGGAATCCACGCGTCCTCGATGCCCCACAGCAGCATGACAGGGCAGCGGATAACCCCGTAGCGGTTTTGGACCTCATCGGTGAATTTCACATCCATCTGCGCAATCTGGCGATAGAAGGCTCGTTGTCCGACCGGCCCCAGCCATGGAGTCACGTAGGGCTCGAGCTCCACATCGCTCATCGAGCGTGTGACCGCCCCGCGCACATAGGCGGCCAGTATCGCCCGCTGGAGGTACTCCGGGATGCCCGCGAACGCAGCCTCGTGCTCACGGACGTGCTGCACGAAAGGCGAACCCCAGGGACGTATCGCAACGGCATCAAACATGAGGATCTTGGCGTAGTCGCACTCGTCGAGGAGATGAGCACGCAGAGCCGTCGCGGCGCCAAAGTCGTGGCAAAGCACGTTCGGACGTTCGAGATTCCAGTGCTTCAAGAGCGCGCAGAGCAGGCGGTTCTGGACACCGAGCGAAACGTCCTGGCCCTCGCGCATCTCTGACTGCCCATAACCCAAAAGATCGAAAAGGAAGACCTGATGCTCGCGAGCGAGTTCTCGAGCGATGTTCCGCCAGACATAGGACGAAAACGGAGTCCCGTGCACCATTACAATCGGCGGACCCTCTCCAAGCACATCGTATGCGACGCGCTGTCCTTCAAAATGGAACACCTTTTGCAGCGACCATGCAGTTGTCATTCACTCCACTCGCGACTGTGGCGCTGCCCGAAATTCTAACGCGGGAATGAGGCTGGGTAAGCGCTACGTCGAACACACGCCTCGTTGCTCGACCCTGATATTGTCCGGCCTGGGTGGGCCTTTTGGAAAAAGATCCACTGCCCTTGAGGGCAGTAGGCAGTGTCTCCCCTGCTCTTCTAGGCTGCTGCTACGCGACTGCAGACGGCAGCCAGCCGGATACCGGTGATCTTTGTCACCGCTCATGATGACTCCGCGGTGCGAGCCGACGCGATCAGGCAAGGCTGTGCGGGGTTCCTTCGCAACACCGATTCGGGCGCGTTGCTCGCGGACACTTTGTGTCGCGCGACCATCACGCCAGCCCTCTAGCTCACGCCGATGCTGGCAGCAAGCCGCGAGGTTCCCATGACACACAATTCCCCTGCATTTCGCATCCTGGTGCGCGGACCGGCAACGCTGGCGATGGCTGCGCTCGTGTGTGGCGGCATGCTGGCCGTGTCAGCTACGGCGGCGATGGCGGCGTCGAAACCCGACTACCTCTTCAACGACTCGCACTTCCATCTGACGAATTACGTGCAGAGGGGCACCGATATCCACAAGTACGTTGAGCAGATCATGGGCGACAAGGTAGGCCGCTCGACGCTCTTCGGCATCCCGCTGCAGCAGCAGTGGTCGTACGGCAACTCCGGGGATTTCGCGCCGACCTACTACCTGCAGACCGACGCGCCCCTCTACTACTACTCCTTCACGGACGCCTACATCGCGCGCGTCTACCAGTCGCTGCCGAAGGCTCAACAGGCGCGGCTAGATCCCATGATCACGGGTTTCAACCCCACTGACATGTATGGGGTTGATCACATCCGTCGTGTGCTCGAACTCTTTCCCGGCGTGTTCAGCGGCATCGGCGAGTTCTCGATTCACAAGGAGTTCGTCTCCTCGAAGATCGCGGGCGAGACGGCAAGCCTGACGAATCCCGCGCTCGACCGCATCCTCGATTTCGCCGGAGAAGTCGGCCTCGCCGTCATTCTCCACAACGACATCGATATGCCCTTCGCCAAGGCCGGCACGGAGCCGGTGTACCTCAAGCAGACGAAGGACCTGCTGCGCCGCCACTCCAACGCGACGATCATCTGGGCGCATATCGGTCTTGGCCGCGTCGTGCACCCGACCGAGGTGCAGGCCTCGGGTCCCGGGGACTCCGGAGAGCCGAGCCCCGCGTACCGGGAGATCGTCGAGGAGATGCTGAACGACCCGACGCTGAGCCACGTGTTCTTCGACATCTCCTGGGACGAAGTGGCGAAATACGTCGAGGCCAGCCCCGAGATCGAGCGGCGCACCGCGCAAGTCTTCAACGCTCACCCGGATCGGTTCCTCTTCGGCACCGACAATGTCGCGCCCCCCGACCAGGAAACACAGCTGCGCGTCTATCACCTGTGGGACGCCGTATGGGCACAGCTGACTCCGCAAGCAAGCCTGAAGATTCGCAAGGGCAACTACGAGCGTATTTTCAACGCCGCGCGTATCAAGGTGCGCGCGTGGGAGAAGGCTAACGTAAAGCCGCTGTGAGCTGCGCCACGGCGGCGCGACGCCATCGATGATTCGCACCCGCCAGCTTCGCCAGCCGGCAGCGCGACTGCTGCTGCTGCTACTCGGCTGCGTCCTCGCTTCGGGCTTAGCCTGGGGTTATGCGCGTGACAAGAGCGACGTCGTGACGCTGCGCAATGGCGACCATATCAGCGGTGACATCGTGTCGCTCGAGTTCGGCATTCTCACGCTGAAAACGGACAACATGAGCACGCTCAGTATCGAATGGCCGGCGGTGCGCTCCATCACGAGCAAGTTTGCCTTCGCCATCGAGCGACGCGGCGGGACGAAGTATGCCGGCGTCATCACCACGAGCGCCGATGGCGCCGATCTGGTGGTGAACAGCGAGAGTGGCACTGCCCGCTTCCCGATGGAGGAGGTCGAGCGCATCTCGCGGTTCTCACCACGATTCTGGGATCGGATCAACGGCGCGCTCGCGGTTGGCTTCAGCTACACGAAGTCGAGCGCGATACAGGTTGGCAGCGTGAATTTCAATTCCGCCTATCGGTCGCAGACCGTGGACGGCACGCTGACGTTCAGCTCCAATACGACCAAGGATTCTTCCGGGACCACCACCAATCGCGATCTGCTCACCGGCGGGGTGATGTTCCTGCGCCAGAGCCGCAATTTCTGGGGCCTGTTGGGATCGCTGGAACGTGACCAGACGCTCGGCATCGACGCGCGTCTCGTCGGCGGTGCGGCACTCGGTCGTCGCTTCCTGCAGACCCCGTACACCGAGCTCACCGGGATCGCCGGCATCGTCGCGACTGAGGAGTGGATCGTCAATGACCCGACATCAAAGTCGAGCCTCGAGGCGGTGGTGGGCGGATCCTGGCAGGTGTTCAAGTTCATCGACCCAAAGACGCGACTCGACCTCGGTCTCTACCTGTTCCCGAGCCTCACCGAGAGCGGCCGCGTACGCAGCACCGGCAACCTGAGTCTTACTCACAAGTTTCCCCACGACTGGACGCTGGGGCTCACGGGCTACCTGAGCTACGACAACCGTCCCCCGGAGCCGACGGCGGAGAAGAGCGACTACGGCGTGACCTTCAACCTGGGATGGAGCTTCGGAGGCTAGCGCCTCGGCTTGCCCACGCGGATCGCCCGTCGGCCTTAGGCTCGTCGAACGCGCGTTGTCGTGAGCCACGACGCCGGTTTTTAACGTCAGTCAAAGTCGCAGTTGTACAGCTGGCGCCGAGCTTATAAATCAGCTTCCGAACTGGAAGTGGTGTTAGAAGTTAGTGATGAGATCGCAGCACGCAGACTGACATCGATAGCGGGTACGTCGACTTCGGCTCATGTCGCAAATCACCGACGCGGCTGCAACTTGCTGACATTTGCAGGTCACGCCGCGATGCTAGTATCCGTCATGATATCCCGCGAGCGATCAGGCAGTGACGCGACGTCAACAGATCATCGGACGTTTGTACCTGGTGGGCCTCGTGCTTGCGATTTATGTCTTTGTCGCGCCCGTGTGGATTGCCGCGAATCTTTACCGGGCTTGCTGCCGCATTTCGGCGCTGCGCACGAGGAGCTCAGCGCCGCAGGGGAGGTTCCATGCCTTCACGAATCGTAAGCCGGCACACCGGGCGGGACCTTCCGAATGAGTTCGCGCGGGCAGCCGGAATTGCGCGGCGAGTGTGCCGGGTTGACGCGCATCCAGCGACCTCGGTCCTTTACGCCGGCAGGTGGACCCTCCGCGACTTCGCGGGTCGCTATATCGCCGAGGTCACGAACGACGACGTCGTCATGCCAGGGCAGCTCACAGCGGTGCGTTCAGAGCTGCCGACTGCTCACACGAAGCGGACAGCGTACTTCCGCTGCCCATGCTGCGGCCAACATTTTGCGGCACGCGAATTCGACGGCTTGGATCACGCCGAGGTCTGCCCTGGAGCTTCGATCGCCCTGTTCGACCTTGAGCCCGCCTTCGTCAGCTATGATTAGCGACAGCGCCTCAGGTCCTTCTCGTTGCGAGAGAGGATCTGCAGCCGCTTTTCCTCCCTGAGCAGCAGCGACGGCCCTCGAGGTTCGGCTCGTAGAGCCAGTCATCGCCCGGCGGCAGTTTCTTGAACGGCATGCGGCCATCGGGATGACGAACGCTGCAGCCGAAGACCCTTTGGATGGCCTGGCACCCACCGAAGTATAGTCATGGTGCACTGCATCGCTTGGGCCCGGCGCGGGTAATATTGGCGTCCAATCTCAAGGGGGTAAGCTGACTGTGCCAGGGGTCCAGCGCGTTCAGCCCCCAACGATAGGTTCTCGGAGTCACGTCGAGTGACTGAGCCCTCACGTGCGGTATTTCTAAGCTACGCCTCGGAGGATGCACCGGCCGTGCAGCGCATTGCCGAAGCTCTGCGCGCCGCCGGCCTCGAGGTCTGGTTTGACCGTGAAGAATTACGCGGCGGCGATGCGTGGGATCGACACATCCGCGAGCGAATCCACGACTGTCAGCTGTTCGTACCCGTAATCTCTGCCAACACGGAGGCTCGCGACGAGGGTTATTTCCGCCGCGAGTGGAAACTGGCCGTCGATCGCACCCACGACATGGCAGAAAAGAGGACGTTTCTCGTTCCGGTGGTCATCGACAACACGACCGAGCGCGGCGCTTCAGTGCCGGACAAGTTCCGCGAGGTACAGTGGACCCGACTTCCGACCGGCGACACCCCACCAGCCTTCGTGCAGCGTGTGCAACGTCTGCTGGCGCCCCACCCTTCGACAACCAGCCCTCCGGCAACGAATGCGCTGCCCACAACGCCCGCGCTGCGGGAGCCGCTTCGAACATCCTGGCGGTCGGCGACGGCCCTCCTGGGAATCGGTGCCGTGCTCGTGGCCGCATTTGCCTATCTTCTCGTCGAACGGCCCTGGACCTCGAAGCACCTGGCGGCTCACCGCATGACCTCTGCCGCTTCCGCACCGGCTGAACCCGCCGGCGCTCCCGCATTCACCCCGCCGCCGCATTCCATCGCCGTGTTGCCGTTTGTGAACATGAGCGGCGACAAGGAGCAGGAGTACTTTTCCGACGGACTAACGGAGGAACTCCTCAACTCCCTGGCTCGCATCAACGACCTGCAGGTCTCGGCCCGGACCTCGTCGTTCTACTTCAAGGGTGAACACGCGGATCTTCCGACGATTGCTCGCAAGTTGAATGTCGCGTCGGTTCTGGAGGGGAGCGTGCGACGTTCCGGTCATACGATTCGCGTGACCGCGCAGCTCAATAATGCGGTCACGGGGTTTCACCTGTGGTCAGAGACGTATGATCGTGATCTGGGCGATGTGCTCAAACTCCAGACCGACATAGCGAATGCGGTGGCGAGTGCTCTCAAAATCACACTGCTCAGCGACGTCGCCACGACAATCGAACTTGGCGGCACACATAACCCCGCGGCGTTCGATGCCTATCTGCGCGCGTCAAAAGCTTATCAATCACGACACGAAGCAAAAGACATTCCATCCGCAATCACCGCGTTCACCGAGGCGATCCGGCTGGACCCGCGTTATGCGCTTGCGATTGCGGGCCGGTCGAACGCTCTCACCGCCTACACCGCGGACGTGGCCACTGGGGCTGCGATCCGCGAGGGTTTTGAGAAGGCGGAAGGAGATGCGCGCCGGGCGATCGCGCTCGCGCCGGAGCTGGCCGAGGCGCACCTGGCGCTCGCCTATGTCTTGTCGAACGGATTTCTCGACTTTGCCCAGGCGCGAGAAGAATACGAGCAGGCGCTGGCGCTAGCGCCGGGGAATGCGCAGGTGTTACGCGGGAGCGGTCACTTTGCCGCCTACATGGGGCACTTCGATGCTGCAATTACCGCTCTGCGCCGTGCGGTCGTGCTCGACCCGCTCGCTCGCACCAGTTATACGCTACTCGGCCGTGCACTGTATGCCGCTCGGCGATATCGCGAGGCGGCGACGGCCCTGGCAGATGTCATCGCCCTGAGTCCCGAAGTCAAGCCGGCCTACGGGCAGCGCGGGCTCGCGTTCTATGGGCTCGGCGAGCTTCAGAGTGCGCGCGACTCGTGCGAGACCCAGCGCGACTACTGGGTCAGTCGGCAATGTCTTGCGGTCGTGTACGACAAGCTCGGACGACACTCCGATGCGGAAGCCGAGCTGAAAAAATACCAGGCTGCGGAGGGCGACGCCGCAGCCTACCAGTACGCCACGATCTACGCGCAGTGGGGCGATCAGCCCAAGGCGCTCGAATGGCTCGACACGGCAATGCGCTTGCGTGATCCGGGGTTGCTCAATCTGAAGACCGACCCACTCCTAGATCCCCTCCGCACAGAGCCCCGCTTCCAGGCGATCGAACGCACCCTGAAGTTTGCGGACTGAAAGCCCAGCGCTTCGGAGGTGCCCCCAAGGCATATCGTGACGCCATGATTGGGAGGGCCTCACGATGAAAGACTGACGATCGGGGCGGCGCCTTGGCCTGTGACGAACTTTGGCGTTTCCGCCCTTTTTGGTTGACGCCGTTCACAGACGCCATGTTGTCCGATGCCGTCTGATACCGCGCGGTCATACCCCCAACGAGGATTGCCGGCCATGGTCGACAAGATACGAGCTGCTCATCTCGGCGTGATCACGGCCTTGCTTATTACCGGCTGTGGTGGAGGAGGCAGCGGCGGTTCAGCTCCGGCAGCGCAACAGAATCTTCAGTCTGCGAGCGCGCCATCTCAGCCACTGTCTGTCTCAGCGACAACATTGACCGTTACCGATAGTAGCGGAAATAGCTGGAGTGCGACGTTCAGCAGTACCCCGGGGGGCACGGGGATGTTCAATGGCCAAAGCGCCAACACCAGTGCGATCGCATTGACGATATCGGAGAATGGCGCGGTAGTCTCAACCGAAGATAGCACCGCGTATTACCTGACGAATCCGTATTCCCCCTTGGGGCTCTCCGGAACTACGAACGGCACTGCCTGGACGGCCACTATCACGAGCTACACGCCATTACCATCGACTTTGACAGTAGGCGCGTCGGGCCAGCTGGACTCGGCTACCTATACGGACGGCATGGGCAACAATATCGGGTCTTTGACCGAAACCTACACGGTGACGGGCGACGATCCCGATGCACTTTTTCTGAACGTCGATGGAGCGGGCTCCGTAAATGGAGTGCAGGAGGCTGAGACGCTTACTTACGCCGTTGCGAGCGACGGCACGCTACAGGGTCTTGTGCAGGTGCAAATCACTGTCAACGGTTCAACTCTCACCTTCACCTGAGGGCTGCACGCGCCTTGGCCTTGCACGGGGAAGACAATGCCCCGTTAGCGCCGACTGTTGATGAGGCGGGGTCCAATTCCAAATTCTAACGGCTCTACGACCCCGCGGTTCAGCGTGATCTCTGCCTGAGCCGCGGTCGCTACGACCAAAGTCCGATTCCGTGTTGGACCGGCACCTTGGAACATCACCAACGCGTGCGCATCGGGTCGTCAATCCGCGACGCTGACGCTGGGGAGACCGCCGCGGAGCGCGATATTGGCCCAAAACGTTTGGAAGTGGAGGTCCGAATATGAAACGCAAATCGCTCGCATCATTCGCAGCGATGGGAGCCATCGCGATGGTCACTGCCCTGGGGGGCGCGGTCGCCCTGGCACTCGACACGGCCACGATGGACTCGGAGGTGAGGGGCACACTGCAGCAGTTCTACAAACTCGTCCCCGACCAAAATAAGTATCTCGTGAAGAACGCCGCGGCGGTTCTGGTTTTCCCGGACATTACCAAGGCCGGCATCGGGCTCGGCGGTGAGCACGGGGACGGAGCCCTCCGGGAGAGCGGAAAAACCGTCGGGTACTACTCGATTTCGGGAGGTTCGATCGGACTCACCTTGGGGGTGTCGCATCACAGCGAGGTTATCCTCTTCCAGACGGCCGAGGCTCGTGACAAGTTCGTCAACGGAAGTGACTGGTCGGTGGGAGCGGACGCTTCGGTCGCCGTAGTGAAAAAAGGCGCCGGCGGAACTTACGATACCGAGACGGTCAAGAAGCCCGTCCTCGTCTTTGTGTTCGGGGAAACGGGTCTGATGGGCGATGCCTCCCTGCAAGGGGCCAAGATCAGCAAGATCAAACAGTAAAGCAGGGTGAAAGCGGCCGCCCAGCGTCCTCTACCAATGAGTTGGGGCGTCGATTTGATGTCCCGTCGGCCGCGTAAGGTTGTAGTTTGCGAACGTCGACCAGGTACCGTCTTTTCGCTGCGACTCCAGAAGCAGCGTCCAGGTGCCCTTTTGTTTATCTCTTTGGAAGGTGTCCCGAAACGCTCCCTCTGCATAAGGGAAGGTGAACACGAGCTGTTCTCCATCACGGTGACCCGTTGCCACGACGCGTCCACCTGCCGCGCCAAATTGGTCGAGCCAATGAACAATGAAATCGCGTGCCTTCGCGTCATAGCCGAGAAACACGTCGGCTTGATATCGGGGCGGCTTTCCTGAGTCGGACATATGGAACTTCAACCACGCGCCGCTCAGGACTCTCTGGCCGACGGCATCATACGTGACTGGTTTGCCGCCGAGCGTGCCCCGCATGATCCACCGGCCCTCCAGGTCGTCCAGGAACGCGTCGTCGGCCGATGGCACTCCAGCGAGGCTGCTCGCGGCCGCCATAACCGTTAGCACCTTCGCGAGCAACGCCGCTATTAACAGTCGGCCCAGCATGGCACTTGCCTCCGAGCGTCGGAACACGCAAGACACTCTCGCAGTCCTGGCAAGCAATCAAGTCCAGCTTCGATCGAGGTACCGAGAGGTTTGCCTCCACAGCTCCTGGTCCGGCTGTGCCATCGGTTCCCCAGCGTGTCAGGTTAAACCGTCCGTGCCCTCTGGTGGCGCGGAACCGTGCTCGAGCAGGTAGCGCCGCAACAGGATCCGCGCCTTGTCCCAGTCGCGTTGCGCGGTCCGCTCCGACATGCCCAGCAGCTCCGCAATCTCCGCGAAAGAGAATCCACAGAAGAACTTCATGTCGACGATCTGTGCGAGGCGCGGCTCATCCGCGCCAAGGACCTCCAGTGCTTCGCCGATCCCTTCGAGCTGCTCGTCGGCGGCGGCACCAGGCGGCAACTCGGTCGGCAAGGAGGTGATCTCGAAGTCAGCGCCGCGCTTTTGCGCGCGGCGGCTGCGCACGTAATCGATGAGCAGGCCGCGCATCGCGCGAGAAGCGTACGCCAGGAAGCGCGCGCGGTCGGGAAACGCTCGGCCGTGCCGGGAAGAGAGGTTCAGGTAAGTCTCGTGCAACAGGGTCGTCGGACTTAGGGTGAGCAAGGGACTGCGCCGCAACTCACGCTCCGCGAGCCGGCGCAGCTCGTCGTAGAGCGCCGTGAAGAGCCGGTCCCGCGAGCCGGAATCCCCCCGTTCAGCCGACTGAATCAGCCGCTCGAGCTCATCTTGCAGCATGCGGCCAATCCCCCTGCGGCGGGAAGCACTTGCGTCGAGGGTGCCCGATTGCCCGCACACTGACAATCGGCGCGCCGCCGTTGTCGTCTGTCTCAGTCCGGGCGGGAACCAGTCAAGCTTGCCCGGCAGATTTGCACTTTGGCGAGCAATCAGGCGGCCACACTTGTCGTGTAGTCGCATCCCCGCAGTGCCGCCAGTCGACTTCGCTCAGACTCCTCCGGCTCAGTTCGTGGCCACCTTGCACTGCGCGAACGAAACGAAAGCGCCCACGCGGGCCGCCACGGTGATAGTCGCCGCCCCAGTCGCGCGGTTGACGATACCGGTCCACGCGTACTTCATGTCCGTACCCTGGATGATGAGCTGTTCGTCGTTGGTCGCGGAGTTCTGGATGGGCAGGGGAATGGTCCGGTACGGCGTATTGACGGTCTTCTTGGCGAAATCGATCTGTATCGTATACGGCTTGTCCTTTTCCGAAGGATCTCGTACGAACTTGCTGCATCCCTTATCGGGTTTGCAATCCTGAGTCAATTTTGGCGTACAGGTGAGCGGCTGCGACCCGTCGAAATCAGCCGCGGCGACGACCGTCGAAAATCCAAGCCCGATCGTGAGAAAGGCATTGCGCGCGAGTTCCATGGTTCTTCTCCTTGTGAATGAATCAATTCCGAGACGCTCGGCCCCGGCATCGGGAATCTAGAGGTAGTTTTGCACTACTGCGGCTTCGTTACCATCAGCCAGAATACCAGTACGACGGCTGTAAACGCCGGCACGCCCAGCCAGAACCACACGCGCGCGTAGGCCCGGTAGCCATGCCCCGGCGAGATCGCCCCGGTACGCTCTGACTCGCGCGCCATGTCCCGCATGCGGATCTGCAACCACACGACTGGAAGCCAGCACAGTCCCGCCAGGCAAAACAGCGCAATCGACCACGCGAGCCAGGGTTGGGACAGCGAGTAGTTCAGGGTTCGCATCAGAGCGACGCCGGTCACCAGCTGTACGATGATCGCTGGCAGGGTGAACAGCCAGTCAGCTAGCACGACTCGCTCGGATACCACCCGAATTGCTACAACGCTGTCACTGCGATCGGTGATCCACTTGAAGAAGGCGATTCCGAGACCCGTACCGAATAGCACCGCCGCGCTCGTGATGTGGATGGCTTTGAGAACGAAATAGGAGTTCACGCCACGTGTTCCCTGACTTTGAGATCCCGCAGTGGCTCGAGAAACTCTTCAACCGACAACAGTCCCATGCAGGGCATCGCACCCGTCGGAAGAGACACGCCGGAGGCAATTTTCCTTGCTAGAGCGATGGCCGCTCCGCACGGGATGTGCGGACCGTGATTTTGCTCGGCTATCAAGTTCCACTCGACGCGGCAGGAAGCGCCATCCGCCCCCTCCCCTTCGAGCGTCACGAACATTCCGCCCTTGTCGCTAACAATAGGCTCCATCACTCGGCTGAGGCGATTGAGCGGACTCGCGAATGAGCTCATGTTGGTCAAAATGCCGCCTTTGACGAGACAGGCCACGCCCCAGACCACGAGATGACCCAGGTCGCTGGCAAATCCCGCCTGAAAGGACACGGTTTGGACCGAGGGATAACGCTTGGGGAAGAGCTCGAGATCGGGAATATCACAGCTTCCGAGCCATCTCTTGCCGAGCGGCGGCGGGAAGGAGTGTCGGCTGAGGTCCAGCCAGCCGTGCGTATCGGCCCACGCACCGTCCTTCCAGGATCGAATCGGCTTGCCGCCGTAGCTGAAAATGCCTCTTACGGTTGCCAGCCCCGGCGCGCGAGCTCCTGAGCTGATTCCAATGCGAATCGCACCAAGGCGTCGAAACTTCGGCAAGTAACGATCGATCACGGCCGACGAAAGGGCCGGAACAGAGCTCGCGCCACTGACGACGCTCACTCCGGCCGCGGATGCACGCGCGCTGAGTGCGCCGATGCCGGCCACGAATTGGCGGGCATCGGCCAGATCTATGTAATGACACCCCGCGTCGATCGCGGCACGTGCTACCGAGTAGTCCTGGCTCTGGAATGGCCCTGCCGTGTGGATGAGGACGTCGACGTGCAGATGTCTGAGGAGGTCCGAGAAACTGTCATCGCGAGCGTCAAGTTCCACCCCGCTCTCTGCCGGCAGGCCTATGGCACGGCTAGCCGCACGGGCCCGCTCCAGATTCCGGCCGCCAACGAGGACTCGCATCGACGGGGTCGAAGCCAGCGCCGCGGAAATCCGTTGACCAAAGAATCCATAACCGCCCAACACGAGAACGGTGCGCATCAGATCCGACTGCGGTCGCCGTTCGGGGACCGCTCGCCTTGCGGCGGCTTCGAGGGCTGATCCGACTCGACTGACGGCTGCGCCAGGTAGCAGGTCTTTCGCCGGCCGAACCAGCGGTACCGGTTCCGTGCGATGAGTCGATAGACCACATCGCGCAAGCGGCGGGGAATGACTCTCGCAGCCTGAGCCAGTCGCCAGGCGCCTCCGGCGGCGGTGACCAGGTGTATCCACGCATCAGACTGGCTGAAGCAGCGCTCACCATCCAGAACCAGAAATGTCAGCGGGTCATCCGGATCGTGGCCGTGTCGAGCCAGCAGCGTGCGCCCGAGACCGCTTTGCATGGGAACCAGGTGGAATGGTGGCGTACTCTGATGATGCTCGAGCCACTGTGCACCGCCACTACAGAGATTGCACAGACCGTCGAAAATAACGATTCGGCGCTGTAGCGGTTCCTCCACTACGGCATCGGGCTTGCCATCAACCTGGGTCTGGCCAGAGCCCGCCGACTTTCCGCCTGCCTGATCACCCGCCCACATCGGACTAAGGTCGCATGGTCCCTACCGAGCGCTAGCGATAGCCTAGCGGTACCGACCCGAAGTAGCGAGTTGCCTTGCGACTGGTTGTGCAGTAGGGGGGCTCTTGCTACGGTTTTCGGGATTCAGTCATTCGCCAATCGGGGTGCTTTCTATGTCCGCAACATCAGATCAGAAGGACTGGACGAAGCCGGCGGCAATGGCAATCCCTAAGGGCGGGTTCTTCCCCGACAAAGTCGAAAAGGGGAGATACGGTGCGATCTTCCCAAGGACACCAGCGTGCTACGGCTTTTCGATCCTCGCGAAGATCATTCCCGGGCGCGAGGAGGTCTTCTATGAGTACGCGCGGAACATCGAGAAGACCATCGCCGCCCAACCGGATGCTCTCGCCGTACTGAAGCTGCACTACCTGCGCTGGGTACTGTTTCCGATCAAGGGCGACACGTATTTCATGTACCAGGGGATCTTCGACACGGACTTCGACAAGTACACTGAGGACGCGATAGCGCTCTTTGGCGCGACCGGTATCACCACGGTATTTGAAAACCTCGAGGGTTTCCCGAAGGACTGGAAGACGAACGCGCCGGCCTTCATCAATTTCGTGCGCGAGCACCAGTGCCCGAGTTTCCTCGAATACGGCGAATATCCGTACGCCACCGCGGATGAGATCAAGAAAGCGCTGCGCGTGAAGGCGTCGCTCTCAGAGATGCTTGATCAGATGCAGTGAGCCGCGAGCCCCCGTGCTTGAGTTTGACGACATCCAGCACATCCTCCTGACCCGCGCTCCGGCGCTGACCGGCCGTTACGAGTTCCTCTCGTTCAGAGATCCAGTGGGCGGGCGGGCGTGGGTCGCGGCCATGCTGGATAAGGTCCACTCCGCGAAGGCCATGCGCGAATCCGTGGACAAGGACAAACGTTGGGTCACCGTGGCCTTCACCTGGAACGGCCTGCGATCACTCGGGGTGGACGAGGCCTCACTCGCCACATTCCCGGAGGAGTTCCGCCAGGGCATGGTGGCACGTGCCGAGATGCTCGGCGACACCGGTGCGAATGATCCCTCGCGCTGGGTCGATAAGACACCCAGCCCCGATCTGCATGCCATCGCGATCCTCTTCGCGCGCGATGACGCCGAGCGTGGGCGATGCGAGGTCGAGCACCGCAAGCTCATCGCGGAATGCAAGGGCGTGGAGGTGCTCTCGACGCTCGATCTCGAGGCGACTCCGCCCTTCGCCTACGCGCACGATCATTTCGGTTACCGCGACCGTCTCTCGCAGCCGGTGATCGAAGGCTCAGGCGATGAACCGACGCCGGGCTCCGGAGCCCCGCTCAAGGCGGGCGAGTTCATCCTCGGCTACGTAGATGAGAGCGGTGTGAATCCGCCATCGCCGCAGCCGGAAGTCCTGTCCCGCAACGCCAGCTACATGGCCTACCGGCGGCTCGAGGAGCATGTGGGCAAATTTCGCGACTTCCTGCGTGAGAACGGCAAGACGCGCGAGGAGCAGGAGCTCATCGCCGCGAAACTGATGGGCCGCTGGCGCAGCGGCGCGCCGCTTACCCTGGCACCGGAAAAGGACGACCCAGCGCTAGGAGCCGATCTTCAGCGCAACAACAACTTCAACTATAAGCACGAGGATCCGCAGGGCTACGCCGTGCCCTTGGGCTCCCACATGCGCCGCATGAATCCGCGCGACACCGCGGCCAACATGAACCGTCGGCGCATGATTCGTCGGGGCGCAACCTATGGACCATACCTGCCGGAGGGTACGCCAGACGATGGTCAGGAGCGGGGTATCGCGGCGTTCGTCATCTGCGGGAGCCTCATCCGGCAGTTCGAATTCGCGCAGAACGTGTGGGTGAACGACCGGAACTTCCACGAGCTCGGCAACGAGCGCGACCCGATCATCGGCACGCAGGACGGAACGCTCGAATTCAAGATTCCCAAACGGCCGATTCGCCGAAAGATCACCGGCCTCCCCGCGTTCACCACCGTGCGCGGCGGCGCTTACTTCTTTCTGCCCGGACTCAAGGCGCTGCGTTGGCTCGCGGCCCGCACCAAAACGAGCTGATACACACGCACGCCGGGAGCTCATCATGAGCAGCTCACCTCAGCCCGCCCGCACCTACAACCAGAACCACATCGCCCGCAAGCACACCCCGGGCAAACGCCGGATAAGCATCTACTGGACCTGGAGCTATCCCTTTGAGGCGCAGCGCGATCCGGCGGCAATGGAGAATCGTTTTTCAACCATGACCGAGGTCCGCAACGTACTGTACCCACTGTACGAGAAGCCCGAATGGTATGCGGGGGAATTCCTGCAGGGGATCGCGGGCACGCTCGAGCTTTTCCATCGCTCCGCGCTCAACTTCCAGAAGCTGGCGGGCGAAATCACCGGCCACCCCGTTGCGGTATTCCAGCGCGTCGACCAGGCAGGCTTCAGGTTGCCGATCGACGAACGCATTCTCGCCGACACGGACACACTCATGGTGTTCGGGCTCGACCACCTCGTGTCCGGGGAGGAGGCTACCGCGGAAGAAGCCATGGCTATCGCGAAGTGGCTCGAGCGTGAAGACACCTGCCTGTTGCTCGCGCCACACCACGACGTCGGCTTCACTGACGATCTGAAGCAGCGCCAGGTGGAATACCTGCATCACGGCGATCGCCTGGTACCGCGCCAGCAACGCTTTACGCAGTTTGGGCGCTCGCTGATGAAGGCGCTGTCGATCCCGGTGCACAACACCTGGGGACTCTGTCCGGCCCTCGTCAGAGGCACCAAGGAGACCACACCGCTCAATACTTCCCGTGACCTGGATAAGCTCGGGTTGCTCAAGGATGTCACGACGCTGAGCTTCCATCGGCACCTTCCGCACTACGAAATCACTGATAAGAGCAGGCCAGTTCACGTGCTGGCTCGTCAGCCGATCCAGATGGAGCGCCCGCACCCATTCACGTCAGCGGGCAATACGGAGTTCAACTGCCTTCTGTGGATGCCGCCAGAGAAGCAGCGGGCCGGAGACATCGTACTGGTGGACTCGACGCACTTCACCACCCTGTTCGGTGTCACCGAGAGTCTGAAAAACTTCTGGCGGAATCTCGCGATAATGAAATGAAAGCGGGTCTCGCGCATGACGGACTCGTATGACCTTGTCGCCATCGGCGCGGGCCCGGCTGGCGAGAGTGCTACGGAGCTCGCGGCATTCTTCGGCCACCGCTCGGCCGTGATCGAGAGGGCGCAGCCAGGCGGAACGGTGACGACGACGGGCGGTGCGCCGACCAAGACCCTGCGCGAGGCGGCGCTCTATCTCACCGGATTCTCTTCAGGGGACGTATACGGACTGCGGATGGCGGCCCCTCCCGAGGTCGCGACCGACATCATCCGCAGACGGACTCACAGCGTCTGCGCGCTGCTGCAAAGGGTAACACTCGATAACATCGCGAAGCGCGGGGTCGACTATATCCACGGCACTGCCCGGCTCGACCCCGATGGCATCGTGATCGTGTCCAACGGTCAAGAAGCGGAACGGAGGATCCGCGCCAAGGTGATCCTGATCGCATCCGGTTCGCGGCCCTTCCGGCCGAAGAACATTTCATTCGACATCCCCGGTGTGTGCGACACCGACACCGTCCTGGAGCGTGGCTGGGTCCCAGAAGACATCGTGATCGCAGGCGGCGGCCCGGTGGGGGTCGAGTTTGTGACGATTTGCCACGCGCTGGGCGCGAAAGTGACCCTCGTCGATCGCGGCACGCACTTGATTACCGCGATGGATGGCGAAGTGGCCGGATACATGGAAGTGCTTTTAAGGAAATGGGGCATTGCCGTTGAGTTCGGTGCGACGGTGGCAAGCGTCGCAGCGAAGGATACTCGCTTGCAAGTCGTGCTCTCGACGGGTCAGCGCCTCTCACCGGACACACTACTGTTTGCCGCCGGCCGGATCGCAAATACGCAGGGCTTAGGCCTCGAGGCCTTGAGGATCGATCTCGATTCCCGCGGGCGGATCATCGTGGACGAGAACTTCCGCACCTCCCTGCCGGGCGTCTACGCCGCAGGCGACGTGGTTCAACCAACGCTGGCCTCGATCGCGATGGAGCAGGGGCGAGTCGCTGTCTGTCACGCATTCGGTATCCCTTTCGAGGGAACGGTCGATCCTTGTCCCGTTTCCGCGATCTACGGGATGCCCGAAGTGTCGGGTGCAGGCCTCACCGAAGAGCAGTGCCGCGAACGGAACCTCGATTACGAGGTGGCTCGTGCCGATCTTGGCCTCACTCCTCGCGGCGCCATCGCCGGCCGCGGCGGACTCCTGAAGCTCATCTTCCTCAAAACCGATCGGAAACTGATCGGCGTTCACTGCATCGGCGACATTGCCTCGGAGATCGTTGGCATCGGCCAGATGGTGATCCGCTGTGGCGGTACGGTGAACACCATCGCTAACATGTCGCTCAACACTCCCACCTACAGCTATGCGTACAAGTACGCCGCGTTCGACGGTTTACGCCGCTTAGCGGCCACCAGAACGACGGCTGCAGTCCGATAGGCGTACGGTAACGCGTGGGCAGTAACCAATGCCGCATGCGTGAAGCTGCGCAACACTTTCGGTTCCTGGTGGCCGCCTTGGTCTGGTTGTGCGCGACCGCAGCGCAAGCGCAGAACCGCGGCGTCTATCCGCTCGGGCTGAGTGCCATCAACTCCGGCGTCAACGCCGAGCCCGGACTCACTTACAACAACGCCTTCCTTTTTTACTCGCGTAGCGAGCAGAAAGGGGCCGACAACGAGGTTCTCGCCACGGGACAGCAATCGGTCCTGCTGGACATGAACACACTTCTTTGGGCGAGCCCGGGCCAAATAGCGATGCTCGGCGGTGCCCAATTTTCGTCCGCGGTGACGATACCGATCGCCAATAACTCGCTGAGCTCCAGTGCACAGGGCGCCATCAGTGGCGGCGGCGGATTAGGGGATTTTTACTTTCAACCCGTCATCCTCGGCTGGCGCACGGAACACGTCGACATTCGTGGCATCTTCGGCTTCCTGGCACCTACCGGAAAATTCAACGCGGGTGCGACCGACAACGTGGGCAACGGCTACTGGACACCGGTTTTCGCGTCGGGGCAAACGGTCTACTTATCCGAGGATAAGGCGACGACGCTCTCCGCCTTCGAGATGTATGAATTTCACAGCACTCAGTCGGGCACCCGGATTCATCCGGGTGAAACTCTTGACCTCGACTATTCATTAATGCATGCGTTCACGTTTCCGGATTCGAGACTGCAAGCCGGACTGGTCGGCTACGGTGCATGGCAGACGACAGCGAAGACGGGGCCGGACATCACACCCGCGCAGGAGGCGCAGCGCTACAGGGTCAACGCCCTCGGCGTTGGACTGAACTATGTGTTGCCGGCTCGGAAAGTGACGCTGAGCTTCAAGTACTTTGATGAGTTTTCAAACCAGTGGACGTACCAGGGTTACTCGCTCCAGATTTCGGCCGGGGTTGGTTTCTAACAAGGTCTTCCCCGCCGCGCAGTCTCACGCCCGAAGGGCGGGAGAAGGTGTGCCGAGCATGTTCGACAGCTTGGAGGTGAAAGTCCTCTACCAACCAGATGGAGGTGAAGGGTAGCAAAGCGCAAGGGCTGCGGCCGCGAGGCCGGGTCTGAAAGAAGCGTAGAGCAAAAGCACGAGCCGATGAACAAGAAGCGGATATGAGGCCAGTTGCGGCCGGCACGAGTGGACCTTCAGCTACGAAGTGCTGTTCCATCAAGGTCGCAGAGGTAGATCCGCCGGTTGTGTGCTGAAAGCGGTCGAACTTACCTCGGGAGGTCTGCCTCCCTGTCCGCGCCGCGAGGTGCGGACTGAGCATCGAGTGATCGGTGTTGAATGGGCGGCAGAAGTCAGCAGCGGGCGTAGTAGCCGGAAGGCGCGAGCCGATTGACCGGTGAAGGCCCAAACGGTCCTGCGCAAGCAGGGTAAAGGGAGCGGGGAGTAGTCAGTGCATCTCATGGGGAATGGCAGCCGTTGGACCGACCCCGTCGCGGGCATGTTGGTCGTCCTGCCCGGTGGCGTGGTGCAGCCGCGCGACCGCTCGGGAAGTGGTTGAATCGCTCATGGCGAAGCACTCGTACGAAAGCCCGGCCGAGACAGAGCGGATAATGGAGGAGGTCTGCGAAGAAGAGAACTGTCGAGAAGCATTGCGGAGAGTCAAGGCCAACAAGGGCAGTCCCGGCGTCGACGCGATGAGCGTGGACGATTTGCCGGGATACCTTGTGCAACACTGGCCCGAAATTCGCGCCCAGCTCCTGAGCGGAGCCTATCAGCCGCAGCCGGTCAGACGGGTAGAGATACCCAAGCCGGACGGCGGGATGAGGAAGCTCGGAGTGCCCACCGTGCTGGATCGGATGATCCAGCAGGCCGTGCTCCAGGTGCTGCAGAGGCGTTGGGATGCGAGCTTCTCCGATCACAGCTACGGGTTTCGACCCGCGCGCTCGGCGCATCAGGCGGTGGCCCGTGCCCAGCAATACATCGTTGAGGGGTACGGGCGGGTGGTAGATCTCGATTTGGAGAAGTTCTTCGATCGAGTCAACCATGATCGCCTAATGGCAGGGATCGCCGAACGGATCAGTGACAAGCGCTTGCTGAAGCTGATCCGGGCGTTCCTGACAGTCGGGGTGATGGAAGACGGGCTAGTGAGCGCGGTGGAGGAAGGGACGCCGCAAGGTGGTCCACTCTCACCGTTGCTCAGTAATCTGGTTCTGGATGAGCTGGATCGGGAGTTGGAGCGACGCGGTCATCGCTTCGTCCGTTATGCGGACGACTGCAATATTTACGTGCGCAGCGAACGAGCGGGACAGCGAGTCATGGAGAGCGTTACGAGCTTCATCACGAAGCGGCTCAAACTCAAGGTCAACGCCCAGAAGAGTGCGGTGGCTCTCCCCGAGGAACGATCGTTCCTGGGGTTCACCTTCAAACGCCTTGGGTCGTCACCGGAGCTGCGACGCAGTATTGCGCCAAAGGCTCTGCGGCGGTTCAAGAATCGGGTGAAGGAGATCACACGCCGGAACCGTGGGATCAGCATGAAATGCATGGTGGAGGAACTATCGGCATTTATGCGCGGCTGGCGAGCCTACTTCGGCTTCTGCCAGACCCCCACAGTGTTCGACAGTGTGAACGTGCATGCAATATTGACCAGGTTCGGGGGGTAATCGGCATCCAAAATTGACCACCCCGTACCCTGCACAGCGTTATGAAGCAGTGCAGGGAGAAGCGGGGTGTTGTGCGTGGAG
>Ga0187783_10001100_pt1 | contig 19958 bp, 14 predicted proteins | sample 1015_SJ02_MP02_2_FD_132471 | JGI IMG/M metagenome (GOLD analysis project Ga0187783, IMG submission 132471) | Tropical peat soil microbial communities from peatlands in Department of Meta, Colombia - 1015_SJ02_MP02_20_MG | ecosystem: Environmental > Terrestrial > Soil > Wetlands > Peat | place...
CACCAATGCGAACAACATTGTTACATCAGGCGGTAACTCAACGAACTTTCCCACCAACTCGATCTGTGATTGATCATATGGTTTGAGTTCAGCCGTCAAAATGCCTCGCAGAGACGGCTGTTGCCAGCCGGATCTGATTAGAAGGTCATTGGTCGCAGCAAGAGCCGATATGCGAGCCCGCACTTTTTCACGAATGTCTGGGTGATCGCGTAGTGTCTGGCTCACGATAGCGCTGACATTGGCGAGCGTGTTCTTGATGCAATGCGCAAGCTCTCCGTCAAGCAGCCAGCGCTGCTCTCCTCGCGTCGAAGCCGCTGCAACACATTCCGATAGTTCTCAGCGACCCAGATGATTACGATCGAGGATGTTACGTATAAGACCAGGCCGACAAGATCTTGCGTAGTGAGCGGCGAAGCGCCCCAGCCCGGAGGCATAAAGAGCCAATTGGCGGCAACTCCTCCGAGCTTATAGATACGACGCCCGCGGATGCGCCCCCGAGCAACGTGGCAACCAGAGTCGCCGAATAATAGGGCGCGAAAATCGCGCTGTTCGGCCTGATAAGATCAATTCCCAGATGGATGCCTGTCGCAGTCACCCTGCAGGCTGCGGCAAACGCTATCGCAGCCGCTGATCCGGGCCGCAAACCGACGCGCCAGACATGACGCCAGCGATCGATCGCCACACTGAAGCATCAGCGCCTCGCGTCCGTACGGGTCGTCATGGATAAATCGGGTGACGTGCTGTCCCAGCACGGTCCGACTGTTCGCTTGAGTTGACTTGACTCGGCCGATGCGTTGAACTCGTCGATAGACGTTGGCCGATTCGAGCCTATTTCAAAAATCGGTAAACCGAGCATATTGCAACGCTGGCATTCCGTCAGCGGCCTGACGTCGCACCATTGTCAAAGCCATGCCGGTGTCCCTGGCACAGTTGCTCGGCTTGGCTGGCCGGTAGCGTGTGAGCGCACCGCCCCTTTCGAACAAAAAAATGGCTGAGGTGTTAGTCTATTAAACCTGTGGCTCAATTGTGCGTCTGAATATCGAGGAGTCCCTTCGTGCGCAGCAAGTCCATCGTTCTCGGTATGCTTGTGCTGGTCTGTCTGACACGGTTCACATTTGCTTCGGAGTGTCCGGACCATCCAGGCGCAATCGGCACCAGCCGGGATCTCCTCATTGATCCGCGCGAGCACCCGCGAATCGGGTCTATGCAATACTCTGATACTCTGCCACTTGAGGACCACGAGGTCGTACTCAGTTTCGATGATGGGCCGCTGTCGCCTTCCACCAACCGCGTGCTGGATACGCTAGCCTCGCAATGCGTAAAGGCAACGTTCTTCATTATCGGAAGCATGGCAAGCGGCGAGCCACGTCTTGTGCAACGGGCCTATGACGAGGGACATACCATCGGAACCCACACGCAGAATCATCCGCTGCGCCTCTCGAGGCTCCCCGACGACGCCCAGTTGAAGGAAATTGACGACGGCATAGCCTCGGTCACCGCCGCACTCGGCGAGACACGGTCGGTCGCTCCGTTCTTCCGTTTCCCAGGGTTGGTCCATCCGCCGTCGGCCGAAGCTCATCTCGCCTCACTGGGCATCATGGTCTGGAGCGCTGATGTCGTGGCCGACGACTGGAAGAAGATCTCGCCCCAGGAGGTCCTCAGGCGAGTGCTCTCGAGGCTCGAGCGCAAGGGCAGGGGCGTGCTGCTGCTACATGACATGCAAAGGCGCACGGCGTCGGCATTGCCGGGTCTACTTCGAGCCTTGAACGCCCGAGGGTTTCGAATTGTCCATGTGGTCCCGGTCGACACCAACCCGCCCGCGGCTACTGCGGCCCATGGGCCGTAGGACCTTCGGACACCTCTGACGCCTTGGGGGCGGGGCCGCGATATGTCGCGCCTTAAATGTCTGTCATCGCCGAAATGAGTTCTGTCGCCGATACACTTCAAAGTTGATGCGACTTAATAGATTACGGACCCTCGTCTGTCCGTTGTCGAAGTGTCCACTCGTGGCAGGCCGCGAAGGCGACGGATTCGACCATTTCGACGGCGCAGGCGGTTGATTGGTATGTCCTCATAGGCCGCCACGACCCGGCATCACTGAAGACCAATCGGACAGCATCGAGAGCGCCAGGGAGTCCCACAGTTCAGACATCGGATCGACGGTCCCTGAACCGGCAGAACCTAAAGCCGACCGATCAAAATGGGGCTTTTTCTTGTCGCCCTCCGCCGAGAGCTTTTTTGCGATCAGCCTCCCCATCGAAGGCGTGCTGAGGTATATATTGCGGCTTCTACATCGGGACCGTGCATCGATTCGTGGGATCTCCTGGCGCGCTCGGGTTCGGAACTTTGGCAGGGACAAATGGCGGGGGCCATCCAGCCGAGGGTGCCGACACCTTCGCGAATCTAATCTTCAGGTCAATCCTGGCCGACATACTGAGGCGGACAAGACATCGAATGCGAGGTTCGATTCGCAAGGGAGTGTTCGATATGAGAAAGCCGACTTACGCTCTTGCGGTGCTCACACTGGCATCGACGTTCGCCATGCTGTCGACCTCCACCATGGCGCAACAGGGAAATCAGCAATTGCCGAACGGGCAATCACCGAAAAAGCCGGCGCAAATGCCGGCTGCTGGCAGACCCGGTCCCGTACCGCCGGGGCTGCAGGGCCCAAAGGGGCCGCCCCATGGGCCCGCAGCCAATCTGCAGGCGGGGCGATTCGCCCATGGCGGCTTGCCGACCCACACTTTTGGGGGCCATCCGTATCACGGTCGCCTTGCTTGGGAACGCGGACATTGGCGGCATGAATGGCGCAACGGACGGTTCGGCTGGTGGTGGGACGTTGACGGTGCGTGGTACTTCTACGCGCAACCCATAGAGGGTCCGCCCACCTATATTTCGGACATTGAAGCCGTTGACGACGTTGCGGCGGACGGGCCAGACGGTCCGCCGGTTGTTGGCGAGTATCCGCCTCCCGACGCAGGCGGCCCACCACCGCCTGCGGCAGCGGGGTATCCACCGCCCCCGCCGGGTGGGTATCCGCCACCGCCCGCAGTGGCCGCGTATCCGCCACCGCCGCCTCCGCCCCCAGCACCACCACCACCCGCCGCCGGCGCCATCGGCGGGGCCATCCTCGGTGGCTTGATAGGAGGAGCAGTCAGTGGTCGTGCTGGAGGCGCTATTGCGGGCGCGCTGATCGGAGGCACGACCGGCGCCATCATTGGGGCGGAAGCCGAACAGCGGCACGGCTACTACTGGTGGCACGGCAGCTGCTATTATCGTTATCCGTCCGGCGAGTATGCCATGGTCGGGCCGCGTTATTGCTACTGAGCCCTCCTGGGGACTCCAGGAAGCGGCGGAATCTCGACTTCGTATGGCCTGATTTCAAGCCCCGCCCGCGCGGGGCTTGACGGCGTTTGCATCCGCCATCACCGAGGGACGCGGTCGCCGGACCGAAAAAGGGAGCGACGGCAATTCTGGCTATGTCCCTACTCATATAAATCCGATGTTGGATCGCCAAAGAAAAGCACCAAGTACGATGAGGGATGGCGATAACAATTACGTATGTGAATAATGCGATTGGCAAAATACTACCGTTAATCATACGACGATTGACTATCGAATTATCATTATACAAGAGCCCGTTGGCCGATTTGGGCTTGGCACAGGCCGTGACGTCACGGGACGAATAAGCTATTCCGAATCAGTGAGGGGCCGCCACGTCGCGCGCCGTGGCGGGCATGGGTCGAGGCATTGAAGCGGCGCTGAACGGATGGCCGCCGCTCGTCGGCTACGACCAGTGTACAGAGTCGACCCAAAGCGAGGGGGGTCTGGATGAAGGAATTCGATGAACTGCCGGAGCCGGATCAAGCGGCGCTGCTGGTCAAGCTGCTGCTGGCAATGACGGAGGCCGGTTGTGGGACTATCGAGGAACTGGCGTGCAGGCGCGATCGTGCGGTCACCGACGTATGGAAGGACCTCTGCGCACAGGTAAATCAGGCGGAATGCGTCGCTCCAAGGCGACTTGATTCTCTTATCGCCGATCAAGTTGATAGTGGTGACAACGGGCTCGCCGCCACCGATGCGCCTGAGGTCAAGGCTCGTCGCTACCGCGATCGAGATGATGTCGAGATGCATCAAATCAGCAACATCTTTGGCTGGCATTGGGATCAGACCGATGGCGAGGAGCCACAAAAGCTTGCGTGTGGTTATGTTTGGAGCAACGAGTTAAAGGAAGGGCAAACCGGCTGGTCCGGTCTGTATGGGTCCGATCGCGAACGAATGAAAGTCTATGTCCTTAAGGAGGAAAACCTAGAAGTTTGGGACGACGTTCTGCGACTATGCGATGGTAGCCAAAGACTCAATTCAGAGGCCAGAGAACGCCTGAAGATGAAGCAGCGCTTCAAGAATCGTGGCCTGTCGAACGCGACGGTCACTGCGCTGATTGCCGCGGGGCTAGACGCACCGGAACGACTTTTGTTTCTTGACGCAAGAGAGCTGAAGAAATTAAGGGGGGTTGGTCCGGTCAAATTGCGCGAGATTGCCAGTTACCGAGCAACGTTCCTACCTCAGAGCAATGTTGAGTCGGGCGACGGGTGACCGCTGACGATAGATGCTTATGGCGTCTCCATTGATTTGTGGGCATTGATGCAGCGGGGGCCGGCGCGCTCCTTCGGGATCGGCGGCCGAGCAAATCGCAATTAGTCGCCACACAGTGATCAAAGTGCGACCATCTCGCGCTTGGTGAACAGAACGGGCGCCGGATCTGGCGGACAATCACGAACGGTCGGGGCAGTAAGCAGACGTTGCGTGTGACCGCTGGTGGAGCGTCGGGATCTCAAAGCGTCGTTGCTCGATATCAGAGTTTGCAAATCGTTTGAAGGATTCTCATTTTCCTTGATAGCCTTGTGTCACCGGGCCAGCTCCCCTGTCATCCGGCTCTCGACGCGGTGTCGGTCGACCTGCTGGATCCTGGATCAATCACAGCGCGCCGTCATGCCACCATCGACGATGATCTCGGTGCCGGTGATAAATCGAGCCTCGTCAGAAGCAAGGAACAGAATGGCATTGGCGGTATCGCGTCCGTCACCCATGAAGCCCAGAGGAATGCGTGCTTGGCGCTGGCGAAGCAGCGCATCGACGTCCCCGCCGGCTCTCTGGTGTGCAAGCCGCGCTTCGACCATCGGGGTATGCATCTGACCCGGCACCACCGAATTCACCCGGATGGCCTTTTTTGCGTATTGTACGGCAACCACGCGGGAGAATTGAATTACAGCCGCCTTGCAGGCGGCGTAGGCCACCTGCGCCGCGCCCGTCCAGCGTAATCCGGAGGTCGAAGCGGTATTAACGATTGCCCCGCCAAGCTGCTTCTCCATGACCGGCAGGGTGTACTTGCACGCTAGGAATACGCTCTTCAAATTATAGTCAACCTGGGTGTCAAAAACCTCCTCCGGCATGTCGACTGGTCCGCCGGCCGCCGACCCGCCGACGTTATTGACCAGGATATCGATGCGTCCGAACGTTCCGACACACTTCTCAACCATCGCGGCAACAGCCGTCGCATCCGTGACATCGCATTCATATTGCGTAATATGACCACCAAATTCTTGGACCCGGTGGATTGTTTCTTCCATTGCGCCCAGCAGCTTATCGACGGCAAAGACCTTGGCGCCTTCTTGGGCAAAGAGAACTGCCGTTGCGCGACCGTTTCCCCATCCTGGGCCGACACAACCCGCGCCGGTAATGATAGCGACTTTGTCTTGCAGCCTTCCAACCATGCTTCGCTCCATGATGCAGTGTCTCCGAAACTCTCTGACACACGGATGGATCACGATCTTCGCCTACCTTGTGCACGCATCAACTGGGCAATGCCAGTAGCGAACATCCGATCGCGGACCCGGTATTGGGCAGTCCAGAAAATCTCGATCTCGTCCACGAAAGGGGGGCAGGAGAACGCCGACGGGGTTTGCGGCAGGCCAACCGGCGTCAGCTGCCAGCCAGCGCCTGAGTCTGCGGCATGTACATCTCTTTCCAGGAAATGGGAAGATTTTTCACTGTCCCGACTCGATGCATGAACTCGAGGTATTTCATTGAATTGATCGGAGTCGTCGTCCACACATTGTCAGGATCGGATACCATGAGTGCTACCTCGTCGAGGTTGTTACGTTTTTCATTTGTTGCTGTCATATAAACTTGCGCGGCAGCTTTTGGATCCATTCGTATACGGTTATTGGCCTCATCGAGAGCGGCGAATACCGCCTCGCTTGTCTTCCTGTTTGAGTCACCAAACGACTTCAGCATAATCATGACCCCGTTTGTTACTTGCCCGCCGAATGTATCGTACGATTTGAGGATCTGGCGGATCCCGGGAACCGTGAGCTCATATTGATAGTATGGGGCTACGGCGTAGTGCGCAGTTACCTCCAGTAGCTTCGATACAATCGCGACCGTTGCGTCCGGGTGGGGAAGCGTAATCGTCAAGGGATCGAGGCGAGCATATTGGTCTGGCCCCCATTCCTTCGTAGCCGCCATTTGCAGACAAACAGCCTGGGCTGATACCTTCACCGCCGGTACGGCGATCTTATCTTTGGCAGTCAGATCGCGAATCGAGTTTACAGCAGGGTTGTTGGCGATCAGCATAAATGGCATCGCCTGGACGGCTGCAAGTGCCCGTACCTCGCGGATGGTTCCGGCGGTCTTGTCCCAGAGCGTGGCAAGGCCCGGCACCCCAGTCACCCCGAAGTTCATTTGTCCGCTCAGCAGGGCCTCGACCAGGGATGCCGTTCCGCCGAGCGTTGTGTATTGCACTGCGAGTGAAGGGACTCCGAGTCGGGCCGCATGCTTTTCGACGAGTTTGAACTGCTCCATAACCATCAGCGGTAAATAGGGCAGGCCATGCTGCTTGACGAGCGCCACCCTGGAGACCTCTTGTCCCATGGCGGATCGGATAAGGGCCGGCATGGCGACCAACCCAAGGCAAACGTCTCGTCTGCGCATCTTTTTCCCTCGCCGTATTTCGTCCTGGCCCAAGTATCCATCCGACGGCTTTGCAAATCGCCGTGATCAGAACGCCGGACTTCGTCTGAAGCGGGGTCCCCTCTATGGGGGCTCGGCGCATTGCCTGGCCAGGACTGTAGGTCGAACGCTCCGGACAACGATCGCCCTATTGTCTTGCTGCTGCGTTGTGGCGAGCCAAGTGTCCGCCACCGGCTTGGCACCGTCAATTGCAATCTAGCCGCCACGTAGGCCGGACTGTGCCGATCCGAGCGCGCAATCGGGTCAGCAATCCTGACCGCGCAGCCATCTTCGACATCTGTGCCACCGTCGATTGTCAAAAAAGTTGCCCTTTGACACGAGGTCCTGATTGATCAGGATCGGAATTGCTGCTGTCAGTGGATGGTGGCATTATGTGGTGAAGATCGAACTACCCGAAGGCCGATGCGTGGTCCCATGAGCTGCCGAGGCGAGGAAGCAAAATGAATTATCACACGAACTTTACGTCGATTCGTGAGCAAGTCAGTCCGGCTGAGTGGCAGACGCGGGTCGATCTTGCCGCGTGCTATCGGCTGATGGACAAGTTCGGAATGACAGACCTTATATATAATCATATTACAGCCCGCGTTCCTGAAACCGAAGATCATGTTTTGATTAATTTGTATGGTCTGTTGTATAAGGAGATTACCGCCTCCAGTCTCGTAACAATAGACCTTGAGGGCAATATCATCCGGAAACCCGACACCGATTATGGGATCAACAAGTCGGGTTATGTTATCCATGGCGCAATTCACAGCGCACGGCCGGACGTCAGTTGTGTGATCCACACCCACACGCGGGCGGGCATGGCAGTCGCGGCAATGAAATGCGGGTTGCTTCCTTTGTCGCAGACTTCTATGCGCTTCATGGAACATATCGGTTATCATGACTATGAAGGGCCGGCGATTGACCTCGACGAACGCGCGAGGTTGGTACGAGATCTTGCATCACATGATGCTATGATAATGCGCAATCATGGTCTTCTGACCTGCGGAGCCACAATTCAGCAGGCATTCAACACAATGTATCAGCTGGAATTGTCATGTCGCTCACAGGTCGACGCCATGTCAGCGGGCACGGAACTCTGTTTGCCAGGTGAAAACGTCGTTCAGCATACCGCACATTTGTATCAGCCGGGTACCCGTCGTCCCTATGGTGTCCTTGAATGGCCGGCAATGCTGCGCTTGCTCGACGCGGAGGATCGATCCTCTGGATATCCACCGTACCAACATTGATCGTATTGACCGATTTCGATCCCGCCCGCCAAACGGCGGCAACTGTTGTCTCCCGCCGCAAGCGACCAGGCTGTCTAATCAGGTCGGGCGCGATATCGTGGAATAGACCTATCAGGGGCGTCTGACGGACTCCTTGTCAGACGGGCCATCGACCGCCGAATCGGCGGGGACGATTTGACCCGGAGTTAGTTTGGCTGTCGGACCGTCATGCAGACTTGCTAGGTCGGAACGAAAGCGCCCTGTCAGGTCCGCGAACTGAGGACACCGCGTGCCGTCGTGATCTGTGCAATCGTTTTTGATCGAGGCAAAACTCTGCTTGATTTGTCCGGGAATTAGTTGGGCAACCACGAACTCCGTTCGCTGTCGACGCCGAACGCATTCGGCGGTACGCATACCGCGATCAAACCACTGATTTTCGATTATTCATCGAGATGCCTCGCATTTTAATCGATTTATTTCGCCAGCAAATCGGCGACATTTCACAGCATTTTAAAATAGCTATCAAATCGATCGAAATCGGGTCGCTACTAAACTCGGCACTTCTGTATGACATTCACCGCTAATTGGCGCATGGTGGTACTTACGCCGATTTTGAGTTTCTAGCTGCCAGCTTGTAAGGACTTAGCCATGAGGCCTTGGTTCGGCCAAGTCGCCCAGGTCACGACAGTTGCAACCGCGTTCGGTGCAATCTGTACCGGAGCGTTCATCGACCTCTCGATGCATCCGCAGACTGCGCCGAGGTCGGCTGGTATCATTTTTACGATCGCAGGCGATTTTGAGCAAGACACGGGGTGCCAACGGCCCCCCTTCGAGGTCAGCGGACCGGTCAAGTGGAAGATAAACTGCGGGGCGCCGAGCCGAACCGCCTCTCTTGAGATCGAAATGGACGGCCGGCTCATATATCAAACCAACTTGCCCCGTCGGGATGTGACGCTGGATAATCCTTCGAGAGTGTACCAGCGGATCGACGCTAAGACTGGCGAGCACGAGATCGTGTTACGTCTGCGCGATACAACATCGAACAGGGGATTCGTCTACTATGCCCAAAAGCGGGTGACGCTGGCAGTAGGTCGAACCTTGGTTATCGAATTTCGTCCAGAATATTTCGACTTTGCATTTCACTGGACCGATCGCGACGTTCCGGAGCGACCCTTGAATGCCGAGGGCGTTCGATATGCCATGCAAAGATAGCGGCGAGCAATCCGGCATGCCGCCGCATTGTCGAAACCGGCACTGCCATTTTGGTAGCGCAGATCGCGACGAAGAACGGCATGTGGCACGACCTCCATCGGCGGTTCTTGGCGTGCGGCACTGTCGAGGTGGAGGTCTTGTTGACCAGCTCTGAACAGTGCTTGGCGGAATGTGGTGATAACTGATCGATATTTTAACCGCGAATAACCAGATTGATCCCAAAAAAGCTCTGGCGCGCTTCAGGCGCGGGCAGCGCTGCGATATCGCGAATGACCCCTGATCGGCCCCTCGACCGTCCTTCGAACGCTTATTTGTCGCTTACCAAATGTGCATAGGGGTCTACAAAGGATTGATCATTATAGCGGTCGTGATGTCGCAGCCACTCCATCCCATATCTTAAATTTTCCTCGTCACGACCTTTTGGGGTGATGTCGAGATAGTGGTACGCGGTAATGAACATATCGAGGCCACGAGCATAGGACGAATAGGTGTGAAAGATGCAATTCGCCGCGTCCTTATAAAAGACGCTGACACCGGGAGCCTCTTTGACCGGAAATGTCTCTCCCGCGCGATAGTTGTAGTAAGCTTCTTTGCGGTCGATCTGTTCTTGGCTGAACGATACATTGAAATCTTGATTGAAGTCGTTCTTCAGCGATGAAACCCACTTGAAGGACCAGCCCATCCGCCGTTTAAACGTATCCAATTTTTGCAGTGGAGCGCGCGATATTGTGACAAAGGTCACGTCTCGGCGCTTCAGATGAAGCACCGAAGGATTATAATGATCCGCAATGAACGAACAAGATTTGCAGCCTTCATCCCATTCCGGGTCGAACATGAAATGATAAGTAATGAGTTGGCTGCGTCCGTCAAATAGCTCCGCGAGGGTCTGCTGACCTTCAAGGCTATCAAAGACATACATCTTCTCGATCTTTCTCCATGGCATTTGACGGCGTTGCCGTGAGAGCTCGTCGCGCAACTTGGAAAATTTTTTTTCCTTTTCGAGTAACCGCTTGCGCGCTTCTATCCAGTCCTCGCTTGATACCACCGGGTGAGGCAACATAATCGTTCTCGCTCGTTCGTTTGTGTCGAATCGGGACGGCGGTCAAATTATCGGCGGCTTGTTTCGATTCGATGGGATGGTCAGCACAGACCGGCAGGGGCAAGGGCGAGTCATCGTGGCGGACCTATGCCGGATTGGGCAGGGCCTTGCCACGCGTCTCCGGGAGCAAGGGTGTAACCGCAAAGCCCAGGATATAGATAAACCCTACGATCGTCGCCGCCACCCCATAACCGCCGAGATTGACGATCAACGTGCCTGCGATCAGAGGGCCTATGAACGCGACAAAGCGGGGTGCGTTGAATACGAACGCGACCCCGGTCGCCCGGAGCCGTGTTGGGTAGAGTTCCGGCAGCCAAGTTGACATCCAGGTGTACTGGCCGAGGCTGAAGAAGCCGTTGGCGGCAGCGACCATAAGCAGGGCCGACAAGCCCTTTGTCCAAAGGAATAACACCGGCGTCAAAACGAACGCCATGGCGTAGAACAGCATGACGATCGGCTTGCGACCCAGCGCGTCAGCGAGAAACCCAAGTCCGACATATCCGGCGATCGCGCCGACATTGTAGGCCATGCCGGCGAAGCTCGCCCATTGTGACGCCGGCAAGCCGGCCTTGGCGGCGGTGGCCCCGATATACGGAGGTACCCACGATGAAATGCCCCACCAGGCCAGTGTCGTCGTCAGCGACATCGTCAGCGCAATCAGCGTTCGCCGCCGGATGAGAGGATCGGCAAACAGGTCAACCAGGGTGAAACGTGCCAATGCCGCGTCCTCATCATCGAGGATGGCGCCACGACGCTTGAGGTCGAGTGCCGTGCGGCGTCGTTCGTTTGTCCCTTGCCACAGCACAGATTCCGGAATCCCCCGGCGAATCCACAAGGTCGCAAAGGCGGGCAGGACTCCAATCAGGTACATGTAACGCCACGCCCCAACCCCCAAAGGGGCTACCAGCAGCCAAACCAAGGAAGCGATAAAGAAGCCGATGCCCAGCCCGCATTGCATCAGTCCGGCGCCCTTACCGCGTGCGTGGTCCGGCCAGAGTTCCGCGGTGATTGATGTGCCGGTCGCCCATTCCGAACCGATGGCGATGCCGACCAGGAATCGCAGGACCGCGAAGGAGAGCCAATCCCACGATAGGGCACTCAGTCCGGTCATTAGCGAATATGCCAGAATGGCGAGGATCATAGTGCGCTTGCGTCCGATGTAGTCGGCAAGCACGCCACCAATCATCCCGCCAATCCCCCAACCGAGCAACGTGATAGCGATCACGATCCCCGCATAAGCCGGCAGACCGGGATATTGTGAGGGATCCAACAATTGGTGGAGCGCTACGCCGACCGTCAGGATCAGCGCATAGGTCTCGTAGCCATCGAACAGCCAGCCGAGATTCGACGCCAGCAGCGCATTCCACTGTTGGGGGGAGAGTGCGTGATACCACGGCCGAGGTGTAATGACGGCGTTCTGCACACACAGGCTCCTGCTCAATCCTCAAGGCGCGATGCCGCCTTGCGCTTGCGCGCGGCGAGTTTCACGGCTTGGGTGATTTCTGGATAGGCGCCGCAACGGCACAGATTGCCGCCCAGATAGTGACGGATATCTTCATCACTTGGATCAGGGTACTCGTCGAGTAGCTGCTGGGTCATTAATATAAAGCCAGGGGTGCAAAAGCCGCATTGAAACGCACCCGCCTCGACAAAGGCCTCCTGAATCGGATCGAGTTGCCCCGACGCTGCCAAACTCTCGACTGTCCTGACACTTGCTCCATCCACGAAAGCGGCAAGATACAGGCAGGACGATACCGCGCGCCCATTGACCAGCACGGTGCAGCAACCGCACATGCCTTGGCCGCAGCTCTCGCGCGCTCCGTAAAGGTCGAAACGATCTCTGAGCAACGCGACTAGGGTATCCTGCGGTGCAACGACGGCGCCAACCATTCGGTCGTTAAGTGTGAAGTGTATTGTTCGCGACAGCGTGCTCATCACGCCTCCGGCAACGGATTGTTTGCACCTGCCCTAATCGCACGATAAATCGCCTCGGGCGTAATCGGCAGCTGCGTGAGCCGAACGCCGACCGCGTCGTGGATTGCGTTGGCGACAGCCGGTGAGACCCCGAAGGTGCCGGTCTCGCCTACCCCCTTGGCGCCGAATGGGCCACTGTGCTGCCTCATGGCTACCACTTCGCTCGCGATGCGATCGGGCAGGTCGCCGAGGCCTGGGATCTTGTATCCAGCGAAGGAGGGATTGCGCAGCTGGCCGCCATCGAAGTCCATGCTTTCCAAGACCGTGAATCCAAGTTGCATGATGGCTGCACCGGACAGCTGGGTCTCCACAATGCGGGGGTTGATCGGCGTACCGGCGTCGGCCACCGTGATCAGCCGAAGCAGCCGCACTGTTCCGGTCTCTGTGTCGACTTCGAGTTCGACGCCTGTGGCCCCCACCATCCAGAATGGCGTGACGTTGCTGCTCAAACCTGTAGCGTGATCAGGCGCGGAATAGCTTGGCAGAAAGCTGCCAATGCCAATGATGTTGCCGGCCTGCATGCCGTATTTTCTACGAAACAGTTCCCCGACCGGCACATTCGCACCCGGCGGCAGGCCCAGTTCCGCCGCCATGAGGCCGAGCTTATAACGCGCGTCCTCGGCTGCGCGTTTGACTGCATTGCCCATATGGAAGGTGGAACGTGACCCCAGCGTTGCCATGTCGTAGGGCGTCGCGTCCGTATCTGGATGCACCATGCGTACCGACTCGGCCGGAAGGTCGAGTATTTCGGCGGCAATCTGTGCCAACGCCGTATTGCAGCCCTGTCCCATATCGACCGTGCCGCAATAGACCGTACAGCTGCCGTCGGCATGAAGATTGACGATCGCGACGGAGGTCGTCGGCGCAATACTGGCTTTGAACCCTAAGGCAATACCGCGACCGCGCCGAAGCAGAGCTGTGCCGCGATTGAATGGAGCTCCCCAGTTCAAGCTCGATGCGACGCGATCAAGCACTGCCTCTATCGCGGCGTCTCGCATGATTGTGCCGGTCGCTTGAGGCCGCCCCTGCCGCAGAATATTACGTCGGCGAAACTCCACCGGGTCCATGTCCAGCGCGCGCGCTATGAGATCCGTGTGGCTCTCATATGCGAAGACGAGTTGAGGGATGCCGAATCCTCGGAGCGCTCCGGCGGGGGGGCGATTCGTGTAGAGCGCGTAGGAATCGATCGCCACATTGTCGATGTCATAGGGACCAGCGGCGGTGAACCCGGACTTTTGTGCGACGCGCGGGCCGATGTCCGCATAGGCACCACCATTCCACCAAACTGCACAACGCCTTGCGATGATCCGCCCATCGCGCGTCAGCGCACTGGCGATGCGCAGCGTGGTCGCGTGCCGAGTGATCGTGTAGAATTGCTCGCTCATCGTCAGCGAGATCTTCACCGGGACGCGCGTCAACAGCGAGAGGACGGTAACGAGTGCCTCGAGTTTGATGTAAAGCTTCGCCCCGAAGCCGCCGCCGAGATACGCTGTTCTGACGCGCACCCGGTTTTCCGGCCAGCCCAGCAAGCGGGCGATTTCGATGCGCACAAAGGAGGGGCTTTGGGTGGCCGTATGGATGATCACGGCGCCGTCCCTGGCATCGGCCAATGCGACCAACGGCTCCAATGGCGCGTGCATGACGGGCGGGGTGCGAAACACGTGCTCAAAAATATGATCGGCCCCCTTGAAGGCACGCGGCACATCTCCGCGCCGCAGGCCGAATTCGAGCGCAATATTGGTGTTCCGCCGCCCGGCCAGATGGGCAAGGTCCGGGAACGTTCCGGCTGGCTTGAGCTCATCATGGACGAGGATCAACGAGGTGACGGCCTCAACCTCATCGAAGACGCCGGGCAATTCCTCATATTCGACGTCGACGAGCTCGGCTGCCGCTTCGGCAACTTCGGCTTGATCAGCTAGCACTACGGCGACCGGCTCGCCGACATGGCGGACCTTGTCGATGGCCAGGATGGGTTGATCGTGAAATGCCGGCCCATAATAGGGATTGGGCACAACCCGTCGGATGTCCGCGCTGGTGACGACGCCATGGACGCCCGGCAACGCCCGCGCACTGCTTGTGTCGATCCGGCGAATTCGGCCGTGCGCAATCGTGCTGCGCACTAGTTTGCCGTAAAGCATACCGGGAAGGCGCAGGTTGTGAATATAATCGGCACGACCAGTCACCTTGTCGTGGCCTTCCAGGCGTAGGAGCGAGCGACCCACCTGGCCGGACTTAACCATGCCTATGCCACTCATGAGACAGCTCCGACGCTTGGCGGCAACTCCAGCAAGGCGACCAGGACACGGCGCAGATAAACGTCAAGAAGCTGCCGCTTGTAGGACGCTGATCCGCGTTCATCGGCAACAATCGGCGCTTCCTCGGCTGCGGTTCGTCCGGCCTCATGTGGCAGTGAGGGCTCGATCGCACGGCCGGCGAGGAGGCGTTCGGTTGTAACGAGACGCGTCGCCTTCTCGGTCGCGGCACTGACAACGACGTTGGCCATCGTAATCGTCATTTCGTGCACTTCCAGCGAAACCGCGATGCCGAGCGCCGGCCAATCATCTGCCGCGCGAGTCGTGCATTTGACATACATGGCGGGTCGGTTCGGCTGTGCCGGAATGGTCAGCGCGGTGATGAGCTCGTTACCGGCCAGCGCCGTCTCATAGTAGCCAGCCAGCAGATCGTCGATGGCGAGCGAACGCTGTCCGCCAGGACCGACGACATCAACCTGTGCACCGAGTGCCATGAGCACCGGGGGAAGATCCATGTGGGGATCGGCGTGCGCAAGATTGCCGCCAACGGTTGCGACATTGCGCACCCGTGGGTTGGAATGAGTCCGAAGGGCCGCGGTAATAACCGGAAAGGCTTGGCATCGTCGCAGGGCGCGTTCGAGATCGGACAGCCGAACCATCGCGCCGATCCGCAATTCACCCGACGGCGATAGATCAATACGGGTGAAATCTTCCCCCAAGCTGTTGAGGCACACGAGACGCTTCGGCCGGAACAGCCCCGATTTCATCATGAGCATCAAGGCCGTTCCACCCGCGATGGGACGGATCGAAGGATCATCGGGGTCGAGGAGGTCGAGTGCTTCGCGCAATGACGAAGGCTCGACGAGATCAAAGGGCATCATTGCGGTGGCGGTCCGGTCAGGCTGCCGCGGATCGACTCAGGACGTCCCTAACCCCTGGGCGGGCGCGCATTGCGGCGATCCTCCGGTATGATTTATCGGCGTCCGCGACCTGCGAACGGCCAGTGATAGTTTGAACTTGCGGGAAGTATACGAAGCTTCTGGGCCGCCGCAATATGAGCCCGATCTTCTATTTCAGAAGGCGTTTGTCCGCTCGCCCTATCCGTAGGGAGATTTCATCCAGCGGGGGGCAGGCACGATCAGATTTCAAAGGAAGAAATTATTTTTCAATTCCCGGCCGGGTGGCAGCACACCATCGGAGCAACGGTTCTGTTCGGCGAAGCGGCGCGAGCCGGGTCAACATTGCTACCGATCATTAAAACCCATGATCCCGCGACCCTCCGACCGCCTGCGGTCAGATACGGACTTCGACCTTGTAGGTTCAGGGACCCGTCACCGGTTCGTCCATCGAGGAGCAACAATTCCTTGATCATGATCGCGGCAGCAGAAACGTTACGCCATCGATTCCGGTCCTTTAGGCGTCCGTGCGATGGCGAGCGAGCGCGTTGGATATTTTTGATTTTGCTGCCGCTGTCCGTCGAGGGGTCTAACGAAACGAACATCCTGGCGGTATAGTGTCGGCTGTTGGAGCGGTTGCAGTCCCCGCTCATTAGAACATGACAGGCGGCGGACCGGTCAATAACCTGCTCACGATGCGTCCAACCTCAGCGTGCTTGGCTCTGAACTCGTCGGGTCTCAATCCATCAGATTGAAGCCCACCCTGCCCGAAACCGCGTGCTCGCACGACATGAACGCCGATGCGCCCCAGCGGCTCCATCAGCGCCTTCGCCGTGATATCCGGCGTCCAACCATGTGCGGCCACAAAATCATCAGTCACTACGTATCTCATCAGGTGACCTCTCGAACAAGTCGTGCACCGCAATTCCAAGGCCGGGCGTCGAGGCTGACGCCAGCCATACTGTTCAGCACATAATTATCCCGTGTGCCCGGCCGCCGAGCGAATTGCGTATGTCGACAGACGTGGACTCGATCGCACCTCGATCGTTTTCCCACTTCTGCCTGAAGATGGAACGGATCTACGTCAGGTTGGATCTGTATTCGAAACTCAGACGATTCCAGCACCCCATGTGGTTGCCGAATAGGACCGCGCTTGATTGCTATCGTTGCTCCCGATCAGGGGGCTCCGTGACGCCGTGGCGCTAGCGGTATTCTTAATAGATCGAATCATGGAAACTTAAGGGCATAGTGCGATCGCTCGCGGACATTTGTTGATCAAATTGAGTTGCAAAGACGGTCCGGCAAACCCGCTTTCGGATATCCTCATTTTCTATGCCTCAGTGTTTCGCACTCTTGACCACAAACACGTTCTATGGATCGACGGCGAACGCCAGCTGTGCCCCGAACCTGTCCAATCGCTGGCCGGTTGATTCATGCCGCGATGCCTGCGGCTCGGAGCGATTTTAAATGCGGCAATGAATGCCGGGGCGCACTCTCGGTACGCATGTACTTTCGATTCATTGCGGTCATGGCCGATTTAAGGCGGTCAGGTTCAAGCCGCCACTAACCGCAGTTAAAGCTAAGCTGATTGAGTCGTTCGGCCATTTTTAGGCGAACGCTCGGAGACGAAGTGTCCCAAATGGGACCAACCGGCCTTGGATGAGCTCGCAATATCGGTAAAGATGAACCGGCGTGACCAATTTCCAAATCAGCCGCTCCGATATTTGCCGCGGCAGACTCAGACTCCGTAAAATGGACAGATGACGCCATATCTCCGCGAAGTCAGCCCGACGGGTCGCCCGCCCCAATGCCTGCATCGAATATCAGCGCGTGGTGATTTACTGGACCCGGTATCGAATATGACGCCAAACGGGCGCCATGTGGCGGCGGCATGTATGCGGCATGTTTACACTCATGGTCCCGACCGAAAACACCCGATACAGCGCTGGAATCGCACCTGCTCGCAGTGGTCGACGGCCGACAGTAGGGTGCTACGCTTTTGTTATTCGGTATTCGCGGTGTCGAGCTTGGCGGCCGGCAGGGTGAAACGAAATACCGTGCCGCCCCCGGGATTGGGCTCGGCCCAGATGCGGCCGCCATGGGCTTCGACGATGCTGCGCGAGATCGACAGGCCGACGCCCATTCCCTCGGACTTCGTGGTGAAAAACGGCTGAAACAATTTGGCTGCGGCCTCGGCCGATATTCCCGAGCCGGTATCGGCTACCGTGATCAGCACCATTCCGTCGATGGTCGGTGCGGAATGAACCAGCAACTCGCGCCGCTCAGTGGTCTTCATGGCGTCCACAGCGTTGCGCATCAGATTAAGCAACACCTGGTGGATCTGTACCTTGTCGGCCAGGACGAATTGAGTCCGCTGATCGTACTGAAATCGAGTGCGCACGCCGAGTTCCTTGGCGCCAACCAGGGCGAGCGCACTCGCCTCCTGGACGAGCTTCGACATATCTTCGATCCGGCGATCGTTCTCGCCCCGCGAAATAAATTGGCGCAGACGGCGGATGATCTGTCCCGCGCGCAGCGCCTGATCGGCGGCGCGGTCGATCGCCTCACGCAACGTCACCGATTTTTCGTCGGCACTTCCCTCGAGTAAGCGGCGGCAGCCCTTCAAGTAATTGGTAATGGCCGAGAGCGGTTGATTAATTTCGTGCGCCAGCGTGGAGGCCATTTCACCCATTGCCGTCAGTCGTGACATATGGATGAGTTCGGCCTGCAACTCCTGAAGACGTGTCTGGGTCTCCTGCCGGTCGGTGAGGTCGCGGACGAAGCCAGTAAAGAATCGTCTGGTTGACGATTGCATTTCGCCGACCGCCAGTTCCATCGGGAAAGTTGAGCCGTCCTTGCGCTCGCCGATGACAACGCGTCCGATCCCGATGATCCTGCGCTCTCCGGTTCGCAAATAACGTTCAAGGTAGCCGTCGTGAGCCTCTCGATAGGGCGATGGCATCAACAGCGTGACGTTCCGTCCGATTACCTCCGCAGCGCCATAGCCAAAAAGCCGCTCGGCGGCGGTGCTGAAGGATTGGACAAAGCCTTTTTCATCAATCACCACCATGGCATCCGGAACAGTGTCCAGGATCGATCTGAGATGAGCCTCGCGCGCCCGCAGATCAAGGGTGGTTGCTTCGGCTTCCATGCGGGTGCGTTGCAGCCTCCCGCCGAACCAGGCCGTTCCCGCCCCGATCAGTGCGAAAACCGCCGCATTCATCATGTCGAGTCGCGAGACATCGGGAAAGCCCGCCAGGAAATTCAGTCCAAACAGTGCGCCGGCTATCGTTGCCAGCAGTCCGGGGCCGAGTCCGCCAATAGCGCTTGCCGCCAGCACAGCCGGGGCAAAAATCAGGTACTGCATGCGGCCCACCGGGATCGGCATCAGCAGACGTGCAGCCATCGCCCCCAATATCAGCCCCGACGCGAGCCCGTAACCGAGAATCCATGTGCGCCATCGCGCGAGGCGAGGGCGCGCCAGCCCGGCATCGTTAGCAGTCAGATTAGCCATCGACCTGCTCGCTTGGCGATCCCTTGCAATCAAACGGGGAGGTTGTGAGCGCGTCAAGACCCGGGTGCCGGAGCCTCCGGGAGTTCCCTTAGGGTCAATATCGGAATTTTCGAGCTGCCATAGGCCGCCTAACCATAGCGCAGAAGCGGCAGTTAATGCCAAACCATATGGAAAACCACCATGCTGACGAGCAACTCCGCCCAATCCGAACTATCTCCACCGACAGGCCGAGGGACCAGCAAATTCGCAGCGGCCACGACCCTGTCAGGGACCATCGATCTCATGGGAGCAAGGGTGTCATTTGCGCGCAATATGGAGATCTTCGGGGAGGCTGATCCGGCCGACTATTTCTATAAGGTCGTGACCGGTGCCGTGCGCACCTATAAGGTTCTCAAGGACGGCCGGCGGCAGATCGGCGCTTTTTACTTGCCGGGCGACATCTTCGGCTTGGAGGCAGGTGAAGTCCATTCCTTCGCCGCCGAGGCTGTCAACGACTCAGTCGTCCTGATCGTCAAGCGCAGTGCTGTCGTGGCTCTGGCTACTTGCGACGGCGACGTGGCGCAGCAATTGTGGGCTCTGACTGGGCGCGAACTGCAGCACGCTCAGAAACACGTGCTTCTCTTGATCAAGAGTGCGCAGGAGCGGGTTGCGGCATTTTTGCTGGAGATGGCAACACGCTTTGCTGCCTGCGATGAGGTTGACCTGCCGATGTCGCGCCAGGATATCGCCGACTATCTGGGATTGACCATCGAGACCGTGTCGAGGACG
>Ga0187783_10001101_pt1 | contig 19952 bp, 14 predicted proteins | sample 1015_SJ02_MP02_2_FD_132471 | JGI IMG/M metagenome (GOLD analysis project Ga0187783, IMG submission 132471) | Tropical peat soil microbial communities from peatlands in Department of Meta, Colombia - 1015_SJ02_MP02_20_MG | ecosystem: Environmental > Terrestrial > Soil > Wetlands > Peat | place...
ACGCATTACGGTAAGGGCACTGCGCAGCGCACCTGCGCGGCGGCCGACCGCACCGGACACGCGATGCTGCATACGCTGTATGGCCAGGCGCTCAAACACGCCGCCGAGTTCTTTGTCGAGTTTTTTGCCATCGATCTGATCATGGACGAAGGGGGGCGGTGTCGCGGCGTGGTGGCGCTCAAGCTTGAGGACGGCACCGTGCATCGCTTTCGCGCTCACCAGACCATCCTGGCGACCGGGGGCTATGGCCGGGCATATTTCTCCTGCACATCCGCGCATATCTGCACGGGCGACGGCAATGCGATGGTGCTGCGTGCCGGGCTGCCCCTGGAGGATATGGAATTCGTCCAGTTCCATCCGACCGGCGTCTACGGGGCAGGCGTGCTGATCACCGAGGGCGCGCGTGGTGAAGGCGGCTATCTGGTCAATTCGGAAGGCGAGCGGTTCATGGAGCGCTATGCGCCGTCAGCCAAGGACCTCGCCTCGCGCGACGTGGTGTCGCGCGCAATGACGATCGAGATTCGTGAAGGCCGCGGCGTCGGCCGGGACAAGGACCATATCTATCTGCATCTCGATCATCTCGATCCCGCCGTGCTGGCCGAACGCCTGCCCGGCATCTCGGAATCGGCGAAAATCTTCGCCGGTGTCGATGTGACCAAGGACCCGATCCCAGTCCTGCCGACGGTGCATTACAACATGGGCGGTATCCCGACCAATTATCATGGTGAGGTCCTGACCAAGAAGAACGGGGACCCCGACCAGGTGGTGCCGGGTTTGATGGCGGTTGGGGAGGCGGCATGCGTCTCCGTTCACGGCGCCAATCGCCTGGGCTCCAATTCGCTGATTGACCTAGTGGTATTTGGCCGCGCGGCGGCCGCGCGGTGCCGCGAGCTGGTGACGACCGACGAAAAGCACGCCGATCTACCCAAGGACTCGGCCGAACTTCCGCTCTCCAGGCTCGACAAATTGCGCTACGCATCGGGCGATACGCCGACGGCCGAATTGCGGCTCAAGATGCAGCAGGTGATGCAGCGCAATTGTGCAGTCTTCCGCACCGGTGAGGTCCTGCAGGAAGGACACAAGCTCATCCACGATGTCGACGCAGGCATTGGCGCCATCAAGGTCAATGATCGTTCACTGATCTGGAATTCGGACCTGATCGAGACGATGGAGTACGACAATCTGATCGCGCAGGCCGTGGTCACGATGGATTCCGCACTTAATCGGACCGAAAGCCGAGGAGCGCACGCGCGCGAAGACTACCCCGAGCGCGATGACAAAAACTGGATGAAACACACCCTGACATGGCTCGACGCAGCGTCACGCGAGGTGCGGATCGATTACCGACCGGTGCACACCTATACGATGAGCAATGATGTGCCATATATCGAGCCCAAGGCGCGGGTCTACTAAACCGACGAAGGTGATCGACAAAGGCGGGCCACGGACATGGTGCAATTAACATTGCCGGCGAATTCCAAGATCACCGAGGGCAAGCGTTGGGAGCAGTTTGCCGGGGCCGAGGACGTCAAGGAGTTCCGCATCTATCGATGGAATCCCGAAGATCGGCAAAACCCACGCATCGATACTTATTTCGTCGACCTCGATGATTGTGGACCGATGGTGCTCGATGGCCTCATCTGGATCAAGAGCAAGATCGATTCGACCCTGACCTTCCGCCGCTCCTGCCGTGAGGGAGTGTGCGGAAGCTGCGCGATGAACATCGACGGGATGAATACGCTTGCGTGCACGCGCGGCATGGACGAGATCGACGGGCCGGTCCGGATCTATCCGTTGCCACATCTGTCGGTCATCAAGGATCTGGTGCCCGATCTCACGGTGTTCTACTCACAGCACGCCTCGATCGAACCTTGGCTCAAGACCGTTAGCCCGACGCCGGAACGAGAATGGAAGCAGAGCCATGCCGATCGCGCCAAGCTCGACGGTCTCTACGAATGCATCTTGTGCGCCTGTTGCTCAACATCCTGTCCGAGCTATTGGTGGAATCAGGAACGCTATCTGGGCCCGGCGGTGCTGCTGCAGGCCTATCGATGGATCGACGACACGCGTGACGAAGCAGGCGGCGAACGTCTCGACAATCTGGAAGACCCGTTCAGGCTCTACCGCTGCCATACCATCCTCAACTGCGCGCAGGCTTGTCCCAAGGGTCTCAATCCGGCCAAGGCCATCGCCGAGGTCAAGAAGCTGATGGTCGAACGCCGAGCTTGAGGCCACGGAGAATGGCGGCCTAAAGGCAACTAGCCGATTTCGTCGAACAATGCCTACGGCGCCAGATTCTCCGCATTTCCAGGAGCGGTTTTTACGATTTTCCCGCGCGTCTGGCCGGTTTGCATGTTGATTATGCTAACCGCATCGCCCTGTTTGTCATACTTCGAGCAGGCGTTGTTGGGCATTTCTTTCCAGTCGTTGCACGCGGTGTTGTCGTTGATCGTCCATGTTCCATGCCACATGACGCCTTTGGGCGTCTTGTACAGCAATGTGCCATTTGCGTCATAATAGATTACGCCAGTGCCGTTTGTGCCGGTGACTGATGCCGTCAAGTCCAAATACACGGTCTTTCCCGAGACCAGCTCTTTAATCTCTGCACCAGTCATCTCCGCGGCCGTTGCGGAGCCAATCAGACAGGACGAGCCTATAGCAGCAATTACAACGCCACGCATGATTTTGACCCTCCCAGTCGAAACACCATGGTCATCGCCGAAGCAATGACGCTAGAAATGTATCACATTGAAGAAGCCGCGACACCTTACGCTTTACTCGGCTGGCGAGACGTGAAAATTTCCCGATCCCGACGAGGAGAGACTGCTAGTCGGCCGGCGCAAGATTTTACTCGGCACGTGCGTTCGCTGTCTTGATCAGCGGCCACCATTTCTCAATCTCCGCTTTCTGAAGATTGGCGAAGGCCTCACCGTCTGTCCGAAAACACTCATTGACGGATCACGCCGATAGCGACATGGCTTTGACATTGCCGGACCGATGCCGCATCGCCCAAGCAACCCGCGCGTCTCTTCGACCCTACACGTCGCGTCGTTTCTGCCGCGCAGCAATTCGGTCGCTTTCGGCGTGAACCCACCATGGCGGCCGGATTCAGTGCGCGGGCTAATCAACCGGCGCAACCATGCCCTCCTCGGCCAATGACGCAGTGCGTCGCCGGTAGATCCGACCCATCGTGAGCACGGCCGCCGCCGCACAGGTGAGCGGAAATGCTAGAACGAGGAACAACGAGGAATGGGCCCAGTGAAGCCCGAGCAGATAACCAGCAATCAAAGGTCCCAAAATGGCGCCCAGCCGGCCGATCCCGAGGCACCAACCGACCCCGGTGGAACGGATCTGGGTTGGGTAGAAGATTGCCGCATGCGCATTGGCACTGATCTGCGCGCCGACCACGCAGAAGCCGGCCCCGAAGGTGAGTAAAAAGAGCAACGGCACCGACGGTCCGGCCTGGCCCAGCAACACGACGAATAGGCTGCCGAGCACATAAAGCAGCGGCAGGACCGCATATCCACCAATTCGGTCGAACGGAAAGCCGACAAGCAGCGTGGCCACCACGCCCCCGAACTGGAACACGCTGGCGATCATCACTGCGGTTTGCACTGGTACCCCGGCGTCGTTACTGATGATCGGGATCCAGTTCTGCAGGAAGAAAAGATCGAGCAGATTCATGAAAAACATGATCCACAGTAGGATCGTGCCCGCGCCGCGTCCGGCGTCGAAAAGATATCGCACCGGTACTCCGGCGGCGCGATGCTCTCCGATGTCGAAACGGGTGCCCGGTTTTATCTGAAAGCTCGGGTCGATGCGCTGCACCAAAACCGTGATCCGCTCATCCGGACTGTTCGAGATAACGAGGAAGCGCAGTGATTCCGGCAAATAATGATACTGGGCCGGAAGCAGCAGAAGCGGCAGCGCACCACCGAGATACCAAACGGAGCGCCAGCCGAAGTGAGGGATCAGCGCCGCCGCCAGTGCTCCGCCAATTGCCGCGCCGAGCGAAAATCCGGCGAACATGATCATGATCATGGTCGCACGTCGGCGTTGCGGAGAGTATTCGGCCGTCAAGGCGATGGCGTTGGGCATGGCGCCGCCGAGGCCAAGCCCGGCCAGAAACCGCAGGGCGATGAGCTCGGTTACGTTGCTTGAGAGCGCCGTGATCAGCGTGAGCACCCCGAACACCGCTGTGCAGCCCATGATGACCGGTCGCCGTCCGATCTTGTCGGCCAGTGGCCCAAACCCTAAGGCGCCGCACAGAACTCCGACCAGGCTGGCAACAAAGATCGGGCCGAGCACTTCGCGAGAGACCTGCCATTGCGCGGCAATCGACGGGGCCACGAAGGCGATCGATTGCACGTCGAATCCATCCAGAAAGACCGTGATCGCGCATACGGCAACCACCAGCAATTGAAAGCCGCCGATCTTGCGGATGTTGATAAAAGTCGGAATATCGATCGTCTGGTCGCCCGTCACATTCGCACCTTTACGGGCGAGCGCTGTTTGGTGAGCCGCCCGCCCGCCTGCCTGGTTGCATTTGCGACGGATATCATCGATTGCGGCGAATATCATCAAGCTGCGATCGCACCTGCCGGAGCCCCCGATCCGGAGGTGTCCTTCATGCGCCGCGGCCGCAAGGGCGCGTCCACAGCCGTTGGCTCGGGCGTTTGAACGCGTCCTTGCACCGTGGAGAGTTGGGTTACGGCCGCCGATCAGACATCAACGAAGGCGGAGGAATCGTCGGCTCCCCGGCCCGCCGGGTCTGCCAGGGTCCGGCGGTGCATCAGGCCGTTTTGAGAAAGCGCGTCTGAACGTCCAGAAGCGCGGTCGCGAAGCCATGGCTGTCGGCCATGAACTCGCGCATGACCGAGAGTGGGGTCGGATGAGCGGCTTCGACTTCGCCGACCACGGTGCCGAAATCGAAAGTCAGCTCGGCGTCAAATTTACGGGCGAGTTGCTGCATCCGGCGGTTCTCCGCCAGGCACGCCATGTGCAACAGCTTGTAGCCGCGGTTACGGGCCGCCAGCAGGGTCCGACTGAGCAAGGCGGTACCCACGCCGTGGCTCTGCCAGGGCGCCTCGATGCTGAAGGCAGCCTCCGCCTCGCGGGCGAAACCTGCACCCAGCGGACGCAACTCGCTGGCGCCCCGCAGCGCGCCCTCCACGAAGAAGCCGTGGATGACCACATCGAGGCCGCCCGTCAGCTCAGCATAGTTATGGATGAACTCCTCCGAGACGGCACCGCCGAACCGGCTCCGCCGGCTCTGGGGATCCAGCCGCAACAGGTGATCGCGATAGTCGGAGGTCTCGCCGACCCAGAGCTTGCGGATGACACCGCCGTCGATCAAGGGATCGCTCATTGAGGTTCTCTCCTCACGTTGCATGGACGCAAGAACCCTCGTGGTCGTTTCCTCCGGCCGCACATCTGGTTTGTTATGGGTGACAGGCAGCGCGGCTGCCTCGATTGGCACACTTGGGACGGCGGGCTCCGCCGGACGCCGCACTCACATCGGTAAAGCCGCAGGGAGCCTAGCGGGTTCCGATTACTGTGAATTCAAATTCATCTCTAATATTGCAGCGCAGCAAGACCTTTACAAGGGGCTGCCAGGGCTCTGAGAGAAAATCAAGATATTTCAAATAGATATGCCTGATGAGGTTAGCCAGATCGTGACAGCGACTGGTGACAGAAGGGTGGCAGTTGCCGCTCGTCGATCGCAGGCCAGGGATGCCTGCGCCGCATAGGGGCGGCCAAGGCGCGATGCTGCGATCATTGGCTGGCTAGGCGGCCGGGAACCATTTACATAAATCCCTCTGTTAAGCTGGGGACCGGGACAACCTGCCTGCCGCGACGTGCGGTTTATCGGCTGTTTTTGCAACCCGCTGACGTGTGACCGGAATTAATGGCCGCGCAGGCGGTTCAATGACGAGATGGGCCGGCTGATGCATCTGCTTGCGATGGATATGCCTGATGGACATGCGAGCTATTCGCCGCGATGTTGGCGACGCTACTGAGACGCGGCCAATCTTGCGCGGGACCGTCAGCGAGCATTACGCCGCTTTGGTCGCGGCCGGGGAAATCGAACGCGATCCGGCGCAGGAAGCCGTAGCGGCCAAGCTCTCACGCCTGCAATCCGAACTGTCCCGTTATCGGCTGGCGCGTAAATCCTCCTCGCTGGGTTGGATCTTTGCGAGCCGCCAAGCGGCCCCGCTGCGGGGCCTCTACATCTACGGCGAGGTTGGCCGTGGCAAGACCATGCTGATGGATCTGTTCTACGCTGACAGCCCGGTGGTGCGGCGGCGCCGCACGCATTTTCACGAATTCATGCTGGATGTGCACGAGCGCATCCACGACTGGCGTATGAAGCACAAGCGCGGCGAAGTCACCGGGGATGATCCGATCGCGCCGGTGGCGGCGGCGCTCGCGGAGCAGGCCTGGTTGCTGTGCTTCGACGAATTCCACGTCACCGATATCGCCGACGCGATGATTCTTGGGCGCCTGTTCAAGCAGCTGTTCGACCGCGGTGTAATCGTGGTGGCGACCTCGAATGTGGCGCCGGACGAGCTTTATCATGACGGACTCAACCGCGCACTGTTCCTGCCCTTCATTGACCTTATCAAGGCGCATATGGAGGTGGTTCGGCTCGATGCACGCACCGATTTTCGATTGGAGAAACTCGGCGACGCGCCGGTTTGGTATGTACCGGCCGACGCTCGCGCGACGCTCGCGCTCGATGATGCCTGGCGACGACTGACCGGCGGCTATGAAGGGGCGCCGGTGGAAATCCCGCTCAAAGGCCGGATCCTGCACGTGCCGCGCGCGGCCCTCGGCACCGCCCGATTCAGCTTCAAACAACTGTGCGGCGAGCCACACAGCGCCGCCGATTACCTGAAGCTGGCGCGCCAATTTCACACGATCCTGCTCGATCACATCCCGGTCATGGGTCCCGATCAGCGCGACGAGGCCAAACGGTTCATCGTGCTGATTGATACGCTCTATGACCACGGCGTGAAGCTCGTGGCCTCGGCCGACGCGCCGCCCACCGGTCTCTACGTCGGGACAGACGGGTTCGAGGCGCAGGAGTTTGCTCGCACAGCCTCTCGGCTGATCGAAATGGGGTCGCAGTCCTATCTGGCTCGGCCGCATGGCCGGGGTGCCCAGGCGGTACGATCGACGGAGGGAATCGTCGAAACCTGAAATCGAAGGTGGTTGGGCCGCTGCGATACGCGGCCGACTTGAACGCCTCGCCCGGACGGGTTAAGCACCGGCACGGGCCAAGGCCTGAAGATTTTTTCATCGCAGCAAGGATCCACCGGCATGGCGCGCAACCTCATTGCCCTGATTGGCGCTGGCCAGATCGGCGGCACGCTCGGCCACCTCATCGGTCTCAAGGAGCTTGGTGATGTCGTCCTGTTCGACATCATGGAAGGAATCCCCCAAGGCAAGGCGCTCGATCTCGTCGAGTCCTCGCCCGTCGACGGCTTCGATGCGCGGTTTGCGGGGACCAATTCGTATGAGGCCCTCGAAGGCGCCAATGTCTGCATCGTGACCGCCGGAGTTCCGCGCAAGCCTGGCATGAGCCGGGACGACCTCCTGAGCATCAATCTCAAGGTCATGGAGCAGGTGGGGGCGGGAATCCGCAAATATGCCCCCAATGCCTTCGTCATCTGCATCACCAATCCGCTCGACGCCATGGTGTGGGCGCTGCAGAAAGCCTGCGGGTTACCGCGCAATATGGTGGTTGGCATGGCGGGCGTACTCGATTCCGCCCGGCTGCGCTATTTCCTGGCCGACGAGTTCAATGTCTCGGTCGAGGACGTGACCAGCTTTGTGTTGGGTGGCCATGGCGACACCATGGTGCCACTGGTGCGCTACTCGACCGTCGCCGGCATCCCGGTTCCGGATCTGATCAAGATGGGCTGGACCTCGGCGAGCCGGATCGATGCCATCCTGCAGCGGACCCGGGACGGCGGAGCCGAGATTGTCAATTTGTTGAAGACGGGGTCGGCCTACTACGCGCCGGCGGCTTCCGCCATTGCCATGGCCGAGAGCTATTTGCGCGACAAAAAGCGTGTCCTGCCTTGCGCGGCTTATCTCAACGGCGAATACGGCGTGCGTGACCTCTATGTCGGAGTCCCGGCCGTCATTGGCGCCAAGGGGATCGAGCGGGTGGTCGAGGTCGAACTCAACGCGACCGAACGTGATATGTTCGAGAAGTCGGTGGCCGCCGTGCAGAACCTGGTTGCCGCCTGTAAGAAGATTGTGCCAGACCTCGCCAAGTGAATGGGCTCGCGATCCCCGCGGCAGAGCGTTCACGAAACGAAGGAAGGGCCGACCGCGAACCCGGGTGCGCGTGTGCTGAGCTGATTGGGCATCAATTGAGCTTGCAGTCCTGACCATGCGGGCAAATGATCGTGGCCGCCGATAATCGTCTCACCGGGCCTGTCACAGGCCGCCTAGCCGCGGCCCGTCGGGTTTTGCCGGACGGACGCGGGCGCGGATCCGGTTGGCCCCCTCTCTGGGATTAAGGATTCCATGAACATCCACGAGTACCAGGCCAAGTCGGTGCTGCGCGAATTCGGCGTGCCGGTTCCTCGCGGAATGCCGGCCTTCACGATCGAGGAGGCGGTGCGCGCCGCCCACGAACTCGGCGGACCGGTCTATGTGGTCAAGGCGCAGATTCATGCCGGCGGCCGTGGCAAGGCGGGCGGCGTGAAGGTGGTCAAGGCGATTGACGAGGTGCAGCGGGAGGCCCAGCGGCTGCTCGGCTCGACGCTCGTCACCCATCAGACCGGGCCGCGCGGCAAGATCATCAATCGCCTCTACGTGGAGGAGGGCTCGGCGATCGAGCGAGAATTTTATTTGTCGGCTCTGGTGGACCGCGCGAGCTCGCGGATTGCCTTTGTGGTGTCGACTGAAGGCGGCGTTGACATCGAGGAGGTGGCACACTCGCGCCCGCAGAACATCCTGACCTTTGCGGTCGATCCGGCGACCGGCATCATGCCGCATCATTGCCGGCTCGTGGCCCAGACACTCGGTCTCGACGATGGGCTGTCGCGACAACTGGCCAGCCTGCTGCCCAAGCTATACGAAGCCTTTACGGCGAAGGACATGAGCCTCCTGGAGATCAATCCGCTGGTGGCCACGGCCAGCGGGCAGCTGGTCTGTCTCGATGCCAAGATCGCCTTCGATGACAATGCGCTCTATCGCCACGCCGACGTCATGGCTTTGCGCGATCCGACCGAAGAGGACGAGAAGGAGATCGAGGCCTCCAAATACGATCTCAATTACATCGCGCTCGACGGTTCGATCGGATGCATGGTCAACGGCGCAGGCCTTGCCATGGCCACCATGGACATCATCAAGCTCTACGGCGCGGCTCCGGCCAATTTCCTCGACGTTGGCGGCGGCGCCAGCAAGGAGAAGGTGGCGGCTGCGTTCAAGATCATCACCGCCGATCCCCAGGTCAACGGCATCCTGGTCAACATTTTCGGCGGCATCATGCGCTGCGACGTGATCGCCGAAGGCGTCATCGCGGCCGTGAAGGAAGTGGGCCTCAAGGTGCCGCTCGTGGTTCGGCTGGAGGGCACCAATGTCGACCTGGGCAAGAAGATCATCGCCGAGTCGGGTCTCAACGTCATTTCGGCCGATGATCTCGACGACGCCGCCCAGAAAATCGTCCAGGCCGTAAAGGGGGCCGGCTGATGTCGATCCTGATCGACCGCAACACCAAGGTGATCTGCCAAGGCTTTACCGGCAAGAATGGCACCTTCCACTCCGAACAGGCGATCGCCTACGGGACCCGGATGGTCGGCGGCACCGCACCCGGCAAGGGCGGATCGATGCATCTCGGCTTGCCGGTCTTCAACACCGTGGCCCAAGCCCACGACGCCACTGGTTGCGATGCCAGCGTCATCTACGTGCCGCCCGCAGGCGCGGCGGATGCGATCTGCGAATCGATTCAGGCAGAGATTCCGTTGATCGTCTGTATCACCGAAGGGATTCCGGTGCTCGACATGGTCAAGGTCAAGCGGGCGCTGTCGGGCTCCAGATCGCGGCTGATCGGGCCCAACTGCCCGGGCGTTATGACGGCCGGCGAGTGTAAGATCGGGATCATGCCGGGCAACATCTTTCAGCCCGGCCGAGTCGGCATCGTTTCGCGCTCCGGTACCCTGACCTACGAGGCCGTGTTTCAGACCACCCGAGAGGGACTCGGACAGACCACGGCGGTGGGAATTGGCGGTGACCCGGTCAAGGGTGCGGAATTCATCGAAATTCTTGAAATGTTCCTCCGCGACCCGGCGACCGAAGCCATTGTGATGATCGGCGAAATCGGCGGGACTGCCGAAGAGGATGCGGCTGACTTTATCCGCAGCGAGGGCCGCGGTGGGCGCCGCAAGCCCATGGTAGGATTCATTGCGGGTCGTACCGCGCCACCCGGGCGGCGGATGGGGCATGCGGGAGCCATCATCTCCGGCGGAAAGGGGGATGCCGAATCAAAGATCGCCGCCATGGAGGCCGCCGGTATCCGTGTATCGGCTTCACCGGCGCGCATCGGCAAGACCTTGGTGGAAGTCTTGAAGCGATGATTCAGTTCTTAAGCCCTTTTTGAACTGTTGGGCGCAGCATAGATAAGTCGAGTGAGAGAGTAGGTGGGTTAAGAGGGAGCGGCTTGGCGGACCGGGTCGAAGCGGGCCAACTTCCGACACTCGCCCTTATCAGGATACCCCAGATGTCTCGCCAAGATGCGAACGCGGCTTTTGCGCTGACCTCGTTCCTTTACGGGGGCAATGCAGCCTACATCGAGGACCTTTATGCCCGCTACGAGTCGGATCCGGCGGCGGTTGACGCCGAGTGGCGGACGTTTTTCCAAAGCTTGAAAGAAGACCCGGCCGAGGTCAGGCGCGATGCATCGGGGGCCTCATGGGGCCGGCCGAATTGGCCAATCCCACCCCGTGACGACCTCGTGGTCGCACTCGGCGGCGACTGGTCGCAGAATGCCGACGGCTTTGCCGGTCGGGTTGGCGACACCATACGGGCCAACGGACAACGCGCCGGCGTCGAGCTCACGACCGCAGACGTCCACGAGGCGACCCGCGATTCGGTTCGCGCTCTGATGCTCATTCGCGCCTACCGGATTCGCGGCCATTATCATGCCAACCTCGATCCGCTCGGCCTCGAGCCGCCCAAGGCGAGCGAGGAGCTCGATCCGCGATCCTATGGCTTTTCGGAGGCTGACTACGACCGCAAGATCTTCCTTGATCATGTGTTGGGCCTTGAATTTGCCTCGTTGCGTGAAATCGTCGCGATCCTGCGGCGCACCTACTGCCAGACGCTTGGTGTCGAGTTCATGCATATCGCCGATCCCGCCCAGAAGGGTTGGATCCAGGAGCGGATCGAGGGCCCCGACAAGGAGATCACGTTCACCCGCGAGGGCAAACGCGCGATCCTCAACAAGCTGGTCGAAGCCGAGGGCTTCGAGAAATTCCTCGACGTCAAGTATACGGGAACCAAGCGCTTCGGCCTCGATGGCGCCGAGTCGATGATTCCAGCGCTCGAACAGATCATCAAACGCGGCGGCGGACTCGGCGCCAAGGAGATCGTGCTCGGGATGGCTCATCGCGGCCGGCTCAATGTGCTGGCCCAGGTGATGGCCAAACCGCACCGCGCGATCTTCCACGAATTCAAGGGCGGTTCATGGACGCCGGATGGAGTCGAGGGCTCGGGTGACGTCAAATACCATCTGGGCGCTTCATCTGATCGTGAGTTCGACGGTAACCGCGTGCATCTCTCTCTGACCGCCAATCCGTCGCACCTCGAAATCGTCGATCCGGTCGTGCTCGGCAAGGTCCGCGCCAAGCAGGATCAGCAACGCGATCCCCCCGAGGAACGCATCTCAGTTCTGCCGCTGCTCATTCACGGCGATGCTTCCTTCGCCGGCCAGGGTGTGGTGGCGGAATGTTTCGGACTATCCGAACTTAAGGGCTATCGCACCGGCGGGTCGCTGCATTTCATCGTCAACAACCAGATCGGCTTTACCACCTACCCACGTTTCAGTCGGTCTTCGCCCTATCCGTCCGATGTCGCCAAGATGATCGCCGCGCCGATCTTTCATGTGAACGGTGATGATCCGGAGGCGGTGGTGTTCGCCGCCAAGGTGGCGACCGAATACCGGCAAAAGTTTCATAAGCCGGTCGTCATCGACATGTTCTGCTACCGGCGCTTCGGCCACAATGAGGGCGACGAGCCTTCGTTCACCCAGCCGTTGATGTATCGCAAGATCCGTTCACACCCGACCACGCTCGACATCTATGCCAAGAAGCTGGTTGCCCAGGGGGTGGTCAACGACGGTGACGTTGACAAGATGCGTGCCGACTGGCGTGCCAAGCTCGAGATCGAATACGAGGCTGCCCAATCTTATAAGCCCAACAAGGCCGATTGGCTCGACGGGCGCTGGGCTGGCTTCAAGGCGGCGCGCGACGTGGATGATCCGCGGCGCGGTGATACTGCGGTAAACGTGAAAACACTGCGCGAGATTGGCCAAAAGATCACCACGGTGCCGCCCGGCTTTCACGTCCACCGCACCATCCAGCGATTTCTGGAGAACCGCCGCAAGACCATCGAGAGCGGCGAAGGGATCGACTGGGCGACCGCTGAGGCACTGGCGGTCTGTTCGCTTTTGCTGGAAGGCCATCCGGTGCGGCTGTCCGGCCAGGACAGCGAGCGCGGTACCTTCTCGCAGCGTCACGCCGTGCTGATCGATCAGGAGGATGAGAGCCGTTATACGCCGTTCAATTATGTGGGCGAGGGTCAGGCGCGCTATGAGGTCATCAATTCGAGCCTCTCTGAAGAGGCGGTGCTGGGCTTTGAGTATGGCTATTCACTCGCCGAACCGAATGCCTTGACGACCTGGGAAGCGCAGTTCGGCGATTTCGCCAACGGCGCGCAGGTCGTGTTTGACCAGTTCGTATCCGCAGGTGAGCGCAAGTGGCTGCGCATGTCCGGTCTCGTCTGTCTGTTGCCACACGGTTACGAGGGGCAGGGCCCAGAGCACTCCTCGGCACGTCTCGAGCGCTTCCTGCAGATGTGCGCCGAAGACAACATGCAGATCGCCAACTGTACCACGCCGGCCAATTACTTCCATATTCTGCGACGTCAGCTCAATCGCGAATTCCGCAAACCGCTGATCCTGATGACGCCGAAATCGCTGTTGCGCCACAAGCGGGCGGTATCACGGCTCGACGATATGGGGACCGGCTCGTCGTTTCATCGGTTGCTGTGGGACGACGCACAGACCCGTCGCGGCGACACGGTCAAACTGGTGGCCGACGAGCGGATCCGGCGCGTCGTTCTGTGTTCCGGAAAGGTCTATTACGATCTGCTCGAGGAGCGCGACAAGCGTGGGATCGACGACATTTATCTGCTGCGGGTCGAGCAGCTCTATCCATTCCCGATGAAGGCGTTGGTGCAGGAGCTCAGCCGTTTCAAGACGGCCGAGCTGGTTTGGTGCCAGGAAGAGCCGCGCAATATGGGTGCCTGGCATTTTGCAGAGTCCTATCTGGAGTGGGTGCTCAACCAGATCGGCGCTGCCCATCGCCGGCCACGTTATGCCGGACGGCCTGCCGCCGCTGCGACGGCCACGGGCCTGATGTCGAAGCATCTTTATCAGCTCAAGGCCCTGCTCGAAGAGGCATTAGGCTGAGACGAGCGATCGGGTGGGGATAACATGACAGAGATCCGTGTTCCGACGCTTGGCGAGTCGGTGACCGAAGCCACGATCGGAAAATGGTTCAAGAAAACCGGTGAGGCGGTCGCCGTCGATGAACCGGTGGTCGAGCTCGAAACCGAAAAGGTCACGATCGAGGTGCCGGCGCCGGCCGCTGGGGTGCTGACCGAGATCATTGCCAAGGACGGCGAGACGGTTGCGCCCGGAGCCTTGCTGGGCCAGATCAAGGACGGGTCCGGCGAAACAGCGCCGAAGGCTGCAACCCGCCCAGCGGCCCCGCCACCGGGTGCCGCCGGCAAGGGTGCCGCCGCCCCGGCCAAGACGACGTCTGTAGCCCCACCGCCGCCGAAGGTGGCCCAACCGGCGCTTGCCCCCTCGGTGCGAAAGCTCGCGGCCGAGAGCGGCCTCGACGTTTCGGCGATTCCGGGCACCGGGCGAGATGGCCGTGTCACCAAGGGGGACTTCCTGGCGGCCGTCGAGCGGGCCGCCGCGGCCCCGACCCCGGTGGCCCAGCCGGCAGCCGCCATCCAGGTACGGGCACCTTCGCCCCCCGACGACGCTGCGCGCGAGGAACGCGTGCGCATGACCAAACTGCGCCAGACCATCGCACGACGTCTCAAGGATGCGCAGAACACCGCCGCCATGCTCACGACCTTCAACGAGGTCGATATGAGCCACGTGATGGCGCTACGCAACCAATACAAGGATCTGTTTGAAAAGAAGCACGGGGTGAAACTCGGCTTCATGAGTTTCTTCGTGCGTGCCTGCGTGCTGGCGCTCAAGGAGATACCGGCCGTTAATGCCGAGATCGACGGCGCCGACATCATCTATAAGAATTACTATCATATCGGCGTCGCGGTGGGCACGGAGCGGGGCTTGGTCGTGCCGGTGGTCCGTGACTGCGACATCAAATCACTTGCCCAGATCGAAAAGGAGATTGCCGATTTCGGCCGGCGGGCCCGGGAAGGCGCGCTCAAGATCGAAGAAATGCAGGGTGGCACTTTCACGATCTCGAACGGCGGGATCTACGGCTCGCTGATGTCGACCCCGATCCTCAATGCGCCGCAGTCCGGCATCCTCGGCATGCACAAGATCCAGGAACGGCCGGTTGTGGTCGAGGGCGAGATCAAGGCCCGTCCGATGATGTATCTGGCACTATCTTATGATCACCGCATCGTCGACGGACGCGAGGCCGTCACCTTCCTGGTTCGGGTGAAGGAGAGCCTGGAAGATCCGGCTCGCCTCGTGCTCGACCTATGAAGCGGCGGTTCGGACTGAGGGTACGAGAATCGTCGGGTCAAATGAGGGCCAGCTGATCGGCTGCGGAGTGGGTTGAGGCGTAGAGACGGCCATGGCGTACGATTTGATCATCATCGGCACCGGACCGGGAGGCTACGTGTGCGCGATCCGCGCCGCCCAACTTGGTTTCAACGTGGCGGTGGTCGAGAAGGACAGCACCTTCGGCGGCACCTGTCTCAATATCGGCTGCATTCCATCCAAGGCTCTGCTGCACGCCTCCGAATTTTTCGAGGAGGCCGGCCACAGCTTCGCGCGGATGGGGATCAAGGTTGGGGGTCCGCAGCTCGATCTCAAGGCCATGATGGCCTTCAAGGAGCAGGGCGTTGACGGCAATGTCAAAGGGGTCGCCTTCCTGTTCAAAAAAAACCGGATCACGTCGTTTCACGGTACCGGGCGCATTACGGCGCCCGGCCGAGTCGAGGTGAGCAACGGCGACGGCGCGCCGCAGACCATTGAGGCGCGCGCCATCGTCATCGCCTCCGGCTCCGATGTGGCGCCGCTCGGCGGGATCACAATCGACGAAAAACGAATCGTATCGTCGCGCGGCGCACTCGAACTCGGGGAGGTGCCGAAGCGGCTTCTGGTGGTCGGCGCCGGTGTCATCGGCCTCGAACTAGGTTCGGTCTGGCGGCGGCTGGGTGCCGAGGTGACGGTAGTGGAATTTCTCGACCGCATCCTGCCGGGCCTCGATGGAGAGGTCGCCCGCCAGTTCCAGCGCATCCTCCAGAAGCAGGGCATGACATTCAAGCTGTCATCGAAGGTTGCCGCGGTCGACGACGACGGCTCGCGCCTACGCGTTACGGTCGAGCCCGCAGCCGGCGGTCCCAGCGAACGGCTGGAGGCGGATGTGGTGCTGGTGGCCATCGGCCGCGCGCCCTACACGGAGGGACTGGGACTGGCGGCCGTCGGCGTCAAGCGGGACGACCGCGGCCGCGTGATCGTGGACGGCTCTTACCAGACCAGCGTCCCGGGTATCTATGCCATCGGGGATGTCATTGCTGGCCCGATGCTCGCCCACAAAGCCGAGGACGAAGGAGTTGCGGTCGCCGAACTGCTGGCGGGCCAGGCCGGACACGTCAACTACGACGTGATCCCCAATGTGGTCTACACCTTTCCGGAAATCGCCTGCGTCGGCAAGACCGAAGAGGAACTCAAGTCGACCGGCCTTGCCTACAAGATCGGCAAGTTTCCGTTTACGGCAAATGGCCGCGCCAAGGTCAATATGACCACTGACGGGTTCGTCAAGATATTGGCTGATGCCGCCAGTGATCGCGTTCTTGGCGTGCACATCCTCGGGCCCGACGCCGGCAACATGATCGGCGAAGCGGCAGTCGCCATGGAGCTTTCGGCTTCGTCCGAAGATATTGCGCGAACCTGTCACGCTCACCCGACGCTCAGCGAAGCCATCAAGGAGGCTGCGCTGGCCGTCGATGGTCGTGCCATCCATATCTGAACACGAAACCAAGTTTTGCGCCCTGATGCCAGGGTCAGGCGCTTGAGAGAGGTATGCGTCGTGTCCGCTCGCCGCCGGGCCAAGGTCGCGGCACCCGGAAGGGGCAAGGGGCCGGTCGAGGTCGATGGAGCCGACGGGATCGCCGCCGGTTTTGTCAGCTCAGCCCGTCCGGCTGCGGCTGCGTCGCGATTGAGGCATTGGCTGCGACCAGTCTGGATCGTGCTGGCTCTTGCCTTTCTGTTTGAGGCGTGGCTGTGGGATCGGTTGCAGCCGCTGGTGGCATATGTCGTCTATCTGGTCGCGTGGAAAGAGCTGCGGGACCGAATCGCCGCGCTACTTGAACATCTGCCGCCGGCCGCGGCGCTGGTAGTTTTCGTCATCCCCGGGATGGTGCTGTTCCCTCTCAAGCTGCTCGGTCTCTGGCTGCTCGCCACCGGGTCCTGGCTCGGTGCGCTCAGTCTGCTGGCCTTTGCCAAGATCGTTGGCGTCGGCGTCACCGCCTTCGTCTTCAATCTCACCCGCGACAAGCTCCTGCAGCTTGACTGGTTCCGCTGGGTTTTCGATCGGGTGATGGCGATTCGGGACTGGGCGCATGCGCTCATCGATCCGATCCACGCGCGCATGACCCATTGGGTCTGGCTGCTCAAGCCGCGCCGGGCCGGGCGACTGATCAAACGATTGATTCGGTTGCGCAGGCGCGTCCAGCGCGCCTGAAGAGGTGCTTCGTCTACAGGACCGCCTGAATTGTCGCCGGAGCGAACAACCCGATGGCGATGAACAGCATTCCGACAACCCCGAGAGCCCCGGAGACCCAGGTCAGCAATGCGATCCCGGTGATGATCGAGGCCGAAGCCAGCACAATCCCGATCTGTAGCGCCCCGGAAGCAAATTCGAAATTGTGGTAGCGCTCGTTGGCGAGATCGCGCAGCGCTTCGAGGCGTTTGGCCTTTTCGGCAAGCTCCTTCATTCCCTCGCGCTTCTGCGGGTCACTTTCCCATCGATTCAGCCTGTTGTCCCACTCGTCGATTTGCTTGGCGATGGCCTGCTTCCGGGCCGGATCGGTCTGCTGCTCGAGATCGATTGCCAGCACCTCCTTTTGGGTACTCACCACGGTCGAACGGACGTTGCGCGACTGATAGAAGGCCCAAGTGTCCGACGCGTCTCCGTTATATCGCAGCGTTGAGGTCTGTGCGTTCTTGCCTAGCGCTTCGGAAAAGGCCAGGAACAGCGCCAGCACCGAAATCAACAACGCGATCTGCTTGTTGCCGCGCTCGTGACCGGCTTCGACCGCTTCCTCATGCGCTTCCATGGTGCCCCCCTCAGGCTGGTTCGAACGCTTGAATGTTTGTGGCCGAGTGAAGCTTCCAAAAGCGTCCAGCCGGCGCAAGAGGAAGTTTCGTCGCGTGCCAAACCGGAGACCGGCGGCCGGGGCCTGATCACGCTCGGGGGTGGGTGCTGCGGTACACCTTCATGAGTTGGTCGGTGTCGACTGCGGTATAGATCTGCGTGGTCGACATCGACGCATGTCCCAGCAACTCCTGGATCGCGCGCAGGTCGCCGCCGCGGGCGAGCAGATGGGTGGCGAAGGAATGGCGCAGTGCATGGGGCGTCGCCGTGTCCGGGAGCCCCAAGGCCCCACGCAGACGCTCCATCGTGAGCTGGATGATTCGTGGCGACAGGCGGCGACCTTGGGCGCCGCGGAAGAGGGGGCCCTTGGCGGGCAGCTCATGCGGACAGAGCGCGACATAGTCGGCGATGAGCCCCAATACCTGCGGGAGGACCGGCACCAGCCGCTGCTTGCGGCCCTTGCCGGTGACCATGATGACATCGCCCTGTCCGGGTTCGGGAACGTCGCCGCGCTGCAGGTCCAGCGCTTCGGAAATGCGCAGCCCCGAGCCATAGAGCAGCATTAGTACCGCGCAATCGCGCGCCAGGATCCATGGCGGGCGCTCCTCGCCGGCGCGCAATTCGCAATCCTTCAAACGGGTGGCGGCCGTGACCGACAGCGGCTTAGGCAGGGTCGCGGCCAATTTGGGCGATCGGACACCGGCGAGCGCCCCAATGGTCCCCTGGCCCCGCTGGTCAAGAAAGCGCCCAAAAGAACGCAGCGCTGCGAGCGCGCGCATGAGCGAGCGTCCGCCGATTCCTTCACCGCGGCGCGCTGCCATGAAGGCGCGGACGTCGCGGGTCTCAAGAAGTGTGAGATCGATTGGCACCGGTGTCTTGCCGAGATGTCCGGTCAGAAAGGTTAGAAATTGCCCGACGTCGCGGCCATAGGCCTCAACGGTCTTGGCCGACAACCGGCGCTCCGCCCCAAGATGGGCAAGCCAGCGCGTCACCTCCGCTGCCATCTTGGCCGAGGCGGGCGGTGCAGCGCCGGGGGAGTTTTTCGGGGAGATGCCGCGCACCTTCATGGGCCAGGCTCCAAACCGTCCGGATCGGTTGCCGGTCGGATCACGCCACGTGGGCCTATCCATGGTAGGGATTGGTCACGGGGCCTTGGTGATTCTTGAATGGCGATCATACCTCAACAGCCCCTGCGGCTTCGTCAATCCCGGGCATGACCGGGTCAAGCTTGATGGTCCAGCAGATTGTCGACGTTCTTCTCCCGGTAGCGCTCAACCAGACCTATTCCTACCGGGTGCCGGACGGGCTCGAGGTCCGGCCGGGCGACCTTGTGCGTGTGCCGCTGGGGCCACGCCAGACGTTGGGAGCTGTCTGGCGGGAAAGTGACCTCAGGGCAAACCTCGACAATCGGCTGCGGGACATTGCCGAAAAGATTGATGCGCCGCCGCTGCCGAACGAACTGCGTCGGTTTGTCGATTGGGTTGCCAATTACACGGTGAGCCCGCCGGGTATGATTTTGCGGATGGCGTTGCGCCGGGGCGAAGAGACACACGGCCGCCCCCGCAGTGCCCTGCGCCTCAAAGGTTCGCCACCCGGGCGCCTGACCCCGGCCCGCGCGCGGGTACTCGCATTGCTAGGCGACGGGCTGGCCCGGATGCGGCGTGACGTCGTCGATACGGCGAAGGTGTCGTCGAGCGTGATCGACGGACTGATCGCAGAAGGCACGCTGGAGGTGCTCGTTCTGCCTCCGGACCCGGTCGCGCCGAGACCCGATCCTGATCATGCTGTTCCGGAACTCTCCGATATCCAACAGGCCGCTGCGACGCGGTTGCGGGATACCATCGAGGCCGGTCATTTTGCCGTGACCCTGCTCGATGGTGTGACCGGATCGGGCAAAACGGAGGTCTATTTCGAGGCGGTGGCGACGGCGATCCGCGCCGGTCGGCAGACTCTGATCCTGATGCCGGAGATCGCTCTGACGGCGCAGTTTCTGGATCGATTCGCGGGTCGCTTCGGCGCTTCGCCGGCCCAATGGCATTCGCAGCTCGGCGCGTCGCTCCGATCTCGGACCTGGAATGCGGTGGCGACCGGGGAGGTCAGCGTGGTGGTGGGCGCTCGCTC
>Ga0187783_10001102_pt1 | contig 19944 bp, 19 predicted proteins | sample 1015_SJ02_MP02_2_FD_132471 | JGI IMG/M metagenome (GOLD analysis project Ga0187783, IMG submission 132471) | Tropical peat soil microbial communities from peatlands in Department of Meta, Colombia - 1015_SJ02_MP02_20_MG | ecosystem: Environmental > Terrestrial > Soil > Wetlands > Peat | place...
CAACAAAGCGGCATCAGAGTACTGGACGGTAGGGTACTCGTACCCCGGTGGCGCGCCCGTCCAGCACATGCTCGTTGCATTTCTGGGCGGATCTCGGTTCCCCGGCCTGATCATCGGGCGTCGGATTCGGTTTCGGGCCCGGTGTAGGACGACACCTAGCCGCTCGTTTGGCGCACGAGCACAGTTCGTGGGACGGGATCAACCTAAGCCGAGCCGGAGGTAGGTGTCAGCGTGTGTGAGTCAATCCTGATGCCTGGAGATGTCCTGACAAGAGCCAATGCCGCCACCGGTTCCTCGCTCAGTAAGCCCGCGGCCAGGACAGGGCTGACTTGTGAATTCCGACCCCAGTCGACTAATGACAGAGAAGCGATCCGCCTTGGGTCCACGGTGAACTTAAGAGGAAAGACCCATCCGTAAGCAGGTCGAGCAGTCCTGTCGCGCTTAGGAATGGAATGATGAACTGCTTTTCGGTTGAAGTCGAGGGTTGTCGACGAGGGCTTGTATTCTGAGTCGCCACACTAGGATTTCGAGGTGATGGCTGCACGTTTGTCCCCGGGCGTCCATCCCTACTTCGAGTAAGATGATGACCACCACCACAGCACCAGTTGCCACAGGTCGGTTGGATGTGCGCGTGTGCTCATCCTGGAACGATCTGGAGACTCTCCGGACGCAGTGGAACGATCTCCTGAATACTGATACGACCTTCAGCATCTTTGCGACTCCGGAGTGGCTTGCTTCCTGGTGGCGGGCCTATGGAGGAGGGAAAGAGCTGTGTTCCTTGGCTTTTTTTTCCGCTGATGGTGAGTTGGTGGGACTGGCTCCGCTTTACTTCGACAACGGAAAGCGACTTGGCCGAAAGTCCAGAATGCTGCGTCTAGTGGGAGATGGATCAGGGGATTCCGACAACCTTGATTGTATTATTCGACCGGGTTATGAAGATGCCTGCTTCGAAGCTTTTGTACCGTGGTTACAGCAGCATGAGTGGGACTTATGCACACTCACAACGCTGCCAGAGAACTCTGCTTTCGGCACGAAGTTGCTTGGATATTTGCATTCCGCTGGGTGGCCTGTTCTTGAGCAGTACTCCCCGCACATTGTTGTCTCCCTTCCCGACAGTTGGGAAACCTGCCTTGCGCAGATGAACCGAAGATCCCGTTACACCCTGACCAAGTATCCGAAGCGTTTGAGAACACGATACGACGTACGCGTCTATCGTTCTACGCATGTCGATCTCGAAAAGAACCTATCCAGCCTGTTTTCTCTGCACGAGATGCGTTGGCGTAGACGCGCACAACCGGGTGTCTTCACTAACGCCATGCGGCGGCACTTTTACCGAGAACTGTCTGCGGCTCTCCTAGCGCGCGGATGGCTCGAGTTCTGGCTGATGGATTTGGATGGTGTTACTGCCGCTGCCCAGTTCTCCCTTCGTTTCCGTCAGACCGTTTATTCTCTGCAGGAGGCATTTGATCCGCAATATGGTGACGAGAGGCCGGGTTACGCTCTGCGTGGAGAAGTACTGCAGGATCTGATCCGGCGAGGAATCAAAGGATATGATTTTCTCGGCGGCTCGATGTCGTACAAGACCCAGCTTGGTGGCGTGGAATCCAGCTATCTCACCATCGAATTTGCCAGACCTAGAACACTGGGCAGCGCACGCCTTGCCTTGAAGCGATTTGAGCGGCGAGCCCGACGTTGGGCTCACGATTCCCTCCCACAACCTGTGATCAGTCTGCTTCGTGCCACGTTACATCGTGTCCATGGCATTTCATTATCCTGAGCTGGCCCGCAATGTCAGGAGGCCACAATTCTGGCACCGGCCTTGCGCGCTCCGGATTCTGTCCGCCACCGCAAGAAACCCGGCGACGGGTCTATACGATGAAGTGCTCACGTGCTGCATCGGCTCGACCCTGTCTTACCGCTCTCGTCGCCGCGCTCCGTGCGCCACGGCCTCTTTACGTCTCAATCAGTCTTCAGTTCACGGTTGCGGTTAACCCGGTAGGCGGATTGGGCGCTGGGGGCGGAGTGGTCGGAGCGGTCCCGCTAGAGAACTCGTAAGCCCCGATGTCATAAAGCCCATCTGGGCTGGGTCTTAAGTTGCCAGCAAAATCGTGGTTTGGGGCACCCATCGAGGTGGCGACCCCAATTGCACCACTTCCAGAGGTGATATGGTAATCTCCTGTGTTTGTGCCGGTGTAGTTGACGAAATCGGGATTCGTGGCAACGGTGTTGACGAAGCTCTGTCCGGTGATGCCTGAGGCTGTATAGGTGGGCTGCGAGTCGTAGATCAGATTGTTGCTATAGGTGTTTGCGCCGTAGCTGCCCCCTGATCCGCCGCCGTTCAAAACCAGTGCGATGGACGCATTGTTGGTTGTGTTTCCAACGTTATAGAGGATGTTGTTGTTTACGAAGTTTCCACTGCACACCCCTCCAGTGCAGTTAATGTAGATTCCGTTGCCACCTGTGTTGAAAATAGTATTGTTCGCAATCGTTACATTCACTGGGAAACCCGTCGTAGCAGTTTCAAAGTTCAAAGAGATGCCGGTCTCGTCTGGAGAATCGCCTATAACGTTGTTGGTTATGATTGCTCCGCTGCCGTTGTTTATGTAGATGCCCTCATAAAGGTTGCAAGAGGCTGAGTTGTATCCGTAGTTGTAGATCAGATTGGAGTCGATGACTGTGTTCGATTGGCCGTCTAGGATTGGCGATCCCCCGCCGCAGTTCGCTAGGCCGATGGAGCTTATCTGGCTATCCTTGATAATGCCGCCCACCAGCGTAGGACCGTCGTAGTTGTACTGAAACTTGATGCCTTCTGTGGCGTTCCCTCCCGAGTCGCCTTTGATATTAAGGCCGAGTACGGTTACATAGGAGACGTTGACGTAGATGACCCCATCGCTGTTGGCTGCTTCCTGGGCTGCCGTGGGTGCAATGATGGCTTGCCATTTTGTTTGAGCTTCAACGGTGATAGGAGAACCCGCGGAACCGCCGTTCAACCAACTATCGGCCTCCTGGTACGTTCCATTCTCGACGATGATCGTCGAGCCTGCTGACGCCTGGTTTTCGGCATGCTGCAGAGTTGCCCAGGGGGAGGAGCTACTTCCTGAGTTGCTGTCGCTCCCTGTGGTCGAGACGTAGTAGACCGTACCGGAGCCGGTATAGGTGTAGCTGGCATTCAGATAGCCCATGCCGTTGACGTTCCACACGCTGACGGAGACGATCCCTTGTCCCGCTGGAGCTGTGCAGATCTCGGTGGTGCTGCTCTGGACAAGACAGGTTGCGGTAGCGGGTATCGAGCCGAAGTAGACGGCATTCTCGTTTGTGGTAAATCCGGTCCCTGTGATTGTAACCGAAGTCCCTCCCGCCGCCGGGCCGCTGGTCGCGCTGATGGAGGTGACCGTCGGCGCTTGGGCTAGTGCCAGGGGGCTTAACAGTAGCATTAATAGAATTGGTGAGGAACGGTAAAGTCTGGGCGCTAGGGTTGGGATCGCTACCAGAGGGTTTTTCACGGGGGATCCTCCTAGCATCATGATTATCGCAATGAATGTGCTTGGGCAGATCTCGAAAGAACAACTGAGAGGTACGGCAATATTTTGGACCAAAGTTATCTGCCTGCGGCCCGAAAATTGCTTGAGAGGGACGTTCGGGTGGATGGGAGCACAACATCATAGGCCACCCAATTGATCACTTGCGGATACACGACCATTGTTCGCGCCTTCTGGCTGATGGGTTCTCGCATCGTGTTCAAGGGCTTAGATTTAGGACCACAAGGGAATTACGCGGCTAATTGACCTTCGCCGGGCCGGGCTTGGGCTCCTAAGGGGGATGAGACGAAAGGGATGCAAAGCGTGGTTGCGCCCCCAAAAGACCTGTGGGTACCGAGCGCGACTGAAGCCCGGGCCAGAAGTGAAAATGCCAGCGACGGTTGTCTTCATCGCCCGCGGACTGTGCGAGCGCCTCGCACTTGGGAGCCGGGTGCAGCGATATCGACGTTGTAGCCAATAGAATCTTGAAAGCGTATCTGTGCCAGCAGCGGTGTACGAGAGAACCGGAACGACCACGCGTCCGAATGACCTTGGCGTTGGGATGCGATTCTGTTGCTAGGAAGGTTCTTGGATGACCACTTTCCCCTTGAGCTGCACTGCGATGCAGCGACGAAGTTCGGAGGCAGCTCTTGCCTTTTCGATACTTCTTTTTGTCACTTTGTTTCTAATCACTGTGCCCGAAACAACTCAGGATACGCCAGGGTATGCGCGGCAAACTGTGACCTACATGCAGGGAGGGGAACCGACCCTCTTGTGGGAGTTCGGGCACCTGTTGTGGCGTCCGTTAGGGCTTGCTCTCTGGCGGGCGGTTCATCCGTTGATGGCGTCCTGGTCGGGCGGTAGCACGACAGTTGAGATAATTGCCCTCCTCTGCGCTGTCAACGCTATTGCAGGGTTGACCCTTACGGTCTTGATGTTCGCCATTTGCCGACGCCTCGGGCTCCGCGAATGGTCGGCCTTCTCCATCACCGGGGGAGTTCTGCTCTGCAGTCCAGTGTTAAATTATGTGCACTCTGGAATGTCGTACATTCCCGGGCTCACGCTGCATTTCGCAGGTTTATGGCTCATCCTGAAATCGGTTCAGACTGCACGGAGAGCTACACTGTACGCCATCCTGGCAGGGATAGCGCTGGCACTGGCGTTCTGCCTCTGGTTTCCTTATATCTTAAGTGTTCCTGCTGCGCTCCTGGCCGGATGGCTCACAACGTCCAATCATAACAGCGCTCCGCCGCTGCTCCCACGAGAGCAGCGGAGGCGGCTGCTTGCTATCACGGCCGTGTCCCTGACAGCCACGGGGGCAGCTCTGCTGCTCGGGGGTGCCGTGGCCGGCAAGGTCTCCTCTCTTCCCGTATTCATGCAATGGATAATCAGCAGTGGACACGGATACCAGCCTGGCAGACGCCTACTTCGGTTCCCGGCCGGGCTTACACGTAGCTTTATTTACATTGGCGACGACGGATTGATGCTGAAGAGATTCATGTTTGGCGACCCCTATGCACCTGTCCACAAGGCTGATCTCCTGTTTACAGGTGCCTGGAAGGTCCCGCTTGTTGTCGCGGCATTTGCCTGTCTACTGGCAGGATTGGCGCGGCGGCGAGAGGGATGGTCGGCGCTAGCGGTGGCGGTTTGCGGCATTTTGCCCACCTTTCTGTTTGCTGTGCTGGTATACGACCCGAGCCCGTCCGAGAGATACCTCGCGGCGTACCCCGCCTTGATTTTCGCCGTGTGCGCATTGCTTCGGCAGAGCGCTGGTTTCCGCGTAACTCGATTCGGTCTTGTGGTGTTTACGTTCGCGCTCGCCGCAGTGAACTTGAAGGCATACGGATGGGACTTCCGAACGACCTCCGCCCTAGCATCCGCTCGCGTCAGACTGATACGCGAGTATGCGGACAAACCTGGTGATATCACACTCTTGCTTGATCAAGACCCCTTGGAACAGCATTTTTGGAGATTTCCTCTCGCGCGCGAAAATCGTCAAGGCACACTGCCCACTTACGTTGCGATAGTACCGGGGAACAAGAGTGTCGTAACATGGCGACGTGATTCGGCATGCCGTATTCTTCAGGCGTGGGAAGACCGTGGCAACGCCTGGTTATCTACCCGACTCCTGGCACCGCGTCCTCAGCCTGGTTGGCGGTGGGCCGAATACGGTGATAGGCACGTCAAGTGGGCAGATCTGCCAGAGTTTTTTAGCCTATTTGGCACAGATGCCCAAGTAGGAAACGAAGACGGCTTTAGGCGCGTCGCCAGGACAGAAGAAAACCGATTGTTGTTGCAGAGCTACTGCAATGCACCTCCCCCAAAGCTTGAGGTCACATGCACGAGTGACGAAGGGGACCCTGTAGCTCTCGTGTCACGACCAAGGCGTCACGCCTCCTATCTCGGCACCGACTATAACTAAAAGCTGTGAGCCAACCGATGCTAAATAACTCCAGCGAGGAAGGTTGCGAAACGACCGAAGATCTAAGAAACCTCCGCCGGTGGAATCGCTCCAAGGACGTTCTGGTTTTAACTATTCCTAAAGCGATCGCGATGGCTCCAGACAAGAATTGGCACAGGCCTTGCAACCTTCGGCTCGTACTACTCGAAACCCGGGTGGTTCCCAGCTGCCACTCCGCCAGAGACGCGAAGTTCTGTCCGGCAAATAGCTTTTTAAACATTGAGAACTGACTTTGCCGTCCTGTACTTTCAGCATCGGGCTGCTGGCTTACAAAGAGAGTGAGCGGATCGCATCGACCCTCGATCAGATTCTGGCCCATGCCGGTAAATGGGATTGGCGTTTCGAAGCCGAGCGCTGGGGATTCGATCCGGAATTGCTATATCTAGCAAGCACATGTGGTCTGGCTGTGGCCGAAGTTTCCGTAGCTTGGTCACACCGCGAGGAAACCCACGTTTGCCCTCTGCGCGACGGGCTTCGCATGCTCGGTGATATTCTTGCCATCCGCTGGAATGCCTTCTCCGGCAAATACACCGCGCACAGCGTCGTCCGACAACCCTTATAAGCGGCTGTCGTCCAGCCCGATGCCGCGGAAGATGAACGTTCGGTCGGTGCTCGAGCAACGAGTACGTACTTTGGCGGTCTTTCAGCGGGGCGTATAGGCTGACCATAAATCGCCGACAGCAGCGTCTGCGGGGGAGCTCGCCAATCGAGATCGGTCCTGATCATGCCCGGAGTGGGCTAACCTCTGCGCCAATGGTGCGCTTCCGCAAGCGAGTCTCCTAACGACGAGCGTGTGTGTTGGAGGCATTTCGCCGCTGGGGGTATTTCGATTTAAAGCGAAACAATGGATGGGCTGCATCGGTTGTGCGAATGTTGGTTTAACGGGAGGTCACTCGTGGGTGATCTGTATCTGACAGGAGGTGAACAGCGGATTGGTGCGTTTCTTCCCGCTGCAGAGTGGCACGAGACTAAGAAAGCGCTAGTGCTCAGAGTGGACGCGGATACCGGCAAGGTCATCGATAGGCTAGAGTACGTAACACCACCCGATGCCTGCCCGGAGGAGAACCCGGCCATCACCTTCAAGGCGGGAACGATATCCGGGAACAGGCTATATGCGTGCACCTGCACAGAAGTGATCACCTTCGAGCTACCCAGCTTCCGGCGGGTTGGCTACGTTTCCCTGCCTTGTTTCAACGATCTTCATCACGTAATGCCGACACCGAATGGGACGCTTATCGTTGTAGTAACCGGCCTCGATATGGTGGTGGAAGTTACCCCCCGAGGCGAAGTTCTACGCGAATGGAGCGTCATTGGCGAGGACACCTGGGCGCGCTTCTCGCGGGAGGTCGACTATCGTAAGGTTCCAACCACGAAGCCGCACCGAGCTCATCCCAATTTCGCATTCTTATTGGGTGATGACATCTGGGCCACTCGCTCCGACAACAAAGACGCTGTTTGCCTCACGAGGCCGGGCGAGCGCATCGACATTGCAATATCGTTCACGCATGACGGCCATATTTTCCGCGACTGGATCTATTTCACTACCGTTGACGGACACATAGTGATTGCCAATTCATACTCGCTCAAAGTTGAACGAGTATTCGACCTGAATACCATCGACAACCCTGAAGGTCATGTCCTAGGGTGGTGCCGCGGAGTGCTGCCCGTGACGGAATCGTTGGTGTGGGTGGGATTCACTAAAATACGCCACACCAAGTTCGTAGAGAAGCTTCGCTGGCTGAGGGGTTCGACAGTCAATTTCAAGCCCAGCCGCATCGCGCTGTACGACCTTTCTGCTGGGCGCTGCCTGCGGGAGGTCGATGTCAGTTCGCAGGGAATGGACTGCGTCTTCAGCATTGTCGCGGCGCTTACCACTGCCGAGGTAGACTCGCTCCTCGCCAGCACTGGTGTAAGGACTTTTGCGGAGTCAACACCGTTCGTCAGCCTATGTCAACCGGTTTCTCAAAAGTAAGTCGCCAAGAAACGTCAGTCGGCTCCAGCCGCAATCCTCCGCCGCCAAGCAGGCGCGGCGGTACCAGGCTGGTTCACGCCGTCGCGTGGACCGGAGCAGCGACATGGGCCACCCAATTGATCACTTGGGGATACATGATTGTTGTTGCACGGATGCTCACGCCTTCGGATTACGGCCTGATCGGAATGGCAAATGTCCCGCTAGGGTTCCTCATCGTCGCAAGCGAGTTCGGGGTGGGCAATGCGGTAGTGATGATCCCCGACCTCACCCCATATCAGGTATCTCAGTTGAACACAGTGGCTGTCTTGTCTGGGGTGATCTTATTCGCATTATCGTGCTTCGGGGCATATCCTCTAGGGCGGTTCTTCCGGGCACCGGATTTGCCGATGGTTGTCGTCGCATTGAGTCTGGTGCTTGTTATAACATCTTTCAAGATCATTCCCGCCTCGCTTCTCCAGCGAGACTTTCGCTTCAAGCTGCTGGCAAAGGCTCAGGCTGCCGAAGCAGTTGGTTACGGCCTCGCAGCCGTCAGCGGCGTAATATTGGGGGCGCGCTACTGGAGCTTGGTGATGGCAAGCATTACCGGCGCCACGGTCTCTACCCTCGTTGTCGTGGCCAGCCGCTGGCATGCCTTTGCTTGGCCGAAGCTCACGTCTCTCCGGCAATCACTGGTGTTCAGTGGGCAAATTTTTGGTCGGCGCGTCGCATGGTACTGCAGTTCCAATGCTGATTTCGCGGTTGCCGGACGGGTGCTCGGGAAGGCCGCGCTGGGCTCATACAACATCGCGTGGAACATTGCGCAGCAGCCTCAGCAAAAATTTACTGATCTGGTAACAGGGGTGGTACCCTCCTACTTCTCCAAGGCTCAAAATGACCATGCAGCTTTGCGGGAATATGTGCTGACCATCACGCAGGCCCTGTCATTGCTGACGCTGCCGGCGACGTTGGGACTTGCACTAGTTGCGGACGACTTCCTTGCTGTTGCGCTCGGCCCAAAGTGGGTGAATGCGGTAGCACCACTGCGAATCCTTGCCGTCTACACAGCCCTTCGATCGATTACCAGTTTCTTGGCCCCGCTGTTGAACGTGACGGGCCAATCTCGATTTGTGATGTGGAATCACATTGCCGCGGTTTTCTACCTCGCGGCGGGCTTCTATGTTGGCAGTCGCTGGGGAGTTGTTGGGATCGCGCTGGGCTGGCCACTGCTCTATCCTTTTCTCGCAGTGCCGCTGTATGTCCGCGTTTTCAGGACCATTGCCCTGTCCGTCCAGGCTTACATGGACTGTCTCGGCCCGGCATTGACCGGATCATTCATCATGATTGTTTGCGTGTTGATGCTGAGAGCTCTTCTACCGATACGTGCGATCCACTTACGACTGCTAATTGAGATCGCGGCTGGGGCGGTGAGCTACGTCGTACCCGTAGCGGCCCTGTATTCTGGACGGGTGCGACGTCTCTTCAGGGTAATCTGGCCAGCCACCCAGAACCCCGCATTCGCACCCCGAGGAGGTTAATTCCGTGGAGCCGCCCGTTGTCTCTGATTGTAACGTGGCCTTTCCTTTCGAACTCAGACGCCTCGATCGCGGCGCACAGCTACCGGTCTTGTCAACGGAGCAGCAGGAGCGAATTGTTCAGAGGACTATGCCCGTAGAGTCCTATGGAACCTTTCTACCAGCTCCGCTCAATAGATGGTGGTGATTTGGCTAAGCCTTGGATGGGGCAAGAGTAAGCGACAACCATTTAGATCATGTGTGGAATAGCAGGATACTGGGGCGAGTTACGGGCGGACACGGCCAAAGCCGTCCTGGAAAATATGAATGCCACCCTGGCTCACCGAGGCCCGGATGGCGAAAGCATTTGGGTGGGGCCGGGTCTGGGTCTAGCTCATCGTCGCCTGGCCATTATTGATCTCACCGGCGGCGCACAACCGATGTCTTCGGCTGATGGACGCTACCGAATTGTATTTAATGGCGAGATTTACAACCACAAGGAATTACGCCACGAATTGATGCTCGCCGGCTACAAATTCCGGACATGCTCTGATACTGAAGTAATTGCTCCTGCCCTCGATCATTGGGGCATCCGCGACGGACTCAGGAAGCTGCGAGGCATGTTCGCCTTCGCACTGTTTGATGAGAACCAGCACACATTGTTGCTGGCACGCGATCGGGTCGGGATTAAACCACTTTACCTGGCAACTGGAAGCGGGTTAGTCCTGTTTGCCTCCGAGCTGAAAGCGCTGCTCAATACGCCATTTCTCGAAGCTCGTCTGGATGCCACGGCCCTGCTGGACTTCTTCACTTTGGGTCAGGCGATTGCACCCCGTACCTGTTTTTCGGCAATCCGGGAACTGCGTCCGGGGACCTGGCTGCGACTTAATGCGTACGGCGAAAGCAGTGGCTGCTATTGGGAGTGGTGCGACTCGAGTCCTAAAGACTGGACCGGAGCCGACCCCGTCGAAGCTCTAGAGGCGTGTCTTACCGGTTCCGTGCGCGTGCATCTGGAAAGTGACGTGCCTGTGGCGGCTTTTCTATCCGGGGGCATTGACTCCTCGGTTCTCGTATGGCTGCTCTCGCGTCGCCTGGGTATCGGGATTGCCACCTTCAACATGGGCTTTGATGACAAGCGTTACGATGAATCTCTCCACGCGAGAGCTGTTGCGGCATACTGCGCCAGCAATCATCGAGAATTGCGCATTCAGAGCGGCGAGGGTGACCCCGATCTGGTTAAAACAATTCTTGAGCAATATGATCAGCCCTTTGGTGATTCCTCCAACATACCCACTTGGTTGATTTGCCGCGAGATGTCTCGCTACTACAAAGTCGCAATCTCAGGTGATGGCGGAGACGAGATGTTCGGAGGCTATCCCCGTTACCAAACCGCTCGGGACATTGCTACCTTGAGCAAAATTCCGGCGGGACCAGCTCTGCTGAAAGCGATCAGCAAACTACTGTCAACGATTATTCCAGATAGATCTCGGCAATGGCGCAAGGCTTCCGAATTCGCGCGGTTACCGCGTCGGGAAATGCTCTGCGCGCTATGTACTTACTTTCGGGCAGATGAGCTGAGCGCGCTTGTTCGCCCTGAGTTTGCGCAAGCCGCCACGGCCGAGGGACCCACTTGGTGTCGATTAACGGATGCGATTCCGGCAGACGGGTCCGATCCGGCTGCTCAACTTATCGGTATGGAAGTTCGCTGGCGGCTTCACGCCGATTACTTGCGGAAGGTGGATATCGCAAGTTCAGCTCACGGTCTAGAGGTGCGCACTCCATATCTGGATCCGGAAGTATTCCAGTTCGCAGAGCAGCTGCCAATCCGACTCAAGGTGAGGAGGAGGACACCGAAGCATCTGCTGAGAACGTTGGCCTTAAATGCTCTTCCGGCTACTATCGTGAACAGGCCAAAACACGGATTCGACATACCCTTTGATCATTGGTCCGGTCGCCGCATGAATGAGTTCTTGACCGAGCTGCTGTTGTCCTCCTCGTGCCGAAGCCGGGCGGTGTTGCTGCCTGGCTGCGTAGAAGCATTGTTTGCTGCATTCCGCGGTTCGGGGAAACGGCAGGAGTTGAGTCGCTACCAGGTATATCAGAGGATATTCATGTTGGCATCATTGGAGCTTTGGCTCCGGAAGTGGTCTCCGTCCCTCAGTTGACATTAGCTGTGGTATTCGTGGTGCCCGCCCAGCCGCAAGTGTCGGTCCAGATTGATTCGCGTCCTCAATGTCCGAGAGTAGCTTGACATTCTTCTGGCATAATCGGAGAAGTTACGTCTCTTCTCTGTGTTATTCCCTCAATACCTTGATGACTTGTGGTCATTTGAATACAACGGCCCACCGGTTTAGGTCCCGGCGTGCAGCACTTCATCCCAGAGGAGTTCGTCCATGAACCGGGTACTAGTGACCGGTGGCACCGGTTTTGTCGGCAGCCACTTGGTAGACAAGCTAATTGCCGAAAACTGGCACGTTACCGTGCTCGACAATTTCGATCCGTTCTACGCCTCTGCGATCAAGCGGGACAATATCGCTATCCATCGCAACAACGGCAACTTCCGCCTGGTAGAAGCCGACCTGCGCGACCGCCAAGCTTTGCACCACCGACTAACGGGCGAATATGACGTAATCGTCCACCTAGCCGCCAAAGCAGGCGTGCGACCCTCGATTGTCGACCCGATCACTTATCAGGACGTCAATGTTGGCGGTACCCAGAACATTCTTGAGCTAGCAAAGGAATGGGGAGTAAAGCAGTTCGTATTCGCATCCAGCAGTAGCGTCTACGGCGTCAATCCGCGCGTGCCGTGGAGCGAAGAGGATTGCGTACTGCTGCCCATCAGCCCTTATGCCAGCACAAAGGTCAGCGGCGAGCTGCTGGGCCACGTGTACTCGCATCTCTATGACATGCGCTTCATCGCACTGCGCTTGTTCACAGTGTATGGTCCGCGGCAGCGTCCCGATCTCGCCATTCATAAGTTCGCCCGCCTGCTACTGTCCGGGGCCACCCTGCCCGTGTTTGGCAATGGCAGCATGAGCCGTGATTACACCTTCATTGACGACGTTATCCGTGGAATCCAAGCCGCGATGCGGTATGAGGATTCGAAGTACGAAATCATAAACCTCGGCAGCATGCACCCAGTAACTCTGCTAGATATGGTTATGGCGCTCGCGAGAGCCATTGGCGTCGAACCACGGATCGAATTTACGCCGGAACAACCTGGTGACGTTCCCCGAACCTTCGCGTCCATTCTGAGGGCGAAGCAGTTGCTGGGCTATGAGCCCTCGACTGAATTCAGGGATGGCATCGATCGCTTCGTTTCATGGCTAGTGCCACGAACCCAATTGGGGCTTACTCCGGCACGCGGTATTCGGTCGGGAAGTTCGGGCGGCAGTGTCGTGGAGGTTCATCCATTACGCTAGCAGCAGAAGCGGTATCGCGCCGTAGAATTCGTTGATCCTTTGTGAGTGAAAGTCCCACCCGAGAACTGTTCGCTCCGCCGGATAACCATCGAAGCCGCGGTGGAAGTGACGAAACCGCCGGAGCCTCTCCTGAATCCGCTTGCAACGAGCGGGTAGAGAAACCAGGGCAAGCCAAAATGGGACTGAGGCCGGACAGGCAAAGCTGAACTAATTAGCTCCGGGAGACTAAAGGCAATGCGCCTGTTCTCGACTCCACGATGTGCACCAAGGGCAGATTACTCACCGGGGCGTGCCTGAAGCCTCGCTCGACGAGAATCAAATCGGGGAGAAACTGGCTGCGAAACCTCGGGCCACGGATTGAGCAAACCGCAGCTTTGATGTAAGTGTTACGCAATACAAACAGGGTACGGCGAATGCATACACCCCGGGCGCGCAGGCAGCATCACAATAGCGCTGCGTCGGCATAAAGCTCCTAATCTAAGCGTAAGAGTCTTGTGATGGAAAGACAAACCTTCGACGCTGCGGCTCACCCCCGTCAGGGCCTTGCAGCCTGGTTGCAGCGCCTCTTGTCCGACGGTTCAACCCAGAAGACTGCGGTGCCTCCACGGCCACGGGTGCGGAGCCTCCGCGTTCTTGCTGTTGTTCCGGGCGATGACCAGGGATCCTCTTTCATCTTTGCCCGGCGTCAGATCGCTTCACTCGCAGATGCAGGTGTGAACTTGCGAACGTTCTTTCTCCGGTCGCGGACCTCCCCCCTAAGAGTAGTAAAAGAGTGGAGCAGACTCAGGCGCGAGATTCGGCAATTTCGTCCCGATCTAGTACATGCCCATTATGGGACCCTCACTTCCTTTCTCTGCGCCGTGTCAAGCAGGGTGCCGCTTGTCATTACGTTCCGAGGAAATGACCTGGGTGACGATCCCGATATCAGTCTTTGGCGAACTCGCTTTGGTCAGGTCCTATCACATATGTCCTGCCTCAAGGCAAAACGAATCATTTGCGTGAGTCATCGCTTGCGTGATCTGTTGTGGTGGAAACGCAGTCGGGCGGTAGTTATTCCCACCGGCGTTGACTTGGATCTGTTCCGTCCTCAACCCAAGGAGCAAGCACGTGTACTACTCGGTTGGGAGCAGGGAGACCGGATTGTGATCTTCGATGAGGGAGGCGCCCCAAAGAGGAAAGGTGCGATGTTTCTGCAATCTGCCATTCGCCTTGCAGAAAAGACCATCGGAAGGATACGACTGGTGACCTTGGACCGCAGCATTCCTCCCGACTTGGTGCCGCGTTATCTGAGCGCGTCCGATTGTCTTGCTCTCGCCAGTGTGTTTGAGGGATCGCCGAACATCGTCAAGGAGGCACTCGCCTGCAATTTGCCGGTTGTAGCTACCGATGTCGGTGATGTATCGGAGCGTCTCCAGGGAACATTTCCATCGAAAGTGGTTAAGCGCGATGTCGTCGAGTTTGCAAACGCACTGGCCGAAGTGCTTGTCGTCGGGCGACGCTCGAATGGGAGAGACAGGCTCGAGATTTGTAGCCTGCGCCGCGTAGCAGAGGCGATCCGGTCTGTTTACGAATCGAGTCTCCCCGCCCACCGGCCCAGAGAAGACAATGCAATCGGCGATATCATCCAAGGCTAACTTGTGAAATGAAGCTTGAGTTATCAAATGCGGAAATCGAATACCTTCAGGCTTCTTGATCTTTAGTGAAAAGGCCGATCCTTAATGCACATCGACAGTGCTGTTGCACCAACCCCGTCGACAAAACTGCGGTCCGATCGGCAATGCTTCTGTGCATGACATTGCCGAGATTGGCGGTTATATGAGCTATGGAAGAAATCACTCGACAGACAGAATAGACGTGACAAATTGCTTCTCGGTTGACGTCGAAGGTTTTATCGAGTCCAATCTGGAGAGTTTCGAAATAGCTCCGCCGTATCTCGATAAGGCTAAACAAGACTATGAAATCGAAGCGAATATGAATGTCGTTCTGGAGATTCTGGCCGACTTGAATATTCAAGCCACTTTCTTCTTCATTGGACGGATTGCTCGCGACATTCCACAGCTAGTCAGGCTTACAGCCCAAATGGGTCATGAGATCGGGTGTCATAGCTTTGAACATCTCCGCATTTTTCGTCTCAACAAGGACGAGTTTAAGGAGAAATTAGCATCAGCAAAGGACTGTTTGGAAAATGCCTGTGCTCAGCGAGTTTACGGCTTTCGAGCACCGGATTTCTCGATTACTGGATCTGCCCTATGGGCGTTGGATGTGCTAAAGCAACTGGGTTTTCTCTACGATTCGAGCATCTATCCAATTCGAGTGCACGATGTCTATGGAATTCCGGAGGCAAAGCCAAACATCCATAGGCTACCAAATGGATTAGTTGAGTGGCCCCTCGCTACGTTTGATTTGCTCGGCCTGCGTTTGCCTTTCGGAGGTGGAGGATATTTCCGTTTATACCCGCTCCTCCTTACCCAGCGTTGTATTTCATTGCTGAACAGAAACGCTACACCATGCATGTTCTATATCCATCCGTACGAAGTGGGACCCATAATCCCGAAAATACGCGAAATCTCTCCCTATCGCCATTTTCGGCACTATTACAATTGCAGCACTGGTTCAAGACGTCTGAAGCGCCTTTTAACAAAGTTTTCCTTCGCGCCGGCGATTCAAATCCTGCAACAGATGGGAGCAATACCGCATGTCTGATGTGACTAGCATTCGAGACTACTTTACTCGCTCGGCAACTACCTTTGATTCGCTTTACTCCCAGCGACAAGCAGGCTCTTTTACAAGATGCCTGAACCACAGATTCCGTCGTGATGTTTATGAGCGATTTCTCTTGAGCATCGACCATGTGCGTAGATTTCACGCCGACTCGGTCTTGGATGTTGGATGCGGGTCGGGTCGATATGCAGAAGCATTCGCCCAACTGGAGACGAAGAGAATTGTTGGCATCGACCTCAGCGAAACAATGATCGAATTGGCAAAAAGGAGAACGGATCACTGTAATAATAAATGTGAGTTCGTATGCGGAGATTTCATGGAATTTGAGACGGGCGAGACGTTTGACGTTTCCGTAGCTATGGGTTTCTTCGATTATGTTGCGAACCCATTACCGGTTCTAATACACATGAGATCTTTGGTCTCTCACTCGGTTGTGGGAAGCTTTCCAAGTATTTCCTGGTACAGAACACCAATACGAAAAGTGAGATACTATTTCAAACGGTGTCCCGTATACTTCTATCGACGCGAAGAGATAAGCCTTCTAGGCAAGGCCGCAGGGTTTGCAAGGACCCATATTCAAAAAATTGAAGGTTCTGGCCAAGACTATTTCGTAACATTTTATAGAACCGGATGAACCTGGGGTGGAAGTGTGGATTTCCGGGAACAGGGATGCCACTGTCGAATGGACCGGAGCATCAGGGTGACCCGAGATTTTCATCGGAATCAAATGAGACAAAACGTAGTGCAATTCGAAAGGTCAATCGACGTGTCGAAAAGAGGGTTGATAGATGAAGGTCCAGGAATAGCGGCAGTGGGGACCTAGCAGTAAGAAGGAGGGCAGACCGTAGTTTATGTGTGGGATTTTCGGAGCAATCGCGACTGAGCGGAAATTTTCAGCAAACTCCTTTGACCGCTTCGCACAGTTGACGGACTTGGTGCGCTACCGTGGGCCTAACGATTCTGGCTGCATTGCAATCAACATGGAGTCGGGTCCGGTTCGCCGGTCTGAGGCGTTCGACATTTTTCTCGGGCACCGCAGACTGGCCATCCTTGATCTCTCACCAGCCGGACATCAACCGATGCATGACGGTAACGGCCGCTGGATCGTTTTCAATGGCGAAATCTTCAACTACCTAGAGCTACGGAGAGAATTGGAGACGATGGGACATCGGTTCACGACAGCATCTGACACCGAAGTGATCCTGCACGTCTACGATGAATACGGAGAAGATGGTTTCGAGAAGCTGAACGGCATGTGGGCGTTCGCGCTGGTGGACATCCCGCGACGGCGGGTTGTGTTGAGCCGCGACCGGTTTTCGATCAAGCCCCTTTATTTGACGTCCATAGACGACCACATCTGGTTCGCGAGTGAAATCAAGCAACTGCTTCCGTTGGTGAGATCGCTGGAGATCAACACTGAGGTGATGTGCACGTTCCTCGCCCAGGGATTGCTGGACCATTCAAACGAGACATGTTTTCGTGGCATCAGCCAAGTCCCGCCCAAAACAAACATTATAGTCGACCTTGACAGGAGAGAAGTGCGACGCAAGCTCTATTGGGACTACGCAAGTGCACCGAAGTGCAGGCCCGAGGACGCACCCGAGTACTTTCGAGAACTGCTCATCGATAGCGTCCGCATCCGCCTCCGCAGCGACGTAAGGGTAGGACTTTTGCTTAGTGGCGGCTTGGATTCTTCTACGCTGGCGATCATCGCGCGGCCACTGGCGGAGGACAACTTTGAAACTTTTTCTGTTGTCTCAGACGAACAACAATACACCGAAACTGAATTCATTAAGGCTCTGACTTCTGCGGTACCAATCAGCAATCGAAAACTTGTACTACGGCCTTTCCACATATTTGAAACCGTCAAAGAGGCTATCTACCACCATGACGAACCGTTCGGGCATTTTAGCGTTATTGCTCATTATAAACTGCTGCAACTTGTGAAGCAGCAATCCGACGTTGTTGTGCTGCTCAGTGGGCAAGGGGGCGACGAGACTTTGCTGGGATACCTCAAGTTTTTCGTCTTCTATCTTCGCGATCTTGTCCGCCAACACAAGTATGCCAGCGTGGTACAACAGTTGCTGTCGAGCATCCTGCACCGCACCTGCGCAAGACAGCTCACAATTGGTGAGGCAAGGCGCTATTTACCGTTTCTCAACCGTTACCGTGACATAATTACCCGTCGGCAAAGCTTTGTCCCCATCGGCGCATCCCGTACCGTCAGCGATAGGCAAAAACTCGACATCGATCGGTACTCGGTCCCGGCGTTGGCTCACTACGAAGATCGCACATCAATGGCGAATTCGCTCGAGTTGCGTTACCCATATCTCGACCATCGAGTTGTTGATTTGGCCGTGAATCTACCAACCGAATCAAAAATTCACAATGGTTGGACAAAGTATCTTCTGAGGCAGAGCTTCCCGGAACTTCCCGACCAGATTCGCTGGCGGAGGGATAAGCAGGGTTTTACTACTCCGGAGGAGCATTGGCTGAAACATGAATTTAGTCGAACTATATCGGATATGTTCAGGAAGAGCAGGCTCGGCGAGCTTGGCATCCTCGATGATCACAAATTCTTGCGATATTACGATGAGTTTCGTGGCGGTAGAGCCATTGCTGCGGGCGACGTCTGCCGTACCCTGATGGCGGAGATCTGGGCCCGAAAAAACTGGACTTACGACCGCACCGATTTCCTAACTAGCTAGCGGTGCCAGGCTTTGCCTCCGCAGTTGTCGTTGAGAAGCACCCATGCAAGGGAGTTTGTGCACCGCACACGCTGACTCGTTCAGCGTCACAACCAGTGGAGAGCGCCATGGAATCACTGGAAATCCGATACCCGGTTCACGATGTGATTCGGTCGCGCTGGAGCCCTGTCGCATTTTCTCTGAAGCCATTTGAGCCAGGGAAGCCAAGGGTTCGCTAAATCATACAATGAAGCAGGGAGTTTGTTACCTATGAGAACCATGGTAGGTATAGGAGAGTTCAGCCGGGAGGCCGGCAGTTTAGCGCTATCAGGGATCGAGGTGGTTCTTACCGAATGGTGGAAGGAGTTTCTCAACGTTCAAATGGTTGGTCCTGAGGACGATTTCTTCGACCTTGGTGGACACTCCATTGTTGGTGTTCGACTCTTGAAGTCGATTAGAGACAAATACGGTATCGACTTAGATCTCTCGCTCTTGTTTGATGCGCCGACAATCCGACAACTGGCAGTGCATATTCAGAATCAAGTTTCCAGAGTTAGCCTGCCACAGCAGGACTCGATACTTGTTCCACTGCAAACAAAAGGCTGGCGAGCCCCCCTGTTTTGGATTCCCGGAGGCCTCGGATCTACTGTACTGAGGTTTAAAGGGATTTCCGCTCTTCTTGGCGAGGAACGCCCCGTTTTTGGATTCGTAACGAATACGTCCACTGAGAGTGAGGACTTTTACAAAATTGAAAACAAAGCTGCATTATTTACCAGAGAAGTACGAAACCTCCAGCCTAATGGCCCATATCACATCATAGGATTCTGTGACGGTGGCTATATCGCCTATGAAATGGCTCAGCGCTTGACAGCCGAGGGGCAGCAAATTGGCTTTCTCGGTATTGTTGATTGCGTTGATCCCCACTTCCCCAATAATTGGCAAGAAAAAATGCGTTTCATCTTAGGGAAGTCAGCGTGGCACACGAAGAAGATTCAAGCTCGCGGCCTTGAGCGCTGGTGGACAGTTTCATCGGTTTCCAGCACTATCATCAAGAAGAAGCTATTACGATTGTTAGCTGATCGCGGGAAGTCGGGTCTCGATCTTGAAAACTCGAATGAGCAAAAGGCCCGGCACATTGCAGAGAACTATTTCCCCAAGGCATATCAAGGCAGATGTGTTGTTTTTATAGGGAAAGACACATATGCATACAGTGCCTTGAAAAGGGAAGTAGACCCAAGATTGATTTGGTGCAAACTAGCAAAAAGCGGTGCGGAAGTGAAGGTGGTTCCGGGTGATCAAGTGACAATGTTTGACACTCCCAATGTGGAAGTATTCGCAGAGCATCTAAGGTTTTTATTGAATGCTTCTGTGTGAGACCGCGATCGCGTTGCGAATCGGAGAGCACTTCTCCAAGGGTCACGCAACTGTGGGATTCGTCACAAATTACTACGATGCCATCGTAAAAGCTGTTCGCATCGGTACTCGGTGCAATATGGCACCGGAACCGTGGGCGAAACATCGGGTTCGGAGGTGCTCGTCGCCTATGGGGATGAGTGGGCATTAGTCAAGAAGCTTAAGGTTGGCAAAAATTATATGATGCCCACCACGGTACTTTGTTCGGGGCAGCAGTTGGGAACCAATGCCAGCCTCGGCTGACTTCCGATTATTTCGTG
>Ga0187783_10001103_pt1 | contig 19941 bp, 19 predicted proteins | sample 1015_SJ02_MP02_2_FD_132471 | JGI IMG/M metagenome (GOLD analysis project Ga0187783, IMG submission 132471) | Tropical peat soil microbial communities from peatlands in Department of Meta, Colombia - 1015_SJ02_MP02_20_MG | ecosystem: Environmental > Terrestrial > Soil > Wetlands > Peat | place...
CTTTCCTGACGGGCGCCTTCTGCGTTGCTGCGACCGGGGCGTGGTACCTTTTACGGAATGAGTATCACGCCGAGGCCCGTATCATGCTTGCCATGGGCCTCTTCCTCGGGGCGGTGCTTGTCCCGATCCAGATTTTCTTCGGACATCTTAACGGCGATTATGTGCACGAGCACCAACCGGCGAAATTCGCTGCCATCGAGGGGCGGTGGCACGATGAACAGCCGGCCGGAGAAGTTTTGCTCGCGATCCCTGATCCGGGAGCAGAGACCAATCATTATGAGATCAAGGTTCCCGTTCTCGGCAGCTTGATCGCGAGCCTGAGTTTCACCTCCAAGGAAGTTGGCTTGACCGATTTTCCGCCCCAGGACCGGCCCCCGGTTCTCATTCCGTTCTTCACGTTCCGAATCATGGTTGGTTGTGGACTGATTATGCTCGCCGTTGCCTGGCTTGGATCCTACTTGAGCATCAAAGACCGCATCGCGCAGAGTCGTTTTTTCCTTTGGCTCGTCTTTCTGAGCTTCCCCTTGCCCTGGATTGCCATCCTGACGGGGTGGTACACGGCGGAAGTCGGCCGCCAGCCCTGGGCGGTCTATGGGGTCTTGCGAACCGCGGACGCAATGACGCCGTTCTTGACGGCGCGCGAGGCGGGTGTCTCGCTCGCCGTCTTCTGCGCCATCTACACCTTCATATTTGCCTTCGGGATTTTTTACATCTACCGGCTCCTGCGGGCTGGCCCGGCCGGAACTCTGATTGAGCCGGCATCTGCTGCTGTCCCCAATCGTCCAATGTCCGTGGCGCATCACGCTCTAAGCTCGGATGCTAGTTACGTCGAAGCTGGAGAATCGCCATGATCATGTTCTGGGCAACGCTCTTGGCGGTTAGCATTCTACTCTACGTGCTGCTCGATGGGTTCGATCTCGGTGTGGGGATTTTATTCGGACTTACACGCAGCGAAGTGAAACGCTCAGCGATGCTCGCGGCGGTCGCGCCCATTTGGGACGGCAACGAGACCTGGCTCATAGTGACCGCTGTTATTCTCTGGGGCGCCTTTCCGGTCGCCTATGCGGGTCTCTTATCGGCCTTTTATCTTCCGCTCCTCGTCATGCTGGCCGGGCTGATTCTTCGTGGCGTCGCGTTCGAGTATCGCAGCAAGACGGAACAGATGCGGTGGATCTGGGATTTGAGCTTCGCAGGCGGATCATTTGCGGCGACATTCATCCAGGGCTTAACAGTTGGCGCGCTTGTCGAGGGCCTTCCGTGGGCCAAAGGTCAATACGCCGGCGGCGATTTCGGCTGGTTCACCCCTTATGCAGCGCTCTGTGGTATCGGATTGTGTCTGGGTTATGCGCTTCTTGGTGCTTCATGGCTGGTCAAGAAATGTGAAGGTGACGTCCGAGAGATGGCCTATCGGCTCATACCCTATCTGTCCGCCGGGCTGCTCCTATTTCTAATTGGTATCTTTATCTATTCACTGGCCGAACAGGTCGAGGTCATAGACATGTGGGTGGAGCGGCCGTACTTGTTTGTGTTCCCCATGATTGGCGCAATGGCCGCAGTATTGCTCGCGTTCAGTGTTCTATACCGCTGGGACGAAGTGCCATTTCTTGTAGTCACGGTGATCTTCTTATGCGCCTTTGGCACAATGGTCCTCTCGTTCTGGCCGTACATGATCCCCTTCGTCCTGACCATCGAGGAAGCGGCGGCACCGCCATCTAGCCTCGCGTTCATGTTTTGGGGAGAAGGTCTTTTCGTCTTCCCGCTGATGCTTTTCTACACTGCGATCAGCTACAGCATCTTTAGAGGCAAGGTCCGGTCAGCGGCCGGTTTTTATGGAAATAGAAGGGCAGCCGTGACCAAGCTTCCATACCGGCCCGTCGGCGACAGCAGACATTGACGGCGTCCTCATTCATGCCGCACAGCGCGTGCGCTCGCTCACTATGATATATCAAGTCGTTGAAAGCGTCCCGGGTGAGCCGTAACGTCCGCCTGAAATTGAGCGTTGCGCGAGCCGTCGGTTATGACGGCCGCGAAGCATTCACAATGACCTGTGGGTCTGCAATTCAGCCGCGAAATGTGCATCATCTCGACGCGCTCGGCCCCATATTCAGCACGGGCATAAGCCTTTCGCACCGAATTGACCTTGGGATGGGCGAGTTGCGCTTCGTTGGCGTCGGCATTCCATTTGCCGCATTCGTTGAGCAGCGATGAGGCGGCTGCCCGAAAGCCATGACGGGTCATGTCATCCTTGGCATAACCAAGGCGGCGGAGAGCCGCGTTGAGGGTGTTTTCAGATATCGGGCGCGAGGGTGAGCGTACACCTGGAAAGAGCAATTCGTATCGGCCTGTGAGGGTGCCAAGCTCTTCTAGGAGCGCGCTGGTTTGGGGCGCCAGCGGGATGAGATGCGGCCGGCGCATCTTCATGCGGTGTGGGGAAATGGTCCAATTGCATGCGGCAAGATCGAATTGGAGTCAGACTCGAGCGGCAATCGAAGTAGGGCTTAAGTCGGTCCCGTGCGAGACGAAAGAATTTGAGGAGCCAGTCGATGCACAATGGCACGTCGATACGCGAAATTCCATCCGGCGACAGCTATCCCCCGATGAAGTTCGTGCTCGCTTGGCTCTTTGGCGCATGGATAAAGTGAGGCAGGGGAAACAGGCGACTTCGGACATTTTGGCCGAAGTCGCAAAAACTGGTAAGTCAGATCGAACGGGAAGACGTGACGCGGAAATTGCCAAAAAACCCCGAAGGCGTGAAGGCCGTCGCTGCTGGAAAAAAGTCATGACCTGGCGGTTAAGGAGACGAAGGTTGCAGCCCAGACGGCAACGAAGACCACGAAATCCGGCAACCTGCGATCCCAATGACCCTGGAAGGTGCATATAACGTTCTCATGCGCGTCTATGAAAACGCTACCAAGAAGATGCAGATGTGAAACACTGAATTAGGCTTGAGAAAAATCGAGAAGCTCATCGCTGATTTTCAGAATCTACTTGACGAAGCGGTGGAATGAAGTTCGGTTCTATTTGAGAATAGAATCAAGTAGTTTACTGTTCGGCTCTTGGTGCAAACGGAGTGCCTGAAAACTGTTGTTGCCCCTTAAATACCGGACAAGGGGGAGCACGCTTTCTTCGGTTGACATTTGGCGATGAACGCGGGGAAAGATATCCGAGAGCGCGATGTGGGTGAAGCATTTCGGCAGCGAGCGAATGACGGTCCTGGCGTCGAGCATGTAAAGTGACTTCAAAAAATCACCGGCTGGATCGAATGCCCTCGGGTCAAACCACCACGTGCCGCTGCGGCGAGGGCAGGTTTCGCAGCCGCTGCCAAGCAATCGCTTTGCTTCATAAAACCGCCTCCCTTGTTGTTCGAGAACAATTCCAGGTGAGCGCCAAAGGCCCTTGGATGATTTCGGGCCAATAGGCTGGTGGGGTCAAAGATGGGAATATGATTGCCGCACTTCGCGCGGTGAACGGCACTATTTATGGGTGCAGCGACAACACCGACACGCTCTGAATAGGCGGCAGCCCGGAGCGCCATTTCCTCCAAGGGCGGGCAATGAGCTGCACTGCGACCGGTAGGTTGCCTGGAGCGAGAACTGGAACCGCAACGACCGGCAGGCCGATGAAGCGTCTGCTTACGGTGAAGACCGCCTTATTTGTTTGTTGCGATCGGCGAAGGATACGACCTTAAGGTCGCGGGTGGATGCGGGTTGAGATTTTGAACGATTTCGAGCGCCGGCGGCGTTGGTCGGACAGTGAGAAAGCACGGATTACCAATGAGACGTTTGCGCCTGGTGCGAAAGTATCGGAGCTTGCTCGCAAGCATGGGGTCTCTCGGAGCCTGATCTTCGCTTGGCGTCGCGAGGCGCGAGTTGAGCATGACGAACGAGCAGCAGCGCATCTGATCCCGGTCCATGTTGCCGCGCCATCCGCGCCGAAAGTTGTGATGCAGGCGCCACCGGCGCAAAATCCGTGGCATTCCACGCGATCTACAGAGAAGAAGACTGGCCTGATCGAAATTCATCTCGGCGGAGGCAGACGGGTACACGTCGACGCCAATGTCGCTGCCGCCGCGCTCGGTCGCGTGCTCGATGTCCTGGGGCGCCGATGATTCCGGTTCCGAGAGGCGTGTGTGCGGCTAATGAGCGGCCACACCGACATGAGGAAGGGATTTCCAGGGCTTGCTCTTCTCGTACAGGAGGCGTTGAAGCGCGATCCATTCGACGGCAATTTATTCATTTTTAGAGTGCGCCGTGGTGACCTGATCAAAATCATTTGGCATGATGGGCAAGGGTCATGTCTGTTCACGAAGCGGCTGGAACGGGGCCGCTTCATCTGGCCCTCAGTAGGCGACGGCGCGCTGACGATCAGCACCGTCCCGATGGCATATCTTATCGACGGGATTGATTGGCGAATGCCGCAAACAACCTGGCGTCCACAGGCGGCTGGATAAGCTGCGGCTCTTTGACTCAAGCTACTGTTTGGAGGCGATTTCAAGCCGCAAATATGCTCAAGCTCGTATTGTGACAGCGCCTTCCGATTTCGCCCCCAACAGTCCTTGCCTCGGCCCACGCGATGATCCTCGCCCAGCGCGAGATGCAAATTGCGGTAATCGGTCTGAAACTTGGCCAAGAACGTCTTCCAGGTTTATGGCATCGACGATTCGGGACAGACCGTTCTCAAACGAAAGCTCAGGTACTCGGAGCTGCTACCCCGTTCTTTGCCGGATCTTCCCCCTCCCGGCCTCGCTTCTTAAGAAAAGAGCCCCAGCAGGCGCTCTGCCAGATCAGTTTGCTCCCACGCAAAGCCGCCATCCGGTTCAGGCGCACGACCGAAATGGCCGTAGGCCGCTGTGCGTGCATAAATCGGCCGGTTAAGGCCGAAATACTCGCGAATTCCCCGGGGCGTCAGCGACAGGCTGTCGCGCAGCGCCGTTTCAAGCCTCGCGTCGTCCACCCTGCCCGAGCCATGCGTGTTGATATAGATGGACAGTGGCTCTGACACGCCAATGGCATATGAAAGCTGTATTGTGCACTCGTCCGCCAAACCCGCCGCGACCACGTTCTTTGCGAGATACCGGGCAGCGTATGCGGCAGAGCGGTCGACCTTGGTTGGGTCCTTGCCCGAAAAGGCCCCGCCGCCATGCGGCGCGGCGCCGCCGTAAGTGTCGACGATAATCTTTCGGCCCGTCAGACCCGTGTCGCCATCTGGTCCGCCGACGAGGAATCTACCGGTCGGGTTGACATGCTAGGTGGTGGCCTCGGTGATCCAATCTTCGGGAAGAGTCGCACGAATAAAAGGTTCGACGATCGCGCGGACACCCGCAGAATCCAATGACGGATCGAGGTGCTGCGAAGATAGCACGATTTGAGATACCCCGACCGGCTTACCGTTCACATAACGGACGGTGATCTGGCTCTTCGCATCTGGGCCGAGCTTTGCCGCCGAGCCTTCGCCGGACCGGCGCGCCCTGGAAAGGGTTTCGAGGATCTTGTGCGCGTAGTAGAGTGGAGCGGGCATCAGCTCCGGAGTCTCGAGCACGGCGTAGCCGAACATGATCCCTTGGTCGCCCGCGCCGACGTCCTTGTTGCCCGCGGAGTCGACGCCGCGTGCGATATCGACCGATTGCGCGTGCAGCAGCACGGAAACATCGAGGTTACGCCAGTGAAAGCCGTCCTGCTCATAGCCGATGTCCTTCACCGCATCTCTTACCGCGGCTTCGATTGCGCTGGAACTGATGGCAGGCCCACGAACCTCACCCGCAACGACGACGCGGTTCGTGGTGGCGAGCGTCTCGCAACCCACGCGAATGTCGTAAGGATCGAGACCGGCCTTAATTCCTTCACGGAAAAACAGATCGACGACTTCATCTGAAATCCGGTCACAGACCTTGTCAGGGTGTCCTTCCGACACGGACTCGCTCGTGAACAGGTAGTTTTCGCGCGCCATTTGCTCTCCTCTGAGATTCAACTTCATAATGTTTATCGGATAAGTCAACTGATGATCAAGGGCAACAGGACAATCAGGCGAAAAGCCTCCTCGTGTGGTAAAGGCCACGCTCTGGCAGACTTGGGCACAATCAAACACGCCGCGTTCAACTTCCTGACCGGCAAAGAGTCCAATTGCATAAAGTGCAAAGTGCGCTGGCGCTAAAATTGAACGTGCAGCCGCGCGCCGATGATAGAAACGGGTCCCCGGGCTGCATTGTAGGCTGGGTGCGAAACGAATTGATATCCAAGCGTGAACGCCGTCCATTCGTTCAGGGTCAACAGGTAATAGGCCTCCAGGACCTCTTCGGCGCGGTAGGAGAGCGCGCCGTCACCGATTTGAAGCCCCAACCCGCCCGCTTTCAAAAAGGCTATGTAATTTGGAGAAAGGCCGCCGACAATTCCGGCGAGGCCAAAGCGGTCGTCGGGACGCCCCCAGCTTGCTCCTTTCAGAGCGCCGCCAAAGGACAGGCTTCTGTCGATGTCGGCGAATTGCATGACTTCGGTTTGACCGTTGCGCCAGCTTGCGCGCGCGAACAGTCCCAGATCGGCGGTGGCCTCATGCTCGATGTTGCCATAGAAGCCGAACTCGGATCGCGTTTGTCGGGTCGCCGCGATGTCCGGCGCGTTGGGGTCGAGGAGGGGCGAGCTAAATACCGGATTTGCCAGCGTAGCGGAGTAGCTGCCGCAATAGCACTGATTGTCCCACCCTGCCAGCCTTAGCTTGGTCGGCCTGTCGTTTAAGGAAAATCGTTCCTCGAGTTCCAGGAGATACTGCCCGCGCTCGAAAACCCGCGTATCATAATTATTGCTGTTCGAAACGTCGGGGTCGAGAAAATATCCTGCGCGTATCGCCCAATCCCTTTGATTCAACTCCAACGCGCTTCCCCACGAATAGCCTTTCTGATCGCCGGTGTAATCGAATGCACCGGCGTCAACGAGCGCATAGTTCATGAAGCTCGTTCTGGCGTCATGGGCATAGGTATTGTTGTCGAAAATGTCCGGAATTGAGAATTTGCCGAACGTCAGGGTTATCCGCGAGACATCCACTTTGGAGGCGATCTGGTTGGGGCCGTCCGGCAGATCTTCCTGCTCGCCGCCAAGGCCGAAGACTTGGCGCAGGAAAAGACGGGCGGTGTAATAGTGAGGAAAGTCAAAACCCGCCTTCTGCGCCTCGTTATTTGGGAAGGCGCCGAGGCCATGAGTTCCGCTCAGGCCAAAGCCCTGAAAGGGCTCCGGATTGAAATAGAGCTCCGTTTCATTGACGAGCTTCAGCCCTAGGTATCCGGTCATGCTGAGGGTGTCGCGCAGTTGATTGCCGTCATACAGGCTGTAGGTGCCGCTGTATGCGGCATGGAAAGGGAGGCTGGACATTCCGATAAGGGTCGATTGACCATGGATGCTCCAAGCCTCGATAAGAGGGAAGCTCTTTTGTGGATACTCGTCCCCCGCCTTTGTTTCCGCGCCAAACTGATAAACGAGCCCCGCATGAGCGGAGAATAGCGACAAGTTCGAATTGAATTTGGCCATCGCCGTCGGGAAGTAGACGCACGCCGTGCCGAAACGATAGAACCCGGCTTCCAGTTGACCAGTCCAGTTCCTTGCTAGCGGAAACTCCAGACCGGCTCCAGCTGTCCATCCCGCGCGCCAGACGTAACCGAGACCCGTGTCTCCGGCGCTGTCCGCGCTGACCAAATGATCTCGATCATAAGCGAAACCTCCGGTGGCGTAGACCAGCCAATCGCGAAGAATATAGCCCAGCCTGCCCTTCACGGCACCGAAGACATCAACGTTGTCATTGATGACGGAACTGCCCACGCTTTGATAGAAAAGCTGCAGGTTGCTGTTCATTTTGTCAGGAAACTGGAGGCTTGTTTGAACGCCGAAGAGCAAACCGAACGGCAAAACGTGATTGTATCCGAACTGTAGCCCGCCGATCACAGGGCCAAACTGTTCATCCCACCCATCTAGGGCCACCTGACCGGAAGCCGGCCACGTGAGGGGCCAAGCATTGTAGGACGACGTGGCGAATCCATAGCCAGCGATCGAACCTACGTAAAAGCCTTCCCATGGAGAGCCGATGCTCGCTGTTGCAAGTGAGTTTTGAGCGTCGCTCGCCCGGGCGGCGTCCGCGCCAAAAGCCGCGGCGATTACGATGGCGGCTTCAGCCACCATCCAGGCGACCGTCAGACATCCAAGATGAAATGGCTGTCGGGTCGCCTCGCTTGGATTTGAAGTCGAGGCCATCCGCGCCCCGCTCAGCCTACAGGACGAGCCCAACCAGTTACGTCTCGCAGTGGGCGCTATTGCTCGCGCCAGACTTGCGGAGGTCGTGCAGCAGATCAAAAACCTATTGAAACTCAAGGTAGAACTGAAAGCCATGATAACGGACGATTCCCGCAGGCGGGTATCCAATTACCGCATCACCGACGCGAATCGGCAACAGAGCGGGCCACGAACTGAGACGCTGCCGCACGGCCCTTTTTGAGATCTAGCGGGAGGTTTGTTCATGGGGCATTCCTGGCTTCCCCGGCATTCCGGTGTTGATTGGCGTAGGGTCGTGTCGATTGGCTTTTCATGGTTGGGGCGACGCGGACCGAAGCCCGCCGCGGCGGCGGGCAGGCGCTCGCCTCGGACTTCCCCGCCAGGCGACTCGAGCATTTTAGCTGAGATCACCGCCCACATGTTCAGCTTCCACGGGCTTCTCGATGTAAGTCCGGCGTTTCGCCCGCCCCGCCTCGGCTTTGGCAACCGCCGTGTCGAAACCGGCCTCGGCGCCGTCTTCGAACCCGCGCCGGACCACATTGCTCTCGGGCAGCAGCTCGACGAGGAAGACGGCGGTGAACACGATGCCGAAAGAGACGCCGTAGGAAGCTTTGTACACTCCCGAATAAGCAGTCTCCTTTACTTTCCGCGCCGCGATTTTCGCCGATTGGCGCGCGTTGGTAGTGTCATCCCCGAGAAATTTCGCGGCGTTGTCCAGCGCGTCTCCTAGGCTCGAGAGCGGATCCGATTGTACCGCCGCCTCATTTGTACTCATCTTCAAACTCCTGGTTACATGCCTCCGCGCCCAGCGCGTGGCGCGACGCCGAGCACGTTATGCATCAGGGTTCTCGATGTAAGTGCGGCGTTTTGCCTGCCGCGCCTCGGCTTTAGCTACCGCCGAGTCGAAGCCCGCCTCGGCGCCGTCTTCAAACCCACGCCGGACCACATTGCTCTCGGGCAGCAGCTCGACGAGGAAGACGGCGGTGAACACGATACCGAAAGAGACGCCGTAGGCGGCGTTGTACACTCCCGAATGGGCGGTCTCTTTCACCTTCCGCGCCGCGATTTTCGCCGATTCGCGCGCGTTGGTAGCGGCATCCCCGAGCGATCTCGCGGCGGTATCCACCGCGCCTCCCATCCTCGACAACGGATCCGATTCTACCGCCGTTTCATTTGTACTCATCTTCAACCTCCTGGTTACATGCCTCCGCGCCCGGCGCGGATTTAGTCGTCGCGCATGTCTTTGCTTGCTTGGTTCCTCTCTGCATCGGCGCAAGTCATGCGCGGCGGCTTTCATTTGCGCCGGACAGCGCCAGCAGCTTTCGCGGATTGACGATCTTCAGCGCGAAGAGCCAAAGGGCGCCGCCCGCCATGTAAGTGACGAAGACCCACACGAGCAGATTATCCGGAAACTTGGGCGGCGGGAACAGCTCGCTTCCCGGCACCCCCACAAACCCGAGGAACGGGAGCACCATGAAACTCACGCCAAGCCCCGAAATTACCAGCGCGCGCTTGTCGAGTTGCTGGAGCTTGTGGAGATATGCGGGAGCTGCCAAGGAAACGAGGATGTAGGTCGAGAGAAAGCCGAAGCTTGCCAGCGTTCCAAAATATCCCTGACTTTCGAACGGCGTCGCCCCGACGAAATAGGCCGCCGTCGCCATGATGAACGTCATCGCGGCGGCGAAAGCGGCCGCGATGTGAGGCGTCTCGTTCTTCTGATGCACGGCGCCTAGCGCCTCATACATCAACCCGTGGCGGGCCATGGCGTAGACAATTCGTGCCGTCGAGTTGATCGACGCGAGCGTGCAGGCAAAGAAGCTCAGGAGTACTCCAACGTTGATGAAAGTGCCGAGCCGCGGCCAGCCCAGCTCCGTCGCCAGATATAAAAGCGGCGTCTCCGACTTGCCCAGATCGGCCGACAGCGCCTTGAAGCCGAGGATCTCGACATAGGCCATGAAGATAAAGATGAGTCCCGAGACGATGACGCTCTGCAGGATCGATCTTGGTATCGCTCGCAGCGGGTCTCTCGCTTCCTCCCCAAGCGAGGTCGAGCTCTCGAACCCCGAGAAGCCAAGAAACACCAACACGAGGCCCGTCAGAACGCCGCCGGGAGTCGCGCCTTCGAGACGCGCTTGCTCCCTATCCAAACTTAATCCGCTGCGGCTCCAGATGATGAATCCGAGCGCCAGGATTGATACGACCGCCGCGCTTTCGAAAAGGAGCATGGTTCGGGCCGAAAGCTGAACGTCCTTGAACGCGACGAAAAGTGCGCCGCCGGCGCCAAGTGCATAGAGCGGCACCGCGGGCGGGTGGAGATCGATTTGGCCCAGAAGCTCGCTCGAGATCACGGAGAAGCCGCAGAGAGTCGACATTCCGGTCAGCATGTAGCCGAAGAGCAACGCCCAACCACCGAGTACACCGGTCGTCGGCCCCAGTCCCTTGACGATGAAGCTGTAGAGAGAGCCGGCCGAGGCCGAGCGGCGCGAGAACTGATTGATATTGTAGCTAACGAGGAGGAGCCCGAGCATGCCGATCAGGAAACTGAGCCAAGTCCCGTTGCCGGCCGACGCAAAGATGAGCCCGAGAATCGCGGCGGGCACTGTGGACGGAGCGATGACGGAGACGGACTGCGCGAACACTTCGAGGTAGGATAGGCAATCAGGCCGGAGCCCAAAGTCTCGAACGGAAGCCGCAGCGAGGTTGGATTTTGATGTCAATGGCGCTTCCTTTAGCGTCTGTCCGTCCGCGTCCACTGATTGAATATTCCACTCCGCGGCTGCCGGATTGACATCTCACGGAAGCCATTTATTTTGCTGATTCTGTTTGGTCTATCGATTTAGTAGATTATACTGATTTAGTGTACCGGTTAAGACGGGACGCGTCAAATAGATGACACTTAAACGAGATATCGAGCTGGCTCAGTCTACGGATTGAATTCCACTCAGTCTATGGATAGATGGGAGACGTCAAAAAGATGGCGGCCAAAGGTCACTCCGACGCGATTGACAATGCGATCGCTAACTCTCCCAAGATTGGCGCATCGGAGAGAAGTCCAAGACGCCGGCGCGCCAGGTTGCTGCGGGCGGCCCGCCATGCCCACGACGTGCGACAATCCTCAGTCCCAACTGGAAGAACGCAGAATGCGATCGAGCGGCCTGCGCAGCGGCTTCGGCGGATCCTCACGTCGAACCCGCGCGCGCGCCATTTCTCTATCCAGCGGATCATCTTGGCGCTGGGTGAGGCCCCGCAGGGTCCGACGCTCGCCCTGTTTTCGGTGGCGGGCGTTTTCGACGCCCCAGATGTTGGATATCTTTCAGGCGTTGTAACCGGTGGGCTCGGCGTCCAACTCGTTCTTCGCAGGCGCGAAGTCACGCTTCCGCGCGTAGTGCTGAGGCGAAAGATTCCTCGCAGCTCGCTTGCGACTTTGATTGGCGCGGTCGCCAATTTGCTAGAAAAGGCAGAGGCTATTGCTAAGCCAAGATGGAACTGGATGTTTCATCCCGGAGTAGGTGTCGCTCTTGGCGTTCTCCTGTTTCTTCTCGGCGTGGCGAGCATGACCCCTTTCCTCGGGCTGACGGTGAACCACGCCGCTTCGGCCTTCTTGATGTCCATCGGCTTGGCGGAGCGGGATGGATTGGTGGTCATGGTTGGCGCCATCGCCGCAATCGCCTCCCTTGCGGTGACAGTTGCGAACGCAGTCTCGGGCAGGCAGATATGGATGACCGCCAAGAATTGGCTCGTCCAATGCCTCAAGCGCCTGCGTCTTCATATCGCTGCATGGTTCCTGGATCGGATCGAAAAAGGTCTCGGCGATCTGTTCCGCATCGATTGGAGTAGTGCGTTATTATTGTTTCTCTCCGACTTTGCGGGACATGCCGAGCCTGCCACGGCCGAAGCGAGAGCCGGCCGCTCTCTAAAGGCTCGCGCGCGGCGGATACGGCTGGCCGAGTCGGCAAAGGGTTTATGATGGCGAAAGGGCGGAGTCGGAGTGATGCAGCTTGAGCAATTTTATGTCTATGACATCGTCAACCCGCTGACGCCAGATAGGAAAACGTTCGTCGAGAATCAGATCGATGAGAACGCCGCAACCTTCGGGAAAGACGTCACGAGGCACTGGCACAAAGGCGAACAAGAAGAAGATTTTCTTAGAATATTCATCGAGCAAGTCATCATCGAAATCGTCTTTCTAAACGAGCGGGTCGAGCTTTATGGGGCGGCGCCGGCCTGGGCCCGATTGCTCTTCACTATGGAGCGGAAGGAAGAGCTAAGGCAGCGCATTGAAGAGGTGCTAATCGCCGCCGGTTTCGTCACTCCCGAGACACTGGAAACACAGAGGCGGCCTAAGCGAAAATTATTTGCTCGCACGAGGGAAAGAAACGCAGCTCTCTGAGCGGCGAATCACTATCGTTTTGTCTTCCCAGCAACAACGTAATAGGAGGCGACCAGGGCCGCCGCCCATAATGCAAGGGTAGCGGCTTTTTGAAGAGGACGCAGTCGTTTCGCGCGGATCGCTTCCGTTTCCGGATCGTGAAGCGGCTCGCCAAGTTGATAGCGCGAGTTGCGCCATTTGACCATACGGGCGTAGATTTCGTTGATCTCCCGCGCCTTGTCCTCGCTTCCCCCACAATCGGGATGATATTGTCGTATCAGACAGTCGCGCTGACGCCGCAACGCCATCCGGGAGAAAGCGAGATCTGTCGGAAGCCCCAAAGAGACAGCATCTCTCAAGAATTGGGCGCGCCCATAGCGTTTCTCCATGGCTTCAACCCCTCCAGAACAGTAGCTCAGCGGAAGCCCTGAGACGTCTCGTCTGAGTTCGTTTCAAGCGCGGCATGCGCCGCGAGAAATTCCGCGAGTTGATCCTTTTCGCGTTGCAATCGCGCCGCTTTGCGCAAGGGCAGCAGTCCATTGCCCACCGAGAGAACCCCACCGATTTGATTGAAGATCATCGAATGCATGACGCCGAAGCCAGCGAAAAAAGCGCCGGCCACGCAGATGAGGTTGGAGCCTACGATCATCCGCCAGCTTCGGTCGATATTTCTTTGCAGGTCGCGCGAAATGTCGCGCAGGTGAAGGAGTTTTTGTAGGCTCTCCTCCATGAACACGACCTGCGCGGTGTCCGTGGCGATGCTGGACGCGCCGCGAAGCGAAATCGATACGTCCGCCTTCTTGAGCGCGATCGAGTCGTTGACGCCATCGCCAATGAAGCAAACGCGGCGGCCTTCCTTTTGCAAGGTCTCGACATAACTCGCCTTGTCCTGCGGCAAAACTTCCGCGAAATAGCGGTCCATGCCGAGCCGCTCGGCGAGGTTGCGCGTCGGCCGCTCATGGTCGCCGGAGATGATAGCGAGATGATCTGCTCCCCGCGCCCGCAAGCCCGCGATCACATCGGCGACCTCGCTGCGATCCGCAGCTGTGAGCTCGATGACTCCACCTAACCTGTCATCGACACCGACCATGATCAGGGAGTGTCCTTCGTCATGGACCCGTGCGATCTCCTGCTCGATCTCGCTCGGGAAGGGAATGCCTTCGTGCCGCATGAAGCGTGCGCTGCCGACGCGCACGATGTGGCCTTCGACGCCGACAGTGATGCCATATCCCACCGAGTATTTCGAATCGTCCGTTTTCGGCATCATCAGGCCGAGTTCGGCGAACTTGTCCAAGATAGCTTTGGCGATGGGATGGCTGAACTTGTTTTCGGCTGCCGCCGTCCATTGCAAAATCTGGTTTTCGTTGTAGCCCTCGCAGGTCACGATGCGTCCGACCTCCGGACGCTCGCGCGTGAGAGTCCCGGTCTTGTCGAACAGGAAAGTGTCGACGTCAATTATGCGCTCCAGCGCGCGGCCGGACTTCACGAGAATGCCTTGTTGCGCGCATAATGTGAGCGAGGAGAGCATGGCGATGGGCGCAGCCATGCGAATGCCGGTGCCGAGATCGCAGTTGACAACAGCGACTGCGGCGTCGACGCCGCGCGCGGCGAGGGCGGCAGCGCCTAGCGCAAGCGTCGGCGCGACCGCCCAATCCGCGAGCTTTTCGCCCTTCGATTGCGCTTCGAGCGTGTAACCTGACGTTTCTTTCAAAATCTGCGCGATCTTCGCGGAGGTGGTGTCCGCTCCGGCGCTTGTGACGGCGACGCGAACCTTGCCGGCGATAAGCGTCGTTGCGGCGAGCACCCGGTCGCCCGCGATTTTTTCGACCGGCGCGGATTCTCCGGTAAGGGCGTGCTGGTCCACCATCGCCATGCCATCGACGACCTCCCCGTCGGCAGGCACGGATTCGCCCGTGTGCACGATGATGATGTCGCCAACGCGAAGCTTTTCGAATGGGATTTCGACTTCGACACCGTCCTGGTCGAGCCAGACGAAGCGCGACTGCTTGCCGAACACACTGACCAGCATCCTCTTGGAGTTCTGCTCGGTTATCTGGACGAGCTTGCGGCAGATGCTGAGCGAGAGGCCGAGAAACGTCCCTGCCAGGATATTGTTGGTGAAGAGGCAGGCCAACACGACAATCGAGTCCAGCACGTCGACGCCAAGTCGCTTTTCTTTGAACAAGACGCGGTAGGCGCCTTTGAAGCTCGGAATCACCGAGTAGAGGAAAACCGCTGCGTCGAGCGGTGCGAGGACCGGAAAGGCGAAGCTGCTTGCCACCGCGAGGACCATCGAGGCGATCGAAATCGGCAGGTCTAAATCGACCGGAGATGGACCGTTGTCCGGCGCCTTTTCGAGCGCCGCGTCGAGGATCTCGATGATCTGGTATTTCTGGATTTGGTAGGGATTGTAATGGATCAAGACGCTTCCGGTCAGCTCCTGTGTCGAAAAGCGGTCGACGCCGAACGTACTGGTCAAGTCGCCCTCGATCGACTCCCTGAACTCCCGGCGCCGGAACAGGGCAGGATTATTCAGGCGGATTCGGCCGGCGATCTCGTGCTTGACCCGCCAGGTCGAGATCCAGTTTCCATAGCGAAAGAGTTCCACTCGGGGTCCGCGGCCGAGATAGTCGGCGACGGCGACAACCTGCGTTTTGGACGCGCCGGGGTTCTTGAGAGCTGCGGAGAGCTCCTTCAAAATTGTACTCAGAGCGGCGCCGTTCGAATGAAAGCGGATTTCCGCTCGCCTTGACGAAGAGTCGACGAAAACGCTTTCGACCCTGACAACAACGAAGACGCGCATGTAAAACTCGCGCGCCAGGGCCCCACGGGGATCGGCGAAAATAGTGGGATCAGTAATCTCTAAGGTCGTGTTCTCAGGGTCGCGTCGGACGCTGACCCGCGCGACGGCAGGTTCTCGAACTTTTCGTATCTTCGTGTCAACCGACGGCTGAGTGACCCGATCGATATCCTCGAAAGATTGGAGGGCGACCGATGCGGATGGCGTCATCGACGATCATCTCCAAAGAATTTGTTTAAATGTGTGCTTGGGGATGATGCATCGCTTCGCTCTGAAGAGGCTGCATTTGCGCGAGTCGAGCGGCGCAAGGCCGCCGCCCGCCGCGCGGCCCGCCCGTCCTGCACAGCCTCAAGACCAACCAGCACTTTTCCGGCGACAGCTACATAGGCCGACGTCAATATCTCCCCGATCGCCGCGAGGGACGCGCCGCGCTTTGCCGGCTCTATGCGTGCGACGGCGCCAGCGGTCTGCTGCGAGGTGTTCTGGCTTTCAAGCCTCCTGACGGACGAAAATTTTAAACGACGTTCGGATGCTCGCGCCTTTTCGCTCGCCATCAGTCTTCCTCAGCCATAGATTTCCGAGCAAACTAATGACAGAAGGATCAAAGTCAAGTAATTCTATAATCTTATAGAATATCCTTTCGGAGGCGGTCTCGATGCAAGAAAGCGCCGGTGTTGCGCTCCAGTTCAACAGCTCAGGCCGAAAGGCAGCCAAAGCCCAGGCCGCGCCTCCACCGGAATCCATAAATCTCGTGAGACTATCACCGGCCAGAGTGTCGATTAAGAGCGAACTGCTGTTCGATCCGCGCTGGGAAGCGACGGCGCGGGAGTTTCTGATCCGCGTCTTCGGCTTAGAGGAGGTCGGCACAGTCACATTCCGCCGCCGGCAAGCGCGGGTCGATGTTCGCCTATCTCCCACTGCGACAGCCTCGGAGGCGTGGCCCAAGCTCGCCGCGGCTTTGCGCAGCGCGGGGCCACGCGACGCAGCGATGCGAGACCTCTTGGAGCATCGGGTCGCGTCGCTGCGGCTGGTCGAATCCGTCGCGGAAACCACCGTGCGCGTGACCCGTCTCGGCGACGCGCTGACAACGTGGCGCGTCACTCAGCATAGCCGCACTCGGCTGCGATTTTCGCATCCCGCTCTGCGTCGCCGCCGGGACGTCTTGCACCACTTTCGAATGGAGGTCGCCTCGATATATGGCGTTGAGGCTCTATCGACGAATGTGTTGACTGCCAGCGTTTGGGTGAACTTCGATCCAAATCTGATCAACGCCGAGCAGCTCGTTAGTGCGGTCGAAAGGTCTTGGCCGGCACTGTTCGAAAAGACGCCGCCACCGCTGTCGCCAGGAAAGCTGATTGTCGCCAGCGGGCTGCTGGGATTTGCCTTCACGGCTCAATATCTTCGACCTGCTCTGCGGCCTTACGCGGTCCTGGCCGTTGTGCTCTATGGACTTCCGAACGTGATTCAGGCGGCGCGGGATCTTTCTCGCGGGAAGATCGGGCTTCCGGCGCTCTATACGACCATCATGACTTTGATGGTGTTGAGCGGTATGCCGTTCCCATCGTCCGTGATGGCCGTCTTCATGCAAAGCTGGCCGCGCCTGTCGGAGAGGGTCGCGATCCGTTACGATCGCCGACTTTTTGCCAATTCGCGTCGCCGCTTCGTCTGGGCGAAACTGCACCAGAGCGACGGCGTGGAAATCCGTATAGACATCGACCGCCTCTCCGCCGGCGACGTCTTCCATCTTCGCGCGGGCGACTATATTCCGGTCGACGGCGTGGTAACTGAGGGCTTTGGCGCCGTGGACGAGGACATGCTGACCGGCGTCATGGGTGCGATCGACAAGTCGCCCGGCGACAGGGTCTACGCCTCCACCTATCTGCGCACCGGGACGCTCGCCGTCCGCGTCCTGCGCGAGGCCGGAGTATCTTCGGCAAGCGTCATCGCGGCCAGCCTGCCGATCGGGCACATCGCTCATTTACCGTCAAGCGCGGAGGTCGAGCGCGTCGCGAGCCGCAATGCCAAGCCGGCGATAGCAGCCGCTGTGTTGAACCTCATCGCGACAGGCACCCTGAGGGTTTCTCAAGGGGTCATCCGTCCGGACTACGCCACCGCGCCGCGGCTGAGCGCGCAGCTGTCGGTCGTGACCGGCATCGCCGAGGGGTTGCGCCAAGGGATTTTCTTGCGCACGCCAAACGCACTTGATCGCTTGCTCGGCTCCTTTGTCTATGTCTTCGACGACAGCGCCGGGCTCGAGCGCGGTCAGGTCGGTGTGGCTTCCATTAGCACCACCGATGAGGAGGATGCGCGGACTGTGCTCTCGATCGCGACGGCCGCCTTCTCCAGGCGGGGCGACACACGCGCAAAGGCCCTGCTCGGGGAAAGTGCGCGGCGCCAGATTGTGCTGCCGCAGGTCCAGCGTCGAAGGCGTGTTGCCGGGGCGATCCGTTTCGAGGACGAGTTCGGCGCTCTGGTGGAGGTCACGACCACGGCCTATGTCCACTTCGCAGCGCTTGTGATTCCCGACGCTCTGACGCCTTCCCTCTTCGCAGCGGGCATCCAGCTTGACCCGGCGCGCGAGCCGCGTGATCCGGATACCCGCCCGCTTTGGGTGGCCCGAGCCGGACGCGTCCTCGGCGTCGTCGCCTTCGAGCGCAGGGAGCCGTTTGGCGCCGCCGTCGTCGAGACGCTGCGGGCGCGCAATCCGAACAACCGTTACGTCTATCTCTCCAGTGCTCCGCAAGCGACGGCGCGCGCCATCGCCGAAGACGCTGGCATCGAGACGGTGATCGGCGATCTCGACGCGGCCGCCAAAGCCAAGGCGATCAGGGAATTGAGCCGGCGCGCGATTTGGGTCGGCGACGGATCGGCGCCACAGGTGCAACCGTCGATCGTCGCGAGCGCTGTAAGCGTCTCAGTCGGTGGCGTCGCGACGTTGCTCGCCGACTCGGCTGACGTGATCTTGCTGCGATCAGATCTCGACAGCCTCATCACGGTAAGGAAACTCGCGCGGGCCCATCTCGCTCGGTTGCGCGCGGATTATCGCAAAGTCTATGCCGCGAACCTGATCGGTGCAGCGGGAGCGTTTGTTGTGGGATTTGGGAGCCTGGAGGCTAACCTGACGTCGAACTTCGGCTCCGGCCTGGTGTTTGCCTCGCGATGGAGCGACCTTCGAAGCTTGGCGCGTGCCTTTGAATACAGGGACTTCGTCAGGTTGTCAGCGCCGACCGAGGAACTGGATATCGAACACATTGGCGTGATCGAGAAAGACAGGCGTGAAGAAGAGTTCGTGGAGTTCCCAGAGCCGATCGAGGCGCCGCCCCCAATCGACGGCGTGTAGCGGAAGAGCTCGATGTCTTCCTCGAGGCGCAAAATAACAGCCTGACGGTTCTGCTGGCCGGTCTCCGGCCCGACCTGGATTTGGCCGCGCCGCAATGGACGGGGATCGCGAAGAATGGGTATGGCGAGGAGCTGATAGATAAAGGAACATTCCGCGACCCTGGCGGCTGCGCAGAACTGATGAGCTCTGCGCTAATAGGCTTCCGGAACGAGCCGCGAGCGCTCCCGTCCATTATCTGGTTAAGTCCTGCCACGGCGTGGATGACGCCCGCGGCGAAGCGCACACGGAACTTTTGCATTGAATGGAGCCAATGCCTGACAGCGTTACACTCGGTTGGAAGATCTTCGAGATTGTGTGGATTAATATCCTTCTCTCCGGAGACAATGCAATTTTGATTGCGCTTGCTTGCCGCGGACTTCCTGAAGGAAGGAGACGTCAGAGCGTCGTTCTCGGCACTTTGGGCGCCGTCGCGTTGCGGATCGCCTACACTCTGGTCGTGGTCAATTTGCTTGGCGTTCCCTATCTGCGAATCTTTGGCGGCCTTTTAGTGATTTTCATTGCCGCGAAGCTCCCCCTCAAGGAAAGGGAGCCCACAGAGGTCGGCGCCAAACAGACGTTGTTCAGTGCCGTGACTTCCATAGTTGTCGCCGACGCAATCATTTCTCTGGACAACGTCTTCGCGATCGCGGCTGCGGCAAACGGCTCGATGAGCTTGATTGTATTCGGGTTAGCTCTATCGGTTCCTCTTGTCATGTTTGGAGCAGGATTCTTGATGTCGCTGATGGAGCGCCTCCCAATCTTGGTTTGGGGCGGAGCAGCCATTTTAGGATGGGCGGGCGGCGAATTACTTGCCGGCGATAGTTTCTGGACGCGGCACGGTTTGGACAGCGAGACGCTAGAGCGACTTGCCGGCGCTGCGGGGTGCATATTCGTACTCTTCCTCGCCGCCGCTATGAGCTATTACACCCTTAGCCAGACCAAAAGGGATCCGTCACATTGAGGGCGGAGCAGTTCGTTGTGCGGCAGAAAGCGCGTCCTATCTGCTCACCAAGAGTTCTCGTTGATACCCGCGTTGAGCTGACCCACGCCATGCGGCCGACGCCGGCGGCGTGGTAGGCATGAAGGACGATTGCGGTTTGGCATTCGGCGAGGAAAGGGGAAGAGGTTTTTAAAATATATTTAC
>Ga0187783_10001104_pt1 | contig 19934 bp, 16 predicted proteins | sample 1015_SJ02_MP02_2_FD_132471 | JGI IMG/M metagenome (GOLD analysis project Ga0187783, IMG submission 132471) | Tropical peat soil microbial communities from peatlands in Department of Meta, Colombia - 1015_SJ02_MP02_20_MG | ecosystem: Environmental > Terrestrial > Soil > Wetlands > Peat | place...
GTGACGCGGTAGCGAACGAGCGGCGGATCTCCCTCGAGCGGCTCGAGCGCGACGAGGGTAATATTGTCGCGCGGCGGCACTCGCCCATAAAGCGGTGTCAGTAGCGATAGGCCGCCACTCGGCTGCGGCATCTCGTCGATGCCGTCGAGCGGCATGGTGCGACCGTCGACGACGACTTGCCCTGAAAACGTGAACTCGGCGATGTGCGCCGCGCCGTCGTGCGTAATCGCGAGAACGTAACGCTTATAGGGCGCCTGCAAGAGCGCTCCGCCGCGAATGACCATGCCCACGGGCCGATTGGTGTTACCGATGTCGAAGAAATCGGCGTTGATTCCCGCTACGGCGCGCGTTCGCCGGGCCATCGATCCGATCGTCTCTCCGCGTGAGACGAGAGCGTCGTCGGCAACGACCGAACCCAGTTTTATGTCGCTGCGGCCTGGCTCGACCGCAATCACGTGAATGGAGAGCGGCCCGGCAGCGGTTTCGAGCTGGTAGTTGCCGTACTCGACGCCGGGCGCGATGTCTTCGAGCGATGGTGCCTGCTCTATTATGCGCGGAAACGGCGCACTCGGCTCTAATTGCTCAGGCAGCTGGTCAGCCGAGACCGTTGACGGCATCGCGAAGCAGAGAATGAAGAGCAACAGGATGACGGCTTTCATCTCGGTTGCCATATTGCTACCGAAAGCGGATAGCTTCCCGTTGAAAAAGGCGCGTGCGCGACGCGACGCAACGATCGCGTATCGAAGGCGTCGACCGCGTCATTGCCGGCGCACGGAACGTAGAGCCGCTCGCTCGTAGGATCGAGCGACGGTTTCCAAGGCGTCGCGCACGTGCGCAGAGGGCTGTGCTTGGCGCGCAAGGTTCGCGCGTCGAGGACGTCGATCCGCGCGAGGCTTTCGTCGGTGACGAAGAGCGACTTCGTTGCCGAGTCGAGGACGACGCCGAGCGGAAAGGCAAGGTCGCTGCTGCGCGCGACGATGTGCGGCGTCGCACTGCGAAGCTCGATCGCGACGGCGGCGCCGGGGGCGCCAAAGAACGAACCGGCGCTTTGGTTTGAAATGCCGAACAGCCGCGTCCCATCGGATGAGAGCGCCAACGAAAAGATGCGATCGACGGCGTGGAAATGTCGAAGAACGCGCATGGAGCGGGCATCGACCTCGGTAACGGTTCCGTCGTTGGCATTCGCGACGTACACGATTTGCCGGCGCTCGTCGATTGCGAGACCTTCGGCGGTTACGCCGGTGAGCACGTGCGTCACGTCGCCGGACGTACTCACCCGGGTCAGCGCACCGCTACCGTTAAGGTCGCGATTGGTAACGAAGATAGCCCGAGTGCTGCGGTCGATTGCGACTTCATCGCCCAGGTCGACCCCCTCGACGTGCGCGACGCTCCACGGCGCGAGCGTTGCCACCGTCAAAGCACTTCCTTCCGTATCGGTAGCGGCGATCGTACCGTCGTCGCCGACGGCGGCATCGCTCGGCGCCCCGCCGGTCCCGAGTACGCCTAGTACCGAAAAGTCCCGCGCATCGTGAAAGACGAGACCCTCGTCATAAGATGCGACGATGAGCAGTTTGCGGTCTGGCGGCGGCGGTACTCCGATGCGCAGGTGCGTCGCAGCAAGTCCCGCGGCGTTACCGGCCACGACCATTGCGCTTTCGCCGAGGCTGCGTTGCGGAGCTTCGTACATGCCGCCGGCCAGTATCCGGCCCGGCCCGAGCAGCACCGCCTGATATGGCGGAGCAAAACCATCGACGTGAAGCGCAATGATGCTCCCCGGCAAGTACGGCCAGGACGAAGCGGCAATTCGACCGGTCGCGAGTTGCGCGCTGGGCGTCCGCGCCATCGCTGCCGCCAAGACGAGAGCGGCCGGCAACAAGAGGCTGCGCAAATGCAACTAGCGTCCTAGAACGGGCCCAACGACAAAGAGCACGAAGCTGGCGCCGTTCAACGTTCAGCCTCGGACTCAACTTCGCGGGTCACCTGGATTCCCCAGGATTTGCCTCACGCGCTCAAGTCCCTCGCTAATGTCGGTACCGGGAGCGACGGTGGTCTGCGCGGTCTTTGACGGCTCAAAGGCGAAGCTTGCGATCCGCAAGCCGTCGAAGGTGCCGGCGACGATCGTGCCGTCAGGATCGACGGCGAACGCGCGGCATTGGGAACGCTCGAAGACCACGAAGTACAATCGCAGCTCGAGCGCTCGTGCGCGAGCGAGGCGTTCGGACCAGGGCGGCTTCATGTCGGTCGCCCAGCAGATCAGCCGATAGCCCGCGCGACGATACGGTACGAGCCCCGCAGGATCGAGAACGAGGTCGTCGTCGACGGACGCGGCACCGATTGCATGGCTGGCGGCAGAAAGCCGCGCTTCGTCGTGCGGTGACAGTACGTACGCGTCGTCGAGTAACTCGAGCCGCTGTTCCACGTCCGGCGGAAGTGGATCGATTGAGATGGCAAGCCGCGCCGCGCGATCGTTACCGACAGCAAGGGCCATTGGGAACCGGCACGCCGTTCGGTGCGGCGGCTCGCCGGCGAGGGCGATCGCAGCTCTGAGGATCTCGGGTTCACGTTCGCCGGCGATCGCGACGACTTCCCCGCGAGCATCGATGATTTGGCTCTTTCCACAATATGCCACCATGCCTCGCTCGGAACCGCATTTGTTTGCGGCGATGAACGGCACGCGGTTCTCGTACGCGCGAACGCGCGCGAGCAGATCAGCTTGAACGTTTTCGAGCGCCGACGGATTTCGGCCGCTGGTAACCCACGCGGTCGGCATGACTAGCGCGACGGCGCCACGGTCGACTAGCGCCCGCGAAATCGTTGGAAGCCGGCCGTCGGCACAGACCAGCACGCCAAGGACCCCGATGGACGTTGCGATCGGTTCGAGCCGGTTGCCCGGCTCGAACCAGCGGCGATCGAAATGCCACAAGAAAAGCTTGTCGGCACGACCGGCGAGCGAGCCGTCCGCATCGATCACGATTGCCGCGTTGCGAGCGCCGCGATCGCTACGGACCGCCGCGCCGGCGATGATTACCGTTCGCGCGTTAACGGCGATTGCGCGTAGCGCGTCAAGCGCGCTTGCTATCGATGACTCATCGATCGGCGCCGAACCGAGCACGTAACCCGGAAATGTTGCCTCCGGAAGCACGAGCAAATCGGTGCCCGAAGCTGCTGCCCGCGTGGTTTCGAGAACCGCCCGCAGACGGTCGGCGAATTCGCTGCGGTCGTGCGCTCGAAGCTGCACGGCGGCGACGCGAAGCGGGGCAGTCATGCTGGCGACTGGTTCGAGGTTATCAAAGGTATGCCCTCACCCATTGACAAACTTTTCATCGGTGAAACGTGTGCTGCCAACGTTGTCGCTCGCTGTTTTTTTGCTGACCATTGGACTATCGCACCCACCGCCGTCAACGGCAGCCGTCACAGCCTCACCGAAGCCGTCGGCGCCCGCATCAAAGAACAAAGACGTGTGCGGTGCCACGAAGAGTAAGTGGGCGCATCTTCAGTGCGAACAATTCAACGCCTCCGCGCCTGGGGACGAATATTTCGGCCGCATGAAGATCAGCTATCTCGGCATCGACAACACCTATAAGGACGGGGCGATCAGCGCCGGCGATTATACGACCGATCCGAGACTCATCGCCAAACTGGATTTTGCAACTGAAGCGTTGCGGCGTTGGGCCGCAAAATACCCGAACGATCCCCAGCTCCCGCGCAGCTACTTCCTCGGCATTCAGGTGCTCCGTAAAGTTTACACCGAGCCGGAGCAACAGACGACATGGGAGTTCATCGAGATTCTCGTCACCAAGTACAAGAACACGTATTTCGGCAAAGCGATGAAAGCGACTCTTGCGCACGGTTACACGGAGCACTGGTTCGCGATAGCCCAACTCTGCCCGACGCCGATGCCGCCCGGCGTCACGCCCGAAGCGACGCCGGCAGAGACCCCGACGCCGTCGCCGCCGCCGGGACGCCCTGCGGTCGACGTCATCACTCCGCCGTGCATTCAGCCTTCCGCGGATCCCGCGAACAATGCTCCCGCGGCACGGCCATCGCCTTAATCGAGCGCCGCATTTTTTAAAAGAGAAAGCCCCTGCGCTGTGCAGGGGCTTTCGCTTGCAACGATCGGTGAAGTTAGATCTTCAGACCGATTCCGGCATAGGGACCGCTTTCGGAGAATCCGATCGGAGCGGCATTGTAGTTCCATCCCCGATCGCCCAAGAAACCGGCTTCGATGTAGAGCGGGAATCCTGGGAACGTGTAGCTGACGCCGAGGTCGTATTTCAGGATGCTGTAGCCTACGTTGAGCGTGCAAGAAGGCACGCACCCGAAACCGGTGGCCGTGTAGTTTCCGTTAACTCCGAAGTAGTAGATGGCGCTTCCGTAGAACGAGAAGACGCGATCCAGATCCGGCAGCTTTTCGAGGCCGACTCCGGCGCCGGTCTCTTGCGGATAGCCGTAGTTGTTACGGCGCCACATGTAGCCTCCGACGAGGTAGATGCGCGGTTTGAGGATTCGGATTCCCAGTCGTGCGTCGAAGGAATAGTCGCGCCCGGTGAACGTCGGTACGGCCGCGCTACCCAGACCGCCGATGGCCGTGACGTAGCACTCCGCACCCGCGCAGACATGCTGCCAATTGTACGTCCGGTAGTCGACTTCGACCATGAACGGCAGATTCATGACAGGTATTTCCACCGCCCCGTGAAGGCGATAAGAGAAGCCCCCGTTATTGTTATTGCTGCTGGCGCCGGGAACGAACTCGTTGTAGACCTTTGGCGAGATGATGTAATCGCCCGCTACGTAGAAGTCGTAATACGGCGCAGGTGTGGGTGTTGGCGGAGGAGGCGGCGGCGGCGGCGGTGGCGGTGGCGGAGCCTCAGTTGGCGGCGGGGTTGGCGGGATGTAACGCACTACGACGAGGCGCCGATCCGGCACCCACTGCACGTAAGCCCCCATCCCCTCCGAGATAACTCGGACCGGCACGAGGACGACGCCCTGATAGATAATCGGCGGGACGTCCAGTGGACGCGACTCGCCGTTGATGATGACCTCCGGCTTTCCGACGGTCACTTTGACCTCGGCACCGGCTTTGCTGACCGTCACAGTCTTGCTGCCTGAGTCGTACGACACAGTCGCGCCCATTTGCTCGAACATCGAGCGGAGCGGGATCAAGAGCGTCCCGCCGCGTACCAGCGCGGCAAGCACACGACCCTGCTTTAGAATATCGGGCTTGGCATAGACGTGGTGGTCATTGAAGAGAATCGGATATTGACCCGACGGCGGGGACCCGAAATCCGCCGGCGGAGCAGCCATCGCACCCCCGCCTTGTGCGATCGCGTTGGTTCCAATGTTGCCATGCGACGCTCCGGGCTGGGCTGCGACCGCGTTGAATCCGAGACCGGCTAGCAGCACGGTCAGGACTCCAGTGCTCAGTCGCTTCAATGTGTCCTCCTAGCTATTAAATGAACTTAGGCCTTACCGCCCGGGCCCTGCGAGGGCTGGCCCGGTGGAGGCTTTGGGGTCCTTTTCGGGAACGGGCGATTGCCTCCCCTGCAGTGGGAGCCGAGGAGTTTCTCCGGCTCCTAGGCGAGCTTTTCGCGTAGTTTTGCCAAGAACTTGGCTTTGTCGATAATGTACCGCTCGTGAGTCCCCTCGGCGACCGCCTCCTGCTCGTCGAAGACCTGAACCGCAAAGCTGACCCGCGGACCGTCGAGCATGACGACTTCAACTTCGGTGCGGATGATGAAGCCTACCGGTACCAGTTTTTTGTGCTCGAGGTCGACGTGCGTCCCCAGCGTGATCTGACCCGGGCGCAAGATCGGCTCGACGCAATGGATCGCCGCGCTCTCGACAAGCTGCACGAGCATCGACGTCGACAGGACGTCGACGCCCTTGTTTCCCGCCTTTTCGGCGGTCATCCACTCCTCGACGCGGCTCTGAAGACTATACGAGCGGCCGATGTCGAGTTTCGCGCTCATGCCCCGGGGAGATACGCCTTGCAGCCGATTTCCTCATGCTCCGGCCGCCAGGCTCCCACCGAGGGTCTTTTGAATCAAAGGCCGTCGGGCACCGTATATCAGTCCATGAGGACCGTTCTTTTGGGAGAGAGATTGCTCCGTATGACATTGCGTTCTGCTTCTGCGAAAATGGCGCTGCTCGGGCTTGGCGCACTGCTTGCGGCATCGGCGGTTGCCGGTTGCGGAAAGAAGGCGCCGGCGCCGCCGCCGCCACTAACCGTCGATGCGGCGGCCGCGGCGCGTCAGAACATCGCGACGTATCTGACGCTCGACGGGCAGATTGCCCCGCTCGAACAATCGACCCTCGCTTTTCAGCAAAGCGGTACCATTATCAGGATCAACGTGAACATCGGCGATATGGTTCACAAAGGTCAGCTGCTTGCTACAATCGATCCGCGAACTCTGGAAGCGTCGCTTGCTCAAGCCAAAGCGCAGGAAGCGCAATTCTCCGCCGCAGCACAGGGTTCGGTCGTCGGATATCCGGTTCAGGTTCAGACCAACGAGGCGGCGGTGCAGACGGCAAAGGCGAACCTCGAGAACGCACAGCTGGTTTACGATCAGAACAAGCAACTCTACAAACAGGGCTACGTTTCGGAGACGACGCTTCAACAGTCCCAAGCAAATTACGTACAGGCGCAGCAAACCTATAACAACTCGGTGGTCGGTTTGCGCAACAACGTCGTCAGCTTGCAGAACGTGAAATCGCAGCAAGCTCAAGCAGTCGCGGCCGGAGCGCAAGCGCAACTGTTGGCGACCCAGCTGTCACAGACGTACCTCTACTCGCCATACGACGCCGTCGTGGCGAACCGGCTCGTCGATCCCGGCGCCTACGCCTCACCGTCGCAGCCGGTGCTTCAAGTTGCACGCGTCGACAAGGTGTGGATCAACGTCAACGTCCCCGACGAAGATCTCCCATACGTGCATCCCGGGATTAACGTAACGTACCAGTCGACTTCGTTGCCGGGACACACTTTTTCAGGTCCCGTACAGACGGTCAACTTGGTGCCGACCGCCGGTACGCTCTCATACCTCGCGCGTCTCGAGGTACGCAATCCCGGCTACGTTTTGCGCGGCGGCATGCTGGTAACCGTTACGGTGACGAAGGCGCGTGCGAATGATGCGATCGTCGTGCCGCGTAGCGCTGTCGCGCAGACGCCCAACGGCAACGTCGTCTACGTCATCAATAACAATAAGGCGCAGGCCGTTCCCGTTGCGGTGGGAGTCCAGACCGATACGCTCTCGCAGGTGACCAGCTCGCAGATTCAGACCGGCACCATGGTCGTTACTACCCGTCCGGATGCGCTCAAAGACGGCAGCATCGTTGCCGTAAACAGCAATAACCCGAATCAGGCATCTCCAGCCGGCGGTCCGGTGCATTAGCCGATGAGCCGACGAAAATTCCGCGCGCGAAGCTTCATTGCAGCGCTCGCGCTGGGTAGCGCCGTGACCGGCGTAGCGCTGGCACAGACGCCGGGTCAGGGCAATATACCCGGTGAGCCGGGGATTGCGATGCCTTCGCCGCAGCCGCAGCCGACCGTCAGCGGCACACCGATTCCATATCCGGCCTATGGTACGCCGGCTCCGGACGTTGCCCAGCTCAAAGCCAAAAAGGGCGTGCCGCAGTCGATTTCTCTTGCCGATTCCATCCGGATCGCCGTTGCGCTCTCGCCGACCTTTGCGTTGCAGAATGCGCAATGGGCCGCGATTCACGCGCTGTACACCTCGTCGGTGCAAGCGCTTTACCCCGGCGTCAGCGGCAACGCGCAGATCGGAAACTTTTACAGCAATGGAACGACGAGCTCTTCGAGCTCCGGCGCTCCAACAGCCGGTCCGAGTCCCTTGGCCATCAGCGGACTGGCGACTCCGGCGCCCCCGTCGCGTGCGACGATCACCAGTGAATCGGCCGGCATTACCATCACTCAATTGATCTTCGACGGCGGTCGGACGATCGCCAACATCCGGTCGGCGAAAGCCGCCGACATTGCGGGTCGCGCGACGCTGCTGCGCCAGCTCCAGACGCTGGCGTACAATGTCGCCAACGGGTACTACACCGTTCTCGAAGATAATGCTACGGTGACAGCCGATGCGCAGCTCGTGCACGAGTTTGAGGTCAACGAAGCCTCGGTCGCCGCTCAGATACGCAACGGCGCGGCTGCACGCTCGGATATTGCCGCGGCGCAGTATCAGACCGCACAAGCTAAAGGAAACTTGGTAACGGCACAAGGCACCGCGATCGGCGCTCAAGCGACGTTTGCAACGACGCTCGGTCTCGACGCCGACGCGCAAGTCGTTCCGCAGCAGCTTACGACGCAGCCGGCGGCGCCGAATCCTACCTACGCGGTTTCGCTCAGGCGGGCTCTCATCATGCGTCCGGACTATATCGCTGCCGCGTACACCGTGCAGTCGGCGCAGCAGACTCTCCGCTACGCTAAGCTCGCCAGGTTCCCGATTTTTGCCGCCGCCGCCAGCGATTCCGTCAGCCGGCAGTTTATCGATTGTTTCGGCAACGCCACGCTGACGCCGGCGGAAGCAGCCTCGCTCTGCCCGGGACCCTCGAGCTACTCGAACCAGAAAACGGTCGGCATAAACGTCAACGTACCAATCTACGATCAGGGCGTCACCAACTACAACGTAGCGGTGGCTGCGTCGCAACTCGACCAAGACGTCGCGACGCTAAATACCACGAAGCTCAGCGTAGAATCCGACGTTCGCTCGGCCTGCGCGACGTTGATTTCTTCCCGCGCCTCGCTCGTGCAGGCGCAGTCCGAGCTTACCGCGGCGCAGGTCTCTCTCGATGCAACGCAAGCGCAATATAAGGTCGGAGCGACCACGATTCTGAACGTAGTAACGGCCGAGGCCAATCTCACGACCGCGCAATCGGCGTACATCGCGGCGCTCTACGGCGTCTACACCGCGTACCAGAATTATCTTTACGCGACGGGTGTAAGCGACGTTCAGATCTAGGGAGAGACGGCACACCCGGGTCTCCGAAACGCCGGCGACGATTTCGGACCCCGTCAACGCCGCGATCCTGGCTGTTTCGGAGGATCGTCTCGCAGGCTTTCAGACCGATCCGTTCGGCGAGATCGCGGCGCGTAGCGGCGTTCCCGTCGAAACGGCGATCGAGCGCGTGACCGCGATGCTCGAAAGTGGGACGATTCGGCGGGTGCGTCAAACGCTGCTTTCGACGAGTCTTGCGAGCGGCGCGCTCTGCGCATGGGAAATCCGGCCGGAGAAGCTCGACGCTGCCTTCGACTATATGTTCCGCGAGGATCCGTTCTCGGGTCACGTCGTGATTCGCACCACCGACGCGCGCTCGCCCGGAAGCAGCTACCGGCTTTGGACGACGCTGAAAGTGCCCCAAGGTTTCTCCCTTTGGAAGCATGCCGATTGGCTGCGCCGGCAAGCCGGTGCCGACCGTTTCCGGTTGATGCCGGCTAAGATGCTCTTCACGTTGGGCGTCGGGCACGTACGCCGCCGTGGGCTAGAGCCGGGTGCTCGCGCGGAACAGCCCGCGCGGCCCATGGGAACTTCGATCGCGAAACTTTCCGAGTTGGAATGGCGCGTGCTGATCGCGCTAAAACGGGAGTTTACGCCGCAGGAGATCGCGCGGGATCTCTGGCAGGCGCGCGCGGCGGAAGCGAGCGTCGACTTCGAGACCTTCGTCTCCGTCGCTCGGTCGTTGGACGAGCGAGGCGTCATCGGCCGCTTCTCAACTTTTCTCGAACACGTCAAGCCGACTGCGGGCAACGAGCGTGCGACGCGCTACAACGCGCTCTTTCATTGGGCCGTTCCGGTTGGGCGCGAGATTGAGGCAGGCTGTGAAGTCGGGCGGCATTACATCGTCACGCACGCCTACTGGCGCGAGGGCGGGCCTGAATTTCATGACGTCAACGTCATGGCGGTCGCCCACGGAATGGAGAAGCCGGTCGTACTGTCGCACAAGGCGGCCATAGACGAACACTTGCGCGAAGCAGGGATTGATTTTTCTTATACCAACGTCTTCTGGGGCGGGCGCAGCGAAATCAAGCCATCGGAAATCGCTCCCGCGGCGTACCGCGATTTCTGCCTCGCTCGTGGGATCGATCCCGAGGCGATGCGGGCCGGCGGCGATGAGGAAGGAGCTTCGGCGTGATTTTTGGATCCCGTTGCGCGTTTGCAGTGCTGACCGCAGTTGGTTTCCTTGCTGGCTGCACCAAGGTTTCGAACGGCGGTGGGATCAGGGCTGGCTCGAATGATTGGACTGTTCCCGGCGTGCTGCGCTTTTCGGAGTATTCGGACCCGAAGAATCTCAATCCAGTGCTCAACTCCGCAAGTCCGACGCTCGACATCTCGATGTTCGTCTTCTCTTGGACGATCCGGTACGATAACGATGCGCGACCGGTGCCCGACGCGCTGCGCGAAATTCCTACGGTCGCCAACGGTGACGTAAGCAAAGACGGCCTCACTCTAAAGTACAAGCTTCGCCCGAACATCAAGTGGCAAGACGGCGTACCGCTGACCTGCAACGACCTAAAGTTTACTTGGCAGGTCGTGATGAACACGCACAACAACGTCGTAACAACCGACGGCTACAAGGACATCGGCAGCATCGATTGCAGCGACCCACACGTCGCCGTGATCCACATGAAAAAGCTTTACGCTCCATTCCTCCAACAGTTGTGGAGCGTGAACGGCAACGCCCCGATTCTGCCCGAGCACTTACTCGCCAAGTATAACGACGATAAGGGCTCGTTCAATACCGCAGCCTACAACGCGCTGCCCGTGGGCAGCGGGCCGTTCAAGGTTGTAGCCTGGAACCGCGGTCAGGACGTGCGCATGGTGGCAAATCCCAACTTTTACCTCGGGCCGCCGAAGCTCAAGGAGGTGATCTATAAGATCCTGCCAGACGAAAATACCGTCGTGACGCAGCTGCAGACGCACGAACTGGATATGCTCGCCCTCGGCTCGAGCTTGAAGTGGCCGGAGTATGCGGCCCTCGCGGCGGATCCGCGAAGCGGTCTGAAGGCTATTCGCGTCGACGCCTTCGCTTGGGCGCACGCTGATTTCAACTTAAGCCATCCCATCGTCGGCGACATCCAGGTCCGCCGCGCGCTCGCCTACGCGACCGACCGGAGCGAAATCATCCAAAAGGTCGCGCACGGCTCGGCAATCCCGGCCAACACGGATCAGCAGCCGCACTATTCGTGGGCGTACACCGACGACATCGTTCACTATCCTTACGACCCGGCAAAAGCCAGGATGCTTCTCGACGCGGACGGGTGGAAAGCCGGTCCCGACGGAATCCGCGTCAAGAACGGTCAGCGTCTCGAATTCACCTTAAGCACTCAGACCGAATCCAACTCCGGGAAAGCGAACGAAACCGTCATTCAGCGCCAATGGCGCGAGGTGGGCGCGCAGGCGGACGTCAAGAACTATCCGACCAGCCAGTTCTTTGACAACTCGGCAAACGGCATTTTGCAGGGGGGGCATTACGACGTCGCACTCTTCGGTTGGCTCGGCGCCGCCGACCCGGACGATAGTGCGATCTATTCCGGCGCCAATTTAGCGCCCCACGGACAGAACGCCATGTTTTGGAGGAACCCGGCAGCGACCGCAGCGATGACGGACGCCTTGAAGACGATCGACCAGACTCGCCGCAAGCGCGATTACGTGATCGTCCAGCAGCAGCTCGCGCTCGACGTACCGACGATCATTCTGTATTTTCAGCGGGTTCCGTACGTCTACAACACCGATTTGAAGGGCTTCGATCCGTCGCCGGTCATCTCAGCGTTCTGGGATCCCTGGAACTACACAATCTAAGGAGCTTCGACATGAACACGGCTTCCGTCCGAATCGCGACTGCCTGCGCCGCAGCAGCGCTCTGCGCATGCACGAAGGTGGGCACTCAAGCCGAGGGAGGCCGAGTCAACGCCTGGACGCAGCCGCACGTGCTGCGCTTTGCCGACGCCGGCGACGTGAACACGCTCAATCCCCATCTCGGCCAGTTCATCGCGGTGGGGAACCTTTCAGCAATGACGATGGCCTGGCTGGTAAAGTGGGACGAGCACAACCGTCCGTATCCCGAGCTTGCGACACAGGTTCCCGATCAGCAGAACGGCGGAGTCAGTAAGGACGGCCTGACGATCATCTATCACTTGCGCCGCGGAGTCCACTGGTCGGACGGCGCGCCGTTCAATGCCGATGACGTCGTTTTCTCAACCAACGTCGTCAACAACCCCGCCAACAATGAGGTCGGGCGCCTGGGCTGGGACCAGATCGTCAAGATCGACGAGCCGGATAAGTACACGGTCATATACCATTTGAAGAAACCGTACTCGCCGTTCCTGGAAACGTTCTTTTCGAACGCCGGCGCCAATCCGTGCGTTCTGCCAAAGCACCTGCTCGCGCAGTACCCGAACATCAATAACGTTCCCTACAACTCACTCCCGGTCGGCATCGGACCGTTCAAGTATCTGCGCTGGGACCGCGCCCAGGACGTGGTCTTGGTTGCAGATCCGCTCTACTTTCGAGGGCCGCCGAAACTGAAGGAGGTTATCTATAAGATCGTTCCCGACCGAAACACCGTCCTTTCGCAACTTCAGGCGCACGAGCTCGACATGTGGAATGAGGTTCCCGGAGCGTATCTTTCACGCGTCCAGGGTATCGACGGTTTCTCGGTGCTGCGCCAGCCGAGCTACGTTTACAACCACATAGATTTCAACGTCCAGCGCCCGGCGCTTCGCGATCCTGTCGTACGGCAGGCGCTGCGCTTGGCCCTCGACCGGCGCACGATCAGAGACAAGATCGCGCGCGGCGTCGGGATTCTGCAGGAGGTGACGACGCCGATTACGTCGCCGTACGCCGTAACCTCGATTCCATTGGTTCCGTTTGATATAGCTCAGGCGAACGCGCTGCTGGATCGGGACGGTTGGGCTCAGGGACCGGGTGGAGTGCGGCAGAAGAACGGTGTGCGGCTCTCCCTGGATCTCGCGACGTCGGCCGGAGCGTCGGATACCGACGAAATGATCGAATTGATTCGATCGACGTGGAGGCAGATCGGCGTCGACCTTACGGTGCGTCATTATCCGCCAAATCTGATGTTCGCGCCCTTGCAGCAGGGCGGCATAGTTTACTCAACTAAGTGGGATATCATTATTTTCGCATGGACTAACGACGCGATCGGCGATATGTCCGCCGAATATTCGTGCCGCTCATTTCCTCCGAACGGTCAGAACGATCTTCGCTGGTGCAATCCGCGTGCCGAAGCTGCAATGAATGCGTTGTTCGCACATTACGAGCAGCCACAGCGTAATGCGGACGTGTTGATCGTGGAGCGAGAGCTCGTAAAAGACGTGCCGACCATCGTGACCTCCTTGCGAGAAGACATCTATGCGCACAACAAGGATCTCAAGAACTTTCATCCCAATGCGCTGATGCCGTTCGACAATATGATGAACGTCGATATATAGCGCAGGCGAGCAGGGCGCAACCGGCAAGCGATAGCGAGCGCAGTAAGGCCCAAACGGGCTGCACCGCGAGCAAGCCGCTTGCGCGCAGCTCTTGGGACCAAATCGCCGCAGTCGGAAGGTTCGTCGAGGCACGGAACGCACGAAGGGCGTCGGGCCAAATCGGCGCGGGATGGCCGGCGGCCAGAACTGCTGCTGCCGCGAAGAGCGCGGCAAAACCGGCGAGCGCCGGCAACGCGCCCCGCGTCTCAATGGTTTCGCCGAGCGCAGCAAAGGCGGTGAATGCCGCAACGGCGAGCAGTGCGCTCTGCGCGATCCCCGTTGGGCGCTGCGCGAGTCCCAGCCAATCAACGCCCGCGAGCAGGGTGCCGAAAAGTCCTAGCACGCGTGAGCTTCCGCGCGTTCGCAACGCGCACCAAAGCGCGGCCGGGTACGCGACCACGAGGTCGTGCTCGTGAAAGAAGCCGGCGACAAACGGGGTTAGGGCTGAGAATGCCGCAAAACGGGCGAAGCCGTCCCCAGCTCGCAGCGCCAAGGCGATTGCCGCGATGACGGCGATCGTTGCGATGAGAAGGGCGATCGTTTGCGCCGCAGCCGGGCTCGCGCCAAAGCCGAAAGCAATTGAACCCGGAGTAAGCTGAATGGCGCTAAAGCGTTCCGCTGCGGCGTGCGCGGCGAGCATGCGTGCATACGTCAGCGGCCAGGCGAGACCGTCCGCAATCGCCCCCGTAAAATACGCCGCGAGCGCGCCGATTGCGATCGCCACCGTCGTCCGATTCCGCCCGAGCTGTGAGATCAAGCCAAGCGCCGCATTGGGCTGCGCGAAGGCGACGTATGCTGCAGCGGCTTTCGCCGGCAGCGTCCGCGCTTCAAGGAGTACGACGAGCGCCGCGCCGGTAAACGCGGGCAACGCAAACTGCCCCAATGCAAGATCGCTCGTCACCGGTCCGAAGGCGATCACCAGCGCCAGCGCGGCAAGAAAGGGTGTCGGCGAGATTGGGCGGCCGGCGCCGCGAACCGCTACGGCGACGAGCAGAAGAAGAAATGCGGCGAGAACCGCCGACCAGAGCGCTGCCCCCACGGCGTAGGGAACGCGCGCGAAGAGCGCCCAGAGAAAGAGCGTCGCCGGCGGGCCGACAAACGGGAGCAACTCGTCATGCTGCGCAACGACGCCGGGGACGATGCGTTCGGCGCCCCAGACGGCTCGTCCGTACGGATCGGCGTGCGAGTTGAACGCCGAGCCGGCGGCCCAATAGGCCTCAAAGTCGCGTAAGAAGGGCCCCGGCGTCGCGCGCGGCCGCGCCGCCAAAAGTGCAATGGCGATGCAAGCCCACGCGAAAGCGACGCACCATCTCCTACTCACCAGCCGCCGGCTCCGGGCACGTACGGCGTGGTGGCGACGTGCGACTGCGCCATCACAAAAAAGAGCCCAGCGACGGTTGCGAGATACCAGAGACTCACTCGAACTCGAGCGCCGAAGCGCATGTTGCGAGCTCGCGGATCGACATTGCCGCGTAACGCGTTGATCATTGCAGGAAATCCGAGTAATCCAATAATGGCCACGAAGAGAATCGGAACGTGCAGATAGATCGCGAACGCGACGAAGAGCGCAAAGCCGAGAAACCAGAGCGGCGGCCAAAGGGCTCCGATGATACGGCCGCCGTCGAACGGCGGCATCGGAATCATGTTGAAGAGGTTCAAGAAAGGCGAGAGCACGGCGCAGGCGTACCAGAACCGGTCTTGCGTTGCGTCGCCGATTGCATAACAGACGGCGGCGAGTCCGAGTCCAACCAGCGGCCCAGCTAGGGCGATGTAGGCGTCTTGCTCGAGATCCGGAGGCGCCGCGCCTGCAGTGAAGGCACCGAACAGCGGAATGAAGGCCGGCAAGCGCGCCGGCAACCCGTAGGCGCGAAACGCAAAATAGTGTCCCAGCTCGTGCGCGAGCAAAACCAACATGACTACGACCGCGAGCTTCCAACCGAAGATGACGACGTAAATCCAGAGTGAGAGCAGGAAGGTCCAGCTGAGCGGAAAGAGCTTCGCCGCCGCCAATAGAAGAAATTTAAACTTTAAAAAAAACGCGGCGATCGCGGCAAGCAACGCCCCGATCCCGGTGCGCCGCCGTTGCGCCGGTTTCGTTGATTCGCGTTCGGGCTCGGGCGGAGGGGGCAGGTATTCCACGCAGCACTCTTCAACCGCGTTGCGTGCCGGTCATCGTAATCGTAGGCGGCGGATTCGCGGGGATTTCGGTCGCCCGCCGGCTCGAGGCGCGGCTGGCGCCGCGGGAGGCCGACATCGTGCTGCTGGCGCGGGAGAACTACACGCTCTTCACGCCGATGCTGCCGGAAGTGACGTCGGGCGAGCTCGAGGTGCGCCACGTCGTCACGCCGATCAGAACGCAGCTGCGCCGAACGCGCTTCGTGCTTGCGGACGTCGACGAGATTGACGTCCGCCGGCGCGTCGTGCGATATCACCACGTCTTAACGCACGAGCGCGTCGATCAGCCGTACGATCACCTCGTCCTCGCGTTGGGATCGACGACGTCGGATTTTGGACTCCCGGGAATCTCCGCGCATACGTGGGCGCTAAAGGACCTCGAAGATGCGGAGCTGCTGCGCAATCACTTGGTCTGGATTCTCGAGCTGGCCGATACGATCCATGACGAGGCGCGCCGCGATCGCCTTTTGACGGTCGCGATCGTCGGCGGCGGTTTCACCGGAGTGGAGGCTGCGGGAGAGATCGGTCAGCTCATCGGCAGCGTGCTCCGCTTCTATAAGGGCCTGCGAACGCATCGCGTTCGCGTGCTCTTGATCGAAGGCGGAACTTCGCTGCTCGCCGGCCTGCCGAGTAAAATGGGCGAATACGCGCGACGCGTTCTAGAACGCCGCGGCATTGAAGTTCTCACCGGCGACGGCGTCACGTCGGCCGACGAGTTTGGTCTGACCTTGCAGAGCGGCCGGCGGATCGACAGCGAAACGATCGTATGGAGCGCGGGGGTCAAGCCATCCCCGACGATCGAGCGCGAGACTCAGCTGCCTAAGACGAGGCGAGGCGCCGTTGAAACGGCGCAAGATATGAGCGTGCCCGGCTTTCCCGGCGTCTGGGCACTCGGCGATTGCGCGTCCATTCCGGACGGCGAGAACGGGCACTATCCGTTGACGGCGCAGCACGCGATTCGCGAAGGTCCGCATCTCGCCGACAACATCGCCGCCGTCTTGCGCGGCGGTACGACGAAACCGTTCCGGTACCGTACGCTCGGGATGATGGCCGCCTTAGGCGGCCGCAAAGGCGTTGCGCAGCTACCCGGCAATCGCGTCATCACGGGATTCGTCGCCTGGTTCTTCTGGCGCACGTATTATTTGCTGCGACTGCCCGGACTCGATCGGAAGCTGCGCGTCGCCTTCGATTGGACGCTCGAGCTGCTCTTTCCGCGCGACACGGCCGAGCTGCGATTCGACAAGCGCCGGAACTAGCCGTTCCCGCGTAGAAGGCCCCAAAGATGCTCCGCGAACCGATCGAGCGCCTCATCCGCGATCCCAAGGATTTCACCAAAGACGTGCGCTTCCCGGATCCGGCGGAAATTCGGATCTACGACGAAACGCTGCGCGACGGCGAGCAGATGCCGGGCGTCTGCTACACGCCGGCGCAGAAGCTCGACATCGCCAAAGCGCTTGCCGGAATCGGAGTGCACATCATGAGCGTCGGCTTCCCGGCTGCCTCGGCCGGCGATCGTCGCACGCTGCAGCTGGTGATGGATGCAAAACGTCGCGGCGAGCTCGGCGACGTAGAGATAGTCGTGATGTGCCGCAGCAACCGCAACGATATCGACGTGACGGTGAAGACCTTGCGCGACGTGGGTATCGAGCCGCGTGAAGTAACGTTCTTCATCTTCACGAGCGGCAGCGATCTACATCTGAAGTACAAGATCGGGAAGACGCTCTTGCGCTACGAAGGCCGCGACGAAGCGCAGTGGCTGGAGTTGCCGCTTTCGTTCTATCGTAGCGCAAACATCAGACTGCAGTGCGACGCGATCGCGCACGCGCGCGGATGCGGAATAGAGCGCATCGAATTTGGCGCCGAAGACGGCAGCCGCGGCGACGTCGATTACTTCATCGAGTATTTCAAGGCGGGCTTGGCGGCGGGTGGCAGGCGCCCGGCTTGGCCCGACACGGTGGGCACGCTAACCCCCGAGGCGACGCGCTGGTACTGCTCGCGAATCGTCGCGGGACTGCCCGAAGGCCTGCCGATCGTCGCACACTTGCACAACGACTACGGCCTGGGCACGATCAACGCGATCACCGCCGTTTCATGCGGTTTCAAAGTTGTGTCCGTCACCGCCAACGGTTACGGAGAAAGAGCCGGCAACGTGAAGCTGGCCGAGTTCGCCGTCGCGCTGCGCGTACTCTACGGCGTGGAGCTGCCGGGTTTTAAGTACGACAAGGTGCGCGATTTGGCGCGCTTCATGGAGCGCATGAGCGGCATTCCGCTTCAGCAGCACGAGCCGATCGTCGGCGCCAAGGTCTTCGCTCACGAATCCGGGATTCACACCCAGGCGATGCTGATCGATCGCCGGATGTACGAAGCCGTTCCGGCCGAACTCGTCGGCGCACGGATGAGCTGGGTCTTCGGCAAACATACCGGCGCCGCGCTCGTCGAAGACACGCTCAACCGCCACCGCGATCGACTCGCGCAGGCCGGCGTCGAACCGACGCCCGAGTTGGCGCATCGCGTCACCCACGAAGTGAAGCGCCTGCGCGAAGAACGCGCGGCATCCAGTAAGAGCGAAGAGACCATCGAGCTTTACGAAGCTGCGATGCGGCGGCTCTCGCTCGACGAAGACGACGTCGTGGAGATTGCGATCGCGTTGGGTTCTTCGCAGCCAGCGGTCGCTTCTTGAGAGCTCGGAAGATTCGCCGCGGCGAGGACGAAAGCGCATTCGACGCCGAGTACTGGAAGAACGCATCGGCGAACGAGAAATTTGCCGCGTCTTGGGAGCTGACCCGTATGTGGGCAGCGCTTCGTGGTGTTGATGAGTCTGAACTCCGACTGGATCGGACTACTGCGCGAATTGAACGCCGCCGACGTTAGATATCTCGTCGTCGGCGCGCACGCAGTTATGCTGTATACGCGACCACGCGGAACGACGGACTTCGATATATGGGTCGCACGCGACGCGGAAAATGCCGAGAAAGTCTATGCGGCTCTTTCGCGGTTCGGAGCGCCTCTGGAGGATTTAGCAGCGGACGATTTGCAAGACGACGATCTGATATTTCAATTTGGCCGCGAGCCAAACCGCATCGACATCATCACGGATATTGCGGCCGTCGAATTCGACAAGGCGTGGGCGCGACGCGTATCGGCAAGTTACGGCTCGGAGAGGGCGTGGTTTATTTCTAAGGAGGACCTGGTCGTGAACAAGAAAGCAGTTGGCCGCGATAAGGACCTGCTCGATCTGAAAGCACTCGAATCCTAGCCGCGGCTTGCGTATCCAGGTTCCCTAATGCTGGCCCCAGGACCAGGAAGTCATCAGCCAGCCGCTTGCGGTTTTGTGCAACACGACAGTCCAAACCGAGCCGGTTTCCTTCACTGGCTTGCCGTTCTGCAAGTACGCCAGCGTGGCCGGGACGACGACGTAGGCCACGTTTCCGGTTATGGCGGAGTGCCAGGGCGTTCCGAGGGCCACCTTCGCGTTGGTAATCTTATTCTTCTTCATGTCGGCGGCGACCGCGGTAGCCCAGTCGTCGCATGCGTTGGGGCCGTCCCATTGGTGCGGCGGAAAATCGTCGATGACATAGGCCGGCGAACCGCAGAAGGCGGCAAACCCTTTGAGATCGCCGCGATTAAAAGCCGCGGCTACGGCGTTGACCGTGGTTGTCGGGCTCGAATTTGCAGCGGCGCCAGCTACCGGTGTCCAAAGAACAGCCATCGCCGCGGCCGACGCGATAAGGGCGAAGCGACGCATTTTCATCCGGCCTGGTTTCTGGAGCAAAAGCAGGCGCTCCCCTACCATCCTCCTTGCAAGCTTTCATGAGGCCTAGGCTTGCGAGCCGAGGCGCCAGGTTGCGACGAAGGCTTTAAAGACGACCGGGAAGCTGTCGTGAGTGAATCGTACGCTGCGCGGTCCGGTTCGTTCGAAACCTGGAATCGTCGTCACCAAGTGCGCTTGAGCAGCGGTGACGAGCTGGACGTCGAGTACGAGCGGGGATTCGAAGCGATAGAGCTTGGCCGAGCCCGCATTTCGGACGGCCTGTTCGGCGGCCGCGCGAATCGCACGCTGCGCCGCGCCCGGCATCATCGAGTTCGCGGCAAAGCTACCGATCGACTCTTTGACGATCACGCCTCGCACCCAAGGCATTTGAGCTTGAACGCCTTCCACCGTAGTACGGTCGCCGGTGACGAGAAGCACGGGGACGCCGTAGTGTCCCAAGAGGCCGGCGTTGATCGTCGCCTCGCTGCAACGAACGCCGTTGAGACGAAC